>Ga0196963_10000835_pt1 | contig 23752 bp, 29 predicted proteins | sample S1_5metaG_FD_148600 | JGI IMG/M metagenome (GOLD analysis project Ga0196963, IMG submission 148600) | Soil microbial communities from Anza Borrego desert, Southern California, United States - S1_5 | ecosystem: Environmental > Terrestrial > Soil > Desert | place: USA: California | collected...
AAAATCTTGGGAAGCTTAAGGGGCTTATCCGAAAGACCACTCGGCGCATTCCGCCCATTGCCGCCGTTCGCGACCAGGCCGAGAAGATCATCGCCGACAAGCGGGTGCGGGATATTAACCCGTTCCTATATCAGCGCGCCGAAGCCCAGGCGGCAAGACAAGCGGTCGAAGCGGTCCTCGCCGGCGACTTTGAAGCGGCGTTTGAAGCCAAACAGCGCGAGCTTATGAACCACGAGCTGTATCGCGCGGCGGTGGACGCCAGAGAGAATATTGACGGAATCGTGTCGTACATGGCGCGATTCTCCCGCACACCGATTCGCGAGCGTCTAGGCAAGGCCGGGCAAAACTATCTCGAGCAAATTGACTCTATCCTTGAGCGATTCGATTTCCGTCGGAGCGTATCGCTCGTTCAGGTAGACCGTCGGAAATCCCTTCGCGAGTTTGTCGATGAACAGCGCGCGCTCGGTGTTGAGCCGGTCATACCCGACAAGCTTCTCGATGAAGCGTACCGGCAACACTACAAAGAGACGACGTACGAGGAACTAGTCGGCATTCGTGATGCCGCTAAAAACATCGAACACCTAGCAAAGCTCAAGAATCAGCTTCTAAAGGCCGTCAAACAACGTGAGCTCGATGGTGCGATTGATGAGGCGGTGGCTTCCATTGAGGCCAATTCGAAGGGCGTTAGGAAGCGCGATTTTGAAACGCGCCTCCCGCAAGACGAGCTTGCCCGTGGCGTCGCTGGATTTTTCGCGTCACACCGCAAGTTCGCGTCTCTTGTCCGAGCAATGGACGGATACAAGGACGGCGGCGTGTTGTGGGAACTCTTGACACGCCCGATGAATGATGCCGGGAACACCGAAGCCGTGATGAACGAGAAGGCGACAAAGCGGCTTAAAGAAATCTTCTCTGCCTACTCGGCGAAAGATATCGGCTTTGCGACTCCGAAGCTTACGGATAGTATGCCGTCCTTCGCGACTGGCCTCTATAAAAAAGAGTTCCTTCCTGAAATCGGAGGGAGCCTTTCGAAGATGGCTCAGATTATGGTTGCTCTGAATTGGGGCAACGCCGATAACCGCCAAAAGCTCATGGAAGGCCGCGGGTGGACGGAGCAACAAGTCACCTCGGTTCTTCGCCGTCTCTCCGAAAAGGATTTGAAGGTCGTAAACGAGCTATGGGAATTCGTTGATACCTACTGGCCCGAGACGAAGGCCATGAGCGAGCGCGTCACCGGACTCTCACCTGAGAAGATCGAACCGACCCCGTTCGAAGTAAACGGCGTCAAGATGCGCGGCGGGTACTTCCCGCTCAAATACGACGACCGCCTTGAGCCGAAGGCATACGGGCATCTCGCCAAAGAAGCCGCCGAGCGCGCGATGCGTGGCGCGACGGTGCGTTCAACGACCAAACACGGCCATCGCGAGGAACGTGTCAAAGGCGTACGCATGCCCGTACGACTTGATTTCGGCGTCGTCTTTGAACACGTGGCCGAGGTCATCCACGACCAAACGCACTACGAGTATTTAATTGACACGAACAAGCTTCTAGGTGATAGGCGGCTTCAGTCGGCCATCATAATGCACTACGGCGACCATGTGTATAACGAGCTCCGCGACGCTCTCCAAGATGTCGCGGCCGGCGATGTCCCCGCCATCAAGGAAGTTGAGAAGGCGGTTAATTGGCTCCGGTCCGGTACGAGCATCGCCGCGATGGCGTGGAATGTGACGACGACTCTACTCCAACCGCTCGGCCTCACTCAGTCCATTGTCCGCGTCGGTCCGATATGGGTGGCAAAAGGCATCGGGCGTTGGCTTGGCGGCGCCGCTCGAATGGAGAACGCGGTCAAGATGATTCACGCGAAGTCTGACTTCATGCGTCTTCGCGCGAAGACTCAGATGCGCGAAATAAACGAAATCCGCAACAAGCTTCGCTTACGCGGCCAGGTGCTTGACGCAATCGAGAACTCATACTTTTGGCTTATCTCTCGAGGTCAGATGATCGCAGACGTTCCGACGTGGCTCGGTTCGTACGAGAAGGCGATTAGCGAGATGTCGAAAGACCCGGATATCAAGCCGGCTGAGATGGAAAAGCGCGCCGTGGCGCTGGCCGATCAAGCCGTGCTTGACAGTCAGGGCGGCGGTCAAATCAAAGACCTCGCCGGGATTCAGAAGGGGCATCCATTTAAGAAGCTCTGGACAAACTTCTATTCATTCTTCAACACGACGTACAACCTCACGGCCGAGTCTATCGGTCGGACGAACTTCAAGTCGCCGACAGACATCGGGCGCCTTGCCGTCGATATGCTCATGCTCTACTCGGTCCCTGCGGTGTTGGGCCTCATGGTTAAAGAGGCTCTTCGCGGCGACGAGATGGATGAAGACGAGTGGTGGAAGCGTGTTGTCAACGAGCAAGTATCCTATCTCATGGGAACGGTTGTTCTCGCGCGTGAGCTTGGCGGCGCCGTCCAAGGGTTCAGAGGGTATGAAGGGCCAGCGGGAACGCGGTTTTTCTCAGAGCTCGCCGGGCTCTACAAGCAAGCCGGTCAGGGCGAAGCCGATGAGGCGTTCTGGCGCGCACTCAACGACACGGCCGGAATCCTTCTGCACTATCCGTCGGCTCAGATAGATAAGAGCGTTCGTGGCTTCGTCGCCTACCAAGAAGACGAGGCCCGGCCGACCGCTCTCATTCTCGGGCCTCCGAGGGAGTGATGTTGCGTTTGCTGAAACATGCTAAAGCGTTGTTAATTATGTTGCGATTTTCACAATACTTAACTACTATAGATATCTAGGAGAGCTCGATGTCGATTGCTTCGACCACCAACCGGGTTGACTACACGGGCAATGGTGCTGTTGATACCTACGCCTATACCTTCCGCATTTTCTCAAAGACGGATTTAAAAGTTACCGTTCGCAACACGGCAAGCCCTCCGGTCGAAACCACGCTCACGGTTGACACGCATTACACCGTCACAGGGGCCGGGGATGAAAACGGCGGCAACGTCGCGCTCGTCAACGGGGCATTCGATTGGCTTGACGCTGACGGTGACCTGAAGACGAATTACAGGCTCACGATTCGCCGCGTTCGCCCTCTCACTCAGACAACCGACATTCGCAATCAAGGCGACTTCTTTCCTGAGACACACGAAGACTCTTTTGACCACGGCGTGATGATCGCCCAACAGCTTGACGAAGAGATAGATCGCTCCGTCAAGAATCCTGAGACCGTCCCCACATCGACGTTTAGCCCGACTCTTCCGACTGATATTGCAACTGCCGACAAGGCTCTCGTCACGAATCCGAGCGGTAACGGCTTCAAGATGGGGCCGACCGTTTCTGAAATCTCGAGCGCTCAGACACACGCGACCAATGCCGCCGCGTCGGCGACGACGGCTCAGAACTACGCCACGAAAACAGACGGCTATGCCGCCAGCACGGACAATAGCTCGAAATCTTGGGCTATCGGCGGCACCGGCGACGGTCAACCGACTGCCGGCCCCGCAAAGGATTGGGCGACAAAGACGAGCGCGGCGGTAAGCGGCACCGATTATTCCGCGAAGGAATACGCCCAAGGAACACAAGCGAGCACGGGCGGCTCGGCGAAGAATTGGGCGCAACAAACGGGCGCCGATGTCACGGGCGCTTCAGCGGGTGATAAATCCGCAAAGTCTTGGGCGCAAGAAACCGGCGCCAACGCTCCAACGGCAGGCTCCGCAAAGGAGTGGGCAACCGAGACAGGCGTTGTTGATGGTGGGTTAAAGGGCGCAAAGGGTTACGCCGAAGACGCTTCAACTTCAGCGACCGCCGCCGCCGCTTCAGCCACAGCCGCTCAAACAGCGGCAGACTCCGCACTCTGGCAAGACGTACTTTTCAAGACCGCTCACTACACTGTCGTAGCAGGCGACCGTGGAAAGCTCATCTGTTGCGATTGCACCGGAGGCGCTATCACGATCACGCTACCGCAAATTAGCGGGTTGACGCTCTCCGACCCGTGGTCTATCGGCATCAAGAAAACAGACTCGAGTGGAAACGCGGTGACGGTGAATCGTGCGGGAACAGACACGATTGATGGCGCAACATCTAAGACGATTAGCTCGGCCGACTCCGGTGCCGTCTTCATTCCTGATACCGACCCAACCCCGGATGAATGGACAACGGCCGAATTCGGCGCATCCGCTGGAAATCTCACGGTAGATCGATTTAGCGGAAACGGTTCGGCGGTGAACTTTACGCTCTCCGTTGATCCCGGCTCAGAGAACAACACATGGGTCCACGTGTCCGGTGTTTATCAGCAAAAGGATACATACTCGGTTTCAGGCACGACCCTCACGTTTAGCGCGGCGCCACCGACGGGAACAAACAATATTGAAGTCATCATCGGCACTTCCCTTTCGATTGGCACTCCTAGCGATGGGACAGTAACAGCGGCGAAGCTCACCTATTCGGCTGTAAACGGACAGACGGCCGAGACGGCCCCGGCAACAGGCGACGAAGTTCTTCTTGCTGACGCAAGCGCAGCGGCACTTCGGAAGATGACCCTAGCGAATGTACGCAAGGCGGTCATACCCAAGCATTACCGCGATGGTATGTTCTGTCGGCAAGCATCCACCACAACGCTTACCGTTGGTGTCGGCGTACTCGACGTTGCAGGGCTCGAAGTCTCTCTTGATGTAGAAACCACGCTAAACATTACGACGGCCGCACATTGGGCCGGTGGAGCATCGCTTCGCGCCGTGGATACGACAGGCTTCATCGGTGTTGACGCTTCAGGAAACATCAAGTTGCACACTACGGCACCGACGCATTCCGATAGTGCGCTGAGTATCACAGCCGGCAAAAAGCGTTACGTCTCGTGGTCATCTACCACGTATCGCGTCATTGGATGGTTCCGAATGAATTCAACGGGGTCAGGCGAGCTCGACGCATTCGGAGTGTCGAACATCGCTGACGGGAATGCCAGGAACGAGGTCTATCGGGCATACACAGAAGTTGCCACCGGGACAACGACGCTTCCGTTTGACGACACCATCCCTCAGAACACAGAGGGAGTTCAATTCATGATCGTTGGCTTCAGGCCGACTCATGAAAACAGCAAAATATGTATCCAAGCTCACGCGAATACCGCGAACTCTAATTCCGGCGGCGGCCAAACGATTGCTCTCTTCCAAGATTCAACCGCCAATGCGTTGAAGGCAAACGGCAATCAAGGCGACAACGCCACCAACAACGCACCAGTGCCGCTCTCTATGTTTCATGAGATGAAAGCCGCCGCCGTTTCGTTTACCGAATTCAAAATACGGTGCGGCGGTAACGGCGCGGGAACAATCACCTTCAACGGTTCAAGCGGGGCGCGCATCTACGGCGGCGTGATGGGTTCCTTTATACGAATTTGGGAAGAGGACGCACCGCTAAATTGATGAATGATGAAACGGAAAAGGCTATGACGATAGATGGCTCTCACGACTGTTGATACAACGATGTTAGGCGCTGGTGGTGTCGTTCAGATCGTAAACACGCAGACGGGTGCGGTTGCAACAGGCACGACCACTACGCCGCTTGACGACACAATCCCTCAAAATACTGAGGGGAATCAATACATGACGCTGGCAATCACGCCGAAGGCTACGACGAATAGGCTAAAGATCGAAGTGCAATTCGTCTACGCGCATAGCACTGGCGTCCACGTCACCGTCGCCCTCTTTCAGGACAACACCGCAAACGCACTCGCCGCGGTGGTTGATGGTACTGGAGTCGCGGACGCCATGTCGCCCGTGTCGCTCGTTCATTACATGACGGCAGGAACAACGAGCGAGACCACATTCAAGGTTAGGGCTGGCGGCGTGTCAGGGACTCTCACGTTTAATGGGCGCGCCGGGGCTCGTATCGATGGCGGTGTTTTGGCCTCGTCAATCACCATCACAGAGTATGCGGCATAGAGAGGCGGTGGCTAAGAATGGTGAGTGAAGACCTCCGTGCATCGATGACGCTTCTCCAAGAACGCATAGCGGTTATCGAGAGCAAGGTCACATCCGCTCATACGAGACTCGATAAGATGGAGTCTCTAGTGCGAGATGATTTCAAGGAGATGAAGGCCGAGCTTAAAGCGGTGACAGAAAAGATTCAGACGGTTATAGATTTCATGAACCGCAGCAAGGGGTGGGCCGCCGCCGGTATCTTCGTTATCAGTCTTATCGCGTGGCTGATTCAGAAAGCACTCACGGCTTTATTTTCGCCGCGATGATGCGATTTTCACAATAGGAGGTGTAGCATGGATTTATTTGTGGCCGCTGTCTTCGGCGCATTCGTTGGTGTTCTACTTGAGAACCGGTTCCAAATCCTGAGCTTCATCCGCCGCCGTTTGAAGTGAAATCGGCTTTGCTCGAGCGATTCGAAAGCGGTGAAGACGGGACGTTTGGTCGTCTCATCGTTTCGGGTATTTCGTTTTTTACGCTTGAGCGGCCTTGGAAAGACAACGAGCCGAACGTCTCGTGCATCCCTCTCGGGAAGTATCAAGGCACGTGGAGTTGGTCTCCCGCTTTAAAGCGCTTCGCGTACCTGATTCATCCAGTGGAGAAGCGCTCCGGCATAAGGGTTCACTCGGCGAATGTCGCATCTCAGATTCAAGGGTGCATCGCTCTCGGCGAGGCCCGAGGGTGGATAGACGGCCATAAGGCGATTCTTCTGTCGGCGCCGGCGATTCGGCGATTTGAGTCCTACATGAACCGCGAGCCGTTTGAAATGGAGGTCGTCAATGCTTATTAGTCTTCTCACTTCAATCTTCAGCGGCGGCGTTACCGGCCTTGTAGGCGTCATTGTTCAACGCTTCGCCGAATACAAGAACCGCCAGCTCGACCTTGCAGCCAACCGCGAGAAGATGGCGCACGAAGTGGCGCTCCGAAAAGCGGACGCTGAAATCATGGCCCAAGAGTGGGCGGCGAGAACCAAAGTCGCCGAGGTGGAGGCGACGGGGAGGGAGGCCGTCGAAGATTCGAAGGCTTTCGCGGTTGCTCTCTCAAGCGAACCCAAGCGCTACAGCGAAGGCGTTAAGCCATCACGTGGTCAAGGGTGGGCGCTTGTCGTTCTCGACATTATCCGCGGCATCGTGCGCCCGGCACTCACGATCTACCTTTGCGCTCTGACGACGTTTATCTATCTCCACTCGAGACATCTTCTGAACGACAAGCCTATCGGACCCGAACAGGCAATGGAGCTTTTGCAGTTAATCATCGGGACGGTCCTCTACTTAACGACGACATGCGTTTTATTTTGGTTCGGGACGCGCAATAAGCAAGAGCCCCCTAGGGTCAGATGAGCTCCAAAGTCGCGAAGAAAATTCGGAAGTCGCTACGCAAGGCGAATATCAGCGCCCAAGTTGAATTTATGCGTTCAGTGAAGGACGCGCCGCTTTGGGACCGGATAGTGTTCGCCTGGCGAGTGATCTTCCGTGCCTTTTAGCGAGGCCGCGAATCCTGATAAGTTCGGATGCGGCTGCCTCGGCTACCCGGCGCCGCGCCGTCCGCAACAAGAAAGCGTAGTTTCGCTCGGTGATCCGGGAGCCTCGAGCGTGGCCGAGGACTTGCCCGATTTGGTCAAGCTTCTCCCCCTTCGACAGAGCAAGCGAGGCAAAGAACTTTCGCAAGTCCCGCATTTGAAGCCCCGTAACACCCGCCCTATCGAGCAGCTTTTCCCACATCTTTTGAACCCCGACAAGGTGTGAGCCGGGCTTCTTTCCTGGGAATAAATGCGGGTTGTCTTGCTCCCTATGAAGCCGCTTGATGATCCTTCTTGCCTCATCGGAGAGCTCTATAAGGCGCCCTTTTTTGCGTCTTTTGGCCCTAGGAACGACGATTCCGGCCGGGGTGACCCATTCATGCCGGGCCTTCAAAATCTCGCCAGGGCGGCCCCCTGTAAACGCAAGAAGCCATATGTAATTGGCGAAGATGGGTTGCCGCTTCTCGGTTTCCTTGATAGCCAAGAGAAGCCGAAAAGCCTCGTCTTCCTCTGGCACCCGCTCCCGCGGTTCCTCGCCGTTAAGCTTCACTTGAACCGGGTTCGTGTGGCGTGGCCGCCATCCCCACCCTTCGGCGAGGTTGAACGCCGCCTTCAGGGTGGCGAGGACGCGGTTCGACTGAACCGGGCCGTGGCTCATGGACGCACGTAGCTTTAAGACCTCTTGCTCGGTCACGTCGTCAAGCTTCATCTGACCGAGCGCGGGGAGTATGCGTTTATCCCATGCCCACTTGTAGTTTCGAAGAGTGCGGGTCTCAATGGTCTTGTAGTGGGTTTTCAGGCATTCGTCATAGAGCTCGCGAACGGTCTTCTGAGGCGCGGGTTTGATGGACGGGTCGCCGCCAGCGAGGACGATGTTTACTTTCTCTCTGGCAAGCTCACGCGCTCGGGGAAGGGTGATCGTGCCGTAATCGCCGAGCTTCGGCCTGAGCTGTTTACCCTGGCGGGTGCGGCACTTCAGATAGAACGTCCGCTTGTTCGGAAATATGCGGACGTGTAACCCGCGAATTTGGTCATCCCACAAAATCGCGCCCGGCTTCGCGGACTCGATTTGTCGGGTGGTCATCGCGCTTCAAGCGCGGCTTTCAGTTTCCGAACATCTTCTTTCAGATAGAAAATGTCTTGCTCGAGTTCGGCAATCTTACGGAGCTTCATATCCAGTTGCCACTCGGGCATGGCCCAAGCGTTTGACGATACAAACACGAGCAGAGAAAACACGATGATCTTCATTTAATCCTCCGGTCCGTCGCCATCGGGCCAAAATTCTGCGAGGCATGAGCGGCAGACAACGACGCCATCACGGCGAGTGTGGCGGTCATGGTGGTCACAATCCATATCGCTTCTTGTTCTCCGAATGCCAAATCGCTCGCAATTGTGCGAGCTTCATTCGACGGAACTTCGCGGCGTCCGTCGGATACCGTTTTGAAAGCCACTCGATGATGTGCGCTCGCGGCGGGTTAGGCCAGTAGCTCATCCGTGAGCTCTCAACGCGAGAGATGCCAATTCTTCCGCCGTGGCGTCTCTGTTATCCTCATGAGCGATTTCGGCAAGTAGCTCAAGGATGTCGGCAAAGCCGTATTGATGAACAAACGTCCGAAACCCGTTCACTTGCTCCTTTGGTATCCGATGCACGTCTCTCCTTTTCCGCCCCGTCTCAGGGCTTTACTGTGTGCGTGTAAATGATTCAGTGGTTAGCAATCCTCCGAATCGTGAAGGCATCGCTCCGAGCAATACGACCCGAGCGCATCTTCGCCGCATCCGATGCATGGTCTTATTCCGCGTTCTTTTTTTTGCTGTTCAGTCTCCACCGTTTTCCTTTTCCGCCCGTCGTCGGGCTTTTACTGGCACCAGATTGGCACCCGGCAGCGGTGGTTTCCAATGGTCCCACCTAACCGGAGTGTTTCGTAAATACTAACATCTAAAGCACTAAATGTCAAGGGATGACTTGTAATAATAACAATGGAGCCGATTCGTAATCGGCAGGTCGCCGGTTCAAATCCGGCCGTCGGCTCCATAAATCACGAAGTTACAACACACCCCGTTCCGATCCTCCCGTGTTGGCACCATATTGGCACCGCCTAACTTCGCTTCGGCTTTGTGCCATCGTCGCCGAGCAGAAGCCAACAAGGGGAGGTCTTCAAATCTTTACTGAGGCGCATGAGGTTCGGATACGAAGGAACGATGCTCTTCGAAATCCACCCATACAAGCTTTGCGTCAAGTAACCCTTCTCGCGACAGAAGCGGCTCACGTCGGGCCGGCCGTCTTTCACGAACCCTAAAAATTCCAATCGCTCCCGTATCCTTGTCCCTATCCCTGGATATCTCATCGACCATATTTTTTTCGCCTGTCGGGGAGCGTGTCGTCAAGCAATCGGTCGTTGGCATGTGGTCAATGTCTTTTGCAAAACGGCAGTTGTCATGCCATCCTCGTTCCAATGGCCGCTCCCAAGCGTAAGAAGAAGCGCAACTTTACGCTTGAACACCGACGGCTTCTGAGTCAAAGAGCCTTCGAACGGTGGACGAAGATTCGCCGTCAGAAGAAGCGGAAGTGACTATTCGAGCTCCTTGGCGAGTTGGCGGATTTCATCAAGAATTTTTGTCTTCAATTCTGCTGGTGTGTATTCCCACTCGTCATTATTTTCATGTAGGAATTTAGTAGGAGTCTTAACCACAACCTTCGCACACCTCTCAGCCATCCACCTTGCCGCCCATACCGCAGCTTGATGCTCCCTACAATCTGTTTCGGCTAGTTCAGGGCATCGATGAAATCTTTGTGCAAACGCCCCCTCAAACTCTTCGCGGAGGGTCACGACGTCGCCCACATTGGTATGGCGAACGAGAGCCAGAGGCCGAGCATGATCGTGCCTCGGGTTAGGATGTTCGCGTATAGCTCGGCGCGGCACGGCGACTTGTAGTGCCAAGGGCAACCGGAAATTCGACGGACCAACTTGTAGTAAAACGCCCCAAGAGTTGACCCGGCATCCTCTGGAAACTGCGACGGAATCCCATAGCCGAGAGACAGGAAAACGAAAGCCGGGATGATCGCCGCATACGCCCAAGGGTTGGCCGTCGAGACAAAAACTGCGGCGGTCTGAATGATGACGCAACCGCCGCGCCGCCAAATCTTCTTCTGACCAGGCGCCCCGCCCCAGGCCCAAAGGAGCGAACAGTTGATGGCAATTGGGATCGCAAGCCATCCCGTCCACGGAAACATCGAGAGCCCGAAGACAGCTCCGTAAATCCTTTCTTCAGCGTTGAGCTTCATCGTCGCGCCTCTTTTTCAGTAAGCACCCGTTCCAATGTCCTGACTCGGAGCCGTCTTCTTTTTGTTCAATAAGCGCCTTGCATTCAGGACAAGAAAAATACTGTTTCATTTGATCGTCTCTCTTTTATGCGTCCATCTTCGTGACTGTTACCCTAGCCTCGCCCCACTCCACGCCGCGCTTAGTGATTCCGCGCTTGCCACCGATGGCGTCGAACGCCGCTGGTGTTAAATCGATGATGACGCCGCGCTTCGCTGGCCCACGACCTGGCCCGAAATCGTTTTGCCTGACGATGATCGAGCGGCCGGTATCTAGGTTTGTGACCTTGTACCGAGTCCCGAACTCCCTCGAGCGCGTGGCGCACGTCATAGCTCGCTCGCTATAGCGTTCGCCGTTGGCCGTAAAAATCCCGCTTGTTCCTTCGCGCTGGCATGACTTCGTGCTGTAGTAGGTCGCGATTCCTTCGGCGGCGTGTGCTGAGACGGTGACGAGGCAGAGCGTTAAGACAAGGGCGGGGAGATTCACGTCACTTCATAAGCTCCGGGTTCTCATGCACATTGCCGAGGACTATCAATTCTCTATTAAATAGTGACATTTGATATTCGCTGTCATCTTCAAAGTAGAATCCTTGTTGTGGTTTGTCATCAACACAGCATCCATTTTGGCAAATATGTAGTTCTATTTCATAGCGCCCGAACTTTACAACTCCCTTATCTCCTTTCTCGTTCTTTACAACATCCCCCTCATATATCTCCTTGCCGTTCTTGTCGTGGAGGCCGGTGAATTGCATGAGTTCAATGCGATCAAGTTTTCGATAATCGGTGTTCGGGCCACCAGGAAGGCAAGGACAGACTCGGTTTAAATTTCCATCAAATCCAAAGTCTAGAAGCCCGACTTCATACATTTTGTTGTCTATTTTGTCCCACGCCCTAAACTTAATCGGTCTCACGACTTCACCACGCCCTGCTCGATGAGGTAGATGAGCATTTTGGCGCGGGCGTCGGCTTCGGTGTTTGCTTGCGTCTCATCATCGGGGTCTACAGTGCTCGGGTGGTCGCAATCCCAAACATTGCCGACAGACAATTCAAATCGCGTGGTGCGATAACCAGACGGAAGCAACTCGCCAATCTCCGCGACGGTGAAGGCGGCGATCCCGACATCCGGGCGAATTTTCGGCCTTTCGTGGAGTAAATACTTGCCGTCTGAAAATCCGTCGCGCATCCAAACAAACGCGCTCTCCTGCTTCACGCCGAGGGCTTTGAGACGCTTGGCAAGCTCAAGCGAACAAACTTGATCCTCAAGCCTCATGACTTCACCTCATCCGGTGCTTCGGCGAGGGCTTTATTAAGAGAGCTACAAAATCCGCCCTTAAACTCCAACATTTCTTTGGCTTTGAGCAATGCCCCATACGCCTTGCGGCTCCATATGGTGAGGGTGGAGAGTTCTTTACAAACGGGACAAAAGCTTAAGATTGACTGAACAAAATGTCCGGACTCACGCTGACTGCCTTCCTCTCTAATCTCGGATATGGGGTCGGTCATCACTTCACCTTCGGAATGCGGATGATCTTCGACCCTGCCGCCTTCGACATCTCCCGAATCGAGTTGATGGCGTTGAGCGCGTACGTGTGCGCCGGTGTCGAGTGATTGTTTACGACGGCTTGGATGAGCTCTTCAGCTCGAGGCGTACACGTCACCATCACGCCGCCGTCGAGACGGTCTTCAAAAACGAGGGTTACTTTAGCCACTTATCACCTCCCATCTTTCGTGTTAACGGTCATTCGCTTTTCGTACTCCATGATGTCCGTGAGCTTGTAGAGCACCTTCGCGCCGCGGTACTTGCCGAGCTTCACAAACGGCGGTCCCTTCCTGACGCAACGCCAGGTGATGAGCGACTTCGGGTTCATATCCCATCGCCGCGCGAGGTCATCGGTTGTGAGCATCGTTTGGTCGGCCTTCATTTCTCACGCTCCGCGAGCATGGCGTCGGCGAGTTGATATGACTCCCGTGCGATTTCCTCAAACGTCGCCGTCTTGCCGTCAACGTTATCGAATTGCAACATGAATGGCATCGCCTTCGCCGCAAAGTAGTCGCGGAGGGTCATGCCTTTTTGTGCTGGAATGGCGTCGTTGCCATCTTGAAGCGTGCCGTCTTTTGTGAACTCGCTTGCTGGTCTAGGAAACGCCGCTCCGCCATCGTTTTTCATAGCGGCACCTGTTCCTCGGCGGCGAGAGGCCGCACGGTTTCGAGCTTGCGGTAGGTCTTGCCGGCTTTCTCTTCCTCAAGGTAGGCAACGCGGACCGTGGCACCGGACTTCTTGGCGGCGACGATGACCTCGTAGTGCGTACCTGAGAAGGTCGTATACCAAACGCCGCCGATCTTGCAGCCGTACATCGTCCACGCCTTGCCGTTGGTTGTTCCCGCCTTCGTGGACACGTCCTCGATTACGCCGTCAACGACTTTGCCGTTGATCGGAATATCGGCCTCAGGCTCGTACTGAATCGGAGGCTCATCCATGACGGGCGGCTCTTCCTGAACGGGTGTAGCCGTTGCCTCGATGATCTTTCCGAGACGAGTCGGCCGCGTCTTCGGTTCCGGCTTCGACTCGTCGGCCTTTGGGTCGAAGTCGTAGAGCTCATCGTCTCGCGTGATGACTTGCTCGAGGTCCGTGCTCATGGGAAGCCGCTTCGACAGACGGCGGATGACGGTCTTTCTCCACATCTCATGCTCAAAAGAACCGGCCCAAGGACCGGACTTTGCCTTAGAGACGGCCTTGACGGCCATGACCTGGGCCTTGTCCATGACCTCGATATACACGGCGCCGTCCTTGGTCTTCGCCAGGGCATAGACGCCGATAGCCTCGCCGCGGTCGCCGAACATAAGCGGCTCGTGTTCGATGTGCTCACCGTCGCTATCGACCCAATACTTGAAGCGGTCGTTCTTGAAAACAATCTGCGACGTAATGGACGAGAGTTCGCCCGAGTTACGAACCTTCTTTAAGATGCCGGCCACCATCGGCATATAGGCAACGTCTTTGCCGAAGATGGTGAGCGTCGCTTCGCGGCCGTCCAGCATGAGGCCGTCTTGCGCTGCCTTCATGCACGAGTTGTAGAGCGTCGTGCGGTTAACGTCCGGCGCGATGAGGTACGGGTTCATCTGCACCGCCGTCACGACAATGCGGATGAACTTATCCGAGTTAATCTGCGGGGGAAGCGCCATTTTGAATTGCGGTTCCATCCTGACAAGCGCTCCGCTGACTTCCTCGAGCGTGGTGATTTTCTTCGTTTCGGTGGTCATGTTCATCTCCCTTTATGCGGTTGCTTCCACCGCCACATCGGCGGCTTTCTTCCTAGGCCAGTTGATTCGGAAATTTCGGTATCCCTCCCGGTCGTATTCGATGTGAGCCGGACCGACGGAGTTCGCGCTAATCGTGAATCCGTCGCCGAGGACTTTTTCGGCGGCGCCGATCTTCATAATGAGTTGCGCCTTGATGGCTTCTTTGCTGGCCTTCGCGGTGTTCTCGATGTCGGCGAGGGCTTTGTGTTCAGCGCAAAGCTTTGCGAATTCAGCATCACCACGGGCGTCAAAAAGCTTGCCCGGCTCCGCGTATCCGTAAAGTTTGGAGATAACCTTCGCATCACGATAGAAGTCAGGTACGGGTTCCTTGCCGGATGCGATGGAGAACCAAAAGCTGGCGACCTGGGATTTGATGGCGTCGATAATCTTTGGGTCCGGTTCGCGCTTGATGAGGACAACGCGGTTGCCGCCGACGAGAGCGGCCAAGTAGGCAAAGGCACGACCCGAGACAGCGAGTTGATGCTGAACTTGGAGCTCGATGTGCGGCGGGGCCTCAACGTCATCGCCGTCTACGGACCATCCTTGATTGAAGGCGAGGCCATCGACGTTTTTGATTTCGAGAAGGCCGTTTACCTTATCGTTTGTGCCGCCATCGTTGAAGTTATTTACACTCTGGATAGCGAAATCAAAACTCGCGCCCATCTTTAGATTAGGCTCGCGGATGTATTCGGTCATGCGCCGAATCGTCCACCCGTTGTCTTCAGCGATGCCGGCGGCGATAGCATCCTGAAGGCGGTTGCCCCACTTCATCCGCTCGGTCGGTTCAAATTCAACGACGACGTTTTCTTTCTTCCGATGCCAGAGTTCGAAAAGGGTCGTGTACGGCGACACGCCGAATAAAGCCGCCACCTCGGTTGAGGTGATATCTTGCGTTCGAAGCCGCAACCACTCGGCCTCTGACTTTGGAACGATGGTCTCTAGTTTCATGTAGCGCCCTCCGATGGTCGTTATGGATACCGAATTACTGTTGTGATTATAGAAACACCATCGGCGAGTGTCAACAACAATTTTGCAAAGGTTCCATTAGGCTGCTACGGTGTGAACTATGGTTAGCGGATCGGTGCTACGGACGAATCCAGAGAACCGGAGAAGCCCACTCAAGCGTGACGTTCTCAACCATCGCCGCCGATTTACCGCCGCTAACGCGCCAGGGCGTGAGGTTGTACGTACCGTTCTTGTAGCCTCGATTAACGAAGGCGACGGACGCTTGATCTTCGTTTTTCCCGACAACGCAAAGTCGCCCGATGATATCGGGCAAGAGCGTTCCGGGTTTCCTTATATAAAGAAGCCATCCGTCGATCATGTCTTGAACAGAGCGCGCGGTGCGACACCTAACCGCGACGGAATCCGGGGGCAGATCAACAGGCCCAGGAACCATCTCGGCGTCCTTAATGCTCGCCATGTGAACGTTCAAGTCTTCGTCCACGTACCCGGCCACACGAAAGGAGCGATGTCCGTCTTCATGCATGGCGACACCTGAATGTCTAAGAACCTCAACGAGTGGGACATCCAGGAGGTCGGCGAATTGGCGAGCTTCTTCAAGCCTCATCCCTCGTTTGCCGCGAAGCATGAGGGAAAGAGCCGAAGGTTCAAGCGGCCGGCCGTTCCGTCCTCGAATTTTGCGCGCAAAACGGCGTTGCGAGCCGTAGGGGCTCTGACGAATGAGCTCCATGAACCACGCGGTATCGACCTTCATTGCACGAAGTGTTTCATAAATCCCAACACGGGTCAAGTGGTTCGCATTGCGTTTTTTGGAACGCAAAAAAGTGCTTGACGGGTGTTCGGATAATCGGATAGTATTTCGGAAATCGCAACACGATGCCGGATCGTGTGCGTTAACCGAGACCGAGGGCTTAATCATGTTTCTATCTCCCGCTTTGTATGTCATTCACGTGTTTGGAGGCGTCCGTAAAACCGCTCGAGCCATCGGGCGCGGACCCTCTTCTGTTTCAAAATGGAAACTTCCTCGCGAGAAAGATGGATGCGAAGGCAACATTCCAAGTGCAGCTCAAAGAAAAATTCTGAAAGTCGCCGAAGAACAAAGTCTCGACATCACACCGCATGATCTTCTCTACGGTCGCAACGTTAAAAAGGCCGAAATAAAACTTAAATATCTCCTAGCCCTCGTCATCATCGCGCTCGCTTAGGAGATTTTTTTTCGTGAGCGCGTTGCGATTATCGGAACGGGTGTCGCTCGGATGACATGGGTGTACTTACCAATCTCTCATTATTCAGCGGCGCCGGAGGACTCGACCTCGGCGCAAAATTTGTCGGCGGATTCCGAACTATCGGATACGTCGAATTCGACCGCTACGCCCAAGCCGTCCTCATGTCGCGAATCCGAGACAGGCGGCTCGATGACGCCCCTATTTGGAACGACATCACAACCTTCGACGCCAAACCCTGGCGCGGACTCGTGGATGTCATCTCTGGCGGCTTCCCGTGCCAAGACGTTTCCGTTGCAGGAAAACAACTCGGTCTCTTCGGTTCCCGCTCCGGCCTTTGGTTCGAATTCGCCAGAGTCATACGCGAGGTGGGACCGCGATTCGTCCTCGTGGAAAACGTCCCAGGCTTGCTTGCTCGAGGGATGGGAGACGTTCTCGGTGAACTTTCCGAAGCGGGGTTCGATGCTGAATGGTGGACTTTGTGCGCCGCGGATGTTGGAGCTCCCCACCTTAGAGAACGAGTCTGGATTGTGGCCTACTCCAAAGAGCTCGCCGAGCGGACCCGATTTTGCGCGCGTCAATCGACCTATGAGTGGCGGCGACGATCTTGCGACAGCCGTAGCGCGAACCACAATCCCAACACCGACAGTAGGCGACGCGAAGTCGAGCGGAAGCCGGAACACGGCGACGAGCAACGCACACTCGGGCCTCTCTTTGACGGACTTTGTGAAGAGGGACGGGGGCAAGGGGAGGATTCCAACGCCATCGGTGAACGACCACAAGGGATCATCGAGGCCGGGCCAACGACGAAGGCAACTCACGGACCCGGCGATGAACGTGATCCCCGCTGGTGGGCAACTGAACCCAACGTGGGTCGAGTGGCTCATGGGGTGGCCTTTAGGGTGGACCGTCTTAGACTCTGCGGCAACGGCGTGGTTCCTCTCCAATCGGCGCCAGCGTGGCGGCTCATCAAAGAACTCTCAGGCTTCGGCGCGCCATGAGTGATTCGATTTCCTCTTCGGTGAATCGATGACGCCAACATTACGCCCATATCAGACCCGCATCATCGATGAGTGCCGAGGCCACATGCAGCGCGGCACTCGTTCTATCGTTATCCAGTCGCCCACCGGATCGGGCAAGACGCTTCTGACCGCTCACATGGTGAAGACCGCCGCCGCCAAAGGTATGACCGCTTGGTTTTGCGTCCATCGCCGCGAGCTCGTCAAGCAATCCATTCGCGCCTTCGCTGAGGTCGGAGTCAATCACGGCGTTGTGGCCGCGGGATTCCTCGAGGCCAAGCGTCACGCGGTTCAAATCGCGTCGATTCAAACGCTCATTCGCCGGTACGAGCGGCTTCGCCGGCCGCAACTCATCATTTGGGACGAGTGCCACCACATCGCCGCCGGCTCGTGGGCGGCGCTCCGTAAAGCCATCCCCGAAGCTTTCCATATAGGACTGACGGCGACGCCCGAGCGCTTGGACGGCAAGGGCCTGGCCGAATACTTCGACGTGATGATCGAAGGCCCCTCGGTTGAGTGGCTTATCGAAAACGGCTATCTCGCGCCGTATCGCATCTTCGCGCCTCAAGGCATCTCGGTCGCCGGCGTTCATACCCGCATGGGCGACTTTGCCAAGGACGAGCTTCTTGCCGTAGCAGACAAGCCGACGATCACGGGTGACGCCATCAAGCACTACCTGAAACACGCCGCGGGAAAGCGCGCGGTCGTTTTTTGCGTGTCTATCGAGCACTCGAAACACGTCGTTGAACAGTTTAGACAAGCGGGAATCCCCGCCGTTCACGTGGACGGGGAAACGGAAACGGAGGCGCGAGACCAAGCAATAAGGAGGTTCACAAATGGAGAGGTGCGTGTTCTGTCGAATGTCGAGCTCTTTGGAGAGGGCTTTGACTTGCCTTCGCTGGAAGTGGCTATTTTGCTGCGTCCGACTCAAAGTTTGGGTCTTTATCTTCAACAGGTGGGTCGCGCGCTTCGTCCGTCGCCAGGAAAGACGGAAGCCATCATTCTCGATCACGCTGGCAACTGCGAAAGACACGGCCTCCCTGACGAAGAGCGTCAGTGGTCCATTAGTGGACGTGAAGATAAGACCCGAAGAGGTGCTAATGCCGTGGCATCTGTCCGTGTCTGCCCACGATGCTTTGCCGCTCAGTATCCAGGCCGCGCAAGCTGCACATATTGCGGCCACGTCTTCGAAGCCAAGCCCCGCCAGGTCGAACACGTCGAAGGTGACCTCCAAGAAGTCGATACCGCGGCACTCAGGCGGCAAAGGCTCCGCGAGCAATCGCGCACGGAAACCTTCGAAGACCTCGTAGAACTCGGCCGCGCACGTGGCTACAAGCGGCCTTACTTGTGGGCGAAACACGTGTGGAACGCCCGTCAACAAAAGAAGCTCGCTGAAGGGAGGGCAGTTTGAAAAACTCAAAACAACGCTTAATCGAAGACGGGCTTCGTGCCGGGTGGATTGACCGCCGAGAAGAACCGAGACCCGATGTTCTCGGAATCGTGCTTTGCATTGTCGTCTGTAGCGTCTTTTGGTTTCTGGCCGGACTATTCGCCGGGAAGTTTCTGATTTAAGTCGATGCTTCATCTTTGCGTAGCCACCGGATGCGATAAGCGGTTGTCGCTTGAGCGAATCTTTTGCAAGCGGCATTGGTCTATGGTTCCGTCCGCTATTCGAAACCGAATCTTCGATCACTACCGGCTCGGCCAGTGCTACGACCGCAAGCCGTCTAGCGCATGGCTCGAGGCCGTCAAGGACGCGGTTCTTTTCATCCGCGAGGCCGAGGATTTCAAGATGTCGTGGAGGTCGCGTGTCTGAGGCCGACATCATGCGCGATATCCAAGTCGCGTGTGCGCGCGTAGGCCACCGACTTTTCAGGAACCAAGTCGGCAAGTACCAGCTCGCCGATGGACGGTGGATTTCTTCAGGGCTTTGCATTGGCTCGTCCGACCTCATCGGGTGGACTGCATGCGGCCGGTTTCTCGCGGTCGAAGTCAAGACCGTACACGGCCGCCTGACGCCTGAGCAGCTTCGCTTTATCGACATCGTAAACGCCGCCGGTGGCGTCGCCTTCGTGGCGCAATCATCGAGGGAGGCATTAGAGAAATTAAACGAACGGATTAATTGATTGGGCTCGCATGGACACCCGAGAATTGGATTTTGAAGGTTTAGCACGACATCTTTTAGGTAAAGCACGTAACCTCCTACCTTTATGGCTTCCTGGCGGCGCGCTCCGCGGCGCCGAGTGGTGTTGCGGCGACTTACGAGGCGAGCGAGGGGATAGCCTCAAGGTCAACGTCAACACTGGCAAGTGGGCCGACTTCGCGACCGGCGATAAGGGCGGCGATTTAGTATCGCTTTACGCCGCCATCCACGGCATCAAACAGGCCGAGGCGGCGAAGCGGCTCGCGGAGTCTGAGAACTATTCAATACGCCCACAAGAAACGAACTCCGTAGCACGACGCGAGGAACCAAAACCGAGCAAGCCGGACCCCAAGCACCTCCATAACACCGCGGACTTTAGGCACGGTCAACACGGCGACCCGTCAACCATGTGGGAGTATAAGGACTCCGACGGGTCGCTCATGTTCTTCGTCGCTCGCTACGACACGTCCGCGGGTAAGCAAATCCTCCCGTGGTCATGGGTTGATGGCCGCTGGCAATGCAAGGGTTGGCCGGCACCACGACCGCTCTATGGCCTCCAAGAGCTCGCGGCGAACCCGGCAAAGCCCGTCCTCATCGTTGAAGGCGAGAAGGCCGCGGATGCCGCGCGCAAGATCGTCGGGAGCGTGTACGTCGTTGTTACCTGGCCGAATGGTTCCAAAGCTGTCTCCAAAGCTGATTGGCGCCCTGTCTATGGTCGAAAGGTTCTAATTTGGCCGGATGCGGATGAGGCGGGAATCAGCGCGGGGTACGATGTTGCGAAAATCTTAACACAACACGTCCCTGAAGTCAAGCTCATCGACCCTAGCGTGAATCCGAGCCTTAGTGCCACCTCCGGGTGGGACGCGGCCGACGCGCTCGCGGCCGGGTGGACGTGGAACGACTTCAAGGAGTGGGCGAAAACCCGCGTCTCAGTCTACAAGACGCCCGACCTCATCCAAGCAACCGCCGTCGCCGAGACAGATAAAACGATAGCCGCTGCACAAGTAAATGTGCAACTGCACACCGAGGATGGCGTCGATATCCCAGGCAACCTCCAAGAAATCTATGCCTCGCTCGGTATCATGTCCACGCGCCAAGGCGCTGCGGTCTGCAATCTGAATAACATAAACCGTGCGCTATCCGGTCTTGACCGCTTCAAAGGCTCCATTTGGTTCGATGACTTCCACCGGAAGTTCTTTACGACTCTCGACTCAACCGAACCGCATGAGTGGTTGGACATAGACGACCTTCGGCTTACGAACTACCTTCAAGAACGCCTCGGTTTTCTTAAAGTCTCCGACGACCTCGTAAATAAGGCCGTCCGGCTTTTTGCCAAAAGCGACATTCGTAACGAACCGAGGGATTGGTTCGAAACCCTCGTGTGGGATAAGAAACCCCGCATCGAGAGCTTCTTCATCGATTGCGCCGAGGCCCCCGACAACGACTACGTACGCGCGGCAAGCCGCAACTTTTGGGTCTCGATGGTTGCCCGTGTCTATAAGCCAGGGTCCAAGGTCGATAACATGGTCATCTTGGAAGGCGGCCAAGGGAAGTTTAAATCGACCCTCCTTGCCACTATCGGTGGCAAGTGGCACTCGGAATCGTCCGAAGCCATCGGCACGAGCAACTTTTATCAATCGCTCAATGGCAAGCTCATTATCGAGTTTGCCGATCTATCCAACTGGCCGAAGTATGATGTCGATGTCCTCAAGAAAACCATCACCTGTCGGGTTGACCGCTACCGTGCGCCTTACGCTCGAAACTCTGAGGACTTCCCCCGCACATCGATCTTTGCCGGGACAACCAACGAGTCAATCTATCTTCGTGACGACACAGGCGCGCGACGATTCTGGCCTATTCAGACGGGCTTTATCGACATCGCACGGACCTCTGAGCTTAGGGAGCAGCTCTTTGCCGAGGCGGTTGAAGCTTTCAAAGCCGGTGCGTCATGGTGGGAAATGCCAGACTCAGCGTTAAACGAACAAGAGCTTAGACGCATCTCGGATGAGTGGGAGCATGTCATTGCTGACTTCCTTATCCAGCGCGAAGAAATCACTATCAAGGAAATCGCGCTCGACTCGCCGCTTAAGATCGACCTCGCCAAGCTCGATAAGTCGATTCAAATGCGTATAGCTCGGATTATTAAATCGCTCGGTTGGGAGAGACGGACGGTGAGAACAGGTGGGAACATTCAAAAGATGTGGTTTCGGAACCGTAACCACGGTGGCGGTAATGATGAGGTTCCGTGGTAACTCGCAAGTCGTTTGTTTCCAACTATGTAACCTCTGTTACCACTGTTACTACTACTATAGATAGGTACTATTTAATCTACTATATACAGAGGATGTTATAGGTATGGGGATAATACGTATACAAAACGTAGCAACTCTTATAAAAGGTGGGTTTTGCGGTAACAGCGGTAACTTTTTTTGTAACCCGATCTTTCCGAATAACTTGCGGTGTTACCTGTGAATTCTAGCGAGGTGGTATCAAAGCTATCGTGTCTTCGCTGTCTGCATACGTGGTGGCCTAGGTCGAACAAGCGTCCGGTCCAATGCCCAAAGTGCAAGGCAACTGAGTGGTGGAGAGAAGCGAGACAACGCATCGACCTCGCTAAACGCTCGCCAGGCCGACCGCCGATCTATGCTTTTCATACGATTAATGCAGGTGATTCAGTCATCGTCCCTTGGTTCGTTGATCGACTCAACCGACCCGACCTTATAGCGAACTCACGAATTTATCAGGCGGTACACGCACATGCCCGGCGAAGTGGGAAGAGGTTTCGGACCGAACCTATCAGCGCCGGCCTCAAGGTCACACGCATCTCATAAGTGTTGCGAAATTCACAATGGAAGCGTATACTTATCCTGTAATCCTTTCGCTAGGGAGCGCGAACGTCGGCGTTGACATAGACGTGACGGCGGGAGAGACCGCAAGTTTATGACTCAAGACAAAAACCGAATTAAGCGCACTCAAGAAAAGCTGAGTGACCCGAAGACGCTCGAGGTCATCACGGCTCACGTCGCAAACGGTGGGAGCCTCATCGACCTTTGCGAGATGTGGGACGTGCGCTATTCGGATTTCATCGCCTGGATTTACGCCGATCCTGAGCGCAAGAAAACCTACGAACAGGCCATCGTCGCTCAAGGCGAGTGGGCCGTTCAGCGTGTTCTCCAAGAAATCCGCTCGCTTGCCTTTGTCGATATCCGAAAGCTCTATGACTCCAACGGCCAGCTTAAGGCGCCGCATGAAATCCCGGCCGATGTCGCGCGCGCGGTCGCCGGCATCGAAGTGGATGAGCTTTTCGAAGGCTCAGGCAAAGAGCGCTCGCAAGTCGGATGGACGAAGAAGGTCAAGTTCTACGACAAGGTTCGCGCGCTTGAACTCTTGGGGAAGAACCTGAAGCTCTTCACCGAGCGCATGGAACACTTCGGCAAGGTCACGCTCGAGGATGTCATCTCGGGTTCATGGGAGAAGTCCGCGTGATGCTAGAGCACCTCTTGCAAAACATCATCGCGGCCGAACGCCTTCGCCGATATCTTGAGTATTGCGACACGGACCTATGCGCTCATTGCGTCGCCGACTCGATTAAACCGGAGCATTTGCGCGGCCGGTGAACTCAGTTATCACGGCTCACGTCTGGCCTTGCGGCTTCTGCGCTGAGTGGCGCGACTCGATGTACGGAGTTCAGATGCACGAGCATATGAGCCACGGTCAGCCCGCGCCGCGTAAGAAGCGCGCTCAACTGAATGGAGATAGCCATGCCGAAGAAAAAGCCGCGTAAGCCGAAGCCGAGATATTGAGGCCGTGTCAGATCGCATCCACGTCTATCCAGTAGACAGGCAAAATCGATCAACGCATTGCACAGACAAAACCGGCATGTGTTGGTGTAAGCCGCGCGTGATGCAAGTCTGTCAAGAATCCGATGACCACGGCAGATGCGCCGCTGATTGTTGGCGATGCAATGGCTATGGGCTTGTTCAGCCTTACGATGAACTCCTAAATTATCTGATTATTCACAACGAAGGTCAGGCGTCGGTTCCAATACCGAAATGACCCCCGCTCAGGCTCGCATCAAGCGTTGGCGTGAGAACCCGCTAACGTTTGTCACCGAAGAACTCCACGCCGAGCCTGACGCCTGGCAACAGAAAGTCCTTGAGGTCTTCCCGTCGCAAGACGTAGATAAAATCCGCATCTCGATGCAAGCATGCGCCGGTCCCGGTAAATCGGCCGTGCTCGCATGGTGCGGTTGGAACTTCCTAGCCTGTTACGGTGACAAGAACGAACACCCAAACGGCGCC
>Ga0196963_10000836_pt1 | contig 23742 bp, 21 predicted proteins | sample S1_5metaG_FD_148600 | JGI IMG/M metagenome (GOLD analysis project Ga0196963, IMG submission 148600) | Soil microbial communities from Anza Borrego desert, Southern California, United States - S1_5 | ecosystem: Environmental > Terrestrial > Soil > Desert | place: USA: California | collected...
CGGTCGCCGGCCGGTCCTTCGTCGTTCGGCCGGCGGAGATCATCAACTGCCAGGGCCGGCGGACGCGCGCCGTCGGCCGGCTGCTCGAAGCGCGGCGGGCGGCGGTCTATCTGGCGGCCGTGGGCGGCGACCTGGGAAGCCGGGCGCTGATGCGGGCCACGGGCCTGGACCAGAACACGGTGCGGCCGATCAAGCGCGCCATCGAGGACAGCCGCGAGCTGAAGGCCGAGCTGGACGCCCTGCTGGACGACATGACGGCGCAGATGCAGATGGCCCTGCGGTCGGCAGGGGCGGTGGCGGCGTGATGCCCATTAAGCCCGAGAACCGGAAGCGATACCCCAAGGCTTGGAGCTTCATCAGCCTGGAGCGGCGCTATGCTGCCGGGTGGCGATGTGAGGGCTCACCTCAGTACCCCGATTGCCGCGCCGAGGACGGCGAGCCTCACCCTGTGACCGGCTCAAACGTGGTCCTGACGGTCGCGCATCTGGACCACCAACCGGAAAACTGTCGGCCGGAGAACCTCCGCGCGTGGTGTCAGCGGTGCCATAACACCTATGACCTGGCCCATCGTCTCAGGAATGCGGCGGCGACTAGGCGCGCGGCCCAGGCGGCAAGGCAGGCGAGTGGCGACCTGTTCGAGGACGCCGATGCGTGAGCCGCTCCCTCCGCTGCCCTACAGCTGGGCCCAGGTGAAGCACCGGCTCCAGCAGGATCTGACGCGCGTGCTGGAGCGGCTGGGGATCTACGACCAGCCCAAGAACGGGCTCATCACGCCCCTGAACCCGACGCGGGCCGACCGGCATCCGGGGTCGTTCGTCATCTGGACCGCCGGCGAGGCCGTGGGGGCGTGGAAGGATTACGCCACCGGCGACGAGGGCGACCTGTTCATGCTCATCATGTACCTGGGCCGGCTGCAGCGTCGGATCGACGCCTATTGGTGGGCGCTGGATCACCTGGGCCTGGCGCGCGGCGAGGTCCGCACCAAGGAACAGGACGCCCAGGACCGCGACCGCATCGCCCGCGACCGCGCGGCGGCGGCCGCGAAGGAAGCCAAGAAGTCGGCGGAGAAGTCGGCCAGCCTGTTCAAGCTGTGGCTGGGCCTGCCCGAGGGGATCATCGGCACGCCGGCGGAACGCTACCTTCGCGAGGCGCGGGGCCTGCCGATCGAGCAACTGCCCTATCCCATCGGCGCCCTGCGCTGGGCGCGGGACGTGGAGTGGATCGACCCCGAGACCGGGGAGGTCAAGACCTGGTCCAACGTGATGATGGCGGCGGTGACCAAGGGGGCCAAGGTCATCGGCCTGCACCGCACCTTCCTGAAGCCGGACGGCAGCGGCAAGGCGCCGGGCAAGGCCAAGTTCATGATCGGCCCCACAGCCGGCGGCGCGATCCGCCTGACCAAGGGCAAGGGCGGACTGACCCCCGGCGAGGCGGAGAAGAAGGGGGCGCGCTGTCCGCTGATCCTGGGGGAGGGGATCGAGACCACCCTTACCCCCGCCATCGCCCGGCCCGACTATCGCGCCTGGGCGGCGGGGAGCCTCGACCACATGGCCCTGATCGAGTGGCCCGAGTGCGCCAGCGCCGTGGTTCTGCTTCGGGACAACGACTGGGCGCCCGAGGCGCAGCGGGCGTTCGAGAAGGTGCATCGGCACTGGGAAAAGCAGGGCGCCGGGCGGCCGGTGGCGGTGGTCTCCAGCACGTCGGGGAGCGACCTGAACGACATGGTGCGGGGGGTGGGATGAGCCTGCTGCCCATGGTCACCTTTGACGTGATCGAACGTGAGGAGCTGAACCGTTGCCTCACGGCATGGGGCCACTTGATGGGCCCGTGCATCCGGCCGGCGAAAGGCTGGTCCCACGGCTTGCGCCATGATGGCGAGCTTGTCGCCGTGGTCGCGACGGACGGCCTGATCCGCCCGACCTGCGCCGGCTTCACGCGCGACCAGGCGGTGGAGTTGTCACGCGTCTGCGCCGTGCGGCGAGACCTTTGCCGCGTCGCCGTCCGACTCTGGCGGGAATTCGTGTTCCGCCAGCTGGCCGCCGGCGAGGGCTACACCTGGGCTGTCAGCTATCAGGATCAGCGCCTCCACGTCGGCGATCTCTACCGGTTCGACGGGTGGTTGCCCGTCGCGACGTCGCGCAGCGGGACCGACAAGCGAAGCGGCAAGAAGGGACGTCGAAAGGTCATTTGGGCCTGGTCGCCCGATCCCTTGGCTATGGCGGCGCGGAGGGCGGCGGGATGAAGCCCGACAGCACCGCAGTGATGGCTCGCCGGAACGCAGCCGATCCGGGCACGCCGCTCCTCGATGGATTGGGGGGGGGATGACTGAGCAGCCCGCCCTGCTGCCGAGCGGCCACACGGCTGTTATGGCCCAGCGCCAGCCGACGCAGACCGATAGCCTGGACTACTTCCCGACGCCCCCTTGGGCCGCCAGGGCTGGCGCGGAGCTGATTGCGCAGCTGGACCCGGAGGGCCTGGGCGTGTGCTGGGAGCCGGCCTTCGGGGGCGGCCACATGGCCCACGGGCTGGCAGACTACTTCGGTCAGGTCTTGGTTAGCGACATCCACGATCACGACAGCCAGGGGGTGAACCTGCTGGATTTCCTGTCGCCGGACGCCGACGGGTTCGGCGGTGGCTCAGTGGATTGGATCATCACCAACCCGCCCTTCATCCACGGCGAGGCTTTCATTCGCGCGGGGTGGAAGCGAGCCCGGCGCGGCGTCGCGATGCTGCTGCGCCTCGCCTTCATCGAAACCATCGGGCGGTATCGGCTGCACGTCGAGGACTGCCCCCTGACCCTGCTCGCGCCGTTCAGCGAGCGGGTCCCCATGGTGAAGGGGCGTTGGGACCCGGACGCCTCCAGCGCCACCGCCTACGCCTGGTTCATCTACGCGAAGGGGGCGGCTGGGCCGACCCGGTTGCAGCTAGTCCCGCCGGGGTCGGCCGCGCGGCTAGCCCGGCCCGACGACCTGGTGCGGTTCGCGGGCGCCGCGCCTCAGGGCAACCTTTTCAGTGAGCGTCCATGACCAAGCCCGCCAACCCCTTCGACCAGGTCGCGGCGCTGATCCCCGATTTCGAGGACGACGCCGAAGCCCTGATGACCCTGCGCCAGGCGGCGCGGGTCGATCCGCTGCGCGGGTGCCCGATGAACGTGGCCGCCAAGGGCGAGAACGAACATCTGATCGAGCCCGGCAAGTGGCGGGCGGAGAACTTCGATCATCCGAGGACCGGCCTGCCGCTCAACTGCCCCGTTTCGCCCCTGGGGAAGCTGGGCAAGACGTTCTTCTTCCTGAACACCCTGGGCGAGGTCCACGAGCTGACCGACAGCGCCAGCGGTAAGGGCCCCATCGACGCTCTGTTCGCCGGGCGGCCGCTCTACCTCGAATGGGCCTGGCCCCGGTGGGCGGCTCCCAAGCGGAAGGGGGAGCCCTGGTCCGTGAAGGGCTATGAGGCCGACGAGTGCCGGAGGGACCTGTTCGCGGCCTGCGCCTACAAAGGCACGTTCGAGCTCGAGGACCGGGTGCGCGGCCGCGGGGCCTGGCGCAACGACGACGGGGGCCTGATCTACCACGCCGGCGACGCCGTGTGGATCGACGGGAGGTGGAAGCCGCCCGGGGAGCATGGGCGATTCATCTATCCAGGCCGGCCCAAGATCGGGCGGCCGGCGGAGCGGGTCGAACCGGAAGGGGAGGGCTCACCCGGCGCCATCCTGCTGGAGGCGCTGGACAGCTGGAACTGGGAGCGCAAGGGCCTGGACAGCAAGCTGGCCCTGGGCTGGCTGATGACAGCTTTTGTCGGCGGCGCCCTGGAGCAGCGGCCGGTGGCCTATGTGGTCGGCACCGAAGGGGCGGGGAAGTCCACCCTTCAGAAGCTGTTCCGGCTGCTGATGAACGGGGCGCTGCTGGCGACGTCGAACACGACGCAGGCCGGCATTTACCAGAAGGTCAAACAGGACAGCGTGGCGGTCCTGGTCGACGAGATGGAGGCCAAGAGCGACACCCGGCTTACCGACAAGATCCTGGAACTCGCGCGGATCGCCTACAGCGGCGACAAGATGCAGCGCGGGGGCAAGGATGGCGTGGGCCAGGAATTCGCCGTGATGAGCAGCTTCCTGATGTCGTCGATCGCCATGCCGGCCGTCGACGCCCAGGACGCCAGCCGGATGGCCGTGCTCATGCTCCGAGAGCGGGAGATTCCGCAGCCCGGCGAGAAGGCCGTCGACGTGCTTAAGGAACTCGGCCTCAGGGACGGCGCCAAGGCCCAGGCCATCGGCCGCCAGCTGCTGGCGCGGGCCTTCTCCTGGTTCACCATGGAGGGCAACCGCACCCGCTGGGAACGGCTGCTGGAGGCCTTTCGCGAGGCGCTGAAGGCGGCCGGCCATGAGGATCGCTCGGCCGACACCTTCGGGGCCCTCGCGGCCGGCTGTCACATGGCGTTGCGGGACGTCATGCCCGACGACAGCGAGCTGAAGGCCTGGGGGGAGATGCTGGAGGCCCGCACCCTCACCGAAACGGCCACGCGCGAGAAGACCTGGCGGCGCTGCCTGACCCACGCCTTGGACGCCGTGCCCGACGCCCTGAAGCACGAAAACCTGTCGAGCGCGGGGGCGGTGCTCTCGCGGTTCGCCGAGGACGGCAAATTTTCGCTGGAGACAGTGGACAAGGTGCTGGCCAAGTGCGGCATGGCGCTCAGCTGGGAACAGGGGGCGCCGCCCTCCTTCGAGTACGCCCGGCTGTTCGTGCCGGCCAAGAGCGCGGCCCTTCATGGCCTGTTCAAGGATACGCCCTGGGCCGGTCGCCCTGGCACGCCCGGCCCCTGGATCGGGGTGCTGCGTCAGATGCCGCGCCACCTGTGGGAGAACGGCAAGTGCCTGAAGGGGCTGGACCGCAAGGCCAGCGGAATCTTCATCTACCTCGCGGCGGCGCTGGAGGCCTGAGCTGCGCGCCTGGCCTTTCCTCGCCCAGCTGCGAGAGCCTGAAGGTTTCAAAGCCAAGATTGTGGGGCGTCAACCGGGCTGCGATCAGCAGCCTGGTTGACGCCCGGTGAGGCGCAGCCGACCGCGCAGCGGGCGGCGGTGCGCGCCTCACACCGCCTGTTGATCCCGCGCCCCGACCCGGACCCGGACCCCGTGATGAGGGTGTTTTAGGGCCTTATCCCTCCCCGACCCGAGCCCCCTTATCGAGGAGATGGGCGGATCGTCGGCCCAGGCCGTGGGTTCCACGGGTTCCGGGTGAGTTCCCCGGATAGTTGAGCGCCGACAACGCCTTACCCCCGCTGACACCCTCGGAACCGGTGGAACCGTGCGTCGCCTCCTATGCAGGCGCGAGAGGGGCCGAAGCCCGCACATAGGCGAGCAGATTAGGGTTCCAAGAGTTCCATAGGTTCCACCCCTGTTAAGGCGCTGAAAAAGCGGAAAAAATGGGGAACTCGATGCGGAACCGCCGGAACCGGCAATATAAAAGGGGCCGAAAATGCAATTGCCGCTGATCCAGGGGGTGCAGCCGTCGGCCGGGCGGCGGCGTGGGCGGCCGCCAGGATCCAAGGGCAAGCGATCGGGGGACCTGCGGGCCTATATCGAGGCGGTCTATGGGGGGCTGACACCTGGCCAGCAGATGGCCCAGGTCGGCCTGGTCACGGCGCGCGAGCTGCGCGAGGCGAAGGCCGCGGCGAAGGCGTCGGGCCTGTCGCCGCTGCTACAGGCCATGGTGACGAAGGCGCAGCTCTTGGCCCTGCAGCTGGGTTGCGAGCCAAAAGAGGCCTGGCTGTTGATGATGAAGGAGCGGGAGGGCCTGCTACCCTATGTCCACCAGCGCCAGGCGCCGGCCGAGGGGCCGAAGCGGCCGGCGGGCGAGGGCCAGCCGACGCTGATCGTGGCCGATGTCGAGGTGTCGGACGTGGCGCATACCGACTGGGAAGAACCTGAGGTTTTTCAAGGGCCTAGCCCAACGCCCCTGCTGGAAGTCGCACAGGCGAAGTCGCACGACGAGGCGGAATCCCTTATGCCGCAAGGGGTTGAGGGCGACGAAGCCGCTGATTGAAAATCAGCGGGCCGCCGGCGCTGGCGCCCAGCTGCGGCGACCTGGTCGGCCTGGGCCGCACCCCCCCGGGGGCCTCTTGACCCCCCACCCCCGAAACCGCAACCCCCCGGTTCTCCCTGGGGGGGCTGGTCCGTCGGCGATTGCACTTTTCCGGCCTATCCCTCCCCCGTGTGAGGCGGCCCAACTTGACCCCGTCGCGAAGGGTCGGGGTTAGGGAAGCGCTTCTTGGAGCCGCAGGGTACGCAGATCGACTTTCGCAACTACGCCGGGCCGGTGGCCCGCGCGTTCGAACTGTCGAGGGCCAAGATCACTCCGATCATCGGCCCGACGGGTGGGGGGAAGACTCAGGCGGCCTGTCGCCGCATCCTCCGCGTTGCTCTCGCCCAGGACCCTAGCCCAAGAGACGGCGTACGCAAGGCCCGTATTACGGTGGTCTGCCCGACCTATCGCCGGGCCCACGACACGGTGATCCCCAGCTATCTCCAGGTTTGGCCCAAGTCCTGGGGCAGCTACCGGGGCGGCAAGGGCGATCCGGTCGACCACATCTTCGACATCCCCAACGGTGGGAAGCCCCTGCACATCGAGGTGCTGTTCCGCGCGGTACAGGACGAGTCGCTGGAGGAGTTCGTCCGCGGCATCCAGACGACGGCTTGGTGGTTCCCCGAGATGGACACCATGCCCCAGGAAGACCTGCTGTCGCTGGCCTCCAACCGGGTCGGCCGCTATCCCGAGCCCGACGACCGTCCCGATTTCGAGGAAGGCAAGCTGCCGGCCTACGCCGGCGTTTGGGGCGACGCCAACGCGCCGGTCATCGGCAGCTGGTTCCACACCCGCTTCTACCTGGAGCGGCACCTTCACCGCGAGACCGACAAGGTCTTTTTCCAGCCGCCGGCCCTTCTGGAGGACGGAACCCAGAATCCGGCCGCCGAAAACCTGCACAATCTTCGGAAAATCAACGCGAATTACTACACCGATCTCGCGGCGACGATGGAAGATTACGACATCGGCCGCCTGCTGATGTGCAAACCCGGCTATTCGCGCTTCGGCAAGCCGGTCCACGACCAGTTCGACCATGCCACCATGGTGTCCCTGGTCCAACTAGCGGCCCTGCCCGACGTCGAACTGGAAATCTCGATCGACGCGGGCAACACCCTCATGCCGGCGGCCACCTTCGCCCAGCGAGTGATGGGCCAACGGCGGGTCCTGGCGGAGATCGCGCCCCACTATCAGATGGACCTGGTCGAATTCGCCCAGGAAATCCGCCGGGTGCGCGAAACCCTGTTTGGCCACGTCAAGGCGGCCAAAATCCGGGTCGATCCCTCGGCCGGGGCGCGCACCACCACCAACCGCCAGATCACCTATGCCCAGCTGATCCAGCAGATCACGGGCATCCCGGTCCTGCCCGCCCCCTCCAACGACCCGCTGAAGCGCCGTTCGGCCCTGGTCCAGGTCATGAAACGGCGGAACGGCTACATCATCGACGGCACGCGGTGTCCGAACCTGGTGGCGGCCCTGTCGGGGGGCTTCCGGTTCAAGAAGGTGGGCAACATCTGGGCCCCCAACCCCGAGAAGAACGAACACAGCCACGTCGCTGAGGCCGAAGAGTACGGCGCCCTGTCGTCGGAGGGCCTTGGCCTTATCCCTCCCCCCCGCCAGCCGGCGCAGTCTGGCCAGCGTCGGGCGATCCTGCCTGGAGGGTGACGGCGATGAGCCTGTTCGAGCGTGAGGACGGCGACTGGCGGCCTTGGAGCTTCGTGCACCACGACGCCCGGCACCGCGACATCATGCCGGACACCCCAAAGACCCCGCGCATCCCCAATCCGGGCGATCCGGACAACCGGCTGGACGACGAAGAGCGCCGCCGGCTGGGCTCGGGCGGCCGCAACGCCACCCGCCTGTCCAGAGACAGCGCCCCGGCCTCCACGGGGCCGGCCGTGACCCTTTCGGGGCTGCGGTGACCGAACTCCGCGTCAAGAGCGTCCTGCGTCACTGGGACCTGCTGAAGCAGGCCCGGATGCCGCACGAGAGCCAGTGGCAGGAGGTGGTCGATTACTTCATGCCGAAGTCGTCGGCGATGCTGAAGCCCGGCCCAAATGAGCTGCGCAGCCGGCGGGTGACGTCCAGCGTGCCTCAGACGGCCCTGGCGCGGAGTGCGGCGCTGGTCATGGGGTGGTCGGTGGACCCGACCCAGCCCTTCCTGGGCGCCAACGTCGAACGCGGGCTGGCCATGGCCGGCCGACGGCTGCGGCTGGGCGCCGAGGCGCTGGACTATCTCCAGGACCTGGAGTGGCAGGTGTTCGACCGCATGATGCTGCCCCAGAGCGGTTTCATGGAAAGCGCCAGCCGGATCACGCTCGAGCTGGTCGGGTTCGGCACGGCCGTGCAGTGGATCGGTCGGCGCCAGGGCTTCGGCCCCCGCTTCTCCAGCCGGCCCCTGCGGGCCTGCTGGATCGAGGTCAACCAGGACGGGGAGGTGGATACCCTGTTCTACGGCTTCCGCCTGCCGGCCTGGCGGTGCGCCGAGATCTATCCGGAGGCGGCCAAGGTCGACGGCATCGCGAAGCTGCTGGCCGACGAAAAAAAGGAGGCCACGGACGTGGAGCTGATCCACGTCGTGCGGCCGCGCCGGGGCGGCGAGCGGGGCGCGATCGCCACCCGCAAACCCTTCGAGGAACTGGTGGTGGCCTGGGAGCACAAGGCCATCGTGCAGGAGCGGGGATACGACAGCTTCCCGTTCCAGGTGCCGCGCATCTCGCCGGAGACCGACAGCCCCTACGGCGTGGGCCGCGCCTGGCGGACCCTGCCCGACGCCAAAGCGTACAACGTCCTGCAGGAGGCGGTGGAAATGGCCGTCGAGCTGCGGGTGCTGCCGCCGGTGATGACGCCCACCAACATCTTCGGGGGGCCGATGGACCGGCGGCCGGGGGCGGTCAATGAGTTCGACACCGCCGCGCTCGGCTTCATGAGCGCCAAGGAAGCCTTCCAGGTCCTGAACCTGGGCGGCGATCCTTTCGTCGGGGCTGAGTGGATGGACCGGCTGGCCGGGAACATCGAACGCGGCCTGGACGTCGACTGGATGCGGATGCTGGCCAACCCCAACATGACCGCGACGCAGACGCTGGAGATCCGCGACCAGCAGATACGCCTGCTGTCCAGCCTGGTCCCGGGCATCGACCGCGGGTGGTTCGGCCTGGGGGCCGACCGGATGCTGGAGATCATGGTGGAGAGCCGCATGGTCCGCCAGCCGCCGGACGAACTGGCGGGCCAGGACGTCGACTGGGACTATCGCGGCCCGCTCGCCATCGCCCAGCGGCGGGGTCAGTTCGAGACCGTACAGCGCCTTCTGGCGCTCCAGGAAATGGCCGCCAAGGCCGACCCGACCCAGCCCGGCGTGGTGGCCATGGAAGAGGCCTTCCGTGGGGCGGCCGACGCCCTGGGCGCGGCGCCGGGGATGCTGAAGACCCGCGAAGCTTACGCCGCCGAGGTCGAGGCCCGCGCCCAACAGGCCCAGGCCGCCGAGACCGACCGCCAGGCCATGGCCGCCACCACCGCCCTGCGGGATGGCGCGCAGGGGCTGGCCAGCCTCGCCGGCATCGGCGGCGGGACGATTACCGCACAGGCAGCATGAGAGGGCTGACTTATGACTTATCCTACAGCGTTAGAGGCTGCGGAGCGCAACTGCCGCCGCCACAATTCGCAGCCAGGCGATGTGGAAATCACGGCCGCCGCCTATCCCCAAATCTTCGAAGCCTTCGAGGCGATCAGCCACGACAGCGGCTTCAGCGCGGGCCACAAGAGCTACCACGTTCCGGCCTGCTGGGCTGACCGGATCCCGTCGATCGAGACGGTGCTGGCCGGCATGGACCCTGAGCAGCGGGAACACGGCTTCGTGCTCGGGGAAGGAACAGAGGTCGAGGCGCTCGTAGCGAGTCGGCCAGAACTGGCGCCGGCCCACGCGCTTCTGAACGCCTTCTTCGAAGATTTCCACGCCGCAGAATGACCCGAGCCGCCCCCGTCATCGCCGACCCCGAGCGCCTGCTTGCCGTCCTGGTCCGCAACGATCCCGAGGAGATCGCGGCGGCCTATCGGCGCGCGCTGGCGGGCGAGGATGGGCAGCTGGTGCTGATCCACCATCTGGCCCGAAGCCAGGTGGCCAAGGTCCAGGGAGCGGGCGTCAGCGACGCCGACCGCCACTACTTCGCCGGCATGATGGACGGGGCGTTGATGCTCCTGACGCAAGCCGGCTTCGACCCCGCCGCGGCCCAGATGGCCGTGGCCGCCAGCAGCTTGAGAGGGCTGAAGAACCATGGAACCGAACCCCGCCGCCGCGCCCGCAAATCCCGCGCCCCCAAACTCCCCGGGGGCTCCGCCGTCGGCTCCCCCGAACAACCCTTCTAGCGACGCCCCGGCGCCCAACGCCTGGGTCAGCCAGGAAGGCTGGGCCGAGCACCTGCCCGACGATCTCAAGGGCGACGTCAACCTGTTCCGGTACAAGACACCGGAGGCAGCGTTGCGCGCCCTGCAGCTGGCCAACAAGCGGGCCGGCGTGCCCGTCGACCGCCTGGTGCAGATCCCCGAGAAGGGCCGGGCGGAGGATCCCGCCGGATGGGCCGCCATCGACAAGCTGAACGGCGTGCCCGACGACGTCGCCGGCTATGGCATCGAGCTTCCGGAGGGGGCCGCGCCGGAGGTCAAGGCCCTGTTCGAGAAGCTGGCGGGGGACCTGAAGGCGGAGGGCGTCGGTAAGACGGCCTTCGGCAAGGTGCTAGCCGCCTATGTCGAGGGGCAGAAGGCTGACCAGGACGCCCGGACCAAGGCCAACAACGAACGCGAGGAGGCGATCCGCGCCGAGGTCGCCAAGGAATTCGGGGCCAAGCTCGACTACTACCGCACCGAGATCCCCAAGCTGTTCGAGATCAAGGGGGCGGACGGCAAGCCGCTGGTCAGCCCCGAGGGGCTGGAACGGCTGAACGCCAAGGGCTGGGGCCAGGATCTCGACTTCCTGCGCATCCTGGGCTGGATGGTCGACCAGCGCGCGGAGCCGGGCGATCTGCCCGGCGGCGGCAACGCCAACACCGGGGCGCGGACGCTGACCCCCGCGGCGGCGAAGGCCGAACGCATCCAGCTGGAGAACGACCCGGTGAAGGGCAAGGCCCTGCGGGACGCCCGCGACCCGCAGCACAGCCTGGTGGTCGCCGAACGCAACCGGCTGTTCGCCCTGGAGCGGGGCGAGACGCCCAAGGCTTGACGAATTCGTCGAACTAGTTCAACGAAACTGACATCGGTTCGGGCGCGCCGCTGAAAAGCGCCCATCCCGCCCCAAGCCGGGGGCCCCTGCTTCGCCAGGGTCCGGCACGGGCGGCGCCGGGGGGCGTCAACGCCTGAGGCTCGCGTCCGGACCTGAAGCCGGGGGCCGCGGCCGATCAAACCCTTTCCTTTGATCGAGGCCGCGCGGGAACGCGCGCCCGCAGCGAGGCAGTCATGGACTATTCCCAGATCTCGTCCAACGACGTCGACGGCTTCCGCGCCAACCTCAACCTGGCGCCGCAGGTCACCGACAGCATCTACATCCCGCACGTGATGGCGGACCTCTCCTATTCGGAAGAGGGAAAGCTGTTCAACATGGACGAGGTCGGCGAGTCCGACCCGGTCGATGTGGACACCATCGTGCCGGACAGCCCCGAGGGGCTGGTGGATCAGACCCGCCGGGTCGGAACCCTGAAGGGCTTCCACGACGGCAAGTTCATCGAGTCCATCCAGAAGGTCCACCAGCTGGCGGACCCCACCAACCTGGTGATGGAAGCGATGATGGCCGGCAAGTGGCGCAAGCACGATTCCAAGATCCGCGAGAGCTTCTTCGCCGACGTTCGCACCGGCGAGGCTGGCGACGGCCCGGCGGCCAGCCTGCCCTCCAGCCAGGTGATCGGGGTGCAGAACCGCAAGTTCCTGCACCAGGACGAAGACGCGGCCGCCTCGGGCGATCTGCCGCTGACCATCGGCAAGCTGCTCTATGCCCGATCGCTGCTTCGCAAGAGCAACATCAAGGGCGGCCAGTTGAAGATTGCCGTAGACAGCGACGATGTCAGCTACCTGCTGTCGCGGACCCCGACGACCAGCAAGTACTACGCGAACCTGGCTCGGCTGGAGCAGGGCGAACTGGATACCTTCCTGGGCTTCCAGTTCCTCTACGACGAGAACCTGCCCAACAAGACCGGCGACGCCACTACCCGGCTGCTGCCCGCCTGGATCGACCGCGCCATGGTCTTCAAGGCGCGGGCTATCCACAACGCCACGATCACCCCGCGGGCCGACAAGTCCATGCGGCCCTACGCCTACTACGAGTCCGAGCACGGCGCCGCCCGTCGCTACGACAAGGGCGTGGTGAAGATCGAGGCCAAGAAGCCGAGCTAACCCCAGCCATCGGGGCTGGCGGAGACCGCCGGCCCCCACCGCCACCCTCGGGCCCTGAGCCTGGCCGGGCGACCGGCAATCGAAGAGAGACAGACAGATGACCGCTTACATTGGAGCCCTGTATGGCGCGGCCCATGCCGCCGCTTCCTGGCAGGGCCTGAACCCCGCCTACCGCAATGGCCGCGTCGCCCGGCTGGTCAAGGATTACTGGACCGGCGACGCCGCCCAGAACGACACGGTGTCGCTGGGTTTTTTCGACTGGGGAACCGTCTTCGACGAACACAGCCGGATCAACTTCAGCGACTTCGGCACCTCGGTGAACCTCGACGTCGGCGACGCCACCAACCCGGATGGCCTGATCGACGGCCAGGACATCTCGACCGCCGCCGGCAATGTCGAGCTGCTGAAGTCGGTCGCCATCGGCGACCGCCACAAGCCGCTGTGGCAGATGCTCGGCCACGCCAGCATCGACGCCGCCAAGGACATCGCGCCCCAGTGCGAGCTGCTGGCCACCTTCATGGACGCGAACCCGGCCAGCGGCACCCTGGCCTGGACGATCTACGGCTCGCCGCAATAGCGGCTTGAGCCCCAAGTTCCCGCCGGCCCCCTCCGCGTGCTCTCACATGCGAAGGCCGGCGGGACACCGTGGTGGGGGCCATTCCTCCCTTGTGGGCGAACCCTCCTGACCCGAGCCGGCTCCCGCCACGGACCAATTCGCGAAGGCGGGGCCTCAACTGAGCGCCCCGCCTTTTCCAAATCGAGGACCCGCCCATGACCGCCGCCGCCGCGCAGCTGATGATCGCCAACCTGGCCCTGGCGCACCTGGGCCTGCCCCAGGTCGAGACCCTGGCCCTGGACGACACGACGGAGTCGGCCCGAAAGCTGATCCCCTTCCTCGCCCCGGCGCGGGACCTGGTCCTGGCGCGGCACGGATGGCGGCGGGCCATGACCTACGCCACCCTGCCTGACAGCGGCGAGGCGGGCGACTGGCGGTTCGCCTACGTCCACCACCTGGACGCCGGGGCGCTGCGGGTGTTCGAGGTCGACCAGACTTGCGGCCCGGTGATGTGGCAGGCCGGATCCCGCGACCAGGCCGGCGAGGAGCGGCTTGTGGTGCGGGCGAACAGCACGCCGGTGAAGGTGGCCTATGTTCGGCGCCTCGGGTGGGACGGCCTGCCCGTCCACATCTACGAGCCCATCGCCTGCCTGGCCGCCAGCCGGGGCGCGCTGGCCATCCAGGGCGACGAGCAGAAGAAACAGGCCCTGGCGCGGGAGTATGAGCGCCTGTTGGCGGCTGCGGTTGCCCAGGACGGTACGGAGGGTGGCCGGGGCTCCCCGGTGATCCAAGGCCGGCTGGCGGCGGCGCGACGGGGCGTCGTCGATGGGCGGCCGTGGGGCTAAGGCTCCACAGTTTTTGGCCGGGTGGTTGCGCGATAAGGGTGGCGAAACCGACAAACGGGCGTAATGCTGTGGTGGTGGTCACCCACCACTGGCCCCCGAAAGGAGGCCTCGGCGGTGACCTCCAGTGCACCCGTGCAGGGTACGCCAGTCCCAGACCCTGATATTTCAGGGAACGACTAGTTCGGGCCACGGGTGCATCCGTGGTCCGAATCGTTCCGCCGCTGGAGACGAATCAATCTTTAGCGGCATTGTGAGTTGGGGCTAGAGCACGTTCCCCTCCTGTTCTCCAATTTTCGTTGATGTCCACAGGACATCCGCAGAAAGCGCCGTTTATCCCTCCCCCCTGACGCGCGCGCGAGAGTGCGGCCATGGCGCGAGCAGCGGGTTTTCAGAACGCCTTCAACGCGGGTGAGCTGGAGGAAGGGGCCTGGTCGCGCTCCGACCTGGCGCAGCACGCCCATGGCATGGCGCTGGGCCTCAACCTGGTCGGGTCGGTCGCCGGGCCGGCGCTGCGGGCGCCGGGAACCTGGTTCGTCGGCCTCTCCATGGACCAGGCTGCGCGATCCATCCTGATCCCCTTTGCCCGCGACCCCGGGGACGCCCAGCTGATCGAGATGGGGCCCGGTGTGTTCCGGGTCCGCTATGCGGATGGCTCGCCCGTCATGGACGGGGGCTCGCCCCTGGAGGTGGCGCACGGCTGGGTCGAAGCCGACCTCGACAAGCTGGCCTGGGACCAGAACGGCGATGTGCTGATCCTGACCCACGCCGACGGGACGCGGCAGCGGCGGATCAAGCGGCTGGCGCCCGACAGCTGGGTGATCGACGACTATGACCACAAGAACGGCCCGTGGCGGTCGGAGAACGTCGACCGGACCTTCACCCTGACGGTGACCGGGACCAGCACGGTCTGCACCGAAGACCCCAACGTGGGCAGCATCGCCGAGGGGGAGACCGTCACCCTGACGGCCAGCGCGGCCCTGTTCGACGATCCAGGGCACGTCGGTTCGCTGTGGCGGCTGCGCCAGAACGACGGCAACCACGGCTCGGAAAGCTGGACGCCGCGCCCTGACGTCAAGATCGGCCAGTTCGTCCTGTCGGCCGGGCGGATCTATTCGCGGGTGTCGGGCGGACCCCAGCCCTCGGCGGACCTGGGCGGCCTGACCATGCCCATCCACGAGAGCGGCACGGTCAGCGACGGCCGCTACAACTTCCTGTTCATGAACGATGGCGCCGGGGTGGTGGAGATCACCGCCATCAGCAGCGCCACGGTCGCCACCGGCACGGTGAAGCGGCCAATACCGCTGAAAGACGGCCAGTCGACCAGCTACTGGTCCGAGGGCGCCTGGAGCGACCATCGCGGCTATCCAACCGCCAAGCCGGCCTTCCGCGAGGAGCGCCTGGCCCTGGCGGGGTCGCTGAGCGAGCCCGACAAGCTGTTCCTGAGCCGCACCGCCGGGTTCACTGCCGACGACAGCGATTTCACGCCGGGCCTGGGCACCGGCCTGGTGATCGATTCCGACGCCGTCAGCCGGTTCGCCGGCGACGCCCCGTGCCGCGTGGTCTGGCTGATGAGCCTGCCCTACCTGATCGCCGGGACGACAGCCGGCCCCGTCATGGTGACCGGGGCCTCGATCGAGGAGCCGATCGCGCCGGCCTCCTACCTGGCGCGGCGGCTCAACGGCTTCGCCTGCAGCCGGGTCCCGCCGGTGCTGGCGGGCGACGGGGCGATCTACGTCCAGGCCGGCGGCAAGACCCTGCGGGAACTGAGCATCAACCCGGACAAGGGGGTGAACTACCGCGACCTCACCGTGGTGGCGGGCCACTTCGGGGCGCGCGGGTTCGCCCAGCTGGCCTGGCAGGGGACGGAAAACCTGTGCTGGGCGCGGCTGTCGGACGGCGGCCTGGCGGCCATGACCTATCACCTGGAGCAGAACGTCTATGGCCTGACCCGGCGGGTGCTGGCGGCGGGCGCCGACCAGGAAGAGGCCGGGGCCTGGACCGTCGAGTCCATCGCCTGCCTGCCCGGAACGCCGGACACGGTGTGGCTGATCGCCAGCCGCCAGAAGGGCGAGGCGACCCAGCGGGCCATCCTGCGCATGGCGGACCGGGCGGAGGGCTGTTTCTACGACGCGGCCGAGCTGTATGCCGGCGCCCCGGTTTCGACGGTGACCGGCCTCGACCACCTGGAGGGCGAGACGGTGGCGGTGGTGGCGGACGGGGCCGAGGAAAAGGGCCTGGTGGTCAGCGGCGGGGCGGTGACCCTTCCCAACGGCCGCACCGCCAGCCGGATCGTGGTCGGCCTGCCCTACATGAGCCGGTATCGCAGCCCGCCGCTGGACCTGGGCGGGCCCGGCAACCTGCCGGGCGGACAGGTGACGCTCAAGGGCGGGGTGGTGGTGGTGCGCGGCGTCGAGTGCCTGGCCGGCGCCGACGACCAGGCGCGGTTGGAACAGGTCGCGAGCCGGCGGCGCGATGAGGTCGCGGCGCCGGTCCCGCGCCGCCATGCCAAGCGGATCACCTTCGGCGGCGAGACCGCCCGCGAGGTGGCGGTGGTGGTCGAGACCGACTGCGGGTTCGACCTGGCCGTTCACAGCCTGAGGTACTGGGGAGAGGTCAATGCGTAGGGGCGTCGGTGACCGGCAGATGCGGCTGCGGCCGTTCCGGTATGCGGACCTGGACGCGGTGACGCCGCGCGACGACTTCGCGCGCGAGATGGCGGCCCTGTCGCCGTATCGCCGGCTGCGCCTGGTCAACAGCTTCGCCTTTACCCTGGAGCGGGGGGCGGACCTGGCGCCACGCACCATACTGGCCTGCGGCGGAGTGCGCGGCCGGCGGGACGGGACCTGGTCGATGTGGTGCTATGCGGCGGACCTGGACGCCCGCGGCTGGTCGATGGTGTCGCACGGCGCCGAGGGCCTTTGCCGCCTGGCCCTGGACACCCTGGAGGGTCGGGCGGTCGAGATGATGTGCGACACCGCGCATGAGGGCGCGGCCGCCTTTGCTCGCCGCCTGGGCTTCCGGGCTGATGCGGAGCCGCCGTTCGAGCGGGCCGGGGCGGTCTATCAGGTCTATGTGCGGGAGCGGCGCTGATGTGGTGGGTCCAGATGATCCAGGCGGTGCTTCAGGCCGGCATGGCCAAGGCCCAGCAAGACGCCGAGGAAAACCGCGCCGAACAGTTCGCCAAGATGGCGCGCGGAGAGGGCGCCGCCCAGGCCGCGCTGGACTGGGAGGAAGGCGCCCGCGTGCGCGGCAGGGCGGCCACGCTTGCGGCGGCCGGCGGCGGCGGTCTGACCGGCAGCGCCCTGGACGTTCTCGACGACCTGGGCCGGCAGGCGAAGTTCAAGGTCCGCTCCACCCTCTACAGCGCCGAGACAGACGCCCGGTTCGGGACGCGGGTGAGCAGCCTGGGGGCCATGGGCGCCGGTATCGCGGCGACCTCGCCGCTGCTGAGCGAATGGGCCGGCTCGCGCGCGGCGCAGCGGCAGGGCGGCGGCGGGGTCGGAAGCGGCCTCGGCGGCGCGATGGGCGGAATGGGGGGCTAGGCCATGGCCAGGTTGCCGGACAGGATCGCCCTCGACGGGCCGCGCGGACGCCGGCCCCCGGAGCCGGACCACGGCCTGGGGGCGCTGTCACAGGGTGTCGGCATGGCCCTTGGCGGGCTGTCGGAGGGGCTGGAGCGGTCGGCGGGGCGGGAGGCGCAGCGCAAGCTGCAGGATTTCCAGCTGGACTTCCAGGCCCGGGCGGCCGAGCGGGCGGCCGCCTATGACGGCTCGACGGCGGGGTTCGCCCAGGCCGAGGCCTCCCTGTTCGACCAGGAAGTGGCGGCCTTCGAGAAGCAGGTTCCGGCCCATGCGCGCGGGCAGTTCGGCGAGCTGCGCGACCGCGCGCGGGCCGGCCACCTGAGCCAGTCCATCGCCGTCGAGGGCCGGGCCCGCGCCGGAATCGAGGCCGAGCGGCGGGAGGCGCTGGACGCCCAAGCGATGGGCGCCGGCCAGCAGGCCTATCTGGGGGCCAAGTCGGAGATCCTGTCGCCGCTGTACGAGACCTTCGACGGGTCGGACCCCGACGCCTTCCTGCCCGCCGTGCAGGCCCGCCATGACGCGGCGCTGGCCAAGGGCCGGGAGGCCGTGCCCGAACGACTGAGGGCGCGATACGACGCCTGGGCGGCCGGCGAGCGGCTGAAAGAACAGGCCTGGGCGATGAAGCTGCGGGACGACCGCGAGGACGCCCAGCTGGTGCTGAACGCGCGGGCGAGGCTGGACACGGCCACGAACCAGGTGCTGAGCGACCCGACGCTGTACGAGGCCAGCGTGGGGATCGTCGATACCTCGCTGAAGGCGCTGGACGCCAACGACCGCCTCGAGCTGGAAAAGCCGGCGAAGGCGCAGCTGGCGGTGGCCCGCATCCAGGGCCTGGCCAACCGCGACATGCGCGACCAGGCCAAGGCGGAGCTGAACAGCGGCCGGTACGACGATGTGCTGGCGCCGGGGCAGAAGGGCCAGCTGCTGGCCGGCCTGGAGCGAGAGACGTCGACCGACTATGTGCGCCGGGCGGACGTCGAGGGCCGCGCCGACAGCGACATCGCGGCCGCCGCGACCGGCCAGGAGCCGGGTCACACCAACAGCGCGGAAGTCGAATCGGCGCTGGGGCCGGCGGCGAGGGTCGAATACGACCGTCGGATGGCCGCCGCGAAGAAGTTGTACGGCGCTGTCGGGCCGCTGCACGAACTCAGCGCCGAGGGCATCGGCGACCATCTGGAGAAGCAGCGGCCGGACCCGTCCAAGCCGAGCTACGCCGAGGACATGCGGGTGTACGCCGCCCTGGAAAAGGCGGCGCAGGAAGAGGTGGCGGCCCGCCGGCGCGACCCCGCCGCCTGGGCGATGGGCGCCGGCAGCGGCAACGGGCCCAGCGACTATCTGCGATCCAAGTTCGAGGCCTGGACCCAGGCGCCGCCCGCCCAGAAGGCCAAGGCGGCCCAGGACTATGCGCGCGCGACCCTGGCGCGACAGGCCGTCGCCGGCATTCCGCCGCCCCAGCAGCGGGTGCTGCCAAAGCCGGTCACCGGCGCGATCGCCGAGGGGGTCAAGAGCGGCGATCCCAAGACCCGGCGCGAGAACCTGGACATGATCGGCCGGATGCTCGATCAGTTCGGGCCGCATCGGCTGAAGGTGTCGCGGGAGCTGGAGGCGGCCGGGGTGCCGCGCGCCGACATCGAGGCGGTGGCCAGCGCGCTTGAGGGCGGAGACCCCGGCCTGCTGGGCTCCTACGCCAACGCCACGGCCAACCCGGACGCCTTCAAGAAGCTGGACGGCAAGGCCGAAAAGGGCCTGAAGGACCAGATCCTGCGGCAGGCCAAGCCCTACCTCGACAGCCTGGCGCCGCTCGATCCGACCATGAAGCACCAGAACGGGGTGCTGGACGTGGTCGCCGCCGAGGCGAGGGGCCTGGTCCTGAGGGGCATGGAGCCGGCGGCGGCGGTGGAAGCCGCCATGAAGCGGTATGACCGCTACAGTTTCCAGGACGGATACCGGGTGCCGAAGGCGGCCGCCAGCGGCGGGGACCTGAGGCTGATCCGGGGCGGCGCCAAGGCGGTGCTGAACGGGGTCACCGACCAGGACGGCAAGTGGCTGAGGGCCCCTGCGGGGCGGCCGGCGAAGGTGTGGGCCGACGACGTGCGGCGACGGGGCGTGTGGGTGACCCGGCCCGACGACAGCGGGGTGCAGCTGATGATCGGCACGCCCAGCGGCTTCTTTCCGGTGCTCGACGGCGGCGGGCGGCCCATCGTGCGGGACTGGCGGTATCTGATCGACAAGGGGCGGAAATCGACGCCCCGTTCCAGCGTCGGCCGCCTCCCCTCAGGGTAGCAAGCGCGCCTCCGCTTACGCTCCGGCGTTCGTCGCGGGAACGGCCAAATCGTTGGCCGTTCCAAAGCCGCGCCCCTAGAGGGGCGCGTCTCGCTCCTCACTATCCCTCCCCCTCGCGCACGGGGTGACAGTGGCCCCATGCCGCTGTTGTTGGACGATCCGGAACCCGACGTCATCGGGCTGGCGGAGGGGGCCTCCCTCCTGCCGGTCAGCGATGGCCTGGCGTTCGACGCCATCGCGCGGGACACCCGTCTGACGGGGCGTCTGGCCAGCTTCATGGAGGTGGCGGCCGAGCGGCGGTTCGACCGCCATACCCAGCGGATGACCGGCTATTCGGCCATGCTGGACCCCGACGAGGCCAACGACCGCTTCGGCATCGAGGGGGTGCTTCGCTTCGACAAGCCGGTTCTGCCCGTCGAGGCCGCCTGGATGCAGCGGTCGGCCAAGGAACGGCAGTATCGCGACTATGTCGTGGGCCGGGCGGACCTGGCGTGGTGGCAGTCGCTGGCGGCCGGCATGTACGGGGCGATCACGGACCCGGTCAGCTGGCCCCTGCTGCTGGCGCCCGAGGTGCTGGGGGTGGCGCGGCTTGGACAGGCGGCGTGGGGGGCGCGCGGCGGCATGGCGGCCGTTCGGGCCGGGCGGCTGGCCAACGCCGGCCGCTTCGCCCTGGAGGGGGCCGCCGAGGGCGCCGTGGGCGGGGTGCTGTTCGAGGCGGCGAACATGCCGCTGCGCCGGGCCGAGGGCGAGGATTACCGGTTCGGCGACGCCCTGCGGAACATCACCATGGGGGCGGTGTTCGGAGCCGGCGCCAAGGGCTTGCTGGGCGCCATCCTGCCGCCGGGGCTGGCCTCCAAAGACCCGGAGGTTCGCGCGGCGGCCGAGGGCGAGGCGGCGGCCCAGGCGGCCGAGATCGACGCCCTGCCCGACAGCCGCCTGCCCGAAGCGGTCGAGGCCCTGCCCGAGGACAGCCGCGGGCCAATGGCGGCGCTGGCCGTCGAGCGGATGGCCGACGACGCGCCGATGGGGATGGGGCCGCTGCTGGAGCGGCGGCTCGACGACGAACTGCGGGCCCTCGACGAGGTTCCAGGCGAGGGTCGGCCGCCGCTGGCGGCGCGGGCCCTGGAGGACGGGGTGGCGGTGACCACGCGCGGGACGGAGATTCCCGTGCGCTATGCCCTGGTCGAGATCGACGACCTGGTGACCAGCCACGACGACGACCTTGTGCGCAACCCGGACTTTCCCGGCGCCCTGCAGCCCCGCGAGCGGGAGCGGGCCGGCGCCATCGCCCGGAATCGACAACTCCAGTCGGAGCTGAACCCCAAGCGCCTGATGCGCGAGGCGGGCGCCGAGACCGGCGCCCCCATCGTCAGCGCGGATGGCGTGGTGGAAAGCGGCAACGGCCGGACCATCGCCCTGCGCCGGGCGGCCAACGAGGGGGCGGAGGCCTGGGACCGCTACCGCGCCGAACTGGAGCGGCAGGGGTTCGACACGGAAGGCCTGGAACGGCCGGTGCTGGTTCGCGTCCGCACCGAAGCCATGACCGGCGAGGCGCGGGCGGCCCTGGCCCGCGAAATGAACGCCGACGTGACCGAACGCCTGTCGGTCACCGAACAGGCCATGGCGGACGCCGCCAGCCTGGATGACGCGGCCCTGGAGATCCTGGAGGCGGGCGACGTCGGCGGGCCGGGAAACCGCGCCTTCCTTGCCCGCGTGGCCGGCGACCAGGCCAACACCCTGGCGGACGCGGAAGGCCGGCTGAGCGCCACCGGCGTGCAGCGCCTGAGGGCCGCGGTCACGGCGCGGGCCTATGGGGACCCGCGCCTGGTCGAGGCGGTGTTCGAGACGGCGGACGGCAATATCAAGATGATCGGCCAGGCCCTGGCCGACGCGGCGCCCAGCTGGGCGCGGATGCGGGCCGCGATCGCGAGGGGGCAGGCGGCGGCCGAACTGGACCTCACCGCCAACCTGAGGGCGGCTGTGGACCTTGTGCGCCATGCGCGCCATAGTCGCGTTCCCCTGGGGCAGCTGGTCGCCGACCGGCTGGGCCAGGTGGAGATGTTCGGGGGCGAGGCCATCGCCCCCGAAACCGAGGCCTTCCTTCGGCTGTTCTTCCGCGACGAGGCGTTCAAGCGCGGGCGGGCGGCGGCCAGGGTGGCGGCGGCGCTGGACGATTACAGCCGGCGGGCGGGAGAGATCGCCCCCGGCCCGGACCTGTTTGGAGAGACCCCCGATGCCGCGGCAAAGCGCATCCTCGAAGACCTCGGCGTCCGGCTCGCCGCCGAACCCGACGACGCGGCCGGAGACCTCCTCGACCGCCTCCGCGACGACCCGCCAGACGCCCCGCGCCCTGCGCCTGAGCCTGTTGTCCTCGACCTTCGCCCATCTCGCGGCGACGGCGAGCGACCCGGCGGAGAAGGCGCACGACCTGAAGGCGGCGGCGCGGCTGAAGGCGCTGAGCGAGGAGGCCTAACCGATGGCGAACCCGCTGGACCTGCCGCTGGCCCGGCCGCTGACGGAAGCGGAGCGCAAGGCGCTGGCCGAGGCGATGGCCAGGGTCAAGGTGGTGCGAACCCCGCACAGGCCGCACCCGACCAAGCAATAGAGTTTCCCGACCAGGCCCATGCGGACCTGTTCACCGCCGGCCGGCGCCAACTGGCGGGCGAAGCCGTTCCCGACGCGGAGTGGCAGGCGCTGGCGGAGCGGATCGGCCGGTTGATCGACTGGACCGATGTCGGGTTCGTCACCGCGCGGGTGCGCAGCAGCTTCAAGGGGGACCTGCCGCCGCCGGCGGTGATGCGCCGGTTCGCCCAGGACTATGCGCGGGGCATGGTCGAGGAGCCGGAGCTGTGGTCGCTCAGCCTCTACGACCCCGACCGGATCGGCGAGGCCCTGCAGCCGGTGACCCTGGCGCCGGCGAAACCGCCGCCGGCCGAATCTGCGCCGGCCGTCGGCCGGGGCCGCGCCATCATCGCCGCCGATCCGGAGCTGAAGGCCCTGGAGGAGGACACGGCCGGCTTCATCCGCGACCAGGGCGTGGAGCTGCCCGACAACCCCGCCCTTGACCCCGACGTCATCGCCGAGGGCGTCCGCGCGGCCGCCATCTGCATCAAGGAAGGGTGGGTCGGATGATCTGTATGCGGAAGCGGTGCGCGGTTGAGGCGAAGTGGGCTCCGAAGCTTTGCGTCCCGGCTAAGAACATCCCCATCGAGGCGCACCAGCCCATTGCGGCCATCCTGGGCTGCGTCGTTTGCGACCGCCACTTCGACGACATGAGCGCCAGCGACTGGTTGGAGACCGATGACGGTCGGCCCTCCCCCTTGGTGGCCATTTTTAAGCAGCTTGTAGCGGGACGGGCGCCGCCGGATTTCGAGCGTGCCTTTCTCACCAGGGTTTCCGTCAACAGCAGCGAATACCTCCGGTACGTCGCGGCCGTAACTGGGGTCCCCGAGCAATGACCCGCGCCTGTCACGGTCCCGTCCGCGCAGCCACCGGCGGCGCCTTCTCCGACGAGGAGATCGACGACGTCCTGTCGCGGCTGGAGGCCCGGTTCCAGCGCGCCAAGGGGCGCAGCCCCAATGGGGACGAGGCGGCCGCCATGGCGGAGGCCGCCGGTGAGATGACCCGCGAGGCGGTCATGGATGCGCTGATCGCCCGGCGCCTGGAGGCGGCGGCGGCGAAGTCCCGCGCCAAGCGCCAGAAGATCCTGGCGGCCCTGCCCGGCGACGAGGGACAGAAGCGGATCGCCTACAACGTCGGCTCCGAGAAACAGGGGCTGTACAGCGCCTATTCGGTGGACGCCCAGGGCCGGGCCGCCGCCGATTCCCTGCTCGCCGAGGTCGACGCCGGCCTGCGTGCCGAACCCGGCCTTTGGGACCGGATCAGCAATGTGCTGTTCACCGGGGAAAAGGGCTTCGACCGCCTGGTGGCCAAGGAACTGGCGCGGCTGCGCGGGGCGTCGACCCCGGCGACCGGCGACCGGGGCGCGGAGATCGCCGCGCGGGTGTTCGCCAAGGCCCAGGACCGGG
>Ga0196963_10000837_pt1 | contig 23733 bp, 18 predicted proteins | sample S1_5metaG_FD_148600 | JGI IMG/M metagenome (GOLD analysis project Ga0196963, IMG submission 148600) | Soil microbial communities from Anza Borrego desert, Southern California, United States - S1_5 | ecosystem: Environmental > Terrestrial > Soil > Desert | place: USA: California | collected...
CCGGCAGCACTGACGTGTTTCTCGAGGCCATCGCGGGATCGCGGAAGGGCGACATCCTGGTCATCGACAACGGCGGCCGTCTCGACGAGGGGTGCATTGGCGATCTGGTGGTCGGCGAAGCGTTCATGAGCGGCGTCGCCGGCACGGTGTGCTGGGGCGCCCATCGCGACAGTGCCGCGATTCTGGCGATCGGCGCGCGCGTGTGGAGCCTCGGCACCTGTCCCAATGGCCCGCTCGAACTCCGGCGCCGTCACGAGACCGCGTTGCTGGCGGCCAACGTCGGCAAGGTCACGGTGACGCTCGAAGATTATGTCTTTGCTGATGAGGACGGCGTAGTCGTGGTGGCCACGGCCGATCTCGAGCGGGTCGTCGCTACCGCGAAGGACATCGCGGCCCGTGAGCTCGCACAGGCATCGAGGCTGCTCGCCGGTGAACCGCTGCGAACGCAGTTCGATCTCGACGGCTACCTCATCAAGCGTCATGCCGATCCGAACTACACCTTCCGCGACCACCTGAAGACGTTCGGCGGCGCGATCGAAATCTGACCGCCGCGTAATCGTTCCAGACGCGGCTCTCGTCCAATACGGGCGGAGGGCAGCGCATGTTCCAGGACCTTCGCTACGGGCTTCGCCTGATGGCGCGGCGGCCGGGGTTTGCCGCCATTGCCGTGGCCACGCTCGCGCTCGGTATCGGCTCCACCACCGCCATTTATGCCGTGACCGATCGCGTGTTACTCCGGCCGGTCGCCTATGCAGACCCCGACCGCCTTGCGGTGATTTGGGAAACGTCGCCGGCCATCCCGTTGCCGGTGATGTACGCATCGCCGCCGAATCTCTACGAATGGCAGAAGCGCTCGCGCACCTTCTCGTCGATGGGCGCTTTCCAATGGCGGGACGTGACGCTTGGCGGCGCCGAGCCCGAGCGGATTCGAGCGGCGCGTGTGACGGCGGGCCTCCTGCCGACGCTCGGCGTTCAACCTCAGATCGGGCGGTGGTTTCTTCCTGAGGAAGACCGTGCCAATGCGCGCCCTGTCGCGGTGATCAGCGATCGCCTGTGGCGTCGCCGCTTCGCACACGTTCACAACATTGTCGGCCGCACCGTACCGATAGACGGCGTACCCACCGAAATCATCGGCGTCATGCCCGCAGATTTTGAATGCCCGCCCGGCATTGTGCTGCGCGGTGCGCCTTCGGCTGAACGGGCCGAACTGTGGATCCCGCACGGCACCAATCTCGAGGCCGGCCAGCGCGGCGCGCATTACCTCACCGTCATCGGCCGCCTGGCGCCAAACGCCACGGCGGAATCGGCCGAACGCGAAATGGTTGGCATCCAGGAACAGATCGAGCGCGATTTTCCTGATTACCGCGCGTGGCGCGCGCGCGTCGTTCCGCTGGTCGAGCAGGTGACCGCAACGTCGAGGCGGGCGGTAGGCCTGCTGGTGGCAGCGGTCGGTTTCGTGCTGCTGCTCGCATGTGCGAACGTGGCGAACCTGCTGCTGGCGCGCGGCGTGGGGCGCCGCCGGGAATTCGCGATTCGGACGGCGCTCGGCGCGGGCCGCGGGAGACTCGCCACCCAGGTCATCCTCGAATCCATGGCGCTCGCCATTGTCGGCGGCGCGTCGGGGTTACTGCTCGCCGCCGCGCTGGTCCGGTTGATTGCTCTCCTTGGACCGGCGTCGATTCCGGGACTGCAAGAGGTTACGCTTGACGCGCGCAGCGTCGTCTTTGCGGCGGCGGCGTCGATGCTGTCCGCCGTGCTGGCTGGTGCCATTCCCGCGTTTGGAGTCATGCGCACGCGGTTTGCGGGATGGCTCGCCGATCGATCCGGTGCCGCCGGTCCGGCCGGCTACCGCGCGCAGCAATCGCTGGCCGTCGGCCAAATCGGCCTGGCCGTCGCGCTGCTGGTGACCGCGGCGCTGCTCGTTGAAAGCTTCCGGCAGCTTCGTGCCACCGATCCAGGCTTTCAGCCCTCGCAGGTGACGACGGCGAAGTTTACGCTGCCGGCATCGCGGTATCCCGATGCGGCTGCGCGCACGCGTTTCGTCGATGCCGTGCTCGCGAATCTTCGGCAGCTGCCCGGAGTGACCGCCGCGGCATTAATCGACGCCGTGCCGGTGGCGGACAACCGTCAGGGAACCTCGTTCGTCCGCCTCGATGGGCCAGCCGCCGATCCGAGCGCATCTCCCAACGCGAATATCGCATTCGTGACCGACGGTTATTTCGAGGCGCTCGGCATCCCGTTGTTGGCCGGGCGGACCTTCACTGCGGAAGACACCAACACGCGTGACCGCGTCATCGTCATCAATCGGCGGCTCGCGCGCCAGGTATTTGGCGACGCTGATCCGATCGGCCGGCGCGTGACCGTCGGCATGTCGACGCAGGCACCATTCCAGGTCGTTGGCGTTGTCGGCGACGAACGGCACACCGGGATGGCGACCGAGGCGACGCCCTCATTCTTCGTCGCCTATCGCCAAGTCCCATCGATGCGCGATTTGGGCATCGTGGTGCGCACGATGGGGACGTCCGCTGAAGCGCTGCGGAACGCCGTCCGCAGCATCGATCCGGATCTCGCGCTGTTTCAGGTGCGGACCATGGACCAGGTGTTGGACGCATCCGTCGCCACGCCGCGTTCCATTGCGTGGCTGCTGTCGGCGTTCGCGTTGTCGGCGTTGGTGCTGGCGGCGATCGGCGTGTTTGGCGTGATGAGCCACGCGGTGAGTCAGCGCACTCGCGAAATCGGCGTGCGGATGGCGATCGGCGCCAGCCCTGTGCGCATGCTCGCGTCGATCCTCGGCGAGGGGATGGCCCAAGTTGGTCTGGGTGTCGTGCTGGGCGCGGTGTTGTCGCTGGTTCTGGCGCGGCTGCTGTCTGGCCTGCTGTTCGGCGTCAGCGCTGTCAGCGTGTCGCCGTATTTCATTGTCGCGACCCTCCTCGGTGCGGTGTCGCTGATTGCATGCGCGGTGCCGGCGCGCCGTGCGATGCGCGTCGATCCGGCGACGGCATTACGAGGCGAGTGAGTCGCGCGTTGCGCTTCGCGTTAGCGCAGCGTTGCGTTCACGTTCGGTGTCACGTCGAGGTTTGCCGGCGTCCGAGCGAGCGGGCTTCGCGTCGGGGCGACCGCCGCCGCCGGCCTCAGGCGTGACACTGACGTTCCGAACGTAACTTGAAAGTTGAAACTTCGAACTTTCAACTACAATGCCACTCGCATCCCCTGATGACGCGCCAGTACTGTCATGTCGGCTCCCGCACAATCGCGTATCTCGACTCAGCTCCCAAGAGCAATCTGCGAGCTCTGGTGTTGCTGCATGCGTTTCCGATTGGCGCGAATCTCTGGGAGCCGCAGATGCGCAACATCCCTGCGGGCTGGCGCCTGATCACGCCCGACCTTCGCGGCTTCGGCGGCAGCACCGAGCTCGATCCGATCGGCGCGATCTCGATTGGCGACTACGCCGCCGACGTCGTCGACCTGTTGCAGGAGCTTGGCATCAGGAAGGCGGTGATCGGCGGGTGTTCGATGGGCGGCTACGCGGCATTGGCGCTGTACCAGACGTCGGCGCATCTGGTCGAGGGCTTGATTCTTGCCAATACGCGCGCCGGCGCTGATTCGCCCGAAGCGAGGGCCAACCGGCGCAACATGCTCGCGCTGGTCGATCGCGAAGGCCCGTCGGGCGTTGCGCGTGACATGATGCCGAAGCTGCTCGGCGCGACCACCCGCGAGACCAACCCCGAGGCAGAAGCGACGATCCGGAGACTGATCAAGCAGCAGTCACCGCTCGCCATTCGCAATGCCGTTCATCGCATGATGCACCGGCCGGACTCGACACCGCTGCTAGCTCAAGTGTCGGTACCGACGCTTGTGATCACCGGCGAAGAAGATGAGATGATTCCAGTAGACGAATCGCGGCGAATGGCGGCAGCCATTCGTGGCGCGACGCTGGTAATCATTCCGCGGGCGGGTCATCTGGCGAACCTGGAGCAGCCGGACGTATTCAACGACGCCGTCGCCGCGTTTCTCAAGACGGTGTAACCCATGAAGGTCGCGGCCTTAGTCCTGGTCGCCGCGCTGAGCGGAGCCGCTTCCGCCTTTGGCAGCGACGGCGGGCAGTTTTACCAGAGCAAGATCGACGCGCTGCATCGCCCCTACGACGAGATTCTCGATCTCTACGTTCGAGACGGCCTCGTCTATTACTTCGCGTTGCGGCAGGAGCGAGGCAAGTTCGATCGCTACGTGCAGTCGCTCGGCGAGGTCTCTGCAGAGACTCTCAACGGCTGGCCGCGCGAGCGGCAAATCGCCTACTGGATCAACGCCTACAACGCGTTCGTCCTGCGAACGGTGATCGACAGCTATCCGATTCGCGGCCGGTCCGCTGACTATCCGTCCAACAGCATCCGCCAGATTCCCGGCGCGTTCGAGCGACGGACGTTCCGCGCCGGCGGTCGCATGGTGACGCTGGACGCGATCGAAAAAGACATCATCGCCCGGCTCGGCGAACCGCGGGCGCTGCTGGCGCTGGCGCGCGGCGCCGTCGGCGGCCCGCGCCTCAAGAGCGAGGCGTATACCGCCGAGCGGCTCGAGATGCAGTTGTCGGCGATGGTGAACGAGCTGGTGACGCGGCGGGAGATGGTGTTCGTCGACGTCGGCGCGGAGCGCCTCTCCGTCAATCCGCTGTTTTCGTGGCGCGAGGACGCTTTCGCCACGCTTGCTGAACGGGCGCCCTCGGTCTACGGGTCGCGCAGTCCGCTTGAACGAGCCGTGATCAGCTTGATCGAACCGCTGTTGGTTCGTACCGAGGCGGAGTTTCTCCGCAAGAACGCCTTTCGCATGGTGTTTCACGCTTTCGACTGGCGATTGAACGACCTCACGGGACGCTGACCCAATGGATCTTGGACTGGCCGGAAAGGTCGCGATCGTCACCGGCGGCAGCCGGGGCCTTGGCTTCGCCGCCGCGCAGTCGCTGATTGCCGAGGGGGCGCATGTCGTGGTGTGCGCGCGAGGCGCTGACGCGCTCACCCGCGCGGCTGCCGCGCTGGCGCGATCGGCGGTCGGCGGTGCGCAAGTCGTCCCTGTGGTCGCCGACCTGTCCGTCGAGAGCGGCCCCAGAACGGTCATCGACGCGGCGGTGGCGCAGTTCGGCCGCCTCGACGTGCTGGTCAACAACGTCGCGACCGCGAAGGGCGCGGACATCGAGTCGACGACGGATGCCGAATGGCAGGAGGCGTTCGATCAGACGCTGTTTCCGGCGATCCGGATGTCGCGGTTGGCGGTGCCGCACCTGCGCCGGCATGCCGGCGGGGTGATTGTGATCGTCTCGTCGATCTTCGGCCGTGAGGCCGGCGGCCGGATGACCTACAACGCCGTCAAGGCCGCGGAGATCAGCATGACGAAGTCGCTTGCGCAGCAGCTCGCGAAGGATCAGATCCGCGTCGTGTCGGTGGCGCCGGGTTCGATTCTGTTCGAGGGCGGATCGTGGTGGAAGCGCCAGCGGGCCGATCCCGAGGGCATCGCGCAATTCGTCAAGCAGGAGCTGCCGTTTGGACGGTTCGGTACGCCGGACGAAGTCGGATCGGTGATCGCCTTTCTGGCGTCGCCGAAAGCAAGCTGGATCAGCGGGACTACCGTGGTAGTGGACGGTGCTCAGTCGCGGATGTTCTGAACCACAGGTAATAGACCGGCAATCCCAGCAACACCACGCCAAACGTGATCGAGGTCCACTTCGGATCGGTGATCAGCGCGTTGACGACCAGGTAGATCGCCGCCGCGATGAACACCGCGGGCACGAACGGGTAGCCAATGACCTTGTACGGCCGGTTGAGGTGCGGTTGTTTTTTGCGCAGCGTGTAGATCGCGGCCACGCTCAACGCATAGAACGGCCACATCGCCAGCACGAACGTGTCGGTCAGCTGCTCGAAGGTTTGCGTCATCACCATCGCCACGCCGAGCACACACGCCAGCGAAATCGCGACATGCGGCGTCTTCCACGTCGGATGGACCCGGGCAATCGGCTCGAACAGCAGCCGGTCGTCGGCCATTGCAAAGAAGATTCGCGGCGATGCCAGCATGCTGCCCATCAGCGATCCGAAGGTCGAGATCATCACGATGACCGACACGAACGACACGCCGGCGCGTCCGAACAGCGCCCCCATGGTATCGGCGGAAATCAGCCGGGACTGGGCCATCACGCCGATCGGGTTGATATACAGGTAGGCGGCGTTGGCGGTCAGGTAGATCGCGATGATCAGCAGCGTGCCGATGATGATCGCGCGCGGCAGGTTCCGCTGCGGATCCTTGACCTCGCCGCTGGCAAACGTCAAATCCGCGAAGCCGTCATAGGCCCACATCACCGAGATCAGCGCCAGGCCGAACACGCCGGCATCGACCGCGGCGCCCGTTGAGGCGAAGTTGTCGAACGAGCCGCCGACCTGGCCGCCCATCAGGAACGAGGCGACCACCAGCAGCGTGAGCGCTCCGAACTTCGCGAGCGTCGAGATGCCGGCGAACAGTGCGCCAAGCTGCACGCCGACGATGTTCGTGGCGCCGGCGAAGATAATGGCGCCGGCCGCGAGGTAGTCGGCCCACTCTGGATGCACGGCGGGATCCTGGCCGATGACCCGCAGGAAGTATTCGCCGAACACCGAGGAGATGCCGCCGAGCGCGGCCGCGCGAATCAGCACCAGCTGCGCCCACCCATAGAGGAACCCGAACGGGCGTCCCCATCCCTCGCGCAGGTAGACATACATGCCGCCGGTCTCGGGCATCGACGCGGACAGCTCCGCGAACGCCAGCGCGCCGCACAGCACGATCAGGCCGCCGAGGATCCAGACGCCCATCATCAACATCGGCTCGGGCACGCGAGTCGCGATGCTGGCCGGCGTCCGGAAGATGCCGCCGCCGATCGTGATGCCGATCACGAGACCGATCGAGCTCCACAGTCCGAGCCGCCTGACGAGTGTCGCCATGAGTGAGGGGATACTATCAGACCGCGCTGCGTTAGAATCCGGTCATGCTCCGAACCGCATACCGCATTGTCATCGCGTTGTCGTTCACCGCAGCCGCGGCGCCGGCATGGGCGCAGGAACCGGGTGCGCCAGATGTCGAGGGCTGCAAACCGTCGCCGCTGGTGTCGCGCATGACGGGGTGCCAGATCTACGAGTGTTCGGTCAAGGACTTCGACGCCTGGGACGTCGTCATCAACAAGGCCGGCGAGACCAAGTCGCTCGAAGGCTCTGGCGATCACATCAAGTTCGCGTGCCCCGCCAACGTGTCGCACCTGCAGCTGCAACGGAATCTCGAAGCGGCGCTGCAGAAAGCCGGCTACAAAGTCGTGTTCAGCGGGCGCCACGAGACTCACGATCGTGCTGCGATCACTGCCCAGAAAGGCGCGCAGTGGGTCTTCGTCCAGCTTGGTGATTTCAACGAGTTTCCGATCTACGAGCAGACGACGGTCGTCGTGAAAGAGATGACACAGGAGATGTCGGCGACCGCGCAGGCGATGTCCGACGCGATCGCCAAGAGCGGCAAGCTCGATGTCTACGGCATCACGTTCGCGACCGGGCAGGCGACCCTCACCGCCGCGTCAAACCAGGTGCTCAGTGACCTGCACGCGGTTCTGGTCGCCAACCCCGATTGGCGGCTGCGCATCGAAGGCCACACCGACAACGTTGGCGACAAGGCCGCCAACCTCAAGCTCTCGAACGCCCGTGCCGCTGCAGTCGCCGCATGGTTGACGGGAAAAGGCATCGACGCTGCACGCCTGACGACGGCCGGTCTGGGCGATACCCAGCCCGTGGCCGACAACGCGACCGAAGACGGCCGCGCCAAAAATCGACGCGTGGTCCTGATCAAGCAATAACTTCCGCAGACGACCGGCAATGTTCGTGTCAGGCACCAACCATGGCGGCAATGGTTGGTGTCAGGCACCAACCGTGCCGCGAAGTACAGGTTGGTGTCAGGCACCAATCGTGCCGGCAATGGTTGGTGTCAGGCACCAATCGTGCCGAAGGCTGAAGATCGAAGTCGATTCACTCTTTATTCGCCTTTCACCAATTGATCGTGTAGGATTTCACACGATTACCCATGGCTTTACCGGCGCGGCGACCTCACGAACACAAGCAGGTGGCGCTGCACAGCGCGCTGCAGGTCCTCAACTCGGGCGGCGAGCTCGACCGTCCGGATACGCCCGATGAAGTAGTCACGGCCGTCCGACGGTTGCCGGCCATCGAGGCGGCCTACGCGCCATTTCCAGAGCAGATCGATCCGCGCATCAAGGACGCCTTCGCCACGCGCGGTGTGCATCAGCTCTACACGCATCAGGCGGAAGCGTTCGCCCACGTCGCGGCCGGCAAGCAGGTCGTGATCACCACGCCCACCGCATCCGGCAAGACGCTTTGCTACAACCTGCCGGTGCTCGATCGCATCCTCAAGAACCCATCCACGCGCGCGCTCTATCTGTTTCCGACCAAGGCGCTGGCGCAGGATCAGATGGCCGAGCTGCACGAGCTGACCAAGACGATCGGCGAGGTCGGCGGCGACGCGATTGGTGTGCATACCTACGACGGCGACACGCCGCAGGATGCGCGGCGGACGATCCGCGCCAAAGCGCACATCGTGTTGAGCAACCCGGACATGGTGCACTCCGGCATCCTGCCGCACCATCCGCGATGGGCGAAGCTGTTCGAAAATCTTCAGTTCGTCGTGATCGACGAGCTGCACGCCTATCGCGGCGTGTTCGGCAGCCATCTGACGAACGTGCTGCGCCGCCTGCAGCGCATCTGCCGCCATTACGGATCGAATCCGCAGTTCATCTGCTCCTCGGCAACGATTGCCAATCCCGCCGAGCTCGCCGAGCGGCTTGCGGAGAAGCCCTTTGAGCTCGTATCGCAAAGCGGCGCGCCGCGCGGCGAGAAGTTTTTCGTGTTCGTGAATCCTCCTGTCGTCAATCGGGAGCTCGGAATCCGGCGCTCGTATATTGCCGAGTCGCGGCGCGTGGCGGGAGAATTCCTGCGCCGCAACCTGCAGGTGATCGTGTTCGCGCAAAGCCGGTTGTCGACCGAAATTCTCACGACCTACCTCAAGGAGGATTTCGAGGACGTGCCCGGCATGCCCGAGCGCATCCGCGGCTATCGCGGCGGCTATCTGCCGCTGCGCCGGCGCGAGATCGAAAAAGGATTACGCGCCGGTCAAGTGCGCGGCGTGGTCTCGACGAACGCGCTCGAGCTCGGCATCGACATCGGTGCGCTCGATGTGTGCGTGATGGCAGGCTACCCAGGCACCATCGCCTCGACCTGGCAGCGCGCTGGCCGGGCCGGACGACGCACCGGGCAATCGGCGGCGGTGATGGTGGCGTCGAGTGCGCCAATCGATCAGTTCGTCGCGCGGCATCCTGCGTTTTTCTTCGATGCGTCCCCGGAACACGCGCTGGTCAATCCCGACAACCTGCACATCCTCGTCGATCACGTGAAGTGCGCGGCGTTCGAGCTGCCGTTCACGACCGACGAGACCTACGGTCAGGTCAACGTTCAGGATGTCCTCGGCGTGTTGCAGGAATCGGGGCTCATTCACCGTTCCGGAGGCGATGACGGGGAGGGGCAGTGGCATTGGACGAGCGAGTCGTACCCGGCAAACGCCGTCAGCCTGCGGTCCGTCTCGTCGGACAACTTCGTGATCACCGATCACACCAACGGCTCGAAGGTCATCGGCGAAACCGATTTCACCAGTGCGCTCTCGATGCTGCATCCCAAGGCCATTTACATGGTCGAAGGAAAAATCTATCAGGTCGAGGAGCTCGACTTCGTCGGCCGTAAGGCGCACGTCAAGGAAGTCGACTGCGATTACTACACGACCGCCATCACCTATACCAAGGTGACGATCCTCGACCGGTTCGCCGAGGACGAGCGCCACGTCGGCCTTCACGGCGAAGTGCACGTCGTGTCACGTGTGGTCGGCTTCAAGAAAATTCGCTTCCAGACCAACGAGAACGTCGGCTCGGGCGAGCTCGATCTGCCCGAACAGCAGATGCACACCACGTCGTACTGGCTCGAGATTCCACCGTCGATCGTCAGCGCGCTGCCTTACGCTGCGGACGATCGGCGTGATGGCGTAATCGGCCTGGCGTTTGCCATAAAGCAGGTAGCGCAGTTGTTGTTGATGTGCGACGCCCGCGACATTGGACTGTCGGTCAACGCCGGCGACAACGACGGGGACGACACGCCGCGAATTTTTCTGTACGACGCTTATCCCGGCGGGATCGGCTTCAGCGCGCCGCTGTGGTCGATGCAGGCGGACTTGCTGTCGAAGACCAGCGCGCTGATCGCCGGCTGTGACTGCGACAACGGTTGTCCGATGTGCGTCGGACCGATCGGCCAGACCGGTCCGCTGGCCAAAACGGTGGCGCTGCGGATCCTGCAGCATCTGCTGGCGCTGGACGCAACGGCGGCCAATGCGGTGGCGCTGCCGGCCAACGAGGAAGTGCCTTTCTAGGCGATGTCGACGCTCGATCGCCTGCGTGACATCGTCAAGCCGCGGTCGCCGGTCCCGGTCGTCGCCGAGACCGCGGGTGCGGGGCACGACGTCTTCGAGCACCGCTACTCGACGGGCGCCGCTGCGGATTACACGCGCGCCGCTGTCGACCTCGGTGGCGCCCTCGTCCAAGGCGCGGAAGGCGTCGTCATTGTCGTCGACCGTGAGTACCGCGCCGACATGCTGCACGGCCGCATGCCGATTGGCGCGATCGCCGACACCATCGATCAGGGCGTGGATGCATTACAGGTGATGGCGCGGGCATGGCCCGCCTCCGCTCCGCCGCCGCCCGCCTTCGCTGCTGCGCCGGCGAACGTCAGCGGTCGTGGCCTGTTGTTTCTCGATCTCGAGACAACCGGCCTGTTCGGCGGCGCCGGAACGCAGGCCTTTCTCGTCGGATGCGCGAGCATCGACGGATCGTCGATTCGCGTCCGCCAGTTCCTCCTTCCCGGCTTCGAGCACGAGCGTGCGCTGCTGGCCGAGGTGCAGGCGTTCGCGGCTGCTCATAGCTCGGTATGCACCTACAACGGCCGTTCGTTCGACGTACCCCTGATGGAAACGCGATTCTTGTTTCATCGCGTCCCGTGCGTCTTCGATGGCGTGCCGCATCTCGACATGCTGCACGCGGCGCGGCGCCTCTGGAAACAGCGGCCGCTGACGATGGGGACGCCGGACCCGGATGAGTCGAGCTGTTCGCTGGCCGTTCTCGAAAAGCAGATCGCCGGCCTGCATCGCGTCGGTGACGTGCCTGGCTACGAGATTCCGTCGCGGTTTTTCCAATTCGTTCGCGACGGCAACGCCCGCCGTCTCGAAGCGGTGCTCGAACACAATCGCCTGGACCTGATCTCGCTGGCCGCCGTGCTGGCGCGCGCCATTACGCTGATCGAGTCAGGGCCGTCGATTGCGGCGACCGCGCAGGAAGCCTACGGGTTGGCTCGCGTCTACGAACGGGCGGGGGCTTACGACAACGCCGAAGCGGCGCTATTGATGGCCATCGGCTTCGCCAAACGGGTCGGTGCCGAGCCCGAGCTGCACGCCGAAGCCTTGCGGCGGCTGGCGTGGATCCGCCGGCGCGATCGACGGCCGCACGAAGCGGCGGAAGCATGGCAGGAGCTCGCCGCGTTGCCGCGATGTGCGGCGGCGCTGCGGCGAGAGGCGAAGGAAGCGCTGGCGATCCATCACGAGCACCGCGTCAAGGATCTGCGGACGGCACGCCAGCACGCGCTCGACCTGCTGATGGATGCCGACGCCCATCACGGCCGGCTGCGCCACCGGCTCGATCGACTCGAGCGCAAGTTGTCCCGCCACACCGCCACGCTGCCGATCCACGATTAGAATTCTGGCCATGGATGCCGCCGACCAGCGCCTCGGTCTCGTGGCGCGTGCCGCGTTGCGACTGACGGCGTGGACCGAGCGGTGGATTCCCGACGCGTTCATCTTCGCGCTGATCGCCACCGTGCTGGTGGTCCTCGCCGCCCTGTTATGGACGCCGTCCTCCCCTGGCGAGGTGATCGACGCGTGGGGCAGCGGCTTCTGGGACCTCATTCCGTTCACGTTGCAGATGTCGCTGATCATCATCACCGGCCACGTGCTGGCGACATCGGCGCCGATGGGGCGTGCGATTCGCGCGATCGCATCGTGGCCGGCCACACCGAAAGGCGCGGTGGCGCTGGTGACGCTGTTCGCGCTGGTCACGTCCTGGTTCAACTGGGGTTTCAGCCTGGTGTTCAGCGCGGTGCTCGGCCGTGAAGTGGCGCGGCGCGTCGAGGGCGTGGACTATCGCGCGCTGGCCGCGGCGAGCGTCCTCGGCCTCGGCAGCATCTGGGCGCAGGGCCTCAGCGGCTCGGCCGCCCTGCAGATGGCGACACCTGGCGCACTGCAGCCGCAGATCCGCGACATTGTTGCCGCTGGCGGAGTGGTGCCCGGCGGCATCATCCCGCTTCGGCACACCATCTTTCTCTGGCAGAGTCTGGTGTCAGTGCTGGTCGAGATCGTTGTGGTGTGCGCGGTGATGTGGCTGGCAGCTCCGCCCGCGAGCAAGGCGCGCACCGCCGCCATGCTGGGCATCGATCTCGGCACGCGCGAAATTCCGCCGTCACCGCGTCCCCCGGCCGTCGCTCCAGGTGCGTGGCTCGAACACTCACCGCTGTTGAATTGGCTGGTGGTCGCGCTCGGTGCCGTGTATCTGTTTCGCTACTTCGGCCGCGCCGCTGAACCGTTGAACGCGCTGACCGTCAACGTGCTGAACTTTTCGTTTCTGATGATCGGCGTCCTGCTGCACAAGACGCCGGCGCGCCTGATGCACGCGTTCCAGGCGGCGACACCAGCGGTCTGGGGCGTGATCCTGCAGTTCCCGTTCTACGCCGGGATCGCCGCGATCATCACGACCACGCACTTGAACGAGCGATTGGCGAACGCGTTTGTCAGCATTTCATCGCGCGAGAGTTTTCCGGCCGTCGTCGCGATCTATTCGGCGGTGCTCGGCGTGTTCGTGCCGTCTGGCGGCTCGAAATGGGTGATCGAAGCGCCGTACGTGATGGCGGCCGCGCACGAACTGAAAGTGCATCTCGGATGGGTGGTCGCCGCCTACGATCTCGGCGAGGCGATCGCGAACCTGTTGCAGCCGTTCTGGATGCTGCCGGTGCTTGGGATGTTCGGCCTGCGCGCGCGCGACGTGATGGGCTACACCTTCATCGTCGCGCTCGCGCTGACCCCGATCGTCATCTTGCTGGTGACGGTGCTCGGCGCGACGCTGCCGTACCCGTTGTGATCAGCTTGGCTTCTTCTTCGCCGCCTTGGCCGTTGCGTCTTTCTTGGCCTTGGCCGCGGTCTTCCGGGCTTCCGAGGTCTGCGCGCCGAACTTCTTGGTGAAGCGGTCGACGCGGCCTTCGGTATCAATCAGCTTCTGACGGCCGGTGAAGAACGGATGGCAGTTCGAGCAGATATCGAGATGCAGATCCTTGCTGGTGCTGCGGGTCTGCCACGTCGCACCGCAGGCGCAATGGACGGTCGTTTCCAGGTATTCGGGATGAATGTTCGGCTTCACGATCGGGTCCTTCCGCCGGGACCGGGGCGTCAGCATCGGAAGCTCGGAGTTCGCAGCCGGCAGTGTTGCCGCTGACCGCTCCGGGCGCGTGTCTGGTAGCCCGCTTACCGGCAATAGAGCGAAACCCCGATCATATCACGCAGACCGCCGCTGGCTCGGCCGCGCCGATTTGCGAGCGCGGGTCGGCTCGCCAACGCTTTCGACTACCTCTGTTGCTTCGCGGGTTTTCGTTTCCTGGTAGTAGAGGCGCGCCGCCTGAAACAGGCCCGTCACCGCAAACCACACCGCCAGGACGCCCAGCGGGATCGAGATCGATTTCGGGTACAGCAGAAACAGCACGCCGAAGCCGAGGAACGCCAGCGAGCTCCAGAACAGGCTGATGGCCTCCGCCGGGCCGACCTCGCGGCGCCGCGTCAGCGCCGCTCCGAGCGTGCGGCCCATGCGGATTGCTCCCGCCGACGCCGCGCGCGCCGTCGTGCGCCGGCGCGTCCGCAGCGCGTCGAAGCGTTCACGCCGCCGCCGCTCGACAACCGGGCGCATCTTGCGCGCCTTCAGCACGACCTCGGTCGAATTCTCGAGATCGCGCTCGAACATCGCCATCATCTGCCGGCCGAAGCGCTCGTCTTCGATGGCGACGTCCATCTCCCAGTTACCGAACCAGCTGTTGATGTTGGCGTTGGTAGAGCCGACGCGGGCCCAGCGGCCGTCGGCGACGGCCGTCTTGGCATGAATCATCGCGCCGTTCCACTCGAAAATGCGTACGCCGCCTTCGAGCAGCGCCCGATAGCCGGCGCGGCTCATCGCGCCGACGCCGAAAACGTCGACGGTGCCCGGCACCAGCAAGCGGACGTCGACGCCGTCCCGCGCGGCCGCGATCAGCGCGTTGATGTACGCCGACACACCGATGAAGTAGGCATCGGTCACCCACAGCGTGTCGCGGGCCACCGAGGCGACCAGCTGGTCGAGCTTGAACACGCCGGCCATGGCGGGCATGGTCGCGATTACGCGGAGCGAGACGTCGCCGGCGGGCTCGATGTCGGTGACGCTGCGCAACTCCTCGGCGGGCACCCGCGAGCCGGTGGTCGCCCACGCTTCGGCGAATGCGGCGTCGACGTCGGCGACCGCCGGGCCTTCGATCATCACCCCCGTATCACGCTGCGCCTCGTGGCCGTCGTCCGTCCAGTCGTCGCCGACGCACAGCCCGCTGACGAACGCGACCCGGCCGTCGATGGTCAGCGATTTGCGGTGATCGCGCGACACCCATCCGAGCGGTGAATCGATCGAGGGATACCCGAAGCTTCGCGCTTCGACGCCGGCTTGCCGCAGCTTGCGCCAGAATTTCGGTCGGGTCTTCAGCATGTTGCCGAACCAGTCGACCAGCAGGCGCACCTTGACGCCCGCCCTGGCGCGCTCGGCAAGCGCGTCGGCAAAGACGTTGCCGATCTTGTCGTCGTGAAGGATGTAGGTCTCGAAGTGGATCCAGTGCTTCGCGTTGTTGATTGCTTCGAGCCACGACGGATAGTTCTCGCAACCATCCTTGAGCAGACGTACCGCATTGCCGGGGACCAGCGGCGCGCCCGCGGTTCGCGAGAATGCCTGATCGGCGAGCAGCTGAAGCGGACGGCTCACATCTGGATCTTATCGCGACGGCACGCGATCGTCCGCACCGGCTGCGATGGTTTAGGATGGGCGGCACGGTCGACACGTGCTGAAGAGGTTATGGCGTCGCGGTGAACCGCAGGATCCGGTGCCGGCGGTGACGCCAGGCTCGAAGGAAGACTACGCACGGAGGCGCAGTGCCGTTGCCGCGCGCGCCACGGTCGAGGCGTTTCTGCAGCGTCTGGACCACCCGGTGCCGGCGCAGCTGCGCGCGTCGCTGCGTAACATCCACGACTGGCGGTGGCTGGTTCCGGCTTTTGCCGCCGCTGTTCCAGCCGCTCCGGACCTCGAGGACATTTACTGTTTCGGCGCTGCTCACGGCCATACCGTGCGCGATCTGGTCCTGGCGTATCGCGCGGCCGGGCTCGCGTTGCCGCGCCTTCACGCCTTCGATTCGTTCATGGGCCTGCCAGACGAAGAGCCCGGAGTCCCGGCGGCCCCAAACTTCGTTGCCGGTGCATACGCCTGCACGATGGAAGAGTTCCTGCGACGCGTCGACGCGTTGGCATTGCCGTCCGGCGCGCTGACGGTGCACCCCGGTTGGTTCGCGGACACGCTGCAGCCCTCGTTGATCTCGTCGCATCGATTCGCCCCGGCGGTGTACGTCGATGTCGACTGCGATTTGTACGTCAGTACGCGCGACGCGTTGCGGTTCATGCTGCGGCACCGCCTGCTGCGGCGCGGCTCGTTGATCGGCTACGACGACTGGGGCGACAGCGAATCGATCGGCGGCGGCGAAAGCCGCGCTCATCACGAACTGGTCGACGAGTTCGGTCTTGCGGTCACGGAGTTGTTCTCGTGGGGAGAGCCGCCGCTCGTCAGGAAGTTATTTCGCCTCGAGTCCGTGTCATCCCATCGAGACGCGTCCGGCCGATGAAACCTAGCGTCACCAGCGCGGTTGCTGTTGCGTGAAACAGTGAATCGCGCCGAGCCCCCAGATCAGCTTGCTGCAGTCCACGCCAATCACCTCGCGATCCGGGAGGTGGCGCTGCAGGATGGCGATCGCCTGGCGATCGCGATCGCGTTGCCGGAACGTCGGCACCAGCAGCGCGCCGTTCGCAAAGTAGAAGTTCACGTAGGTCGCCGGCACGCGCTGGCCGTCGTAGCTGAGCGGCTTCGGCATCGGCAGCTCGAGGATCTCGAACGGACGGCCGTCCTGGTCGCGCAGCCGGTCGAGCGTCCTGCGCGCTTTCTGCAGGATCGGGTAATTCGCGTCGCGGCGGTTGCCCTCTATCGCGATCGCAATCGTCCGCTCGTCGACAAATCGTGCGAGGTCGTCGATGTGGCCGTCCGTGTCGTCGCCTTCGATGCCTTGGCCCAGCCAGATCACGTGCGCCTGCCCGTAATAGTCGCGCAGGTAGGTTTCCATGCGCGACTTCGACAGACCGCCGTTGCGGTTCTTGTTCAACAGGCATGACGTGGTCGTCATCACGGTGCCCGCGCCGTTGAAGTCGACGGCGCCACCTTCCATGACGATGTCCGGATAGAACACCGGGAGGTTCAGCTCCTCGGCGATGCGCGTCGGCACCGCGTCGTCGGCATCCCAGGGTGGATACTTGCCGCCCCACGCGTTGAATCCCCAGTCGACCACTGCCGCTTCGGTCTTGCCGCGGCGCGTTCGCAGCACGAACGCCGGACCATGGTCGCGCGCCCACGCCTCGTTGGTGGGAATGAAGTGAAAGAACACGCGCCGCATCGGCACGCGCCGCGCCTTAAGGAAATCACAAACGATGCGCCGGTAATTCTCGTTGGGAACGTTCAGGTGGACTTCTTCGCGCTGCACGAGCACCCGGATCAACCCGGCAATGTCCTCGATCGCTTCGTGATATCTGCCTGGAAACGAAATTCCCTCGGGCCGGGGCCAGCTGATCCACGTGGCCTGGTGGGGATGCCACTCGGGAGGGAACGAAAAGCCGTTGTCGGCGGGCGTGCCGCGCACTAGTCGGAGAACCGCTTGGTGAGCGAGCCGTAGGCGTCGATGCGTCGATCGCGCAGAAACGGCCAGTGTGTCCGGCTGAACTCGACCTTCGCAAGATCGCAATCCACGACCAGCACTTTTTCCTTGCCGATCGGGGCGCGCTCGACGACCTGGCCATCCGGCGACGCGACGAACGACTGGCCCCAGAATACGATGCCGTCCTTGTTCACCGGCTTGCCCTTGGTATCACGAACGATCTCGTGGCCGATCCGATTCGGCACGCAGACGTAGCAGCCGTTGGCGATCGCGTGACTGCGCTGCATCGTCTCCCACGAGTCATGCTGCGCTTTGCCGTACTGCTTCTTCTCCGAGGGATGCCAGCCGATCGCCGTAGGGTAGAAGAGGATTTCGGCGCCCTGCATCGCAGTGAGCCGCGCGCCTTCTGGAAACCACTGATCCCAACACACCAGGGTGCCGATGGTCGTCACTTTGGTGCGCCACGCGATGAAGCCGGTATCGCCAGGGGTGAAATAGAACTTCTCGTAGAACAACGGGTCGTCCGGAATGTGCATCTTGCGATACACGCCCATCAGCGAGCCGTCGGCATCGATCACCGCCGCGGTGTTGTGATACACGCCGGCCGCGCGCCTCTCGAACAGCGACGCGATGATCACCGCGCCGTATTTCCTGGCCAGTGCGCAGAACGCATCGGTCGACGGTCCGGGGATCGACTCGGCCAGCGCAAAGAAACGATGGTCCTCGACCTGGCAGAAATACTGCGAGCGAAACAGCTCCTGCGTGCAGAAGATGTTGGCGCCTTTCTTCAGCGCCTTCTCGGCCAGTGCGAGTTGGTGGACGAGGTTCTTCTTGGGATCCTCGCCGCATGCCATCTGACTGAGACCAACCTTGACGACTGTCGACGGGCGAGGCATCCGTTCATTTTAGACAGGACGGCTGAATTGGGGAAGAATTGACGCCGCGTGCTGGCTGCGTTGTTTGATCCCGACGGTGCGCTGCGGCGATGGTCGCGGCGCGTCGCGTACTCCGACACGGTACTGTCGACGGAGCTGGGCTACCGCCTGTGGCTGTGGCGGCGCCAGGGAGCACGCCGCCCGACGGCGCGCCCGGTCGCGGGGTGGCGCAACACGGTGATGCGCTCGAGGGCCGATTGGATTGCCGCGACCGGTCAAGCGCGCTCGCTCGGGTTACCGCTGCACCCGACGCGCGAAAAACACTGGGACACACTGGCGATGGTCGACTGCATCCTCGCCGCGACGCCGCCGACGGCGCGGGTGCTCGACGCCGGCGGCTCGCTGTTCTCGGTGGTGCTGCCGTGGCTGTTCCTCTACGGCTACCGCGATCTAATCGCGGTCAATCTATCGTTCACGTCGCCGGTCCGGCGCGGGCCGATCCGCTATCAACATGGCGACATCACGCGCCTGGAATTTCCCGACGGCCGCTTCGATGTCGTTGTCTGCCAGAGCGTGCTGGAACATGGCGTCCCGATCGAGACGTTCCTGCGCGAAGCGGCGCGCGTGCTGACGCCGCGCGGGCTGTTGTTGATCTCCGTGGATTATTTCGATCGGGCGGTTGATGTGACGCGCGTTCGTGCCGTCGACCCAGGGTATTTCATGTTCGGGCCGGAGGAGGTGCGGGCGCTGCTCGATGCCGCCGCCGCGGCCGGGCTCGCGGTCACGTCGCCGGTCGATCTCGAATGCTCAGAAGCGGCGATCGAATGGCGCCGCTTCCGAGTCGGCTACACGTTCCTGATGCTGACGCTGCAAAAAGGCGGCTGACGCTATTTGCCCTGCTGCATCGCCGACAGGAATTCGTTGTTCGTCTTGGTCTTGCTCATCTTGGACAGCAGCAGCTCCATCGCCTCGACCGCCGACAACGGCGTCAGGACGCGGCGCAGCACGTAGACGCGGTTGAGGTCGTCTTTCGGCAGCAGCAACTCTTCCTTGCGGGTGCCGCTCTTCTGGATATCGATGGTCGGGAACACGCGCCGATCGGCGAGCTTGCGATCGAGATGCACTTCCATGTTGCCGGTGCCCTTGAACTCTTCGAAGATCACTTCATCCATGCGCGAGCCGGTATCGATCAGCGCGGTGGCGACAATGGTCAGCGAGCCGCCCTGCTCGATGTTCCGCGCGGCGCCGAAAAACCGCTTCGGCCGCTGCAGCGCGTTGCTGTCGACGCCGCCCGACAGCACCTTGCCCGAGGTCGGCACGATCGTGTTGTAGGCGCGCGCCAGACGCGTAATCGAGTCGAGCAGGATGACCACGTCCTTCTTGTGCTCGACCAGCCGTTTGGCCTTTTCGATCACCATTTCCGCGACCTGGACGTGGCGCTGGGCCGGCTCGTCGAAGGTCGACGACACCACTTCGCCCTTGACCGACCGCTGCATGTCGGTGACTTCCTCGGGCCGCTCGTCGATCAGCAGCACGATCAGGTAGATCTCGGGGTGGTTGGTGGTGATGGCATTGGCGATCGACTGCAGCAGCATCGTCTTGCCGGTGCGCGGCGGCGCGACGATCAGCCCGCGCTGGCCCTTGCCGAGCGGCGTCATCAGGTCCATGACGCGCGTCGACAGATTCTCCGGGTCGGCCTCGAGACGGATGTGCTCCTCCGGATAGAGCGGCGTCAGGTTCTCGAAGAATACGCGCTCCTTGCCGCGCGCCGGCGGCTCGAAGTTGATGGCTTCGACCTTGATCAGCGCGAAATAGCGTTCGCCTTCTTTCGGCGATCGAATCTGGCCGGAGATGGTGTCGCCGGTATGCAGGTCGAACTTGCGAATCTGCGATGGCGAGACGTAGATGTCGTCGGGGCCGGCCAGGTAGTTGTAGTCGGGCGCGCGCAGGAAGCCGAAGCCGTCAGGCAGCACCTCGAGCACGCCTTCGGAGAAGATCAGCCCCGCCTTCTCGGCGCGGGCGCGGAGGATCTCGAAGATCAGCTCCTGCTTGCGCATGCCGGTGGCGCCGGGAATTTCCAGATCGCGCGCGATCTTGGTCAGCGCCGTGGTCGGCATGTCCTTGAGGGTGGACAGGTCCAGGGTTTCCGGAGCCTGCTGGCCTTCGCGAGGCGGAGGGGTGGAGGCAGTTGCTACGGCCGCGCCGTTATCTGACTTGCGATCTTCTTCCACAGTTCGTCCAATCCTTCACCGGTTTCGGCCGAGACGGCCAGCACCGGGCCTGAGTAAATCCGTTCCAGTTCACCGAGATGACGCTGCCGCTCGGCGCGCGTCAACTTGTCCACCTTCGTCGCGACCACATAACGATCCACACCGACCCGCTCCAGCCACTTCCACGTCATCCGGTCGCTGTCCAGTCCCGGATGGCGGCTGTCGACCAGCACCAGCGCGCCACGAAACCGCGCGTCGCGAACGCGCGCATTGAAATAGGCGGCCGCCAGCGCGTCGAATTCCTCGCGCGCCTTGTCGCCGCCACGCGCGTAGCCGAATCCGGGAAGGTCGACCAGGTAGAACGGTGGCCGCGGCTCAACGACGACACGATAAAAGTTCGCGAGGCGCGTTTTGCCGGGCGCCGCGCTCGTGCGGGCCAGTTTCTTCCGGACGAGCGCGTTAATCAGGGACGACTTGCCGACGTTGGACCGGCCCACCATGGCAACTTCCGGCAGACCGTCCTTGGGGAGCCCTTCGGCTCCCGCGGCGCTAGTTACGAATTCAGCAGATACCTTCAAACGAACCTACGGGCTCCGCGCCTGACGCCGGCACGAACGTGCCCCGGTGCCGGGTTTCGGTACCCAAGAGCCTAGTGTGTCGTGGCGTCCGCCGCCTCGTCGAAGTCAGAATCGGGTGTCGGCGGAATCGGCGTCAGCGGTCCCTCGAGTGCGATCTTCAGCACTTCATCCATGTGGCTGACCAGATGAATCTCGAGCGTGTCGAGCACGTTCTTCGGGATGTCCGCGAGATCCTTTTCGTTGTCTTTCGGGAGCAGGATGGTCTTGACGCCGGCGCGATGCGCGGCCAGCACCTTTTCCTTGACGCCGCCGATTGGCAGCACCTTGCCGCGCAGCGTGATCTCGCCGGTCATCGCGACGTCGCGACGCGCCGGGACCCGTGCCAGGGCGGAAATCAGCGCGGTGGCCAGCGTGATGCCGGCCGAAGGGCCATCCTTCGGAATCGCGCCCTCGGGAATGTGGACGTGGACGTCAACCTTCTTGTTGAAGTCTTTCTGGATGCCGAACTCCTCGGCGCGGGTCCGGACAAAGCTCATCGCCGCCTGCGCCGATTCCTGCATCACGTCGCCCAGCTTGCCGGTCAGCATCAAGCGGCCGCGGCCCGGCATCAACGTGCACTCGGTCACCAGAATCTCGCCGCCGACTTCCGTCCACGCCAACCCCGTCGACACCCCGATCTCGTTGCGCTCCTCGGCGACGCTCGGACGGTAGCGCGGCACGCCCAGGTATTCGGTGACCTTTTCCGCGGTGATGGTCTCGAACGTCTCCGGTCCGTCGACGACCACCTTGCGCGCGACCTTGCGGCAAATCGCATTCACTTCGCGCTCGAGGTTGCGGACCCCGGCTTCGCGCGTATAGCGCTGGATCACCGCCTGCACCGCATCGTCGGTGAACTGAATGTTCTTGTCGGTGAGGCCCGAGCCTTCGATCGCCTTGGCGACGAGGAAGCGCTTGGCGATTTCGATCTTCTCCTGCTCGGTGTAGCCGGCCAGCTGCAGCACTTCCATGCGGTCGCGCAGCGCTTGCGGGATGGTGTGCAGCACGTTCGCCGTGCAGATGAACATGACGTTCGACAGGTCGTACTCGACGTCGAGGTAATGATCGAGGAAGGTGTTGTTCTGTTCCGGGTCGAGCACTTCGAGCAGCGCCGCCGACGGGTCGCCGCGGAAGTCCATCGACATCTTGTCGATCTCGTCGAGCAGGAACACCGGGTTCATCGTCGTGGCCTTCTTCATCATCTGGATGATCTGGCCGGGGAAGGCGCCGATGTAGGTGCGGCGGTGGCCGCGGATCTCCGCTTCGTCGCGGACGCCGCCCAGCGACAGCCGCACGAACTTGCGGTTCATCGCGCGCGCGATCGACTTGGCGAGTGAGGTCTTGCCGACGCCCGGCGGTCCGACGAACGTCAGGATGGTGGCCTTCGGCTTCTTGACGAGCGCCCGCACCGCGAGGAACTCGAGGATGCGGTCCTTGATCTTGTCCAGCCCGTAATGGTCCTCGTTGAGCACCACTTCGGCGTTCTTGAGATCGCGGTTTTCCTTGCTCTTCTTGTGCCACGGCACCGCGATCAGCCAGTCGAGATAGTTGCGCGACACCGTGGCTTCCGCGGACATCGGCGGCATGGCCTCCAGGCGCTTGAGCTCCTGCATGGCCTTCTCTTCGATGTCCTTCGGCATCCGCGCCTGTTCGATCTTCTTCTTCAGATCCTCGGCTTCGTTGACCTTGTCGTCCTTGCGCCCCAGCTCCTTCTGGATCGCCTTCATCTTCTCGTTGAGGTAGTACTCCTTCTGCGCCTTCTCCATCTGCTTCTTGACGCGAGACTGGATGCGGCGGTCGACCTGCAACTTGTCGACTTCGGCTTCGAGAATGCCGGCGATGCGATTGAGACGCTCGAGCGGCGAGACGATCTCGAGGAGGTTCTGTTTTTCGTCGATGCCGACCAGCAGGTGCGCGGAGATGGTGTCGGCGAGCTTGCCCGGGTCGTCGACGCGGACCGCGGCGATCATCGCGTCGTAGTGCAGGTTGTTCGAAAGTTTGACGTACTGCTCGAACAACGTCACCACCCGGCTCATCGTCTGCTCGACGTCGCCGGCGGCGTCCTTCTGCCGCTGCAACACCTTGACGACGACGCGGTAGAAGCCCTTGTCTTCCTTCCACTCGATGACGCGCGCGCGGTCGACGCCTTCGACCAGCACCTTGATGTTGCTGTCCGGCAGCTTGAGGCTCTGCACGACGTTGGCGACGCAGCCCATCGTGTAGATGTCCTCCGCCTTCGGATCGTCGGTCGACGCGTCGTGCTGCGCGGCCAGGAAGATGCGCTTGTCCTTGCCGAGCGCATGCTCCAGCGCGCGGATCGACGACGGCCGTCCGATCACGAACGGCATCATCATGTGCGGGAACACGACGACGTCGCGCAACGGAACTATGGGGAGGGTTTCGTAGACTTCGACCATAGGGATTAGAAACTGACGGGATCCTGGAGCCGGGAGCCGGGATCCGAACTGCCTAACGGGCCGGCGCCCGATTGCCGGGTGCCGGCTCCCGGACTAGCCGGCTTTCTCAATGACTTCAAGGCCGGCCGTCTTACTGACCACCATTTCACGCGTGATGACGACTTCGCGCGACTTCTTCTGTCCGGGGACCTGGTACATCAAGTCAAGCATCAGATCTTCGATGATCATCCGCAGGCCGCGCGCGCCGATCTTGCGGGCGAGCGCCATCTCGGCGATCGCGTCGAGGGAATCATCCGTGAAGCGCAGCTTGACGTTCTCGTACTCGAACAGCTTCTGGTACTGGCGCGTGATGGCGTTGCGCGGCTGCGTCAGAATCTGCACCAGCGCGGGGCGATCGAGCTCGTGCAGCGTGCCCATCACGGGCAGGCGGCCGACGAACTCCG
>Ga0196963_10000838_pt1 | contig 23728 bp, 19 predicted proteins | sample S1_5metaG_FD_148600 | JGI IMG/M metagenome (GOLD analysis project Ga0196963, IMG submission 148600) | Soil microbial communities from Anza Borrego desert, Southern California, United States - S1_5 | ecosystem: Environmental > Terrestrial > Soil > Desert | place: USA: California | collected...
AACGATTTCGCGAGCGAGCTGAAAAGGGTCGACGCCGAGACCAGCGACTACTATGTGCTCGGCTTCTATTCCTCGAATCCCGATCCGTCCCGGCGCACGCGCGAGCTCGAGGTCAAGGTCAATCGCGAGAACGTGTCGGTGTCGTCCCGGCGCGCCTACTCACTGAAGCCGTCGGGGAAGCCGCCGGCACCGCCGCCGGTCAAGACGAAGAAATAGCGTTCAGCCATTGCGCGGCGATGGCTGCGTGGACGCCCTTGCCGTCAATGTAAGCGCGGGCGCGCGCCAGGAACTTCTCTTTCAACAATGCCGGCGGTGCCGCCGACGCGGTGAGCTGCCCGTACATGGCGTGGAGCAGCAGCCACTGCGCGTCGGCGTCTTCCGGCGCTTGCGAAACCCGCGCTTCCAGCATGGTGACCGCGTCGAAAAATTTACTGCTCGCGATCAGCAGCGCGGCCGCGCTGCGAAACCACACCCCGGCCGGCAATTCCGCCGCCAACGGTGTCGCGCGCTGAAGATCGTTGCGGCGCAGATAGGCGTCGAGGAGCAGTGGGACGACCAGCGCGCGCGGCACGCCGGCCTTCAGGGCCTCCTGCCACGCGGCAATCGCTTCGGCATCCTGCGATTGCGCGGCACGGGCGGCGCCGGACAGGAAGCGTGTCGCCGGCAGTGGCGCACCGAGCAGCTGGGCGCGCTGAAACTGGACGGCCGACGAGCCGTCGCCAACCGCAAGACCTGCGATGCCACGCAGCGCCGCGCGCACGCCGGCTTCGTCGTCGGGCACCTGTTCTTCGACCATCAACTCGACGAATTTGCCGCTGGCAGCCAGGTCGAAGGCGCGCTGTAGCGTCGGCGACGGCGCGGCCGGCCGCAGCAGTGTCAACAGCTGCGGCAGCACCTCCGGATGTAACACCGTCTCGCGCCGGAACGGCACACCAAGCGGCGGCGCCTCGCGCAGCAGGGCCGCCGCCGTCGCGGTCACGTTGAACTCGGCGGCTGTCGTGACCGAGCGGCCGGCGATGGCGTCGGTGACGACAATTTTCAGCCGATACGAACCGGCCTTGAGCGTCGCCAGCGGCGCGCTGACGGTGGCGAACAGGGGATGGCCGACCCGCAAATCAAAGTCCGACGGCAGATTGCGCTCGGAGTAGTTTTGCGGCGTCAACGACGCGACGGCCTGCTCACGGCCCTGTTCGACGCGAACCACCTGATAGTTGATGTCGATGTTCGGCTTGCCGCCGGCTCCGGGCGCCGCGTTAATCACCTGAAACACCACTGACAGATTCTCGTCGTCTCGGTATGAGGCGTCTGCGGCTGGCAGAATTTCCGTCGGGCCGATCGCGTAGGGGTGTGACGCCTGTTCGGTCGGCGGATATGGCGCGGCGCGCGACTGGATGCCGTCGGCAAGAATCACGCTGCTGACCGAGAGCTCCGTGGTCGATGCGGGCGGCAACGACAGCCGTTTCTTGACGACGATCGGTGTCGCCGGCTTGGCCGCGGGGTCGAGCCATGCGACGTACAGGTCGAATTCGCCGGGTCCGGAGGTCAACGCCCGTTGAATGCGATCGGTTCGCACCGGAACCGTCACGAAATCGAAGTCCTCGAACGGCAGCGTCTCTGCCTGCGTGGTGGCGCGCCCTTCCAGCGCCTGGCGGCGTTGCCGCTCGCGTTCCTCCTGTCGTTCGCGAGCGCGACGCCGTTCAAGATCGAGCGCTTGCAGGTTCGCCGCCTCGGCTGTCATCGGCTGGCGAGACTGGTTGCCGAGAGAACCGGTCGGTCCCATGATCGGCATCTCGCCCAGCGCGATGCCGCGCTTGGCCAGCAGCGTCGGCGTTGTCTGTTGGTTCGTGGTCAGCCACTCGCGAATCGGCGAGCGTTCCGCGCGGGACACGTTCGCCGTGGCCAATCGCACGTAGATCGCGGGCCGTTCGGGCAATGGCTGGTTCGTTGGCGCGTCGATCGTGTAGGCGACGTAATGCGAGCCGTCAGAGGCGCGCATCAGATGCGCGCGCAACGGCGCGGCGCTGTCCGGTCGTGCGGCCGCGGCATCGACGGCGCTGATCAACGCGTGGAGCATTTCCCGCTGTGCGCGTGTCAGGTTCGCTGGCGCTTGCGCGATGAGCACGTCTAAGAGACAAGCAAAGACAACAGCGGCGGCTGCGACGCGAGAAGTCATGTGGTACACTTTCGGCGATTTTCTCCCAATACCACTTATGCATCCACGATCATTTGGCAGGTCGTCTGCCGTACTGTTGCTTTGCGTGTTGAGCGGGTTGCGGCCGGTTTCGGCCCAAACGCCCGCCGTTCCGACCTTCGCCGCCGGCAAGCTCGATCCCGCCGCGGAAGGTCCCGTCATCGACGGGCGTGTGAACGACGCGATCTGGAATTCCGTGCAGCCGTATTCGACCTTTACGCAGCAGGACCCCAACGAAGGCGCCCCCGCCTCTGAAAAAACCGAGGTTCGCGTCATTGTCGGCAACGGCAACGTCTATGTCGGCATCATCGCGTTCGACAGCGATCCGTCGAAGATCATCGTGTCGCAGGCCCGGCGCGACGCCTCGCTGAACGACACCGATTCGATCGTCATGGTCTTCGACACCTTCAACGATACCCAGAACGCGTTCGTGTTCGGCACCAATCCGCTGGGCATCGAGTACGACGGCCAGGTCGCGCGCGAGGGGCAGACCAGCGGCGTGCAGGTGGGCGGCGGCGGTGGTGGCAACAGCAGCGGCACCACGCGCGGCGGCATCAGCGCATTCAACCCGAACTGGGACGGCGACTGGACGGTGCGCAGCCAGATCACCGAGCGGGGGTGGGAGTCCGAAATCGCGATCCCGCTCAAGACGCTGCGATATCAGACCGGCGAGAACCAGACTTGGGGTTTCAACATGCTGCGCAACATCCGGCACAAGAACGAACAGGTCTACCTGTCGCCGATCCCCCGCGGCTTTGACATCTACCGCGTGTCGCTCGCCGCGAAAATGACCGGACTGACGCTGCCGCCGCGACGGGACATCAAGCTGATTCCGTACGCGCTCGGCTCGTTGAACAAGGACTACACGGTCAGCGGCGACAACCTTCGTGAGAACGCCGACTTCGGCGTCGACCTGAAGTGGGGGATCCGTCCGAATCTGACGCTCGATGCCACCTACAACACCGACTTCGCGCAGGTCGAAGCCGACGAAGAACAGGTCAACCTGACGCGGTTCGATCTGTTCTTCCCTGAAAAGCGCCCGTTCTTTCTCGAGAACGCCTCGACGTTCCAGTTCGGCAATCCCCAGCAGATCGATCTGTTCTTTTCCCGCCGCGTCGGGCTGTCGCCGTCAGCGTTGCCGATCGACATTCGCGGCGGCGCGCGGTTGAGCGGCAAGGTCGCCGGCTGGAATGTCGGGCTGCTCAACATCCAGGCGGACGATGTCGAAAATCTCGCCGGTGACGTCGTCGGTCCGGCGAACAATTTCAGCGTGATTCGCCTGCAGCGCGAAGTCGGACGTTCGAGCTACGGTGGCATTTTCGTCAGCCGCGAAGGCTTCGGCCAGGCAAAAGTCCGCGACGATCACAATCGTGCCTACGGCTTCGATGCGAACGTCCAACTGACGACCAATCAGCGGGTCTCGGCGTTCATCGCGCGCACCGACACGCCGACGACGCGGACGGCGGGACCGCGCGGCAGCGATTACTCGGGTCGCGCGTTCTACAACTTCACCAATCAGCTCTGGCAGCTGTCGGGCGGCTATTCGCAGGTCGGTCAGAACTTCAATCCCGAGGTGGGTTTTCTGCCGCGCCGCGGCTATCGCCGCCCCGAGTTCCGCGCCTTCTTCCAGCCGCAGCCGAAGCGGTGGCCGTGGATTCGCCGCATCGCGCCGCACATGTCCTACACCTCGTTCTACGATTTCGACGGAGAGCTGCAGAGCGAGAACTGGCACATCCATCCCTTCGAGATCCAGCCGCGGCAGGGTGGCCGCTTCGGCTGGTTCGTCGATCACGCCAAGGACGTCCCGCTGGCGCCGTTCACCGTGTTCAATCGTGATGGCCGCCGCGTGGTGATCCCCGCGGGCCGTTACAGCTGGAACCAGCACGCCTTCGAGTACTTCCATAATCCGGCCGCGCGTGTGACCGCCACCATTCGCTATCGCATCGGGCACTATTACGATGGCGATTTTCAGGGCTTTGAAATCAACAGCGACTACCGGATTACGCCGCAGGCGACGGCGAGTGTTGGATGGACGCGCCAGGACATCGAACTACCGTACGGCAACTTCGTGAACAACCTGGTTCCGATCAAGGCGAATTACTCGTTTACGACGTTGACCAATCTGTCAGCGCTGGTTCAGTACAACGGCCAGACCGGCCAGTTCTCGTCCAACGTCCGATTCGCCTGGCTCAATCGCAGCGGCACCGGGCTGTTCGTGGTCTTCAACGATCGCCGCGATTTTTTGAGCTCGACGTCGCTCGAGACCCTGGGTCGCTCGTTCGTCGTCAAGTACACGAGGCTCGTCGACTTCTAGCACGCTCATGACGTTGACGGCCGCCGAGATCCGCGGCGCGCGCAGGATCGTGGTCGCCGCCATGATCCTGATGGGCTCCGTGCATTCGTCGAACACGAGCTGGAACGTCAACGCGCGCATGGCGACCGTCTTCGCCATCGTCGAGCGAGGGACGTTCGCCATCGACGGTTACGACGGCGAGCACGACGCCTTTCCGACGATGGATAAGGCCGCGTTCAACGGCCATCATTACTCCGACAAGGCGATCGGCGTCAGTCTGCTTGGCGTGCCGGTTTACGCGGCAATGCAGGCCGCCGCGGCGCTGACCGGGATTGAATGGCACCTTCAACTGAAAATTTACGTGGTGCGGATGGCCGTCGCGTCGCTGCCGGCCGCGATCGCGCTCGCGCTGATGTGGCTGATCCTGACGCGCGAGGGCATATCGCACCGACGCGCCTGCCTGGTGGTGGCTACGGTGTTCTGCGGATCGTGGTGGTTTGGCTACTCCACGCTGGCGATGCCGTACGCGCCTGGGATTGCGGTATGTCTCGCGGCGATCACGCTGACTCTGTATCCAGGTGCTGGACGGTTGCGGACGGCGGCAGCCGCCGCGATTGGCGGGCTGTGCGGCTTGGCGCTGTTGTGCGATCTGACGTTCGCGCTGATGGTGGCGCCGATCGTCGTGTTGTTCCTCTCGACGGTGTGGCGCTATGAACGTCCGCTCGCGACGCGGCTGACGATCGTCGCCGCAGTCGCCGGCGCGGCGTCGATGGTGGTCTACGTCGGGCACACGTATCTGATTTTCGGCCGGCCTACCATTCCCTACTACTACATCGTGGTCCCGCTGTTCCGCGAAGGCACGCAGCAGGGCTTCCTCGGTATCAGCTGGCCGCGCCCTGGGCCGGCGTGGTTTCTGACGTTTCATCCGTACCGCGGCGTTTTTTTCTGGGGGCCGTGGATGTTACTGGCTGTTGTGGGCTGCGCCTTGGCGCTCCGCCGGCCAGGGCGGACGCGCACATTCGGCGCAATGGGATTGTGGGCGTTCATCGCGTATCTCGGCCTCGCATCCGGCTATTACATGTGGTGGGGCGGATGGGCAATGGGGCCGCGGTTGATGTCGCCGATGCTTGCGGCGTTGCCGCTCGGCCTGATTGAGGTACTGCGGCCCGAGCGATCACGCATCTGGTGGCGGCTGTTTGCCGGCACGTCGGTGATCGCCATGCTGTTGTGCGTGCCGATCTCGTTCATCAACCCGCAGGTGGAGGAGGGCAACACCTACGAGCGCCTGCGGTGGGCGCGCGTTGGCGATCCGCTCGACGTGCCGCAATTTCGTTACTTGCGGATGTGGTATGGCGGGGAGTGGTTTGGCGACGGCATCCCGGTGCCCCTGGCCATGCGCGTGTTGCCGATCGCCGCCTTCGTCGCCGCAGCCGGACTGCTGATGCGAACGCCGGACCGGCATGCTTGAGTCCAGTCCGGCGCTGCACCGCGTGTATGCGTTCCTGTTCAGCCCAGAGGGCGGAGGCTGGGGTTATCCGTTTCTCGGGTTGCCTGGCATCGACGCATTCCTCGTGTCCGCGGGCGTCATCGCCGTCGCCATTGCGATGGTCCATGTCGCGGTGCGGTACATCTCCACACGCGAAACGTTGGCGCTGGTGGTGTTGATCGTGGTGGCGTGCGGCGCCCAGCTCGCCCTGCGATCGCTGGCGCCACACTCGCTCGGGGCGGTCGTGGAGCATCGTGGCGCCAATGGCTTTCTCGAGGTCGCGCGAGCCTACTCGCCGGCGCAATTGCTTTCAGCATTCCACGAGATTGCCGCGACGCTGCCGATGCATGCGCGCGCCAACCTGCCCGGCAAGACGCTGCTGTTCCACGCGCTTCTGGGTGTCGCCAGCTCCACTCAGGTACTGGGTGTATTGATCGTGCTGCTGTCGACCTGCGGCGGTGCGTTGGTCTACTTTCTCGCGCGCGAGTGGTCTGGTAGCAGGGCAGTTGCGGTGTATGCGTTTGCGTTCTACGTGTTCATGCCGGCGCGGAGCTATTTCATGCCGGTGATGAACGTGATGACGCCGGTGTTCCTGCTGGTGCCGCTGTGCCTCCTCGAGGTCTACTTGCGGACGCGGCGGACGTGGCTCCTCGCCGCGGCCGGCGCCGCAAGCTACTGGTTGATTCTCTTCGAGCCGCTGCCGCTGATCGCCGCGCCGATTGCGCTGGCACAGGTAGTTCGGCGGGTCCGGGCCAGACACATCGCCAAGACGGACGCTGTGCGCGCGCTTCTGTACCCGGTGCTGATCGTGGCTGCAATCCACCTGGCGATGCGGCTGCTGGTTGGCTTCGACACCGTGGCCGCTTTTCTGACTGCGTGGGAAGATGCGCGTCGGTTCAATGCGGCGAATGAGCGGCCGTACGGACTATGGGCTTTTCATAACGTCAAGGACGCCCTGCTTCACGCCGGCGTCGGGCAGGCGGCGTTGTTTCTGATCGGGTTAGCGCTGCTGCCGCGTCGCCGCTCTGGATTCGACGGGGTCGCATGGCTCATCGCGACGCTGGCCTTCGTGTTCGTCATGCTGGCGGTCTTGGGGATCAATCGTGGCGAGACGGTACGGCTGTGGATTTTCCTTGGCGTCCTGCTGCAAATCGCCGCAGCATCTATCTGCGCGTCGCGGCCGCGGCTCGGCGACGCCGTTCTTGCGCTTGCGGTCGTGCAAGTGGGCCTGCTGTTGCCGGCCGTTGGCTGGGTAATGCTCGACTGAGCAACGGCCGACAACACGGCAATGGTGCCGGGATCGATCTTCATCGCCCGTAAACCGAGCGCCAGCCGGGCGCGCGACCTCGAGGTCCGCTCGCTCCTCCGGCAGTATCTGCACGAGGTGCACCACGGCACCCCAACGGTGATCATCGAGGAGCTCGGGTTGTGCCAGGGCGATGTTCGCGTCGACGTCGCCGCGGTGAACGGCGAGCTGTCAGGCTTCGAGATCAAGAGCCCGTCCGACACGCTCAAACGCTGGCCGAAGCAACGCCGGATCTACTCGCGAGTCGTCGATCGGGCGTGGCTGGTGGCACCCGAACGCGCGCTGGCTGCCGCGCAGGCACCGTCCTGGTGGGGCGCGCTTGCGGTGTTCGACCAAGGTGACCGGCTCGGTCTGCGGCTGGTGCGCGCCGGCCAGCTCAACCCATCTCCAGACGCGTTATCCATCGCCAAGCTGCTGTGGCGCGATGAAGCCCTCACGTTGTTGAAAAGCGCCGGTGCGGCCAGGGGCGTTCAGACGAAGTCGCGGCGAATCATCTGGCAACGGATCGTGGAGGCGATTGCCGTCGACGACCTGCGAGCCGCGGTTCGAACGGCGTTGAAAAAGCGGCCCGAACGCGTGGCGAACATCCAGAAACGCGGCCGATGAGCAAAAGCGTCACGAAAATTGCACCGGCCTGACCCGGATACACCTCGGCAAGTACGAGCGGAAAAAAGTTTAATCCTTTTCTGAGTCCTCACCCGCCGGTGACACCTCCGACGAGGCATCGCGGGTGCGGCTCATGAACGACCGTCTGATTCGCGTCAAGTTCGACACCGACTACGTCGCCGAAATGCGCCGCGTGTGAGTCGCCGCCGGCCGCGTCACCGCCGGCGACGTTGTCGACGTCGAAGTGATCAAAGACGCCGACCGGTGGCAGCGCGCGAGAGTGGAGCGATGGCTCGGCAAGACCCTGTGCGTCACTACGATCTAGCCACGTCCTGACTACATCACGTCATTGAAGATGGTGCCGTCACGGCGAGTCGTCGGTCACGCGGCGATGCAGGTCGGCCGCCGCATCGCCTGAACGCCGGTCGGGTTTGCGCCGCACCACCACGCGGTTCGGAGCGGGCACGAACCATCCGTGATTGCATACCGTGCAGCGCAGCGCCCGTTCCGCCGTTCGCCGTTCCTCAACGGTTGTACCGCCGGGTGCCGGGACAAGTTCCCCGCAACGCTCGCACGCCAGGACACACATGCCACCGGATCGTTCTTGAGAGGACAGTTTTTGCAATGCATCCGGTGCTACAGCAAGAGTGGTACCGCGATGTACGCCTTTTGCACAGGCCACCGCGGTCAGAAGTTGGAGGAATTCACCGCCACCTTGCGCCCTGTTTCATGGAACTCGACTGTTGATCGGCGCGCTGACGTTCCCCAGAGATCTAATCACGCGCCGAGTTGGGTCGGCCGGCAGGCCACCAGACCAGGTGATCGAAATCCGGATAGCGAAAAGCCGCGATGCGTGCTTGAACAGCGGGACTGAACAGGGGCTTGGCAGATCTCGCCGCAGGCGCGTTGCGTCGATCAGGAGCGCTTCAAGTAACGTGGCGGCGTCGAGCGTCGTGGTGCGGACATACGACGCCAACAACCCTGGGCCGCCGCTCAACGGCGGCCCAGGAGTTGTCTGCGGAAAGCGTCTTACGCCGTATGAGGGCGCATCCGACGTCGGACGACGTAGAGCAGGCCGGTGCCGAGCAGCATCATCGAGGCCGGCTCCGGGACCGGTGCCGTATCCGTGACCGCGACGTCACTGTCTTGCCCGAATTCTCCGACGCGCTGGAACCGCACGAACAGTGCCGCGGCAATCTCCTCTTCCGTCAGGGAGCCGAACGGCCCAGTCGCCGTAAAGTTAACGGTGTAGGTGGGCGCCAGGCCATTGTTCGGGCTGCCCCTACCGTTGAAACTGCAATTGTTGTCGGTAGTGGTGCCGGTGCAATTCACCGACGCGCCGAAATCGATGACAGCGGTGTTGAATTGCGCAACGTTCCCAAAGTCGTCGTCGCTGAACGTAAAGCCCATGTTCGCCGAGCCTGTGAAACCGTTGGCGTTCCCGGCGGCGATATCGAAGCCGAAGCTCATGATACGGGCGTCATAGGGCGATGTGTTGGTCAGGCTGCCGGTCAGGGTGTTGCCGCTGAGGGAAAGGCTCGCTGTTCCCGTCGCCAAGCCGTCAGTTGAATTGCCTTCGAACGATACAAGGGTCGCTGCCTGTGCTGCTGATGCGAGCGCCAAAAGGCAGCCGATTGTTAGTGCACCGATTTTGATCATCAATATCCTCACCTGAATTTCTGTTGCTCTCACGACGACGCATGGACGCAAACTCGTTAAGACCGCTTGTGGGCGATGATGCTTACTGCAACAGTTGCGCCGACAAAACGAACGTAATTGCGCACGTTTCGTCGCGGAGCGGCGGTCGTTGTCCGCCAACAGGCAGCCTTTAGTGAGCGGAATTGCGGCTGGTCACCCCTAGCTCAGTGGCTGCGAGTGATAGCGCACCTTCGCGGGTTGCGCGACGATGGGCAACGAGCGCGTGACGTCTGATGAAGAGGGCTTGCCAGCCGCAGCTCGTGCCTTGGGAGCGACAGCCCACCTTCGCGCGTCGCGCTACGGTGGGCAACCTTCGCCTGACATCTGAGCGAAGGTTGGTGGCCAGGGACGGAATCGAACCGCCGACACTGCGATTTTCAGTCGCATGCTCTACCAACTGAGCTACCTGGCCGGTAGGAGAGACCTCCGAGTATATCGCGGAGGTTTTTCGCCGCGCAACGGCTGCGCTGACCGAGATCAGCTACATCGCCACGTCGCGCACGTCAACGATGCGGCGGCGGACAATCGGCCGCCCTCCCAGCACGAACCACGCCACGGCGAAGCCCACCGCGCAGCCTGCGAGCACGTCCGACGGCCAATGCACGCCCAGGTAAATTCGGGATACGGCGATCAGGAGAGCGAGCGGCCACAAGAGCCACCCGGCCGCCGGAATCATCCGCGTGCACGCGAGCGCTCCGGCGACCGCCATCGCGGCGTGACCGGACGGCATCGCCGACGTTGTCGGCCGGGCGTCGATCAAGGTGATCTCGGGCAACGCATCGTAGGGGCGCACGCGATTGGCGAGCGGCTTGAGCGCCGTATCGACGATCACGAACGACAGGCCGATCGACAGCCACAACCGCCACATCGCCGCGGTGTGGCGCGGGAAAATGCCGGCAATCGATCCGAACACGATCCAGATGAAGCCGCCGGCACCGAGCGCGCTGGCGAGGATCATGACGTCATCGAGCCACGGCCGTCGCAGTTCCAGCACGCGGTTGAGCAACTCGGCTTCGTTCAGCGACGTCATCGGCGTACTGTATACTTCGCCACTCGCTCACAATTGAAGGCGGAACCAATGCCCACACCTGTACGGGTCTTGATCGTTGACGACAGTGCCGTGGCCCTGTCGTTCCTGCAAGTTGTCCTCCGAGGCGCAAATTACGAAGTCGAAACGGCCAGTACCGGCGAGCACGGCCTTGAAAAGGCGCGGCGCGACCAGCCGAATCTGATTGTCACCGACAGCCTGATGCCGAACATGGATGGTTTCGAGCTGATCCGGCAGCTAAAGACGCATCCGGAAACCGCTCAAATTCCGATCATCATGATCACGTCCGGCGACCTCGATGCTCCGGAGTACGCGAATTGCGAGCCCCGCCCCGACGCCCTGGTCACCAAATCCGCCGCGGTCGACGAGTTGCTCGAAGCGGTCAGCAGGCTTGTGCGAAATCGGCGGATCGCGGCCGAAAGTGTCTAAAAAATGGGCATTCTTGATTTTCATCGCACTCTAGTGTAGTGTTTGGACGTTTAAATGCGTCCACCGTGCCGCTCGCTACTCGTCAATTCCGCCGTGCGAAGGGAGTGGAAACACTCATGAGGATCGCGAAGTTTCTCGTCGTGTGCGCTCTGCCGTGGGCGACGGCCATGACGATGATGACGCAGGCGCCCCAGTGGATTGGTGCGCCCTCGACGGTCGGTGCGACCGGGCGCGACCAGGACCGCGATCTCGATCAGCGGTTGCGCGCGACGCTCGCCGCCGCCGGCTTTACAGGCGACATCGAGAGGACGTTCCAGAAGAAGATCAAGGCGAGTTTGGGGCGGCCGATCGATCCGCGCCTCGCCGACTTGGGGCGGTTGTTGTTCTTCGACAGCATCCAGGCGCTGGGTCGTGACAACAGTTGCGCCGGCTGTCATTCGCCGACGCATGCCATGGGCGACTCGCAGCCGATCGCCATCGGAATCCAGAACAACGGCATCGTCGGCCCGAGCCGAACCGGGCCTCGCAATCAGCGACGCTCACCCACGGTCATCAACACGGCGCTGTTTCCGCGGTTGATGTGGAACAGCCGCTTTGAATCGCTGTCGGGCGATCCGTTCGACCCCTCGCAGGGATTCAGCTTTGCGATACCCGAGGACACGTTTCCGTTTACGCCGGTGCGATTCTCCGCGGCCGAGAACGCGAAGCATGGCGTGACGCATTTACTGCAGGCCCAGGCGCACATGCCACCCACCGAACTCGTCGAGATGGGTGGATTCGAGGGGACCTGTCCGAATGGCGTCGCGGATCCGACTCTCGGCTCTCGCTTCTGCCAGTTCGACTTGAATTTTGGCCCGGCGCTGCCGGTGCCCCCACCTGACGACAGCGGCTTCCGCAACGAGCCCGTCCGCCAGGCCACGCTCGTCGGACTGAACAACTCCGCCGAGTATCGCAGGTTGTTCGGCCAGGTGTTCAACGAGATCAGGCGCGGTGCGCCAATCGACTTCTTCCATCTCGGCAAGGCAATCGCGGAATTCGAGTTCACGCTGGTGTTTGCCAACGCTCCGATCGATCGATTCGCCCGCGGTCAGGCCAACGCGATGACTGACGGCGAAAAGCGTGGGGCGCTGCTGTTCTTCGGCAAAGCCGACTGCGTGTCGTGCCATCGGGTCGATGGTGCGTCGAACGAGATGTTCAGCGATTTCAAGGAGCATGTCGTAGGCGTACCGCAAGTATTTCCGAGCTTCGGCGTCAACACCGGCAACGTGATTTTCTCGGGGCCCGGCGAGAACGAGGACTTCGGGCGCGAGGAGCGCAGCGGCGACCCGGACGACCGCTACAAGTTCCGCACGGCCCCGCTTCGCAACCTGATGGCGTCCCCGGCGTTTTTCCACAACGGCGCATTCATTCGTTTGAAGGACGCCATCCGTTTCCACCTTGACGTCGTGCGGGGAGCGAACCAGTACGATCCCGACGCTGCCGGAGTGCCGGCGGATCTCCGCCAGGTCGGTCCCGTGGTGCCGGAGGCACTGATCGATCCCCGCCTCAAGGAGCGGATCAGCCTCACAGAGTCCGAGCTCGACGATCTCGTCCGCTTCGTGGGCAATGGTCTATCGGACGAGCGTGCCAGGAAGTCGCATCTGTGCGCTCTCATCCCGCCGCGGCTGCCGAGCGGGTTGCCCGTCGCAACATTCGAAGGTTGTCCAAGCCAATAGCCTCGTTTTCCGGGTGGCTCGCCGCGCGGCGGGCTGCCCGATCCTTCCCGGTTCCGCACTGGCTGAACTGTCGCAGTCATTCCACCGATAACACCAACGCTGCACCGCAGCGTGAGACGTGTGAGAGGAACACCATGAAAAAGTCGATTCTGGTACTCGCGGTCGTCGCGTGGGCGGCCGGGCCTGCCTCGGCGCAGCAGGACGAGCTGTCGAAGCTGCGGATGGAGGTCGCCGCCCAACAAGCCGCATTGGCGGCCTTGCTCCAGCGCATCGATTCACTCGAGAAGCAGCTCGCGCAGACGGCGACGAAGGACGAGCTCGAGGACGAAGCCAAGGCGCAACAGGATGCCGTCACCTCGGTTCGCGAAACGGTCCTTGGCCGCATCAACATCAGCGGCTATTCCAACTTCCGGTTCGTGACGGAAGAGGGCGACAAGGCGGCCGCGTTCCAGCTCGATCATCTCGGCCTCATTCTTGGCAAGCAACTCAGACGTTTCAATTTCCTGACCGAGTTGGAACTGCAGAACGTGCCGCATCACGCCGAAGTGTCATCTCACGAAGAGGGCGGCGAGGACCACGAGGAAGAGACCCACGGCGAGGAGGACGTCAGCGGCGAAGGACAGGTTGCAGTCGAGAACGCGTGGATGGAATACAATCACAGCAATTACCTGAGCATCCGTGTTGGCAAGCAGCTGTCGCCGCAGTATTGGTGGCAGCATCGCTATCCCAACCTGACGTACTCGACCAGTCTGCCGATCTATTTGCGCGAGCTCTTCCCGCCCGAACTGATCGGCGTGATGGTGCGCGGTGAAGTACTGAGGGCATCTGGTAATTCCGAGTTCGGTGTCGGTTACTCGTTCTACGCTGCGAACAATGACTTTGAAGGTCACAGCCAGGCCGATCTGCGGAACAGCAAGGCCTGGGGTGCGCGGGTGCAGGTCAGATTCCCGACGACGGGGCTGTTGCGGCGCCTCGACGTCGCGGGAGATTACTATAACGGCAAGTCACGGCGCGTCGGCGACGAACTGGAAGACGACAAGGTCGCGGGCTTCGAGGGACAGCTCGAGGTGGCGCGACTCCTCGTCCACGGCGAGTACGCGCGCGGCGAATCGGCAGGGCTACGGCGCAGCGGGTTTTACTTCCAGCCGGCGGTCCGACTGCATCCTGACTGGGTTTCCTTCTACCGGGTGGAGCAGTTGGTGAGCCCGCGGCTCGAACGCGCCGAGCGCAGGCAATTGTTCGGCGTCAATTATCGTCCGCTCGCGCAGATTGCCTTGAAAGCCGAATACTACCGGGCGCAGCCGCTGCACCGCTCGTTCATCCGTGCCGAACAGGAACGGAAGCCTTTCAATGGCCTGGCGACGGCGGCTGTGTTCTTTTTCTGAGGCGGCCGCGGGTTGACCAGTACGACGGGGATGAAGGCGGCGGTGCTCGCGATCGGGTTGGTCGCCTGCGCCGTCACCGGCAGCGCACAGCAACCCTCGCTGGTCGTGATCGTTAACAAGACGAACCCGGTGAAAACGCTGACGGTGCTGGAATTGCGGCGCATTTTCATGAAACAGACGCGCATGTGGCCGCATGCCGAGTCGATCGTACCGGTGGACTGGGATGCGACCAGCCCGCACCGTGAAGCATTTTCCCGGCTGGTGTTGGGACGCTCGGTGAGGGAAATGGGCGATTTTTGGGTGCAGCAAGGTGTCACCCAAGGGCAGACGCCGCCATCCACGCAACGCTCGTCGCGCGCCATACTGCGGTTCGTCGCCGGCGTGCCGGGCGCGATTTCGTACGTGCCGGCCGCCGACGTCGACGATACCGTCGCCACGGTGAAAGTGACCGGCCTGCCATAACCGGGCGGAGCGTCACGGTTGGGGAGTCTGATGATGCGTTTGAGTGTCCGGTGGCAGCTCGTCCTGGTCCTGGTGACGCTTTCACTGGTGCCGATGATGCTGTCCGGCGTCGCCGCCTATCGCAGCGCACGCGGCGCGCTCGATCAGAGCATCCGCTTTAACCTCGAAAGCCTGGCGCGACAGACCGAAGATCGTCTCGAACGCCTGATGGTCGATCGCCACGCCAGCCTGCGCGGCTGGGCGCAGCTCCGGTTTATTCAGGACGACACGGTCACCGGCGACACCGACGGACGCATTCTGCAATTCCTCCAGGACGCAAAACGCAACTTCGATCTGCAGGAACTCTGGGTCGCCAACGCCGCGGGCCAGGTGATCGCGACGACGTTGCCGGCGATTCGCGGCCGCGAGGTCGGCGACAAGCCGTGGTTTCAGGCTGCACGTCGTGGCGAGAGTTGGGTCGGTGTTCCGGAGATGCAGGAATTCACCAATCGCGTGGGCCTGCCGGTGGCTGTGCCGCTCCGTGCCAGTTTCGATCAATCGCGCATCGTCGGCGTCCTCGTGGAAGTCGTTGATTGGCCGGCGGTCGTCAAGACGCTGCAGAGCGTTCCGGTCGTTCCCGAGGGGCAGAACGACCGCGGCTACCTGTTGCTGACCGACGCCCGCGGCATGGTCTTGAGCGCGCCGTCGACGCTCAGCGATTGGGAAGCAGGGAAAACGTCGCTGAACGCCCTCGGATTGGATGTCATCAACGAAGTCGCCACACGCCAGGCGGGCAGCACGACGATCGAGGTCGGCGACGCATCGTATCTACTCGGCTACGCATCGAGTCCTCAACGCCCGGAGCTGCCCGGCATCTGGCGCGTGGCGATGCTGCTGCGGACGGATGTGGCCTTCGCGCCGCTGCGTGCGCTGATGTGGACGATCGTGGCTTTATCGCTCGTGCTGGCAGCCGGTGCTGCGGGCGGCGCCATTTACTGGGCTAACCAGTTTTCACGGCCAATCCAGGCGCTCGTGCCGTTTCTGCGATCGGTGGCCGCCGGCGACCTTTCCGGCAGCTTCCGCGTGCATCGCCGCGACGAACTCGGCATGCTCGCCCAAGCGGCCAACGACATGTCCGCGCAGCTGCGCGGCCTGATCACCGAGCTGCAGCACGCCGGCCTGCAGATCACGCAGTCGTCGACCCAGGTGCTGGCCAACGCGGAGGATCACGCGTCCGGATCGGTGCAGCAAGCCGCCTCGATCGCTCAAGTCACTGCGACGATGGAGGAGCTGACCAATACCGCGAAACAGATCGCTCATAGCGCGATGTCGGTCGAGCGGATCGCCGACGACAGCGCACGCGCCGCGCACACCGGCTACGAGTCGGTCGGCGAGGCGCTTGCGGCGATGGAGAACATCCGGCGGCGCGTCGAGGATATTGCGGGAAAGACGCTGCTGCTGGGCGAGCGATCGCGGCGGATCTCTGAGGTGCTGAACCTGATCAAGGAGATTGCCGGTGAGATACATCTGCTCGCCGTCAACGCCGCGATCGAATCGGCGGCCGCCGGCGAGCATGGTAAACGTTTCGCCGTCGTCGCCAGCGAGGTGCGGCGCCTGGCCGAGCGCACGCGCGATTCCGCGGAAGAGATCAAATCCATCGTCGGCGAGATTCAGTCCGCGACGCATTCCTCGGTGATGGCCACCGAGCAGGGCGTCAAGGAAGTCGAGAGCGGCGTGACGTTGGCGACCGGCGCGCGCGGCAGCCTCGAGCAGATCATCCAGATGGTCGACCGGACGACGCAGGCGATCCGCCAGATCACCTTGGCGACACAACAGCAACAGAGCGCCAGCGAGCAGATCGTCGAGACGATGCGCGAGGTGGCAGCGGTGACAAGCGAGTCGGCCGCCGGGATGAAACAGTCGGCAGCGGCGGTGGGCGAGCTGAACGCGCTTGCCGATCAGTTCAAGACCCGGATCAAGGAATTCAGACTGTAAGGCGCGGCATGAATCCCGACGAGACCGAACGCCCAGCACCTTCCGACCCGATTCCCGCGGATGCCGGTGTCTCGTATCTCGGTGTCTACGTCGGGCCGGAGCTCTACGGCGTCCCGCTGATGCGGCTCCGCGAAGTGGCGCGGTTGACTCGGCTCCGGCGCGTGCCGGGCGTTGCCGCGAATGTCGCAGGACTGGTCAACCTGCGTGGAGAAATCGTTTGCGCACTCGACGCTCACGGCATCCTCGGACTGCCGAGGGCGAGCGGCACCACGCCCGGCTACCTCCTGGCGCTTCACGATTTCGGTTTCCCGGTTGGCCTCGTCGTCGATGCGATCGGCGACATTTTCCGCGTCGACCCGAACGTGCTCGACGACGTGCCATCCTCCTGGCGCGCCGAGCGCATGGCGTGTCTGACGGGCGTCTGTCGCGTCCAGGAGAGCGTCGCGGGGCTGCTCGACCTCGATCGCGTTGTGCGTCGATGATCGGGCCGATGTCCGGGCCTGACGCCTCGGCCTTCACCCGGCAGTTTGTTGAGGAAGCCCGCGATCGCCTGAGGTCGCTGGGCGATTTGGTCTTGAAGCTGGAGGTCCAGCCCGACTCGCCGCGTCTGATCGCCGACATCTTCCGCGAGGCGCACAGCCTGAAGGGTTCGGCCGGGATGCTCGGCTTCGCCGACATCTCACAAGTGGCGCACCAGTTGGAGGACCTCTTCGTCGCCGCCAAACGCGATGCGCGCATCCTGGATGCGCGTGCGATCGACCTGGTGTTCCGGACCATCGATGTGATGACCGAACGCGTCGCGGAGTTGGCCGGCGATCCGCCAACGCGGTCTGCCGTCGGCGGTCTCGAGCAACCGGCCGCGCCATTTCCGGAAAAGCCACAGTCCGGCACCGAGCCAGCGCCAGTGGCTGTGACGTCGGCCAATACCGCCCCCTCGCAAAGGACAGCGCCGGCGTCACTGCGAGTCTCCGCCGAGAAGCTCGAGGACCTTGCGCATCTGGCTCCTGAGCTGGTCATCCATCGGCTCACTGCCGTCGAACGGCATGCAGAGCTGCGGCGACTGGAATCGGTGTTAGGCAGGCTGCGAGATCGCATTCGCGAGGCGCGGCTGACCTCCGCCACTCGCTCTCGCCCGGCGGAGCTCGCTGAATACGCCGACTCGCTCGACACCATTCATCGCCGCATGCGCCAGCTGGTGCGACAGGTCGGGGATGACCACGCGCGCCTGTCGCTGATCGCCGAAGCGCTGCACCAGCAGGTCACGGAACTCACCATGCGGCCGGTTGCCACGGTGTTTGATTCCTTCCCGCGCGCCGTCCGCGACCTCGCGCGGAACTGCGGTAAAGAAGTCGAACTGACGATGACCGGAGGCAACACCGCCCTGGACAAGCGGGTCATCGAGCAGATTGCGGAGCCGCTCGTTCACCTGGTGCGCAACGCGATCGATCATGGTCTGGAGCCGTCGCCCGAACGCGTTGCCGCTGGGAAACCGCCCGCCGGAAGCTTGCATATCGCCGCCGAGCAGCACGGCAACCGCATCAGGCTCAGCGTCCGGGACGATGGCCGGGGCATCGACTCAGCCGCCGTCCGCGCTGCCGCGATCCGGAGGGGCGTCGTCACAGAGCAACAGGTCGAAGATTGGGATCATGCTCGCCTGCGCTCGCTGATCTTCGAACCCGGTTTCAGTACCCGGACGGAAACCACCGACTTGTCTGGACGAGGCGTCGGGATGGACATCGTTCGCGTCGTCGCCGAACGCCTGGGCGGGTCGGTGACCGTGCAGTCCGAGGTCGGCGCGGGGACGACGGTAGTACTCGACCTGCCGATGTCACTCGCTCTGTTGCGCGTGGTGCTTGTCGAAGTGCACGGCGAATTGCTGGCGGTGCCGACCGCGCCGATCCGGCGAATCGTCCACTTGGCGCGGCGCGTTGCGGCGACTCAGACCTTCGTCGAGCTAGACGGCGAGCAGGTGCCTTTGATGTCGCTTGGCACCCTGTTGCGGATGCCGGGTACCTCGATCGGCGACACGGCGTTGCTCATCGACGTTGGCGGGAACCCGGCGGCGTTCATAATCGACAGCGTCCGCGAGGAACAAGAGCTGGTATTTCAGGAATTGCGCGGCCCGATCCAACACTGGATGCTGGCCGGAGCCGCCATTCTCGGTAACGGCGAAATTGTTCCGATTCTCGACGTGCAAGCCTTGTTCGACCAGCTCGCCGTGCCGATTGCGGAATCCGCGGTCTCAACCGCTGCGTCGGTCGTGCCGTCGTCTGAAGTGCCGGGACGCGTGCTCGTTGTCGAGGACTCGCTGGTCACCGGTGAATTGCTGAAGGGCATCCTCGTCGGGGCGGGGTATGAGGCGTCGGTGGCCCATGACGGACGGGAAGCGCTGGAAATGCTGCACCGTTCGCGCTGGGATCTGGTGATTACCGACGTCGACATGCCGGAGATGGACGGCTTCGAGCTGACGCGGAAGATTCGCGCAGACACTTTGCTCTGCCGCATTCCGTTGATCATGGTTACGTCGCGTGATTCCGCGGAGTATAAGCAGATGGGTTTCGCGGTTGGCGCTGATGCATACGTGACGAAGGGCTCGTTCGACCAGCACCAGGTACTGGATGCCGTCAGGCGGTTAGTTCGCGACGGACGTCCCCCCGCCTGGGACGGGGCTGCCACTTGAGCAGGCTCGACGAGTTGAGACCGCGCGACGGTGTCCGGGTGATGGTCGTGGACGACTCGCCAGTCGCTCGCGAGGTCGTGCGAGCGATGCTCGAGACCGATGCCCAGATCCAGGTCGTCGGCATGGCGGCGACTGGACGCGAAGCGGTGGATCTCACGGCGCGGCTGCGACCCGATCTGGTCACGATGGATCTCGTTATGCCGGGCATGGATGGCATGGAAGCCACACGACGCATCATGGCGAGCCATCCGACGCCGATCTTGTTCTTGAGCTCTTTCCTCGGACAGAACGGAATTTATTCCCGCGGCGAGATCCTCGCCGCCGGTGCTCTCGATATCGTCGAGAAACCGCAGCAGATTCCCGATACCCGCTGGCAGGCGGACTCGACGGCGCTCGTGCGGAAGGTCAAGTCGCTCGCCCGGGTGCCGGTGGTGACCCACCTGCACGGCGCGACGGCCCTGCGCGAACCGCCGTCGAAGCTCATCGAAAGTGCTGCAAGCCGTCGCTCCGTGTCGGTCGTCGCGATTGGCGCCTCCACCGGTGGGCCGCGCATTGTCGACGAACTGCTCTCCGCGCTGCCGGCGAACTACAGGCCTGCTGTCGTCGTCGTGCAGCACATGGCGGAAGAACTGATGCACGGCTGGCTCGCTGCACTCGCGCGCCGCTGCGGGCTGCCGTTGAGAGTCGCAGAGGACGGCGATCGGATTCAATCCGGGCGCGTCCTTTTCGCACCGCCGTCCGCGCATCTTGCAGTTATGCCCGGCGGCCGCGTGTGCCTCGACAACACGCCTCAGAGCGTTTGTCCCAGCGTCGACGTCACGTTTTCCACGATGGCCACGGTCTACCGATCGCGTGTCGCAGGCCTTCTCCTGAGCGGGATGGGTGCGGACGGGGCTGCCGGTCTGCTGGCCATCAGACGTGCCGGGGGGCTCACAATGGTTCAGAACGAGTCGAGTTGCGTCGTCTTTGGAATGCCAAGGGCGGCGATCAAGCTCGAAGCGGCGCAGCGCATCTACGGGCCGGCGCAGTTGAAGCGCAGCCTGCTCGCCTTGAACGGAGCGCGTAGCCGCGCCGGTGGCGGGTGACGCCATCCCTCAGGTTATGATGACGGGCCATGGATCGTGCTAATCCAAAACCTGACGGTTCCGATCCGCCCGCACCTGTCGCTGCGCCAGGCGCGGGACGGGACGACGTCGGCCGCGCCGTCCTCGCGCACCTGCGCGAGATTGAAGAACGGTTGGCTCCAGGGCTCGCCGCGCAGGTGATGCCGGTGTTTCTCCGAGATATGACCATTCGCCAGGCGGCGTTGGCTGACGCGATTGGCCGCGCCGACACCGTCGAGGCGCACCGCGTCGCCCACACGATTCACGGCAGCGCCGCCAGCGTCGGCGCCGCGACCATGATGCGGGCATCCGCGGAGATCCTGGCGCACATCAAAAATCGCCAGCTCGATTGCTGCGCGCCACTACTCGGGCAACTGGCCGCGGATCTCGAATCCGTTCGGCGGACGGCGGCGGCCGACGGGATCACCGCAGCCGAGTGACCAACAGCGGTCGCAGACGCATCTTGATCGTCGACGACGACGATACGACGCGAGCCGTCGCGCACGCATTGGTGCTATCGAGCGGGTTCGAGGCGGAAACCGCGTCGAACGGCGTCGACGCGTTGACCAAGCTCGGTTCCCGCATCGATCTGGTGTTGCTCGACATCGTCATGCCCGGGCTTGATGGCTTCGAAGTGTGCCGGCGCATGCGGCGCCATCCCGTCGGGTGTGACATTCCGATCATCATGCTGACCTCCCAGTCCAGCCGGGAAGATCGGCTCAGGGCCGTCGACGCCGGGGCGAACGATTTCATTGCAAAGCCCATCGAGGAAACCGAGTTTCGGACGCGCAGTTCGTCGCTGTTACGGCTCAAGGACGCGCAAGACGCGCTGCGGCGGCACCAGGCGCACCTCGAGGAGCTCGTGCAGCAGCGGACCGCGAGCTTGCGGACGGCCCTCGAAGAACTGGTCGAGGCGCAGCGCCGCGCGCAACGCGCGCACCTCGACACGGTGGCGATGCTCGCGCTGGTTGCCGAGTTCAAGGACCGCACCACCGCTCAACACCTCGATCGCATGAGCCGCTATTGCGGCATCCTCGCGCGCGCGCTGGGTCTCCCCGCGGAAGAAGTGGAGTTGATTCAGCACGCCAGCCGCATGCACGACCTCGGAAAGATCGCGGTGCCCGACAATATTCTCAGTAAGCCGAGCAGCCTTGATGCGCCCGAGTGGGAAATCATGCGGGACCATGCCTCGATCGGCGCCGCGATACTCGCCACCGCGGATTCCGAGCTGATGCAGGCGGGACGCATCATCGCGATGAGCCACCATGAACGGTGGGACGGCAAGGGTTACCCTGCGAAACTGGCCGGCGAAGACATTCCGTTATGGGGCCGCATCTGCGCGGTGGCCGATACATTCGATGCCGTCACCAGCGAGCGATCCTATAAACCGGCACTCTCGAACGAGACGGCGCTGGCAGTGCTGCGGGAGGGCCGGGGGACGCAATTCGATCCCCGCATCGTCGATGCCTTTCTGGCGTGCTACGACGAAATACTCGAAGTACAGCGGGCGTCACGGCCCGCCTGATCAATTTTCCGCTGCATCCTTTCTGTTCGGACTGAATTGCGGGTACAGCTTGTCCATGCAATCCGGGCAGACGGCGTGACTGAACTCCGCCTTCGTATGCGCCTTCAAGTACGTTTCCACGTTGCTCCAGTATCCCTGGTCGTCGCGAATGTTCTTGCACTTGGCGCAGATAGGCAGGATGCCGCGGAGCGTGCGGACCTGGTCCAGCGCATCCGCAAGCTCCTGGAGATTGTTGGACAGCGTCACGCGCATTTCGACCATCCGCTTGCCGACGGCCACGCGCGCACTCAGTTCGTCGGCGTCGAACGGTTTGCCGACGTAGTCGTTCGCGCCCGCGTTGAGCCCGGCGATGACATCCGGCTTCTCGTTGCGGCTGCTGAGCATGATGATGTACGGCGGTATTGGAGGCGGCACGCGCCGAATGCGGCGTACGACCTCCAAACCGTCCATTCCTGGCATCACCAGGTCCAAAATCGCCAGGGACGCTTCGCTTCGCTGCAGGACTCTCAGCGCGTCGACACCGTTGTCCACGGTAATGGTTCCATAGTGCGCCTTAGTGAGGATGGCGGACAGCATCCTCAGCGAGGTGGCATCGTCCTCGGCGATTAATATTCGCATGCGAGGGTTACTTTACGCCGGAATCGGCGTCAGGCGCCCACAGTTTCTGGCACCTCCCGCACCATGCCGAGCGCGCGGCGGACTTTGTCCTCGATCGCGCTACGGAGCTCGATGTTTTCCTTCAGGTAGTTCTTGACGTTCTCGCGGCCCTGGCCGAGCCGCTCGCCGCCGTAGGCAAACCACGCCCCGCTCTTCTCGATGATCTTGTGCTCGACCGCAATGTCGATCAGATCGCCCTCGCGCGACACCCCTTCGCCGTACATGACGTCGAATTCCGCTTCGCGGAAGGGCGGAGCCAGCTTGTTCTTGACGATCTTGACGCGGGTACGTCCGCCGACGACGTTGTCGCCGTCCTTGATCGCGCCGATACGGCGGATGTCGATACGCACTGAAGCGTAGAACTTCAACGCACGGCCGCCCGTCGTGGTTTCGGGATTGCCGAACATCACGCCGATTTTCTCGCGCAGCTGGTTGATGAAAATCAGCGACGCCTTCGACTTCGACACCGCGCCGGTCAGCTTGCGCAGCGCCTGCGACATCAACCGCGCCTGCAGGCCCATTTGCGCTTCGCCCATCTCGCCTTCGATCTCGGCGCGGGGCACGAGCGCTGCCACGGAGTCGACTACGACGACGTCGACGCTGTTGGAGCGGATCATCACTTCGACAATCTCGAGGGCCTGTTCGCCGTTGTCGGGCTGCGACACCAGCAGGTTCTCGAGGTCGACGCCGAGCTTCTTCGCATACGCCGCATCCAGCGCGTGCTCGGCGTCGACGAACGCCGCCATGCCGCCCTTGCGCTGCGCTTCGGCAATCACCTGCAGCGCCAGGGTGGTCTTGCCGGACGATTCCGGCCCGAAAATCTCGATGACGCGGCCACGCGGGACGCCGCCGATGCCCAGCGCGTAGTCGATGCTGATGGCACCGGTCGAAATGGCTTCGACGGGCGCGACGATGTTGTTCTGGCCAAGCCTCATGATCGAGCCTTTGCCGAACTGCTTTTCGATTTGCCCGACGGCCGCGTCCAGCGCCTTCAGGCGTTCCTGTCGTTCTCGTACTTCGTCTGTTGGTGGCATGTGAATGGGTCCTTTCGGGACGCGATTGATCCTAGAAACGCGCCAAGCGAAAGTCAAGCGTAAATCTGTGTAGTGACAGGTGAGTTCACACGCATTTTCAATAGTTTAGGGGAATTGACCACTTTCGCCTCAGGCG
>Ga0196963_10000839_pt1 | contig 23721 bp, 22 predicted proteins | sample S1_5metaG_FD_148600 | JGI IMG/M metagenome (GOLD analysis project Ga0196963, IMG submission 148600) | Soil microbial communities from Anza Borrego desert, Southern California, United States - S1_5 | ecosystem: Environmental > Terrestrial > Soil > Desert | place: USA: California | collected...
CGAACGCCCGCGCGCTTATGGCTGCGGCGTCACGGGCCGCTTCTCCACCGCATCGGCGCGGCCTGAGCGGCGGTCGCCGGGCGGCGCGGCGTCGGGATCGCGGCGGCGCGGCTCGGGACGGTCGCGGTCGATCGCCCGGTCGATGAAGTCCTGGTCGAGCCGTTCCTCCTCGTCGGCGGGCGGCTCGGCGTCCTCGTCGCGCGGCGGCAGCGGCAGGGTTCCCGGCGGACCGCTGCCGTCGGGATTGACGAGCACGCCATTGTCCGGTGCCTCGAACCAGGTCTCCTCATCGGGCTCGGTGATCGCCCATTCCGGCAGGCCGACCGAGATCTCGAAATTCTCCGGCGCCCGGTTGGCGACCGCGCGGGCCATGAAATCGTGGAAGGCGCGGGCGGGCGCGCGTCCCCCCTGCAGGCCGGGCACCGCCCGGTTGTCGTCGCGGCCCATCCAGATGCCGGTGGTCAGGCCGCTCGAGAAGCCGAGGAACCAGCCGTCCTTGTTGGAGCTGGTCGTGCCGGTCTTGCCGGCGACGGGGCGGCCGATCTGGGCGGCGCGGCCGGTGCCGGTCATCACCGCCGCCTGGAGCAGGTCGGTCATCTGCGCCGCCACCCACGGCGCGACCAGCACCCGGTTCTCGTCGGGCGGATGCTGGTAGAGGATGTGGCCGTCGGCGGTGGTGACCCGCTTGATTCCGTAGGGGACGACCGCATTGCCCTTGGCCGCGACCGAGGCGAAGGCCCGCGTCATGTCGATCAGCCGCACCTCGGAGCTGCCCAGCGCCATCGACGGATGGGTGACGACCGGCGTGCTGATGCCGAAGCGCTGCGCCATGTCGGCGACGGTGCGGAAGCCGACCTCCTGGCCGAGGCGCACCGAGACGGTGTTGATCGACTGGGCGAAGGCCTGGCGCACGGTGACCTGCCCGGCGAAGCCGCGATTGTTGTTGCGCGGGCTCCAGCCGTTGATCGTGATCGGCTCGTCCGAGACGAGGTCGTCGGGCTTGTAGCCGGCCTCGATCGCGGCGAGGTAGACGAACAGCTTGAACGAGGAGCCCGGCTGACGGTTCGCCTGGGTGGCGCGATTGTAGAGCGAGCGGACATAGTCGCGCCCGCCGACCATCGCCCGGATCGATCCGTCGCGGTCGAGTGCCACCAGGGCGCCCTGCGCCCCGGCCGGGGTGGTGGCGTTGATCACCTGGTCGCCGAGCCTCTGCATGTTGGGATCGAGCGTCGTCCAGACCTCGATCGGCTCGACCGTCTCGTCGATCAGCGTATCGAGCTGCGGCAGCACCCAGTCGGTGAAATAGCGGACGCTGTTCTGTCTGGGAGTCGGGATGATCTGCACCCGCGCCGGCGCCGCCGTGGCCGCCGCGGCGGGCGTGATGTCGCCATTTTCCTGCATCAGCCGGATCACCACCGCGGCGCGGCTGCGCGCGGCCTCGGCGTCGGCCGACGGCGCGTAGTTGGACGGCGCCTTGACCAGGCCGGCGATGATCGCCGCCTCGGAGAGGCTCAAAGACTTGGCCGAATGGCCGAAGAAGCGGCGCGAGGCGGCGTCGATGCCGTAGGCGCCGCCGCCGAAATAGACCCGGTTGAGGTAGAGTTCCAGGATCTGGTCCTTCGAGAAGCGCCGCTCGAGCGCCAGCGCCAGCACGCCCTCGCGGACCTTGCGGCCGAAGGTGCGGCTGTTGGTCAGGAAGATGTTGCGGGCGAGCTGCTGGGTGATGGTCGAGCCGCCCTGGGTCCAGCGGCCTTTCTCTATCCGGACCCTGGTCGCCCGGGCGAGGCCGATCGGATCGACTCCGATATGGGTACGGAACCGCTTGTCCTCGACCGCCACCATCGCCTGCTTCATGATGTCGGGTATCTCGTCGTAGGGCAGCCATTCGCCGAAGCTCGGCCCCAGCGAGACCAGCACCGAGCCGTCGGCGGCGCGCACCCGGATCATCTGGCCGAGATCGTCGCGGCGGACCAGCTCCTGGTAGCTGGGCAGCGAGCTCATCGCCACGCCGACAGCGACGACCAATGCGACGAGTCCGAGGAGGCCGCCGTAAAGCCCGATCTTGAGAAGGGTGATCAGCGTCCGGCGGACGCGCGACGGCGGGGAAGCGACACTGGCCATTGGCCGCGCAACCTAGGGCGAGACGAGTCGGGCGACAAGCGGCGGGAGCTTCTCACCCGCTTTTCGCGGGAGAGGGCCCGACGCCGTCACTTCCTCGGCTTGAAATCCAGCGAGGCGCTGTTGATGCAGTAGCGCAGCCCGGTCGGCCCCGGCCCGTCCGGGAAGACGTGGCCGAGATGCCCGTCGCAGCGGGCGCAGCGGACCTCGACCCGGCGCATGCCGTGGCTCATGTCGGCATGCTCGCTGACCGACGGCGCCGCCGGCTCGGTGAAGCTCGGCCAGCCGCTGCCGCTGTCATATTTGCTGGCGCTGTCGAACAGGAGTTCGCCGCAACCCGCGCAGCGATACTCGCCATCGTCATGATTGTTGACGTACCGGCCGGTGAAAGCCGGCTCGGTGCCGGCCTCGCGAAGCACGTGATATTGCTCCGGGCCCAGCCTCTCGCGCCATTCCCGCTCCGAGATTTGCGAATGATCGCGTTCCAGGTCCTCCATCCGGCCCTCATTCGTCCGCTGCCGCCGAAACCGGCTCAACGGTCCGGCCGTGCGATGGGTTTCGTCTCATCAGAATGTAGAGCGGAACGCCGCTCAGCAGCAACGCCGCGCCCCACAAAGCCGGCTCCGGCCCGGCGCCGTAAATCGCCCAGACCGAATAGAGCGCGCCGAGCGCGGCCAGCGCCGTCAGGGTCGCCGAACGGGGCAGCCGATCGTTGGCCTGCAGCCGCAGCGCCGCGAGCGAGCAGCTCAGATAGGCGACGAGCGAGGCGACGGTCGACAGCAGGGCCATGAAGGCGAACAGCTTGCCCATCGAGCGGCTCTGGTTGGCGAGCAGGAGCAGGGTGAGCAGGCCGCTCGAGACGAGGTGGGTTCGGACCGGAGCCCCGTTCCTCGACCTCCGCGCCAGCCAGGCGGGGAAGATCCCGTCGCGAGCCAGAGCGGCCGGCAATTCGCCCTGGATCAGAACCCAGCCGTTGAGCGCGCCGAGCGCGCTGATCGTCGCGAACAGGGCGACCAGCGAGGCGGGGCCGGGCCCCCAGTAGCGGCCGATGAAGTCGGCGAAGGGCGCGTTCGACGCCGCCGCCTGGGCCGGCGGCAGCAGCAGGGCGACGCCCGAGCAGGCGATCAGATAGACGATGCCGGTGATCAGAGTGCCGATCAGGGTGGCTCGGGGGATGGTCCGCTCCGGGTCGCGGACGTGCCCGGCCGGGATCGTCGCCGATTCGAAGCCGACCATCGCCCACAAGGTCAGCGCGGCCGCGGCCGTCACACCCGCCAGGCTGATCTCGCCCGTCGGCAGCGGCACCGCGTCGGGGCGGTCGCCCAGGGCGGCGATGCCGAGGGTGAGGCCGATCGCGGCGACGAGCGGGAGCAGCTTCAGGACGGTGGTGATCAGCTGGACCTCGCCGGCGCCCTTGACGCTGAGGCAGTTGATCAGCGTGAACGCCCAGACGAAGCCGATTGCGACCAGCCCGGGCGCCGAGGCGAGCCCGGGCAGGAAATGGCTGAGATAGCTGACCGCGGCGAGGGCGATCGCCGCGTTCGCCGTCCAGACCGAGATCCAGTAGCTCCAGGCGACCGCGAATCCCGGCGCGGCCCCGAACGCCTCGGCCGTATAGGCATAGGGGCCGCCGGCGCGCGGGAAGCGGCGCGCGAGGCTGGCGAAGACGAAGGCGAGGCAGAGCGCGCCCGGGATCGTCACCCCCCAGCCGAGGATCGCGTTCCAGCCGTAGGGGGCGAGCTGCTGCGGCAGCAGGAACACGCCCGATCCGATCATGTTGCCGATCACGAGCGCGAGGCAGATCCAGATGCCGAAGGCGCGCCTTGGGGGCTGGGCTTCGCTCATGCGGCGAGCATGGCCCGGATGACGGACCCGGCAAAGGACATTCGCGGCGTTGCCGCTGCGGCGGAAGGCGGCGGCCGCCGCCGACGGGGAGCCCGCGCGCTCAAAGGTCCGCAGCGACCGAGCTTCTGGCGAAGCCCCAGAGCAGCTTCATCCAGTTCGCCGGCGACGAGGCCTGGCGACGCGTGAAGTCGAGCAGCCGGTCGAGCTGCCGCCGATCGTAGGGGCGGCCGGCCAGCAGCACCAACCGGATTCGGCGGGTGTGGGCAATGTTCTCGAGAGGATTGGCGTCGAGCAGGACGAGATCGGCCCGCTTGCCGACGCTCACCGATCCGGCGCCGCGCTCGAGACCGGCGAAACGGGCGGCGTCGAGGGTCGCCGCCCGAAGGATCTGGGCCGGGCTGAGGCCTGCGTGCGCGAGCAGCGCCATCTCGTCGTGATAGCGGAATCCCCCGAGCGCCGTGTCGGTGCCGACAAGGACCGGCACCCCGGCACGATAGGCCTCCCCGGTCAACCGAAGCCCGTGCCGGAAATAGCGGTCGAGAGCTTCCGCTCCGTCCCTTCCGGGATAGCGGGCACGGGTCCCGGCGAGATCGTCCCGGTAGGCCCAGCGCGACAGCGGATCGAGAAAGGCGAGCCGGGGGTCGTCGAGGAAGGCGGGATCGCCCGCCCGGGCATCCTCCTCGCGCGTTACGTGCGTCGGGACGAACCAGGCGCCGGCATCGCGCATCGCGGCATAGGCCCGGCGGCAGCGGCGGGAGTCGTGCCCGGCGACCATCGCGACGGCGAGCCGGGTGGCCGGCACCTGCCGGAGCCGTCCGGAGCGCCAGGCTTCCGAACGCCCGTAGCAGTGGCGCACCAGGAGATGGGCGTGCTCGAAGCTACGCTGGCCTGCGGCGAGCGCCTCCTCGAGCGAGATCGCGGCCGGGAGATGTCCCGTCAGCCGCATCCCGCTTCTGCGCGCTTCTTCGGCCACCCTCAGATAGGCGGGCCGCGAGAGGCGGTTGTAGACCTTCAGCTCGTCGAGTCCCCGCGCGGCGTAGCGGCGCGCCCGGGCCGACGCATCGGCCGGAGTCAATGCGGGGTCCTCGAAATAGTAGCTCGCAATGCTGACGAATCTAGGGCTTGCCATTCGCCCTCGCTCGGCCGCGGTCGTCCACCGCCGCTTGTCCGGCAGGCAGGCGATCAGGCTGTCCGCGTCTCCAGGGCAGTCCATCATGTCGCGAACCGAGGTGACGCCGTTGGCGACGAAGAGCGGGAGATGCAGCTGGGGCGAGAGCTGGAAGCTGTGCGTATGCATGTCCCAGAAGCCCGGCAGCAGATAGCCGCCGCCGCCGTCGAGCACTGGAAGCCCGTGCCCGGCCGGGGGCGGGCCGATCGCCTTGATCACCCCCGCCCGAATCGTCACGGAGGAGGAGGGGCCGGCGATCCCCCGTTCGACGTCGATCACGTGGACGTTGGCGAGGACGAGGTCCCGGCCGGGCGCGGGCAGGGGTGCGTCGGGCGCGGGCCACAGGACGAGGGCCGCCGCGATCAGCAGCAAGGCCAGGAGCGAGGCGCCGACAGCCGTGCCGGCACGCCGCAGCGTCGACCCGCGCGGGGCGGGGCCGGTTCCGGCGGCAGGCTCTGAAGACCCCATTCTGCCTTTCTGCCTGCGTGGAGCGCCGGTCGCAACCGGCGGACGCACGGGGAATGGCAGCGTGCCGGGACGGCGCCCGGCGCCCGGGAAAAATCCGCCGCCGACGAGAAATGGTGCGGTCGAGAAGACTCGAACTTCCACGGCCTTTCGGCCACAGCGACCTCAACGCTGCGCGTCTACCAGTTCCGCCACGACCGCACGTGATGCCGCCGGAACAGACCGGCGCTGGCAGCAGGAGCGGGCCTCTAGCAAAGGGGATGGGGAGACGCAATGCCGGCCGCGCTCTCCCGCCCCTGCCGCCGCCGACGCCCCGGACAGCGCGCGTCCGCCCTGTCCGGGGAGCGCCGGGGTTTGGATTCGGTTTGACGATGTCAAAGAGCCAGGCCGAGACGAATCGGCCCGACTCGTCTACCGGCGGTCCGAGAACATGTCAAGAACAAAGATGAAACAGGTGGTCAGTAGAGGAACATCGGCATTCCCTCGATCCGCATCAGCCGGGCCCGGTAGGAAGCGGGATCGTAGAGGCCGCCGACGTCGACGCTCTTGCGGCCGTTGAGCAGCGTGCCGATCGCGACATGGCCGTAATTGCCGCCGGTCAGGGTCACCATCCGCGCCTTCTCGCCGCGCTGGAGCAGCTGGACGGCAAGGCCCCCGAAGGCGAAGCCGACCATCCGGTCCATCGCGTCGGGCTCGCCGGCGCGCATCAGGTAGGCGAGCTCCTGGATGACGGTGCCGGAACCGAGGCGCGCCTTGATCGCGGCGCCGAGCTGCTGGCCGATGCCGGTCTCGCCGCGCTCGCTCGCCGGCTTGGACAGCTCGCCGGCGTCCTCGGCCTCGCCCTTCAGGCTCGCCCCTTCGGAGACCACGCACATCGCGTAGCCGGCCGGATTGGAGGCCTTGTCGTCGGCGAGCAGCGGAAGGAGGACGTCGAGATCGGCGGGAACCTCGGCGATGACGGTGCGGTCGACCTGGGCGAGGAAGCCGGCGAGCAGGGCGGTCTCGCCGCTGCGCCGGCCGAACAGCTCGACCACGCCGATCCGCTCGTGGCTCTCGACCGTTGTCCGGAGCGCGTTGATCGCCTCGACCGAACGGCTGACCGCGGTCGAGAAGCCGATGCAATAGTCGGTGCCATAGACGTCGTTGTCCATCGTCTTGGGGATGGAGACGACCGCCAGGCCCTGCGCCGCGAGATGGGCCGAGAAGCGCAGCGTGCCGTCGCCGCCGAGCGTGATCATGGCGTCGATGCCGAGCGCGGCGAGGGTGTCGAGGACCCGGGCGGTCTGGTCGCCCTGCGCCAGCGTCCGCGGGTCGGTGCGCGACGTGTGGAGGATGGTGCCGCCCATCCGGTCGATGCCGCGCACGCGCTCGCGGGTGAGCGGCAGGCTGTTGGCGGCGACGCTGGCCCGATCGGCCGGGTCGATCGCGAGCACGCCGTCCCAGCCGCGGCGGAAGCCGGTCACCGACCAGCCGAGCGCGTCGGCGGACAGCGTGATCGAGCGGATGCAGGGATTGAGGCCCGGCACGTCGCCGCCCCCGGTCAGTAGCCCGATCCGCACCGATTCAGCCGGCCGAGGGGAAGCCGACGTGCAGCTTCGCCGCGCTCGACGGAACGTCCGTCTCCGCGCTGTTGAACGTGGCGCTCTGCCCCGGTTGAAGCTCCGAGACGGGCGGGGCGATCGACCAGCTGTAGACCGTCCTGCCGGCGGCGTCGCGGACCTCGGCGCGGAGCTGGGGGACGCGCTGGACGGATCGCGTCGGGTTGGTGATCCGGCCGGTGACGGTGAGCAGCGCGTTGCCGCTGGCCAGTGTCCGGTTCTCGGCCTGGAACTCTAGCTTCAGCGGGGTCGCGTTGCGCCCCGGCAGGGCGATGTCGACGCCGAGCTCGGGAAGGCCGAACGAATAGACGGCCGCCGTCGCCGCCAGCATCAGCGCGGCCGCGACGGCGGCGAGGATCGTCCACATCCGGGCCGGATTGCGCCTCGGCCGGAACGGAGGCTGGTGGGCGAAGGCGTCATAATCCTGCGGCTCCGGAGGCGGGGTCGGGCCGAGCAGCGCGGCGGCGGAGCGCGGCGGCGCGGTCTCGCGCAGCGGCGGCGGCGGCGGCGCGGGGGCCGCGGCGGGCGACGGTTGCCATTCGGCGGCCATGCGCGGCGCCGGGGGCGGCTGCAGCCATGAGTGGCGACAGGACGCGCAACGCACCTGCCTCCCGGCGGGGCCGATCGCGCTGTCCGGCACCACGTAGCGGGTCTTGCAGGCGGGACAGCTCAGGATCATCGGCTACAGGAGGCCCCAAGGCTGGTGCTCGGGCGAAGCCAAGCACAGGTGAGGCGCGCCATGCAAGCCATAGCGCCCTTTTGGATGGGTTTACGGCCTGCCAAGCGCCATGCCATTGAAGAAGGCTCGAAAGGGGACGCGGCGGGCGCAGCATGAACACCGGCACCACCATCGTCCAGTTCGACAATGTCGGGCTGCGCTACGGGACCGGCGCGGAGACCCTGTCGGACCTCAGCTTCTCGCTCCGCCACGGCGGCTTCTACTTCCTCACCGGCCCGTCGGGCGCCGGCAAGACCTCGCTCCTCAAATTGCTCTACCTCGCCCAGCGGCCGAGCCGGGGCCTGATCAAATTGTTCGGCGAGGACATCGTGACGATGCCGCGCAAGCGGCTGCCCGGCTTCCGGCGGCGGATCGGCGTCGTCTTCCAGGACTTCCGCCTCGTCCACCACCTGTCCGCCTTCGACAATGTCGCGCTGCCGCTGCGGGTCGCCGGAGTCGACGAGAAGGATCTGCAGGGACCGGTCGGCGAGATGCTCGCCTGGGTCGGCCTCGGCCACCGCGCCAGCGCGCGACCCGCCACGCTGTCGGGCGGCGAGCAGCAGCGGGTCGCCATCGCCCGGGCCGTCATCGCCCGGCCGGAAATGCTGGTCGCCGACGAGCCGACCGGCAATGTCGACCCGGAAATGGCCAAGCGGCTGCTCCACCTGTTCGATTCGCTCAACAAGCTGGGCACGACGGTGGTCGTCGCCACCCACGACCTCCACCTCATCTCCAGCATCGCCCGCTCGGAAATGCTGCGCCTCGACCGCGGCCAGCTGCTCGACCCGACCGGAGCGCTTCGCCATCCGCCGCGGCGGGCCGACGCATGAGTGCGGCCCGCAGCTTCGGCGCCGCCGACCGGCGCCTGCTCCCCGAAGGCCGGCTGGCAGGGCCGATGCCGTGGGTGATCGCGATCATGATGTTCCTGACCGTGCTCGCCGCCGCCGCCGGCCTCGGCCTCGGCGGCGCCGCCTCGAGCCTCGGCGCGGGCCTCGCCAACCGGGTGACGGTGCAGGTGCTCGAGCCCAATCCCGACCGGCGGGAAGCGGAAGCGGCGCGCGCGCTGCAGCGGTTGCGGCGCCTGCCCGAGGTCGAGAGCGCCCGCCGCCTCTCCGCCGGCGAACTGGCGGAGCTGCTCGAGCCGTGGCTCGGCGCCGGCGGGCTCGAGAGCGATCTGCCGATCCCGGCGATGATCGACGCTCAGCTCATTCCCGGCGCGCGCGCCGATTCGCTGCGCGCCGCGGTGACCGCCGCCGCCCCGTCCGCCCGGATCGACGACAACGGCCAGTGGCTGGCGCCGCTGGGGCGGCTGATCTCGGCTCTGAAATGGCTGGCCCTCGGGCTGGTGGCGCTGATGATCGGCGCCACCGCCGCGACCGTCGTCCTCGCCGCTCGCGCCGCGCTCGACACCCACCGGGCCACGATCGAGGTGCTCCACCTGATGGGCGCGACCGACGTCCAGGTCGCCCGCCTGTTCCAGCGCCGGATCGCCCTCGACGCCCTGTTCGGCGGCGTCGTCGGCTTCGGCGCCGCCGCGCTCGCCTTGCTCGTCATCGGCCGCCGGATCGGCGCGCTCGGCTCCGACCTGCTCGGCTCCGCCCACCTGCCCGGCACCAGCTGGCTCGCGCTGGCCGCCTTGCCCGTGCTCGGCGTCGGTCTCGCCATGCTGGTCGCCCGCGCCACCATCCTGAGGGCGCTGGGGAGGATGCTGTGATCCGCCGCGCCGTCTCGGCCCTCATCCTCCTCTATGTGCTCGGCTATGCGCTGTTCGCGGTGCTGCTGCCCCGGCCGAGCGACGACCGGCCGACCGACGCGATCGTCGTCCTGACCGGTGGCGCCAAGCGGATCGAGCGCGGCCTCGATCTGATGGCGCGCGGCAAGGCCAAGCGGATGCTCGTCTCCGGCGTCGCCCGAACCGTCCGGCCGGAGGAGCTGGCCGCGCAATATCGCGCCGACGAGGCCCTGTTCAGCTGCTGTATCGACCTCGGGCGCGAGTCGGTCGACACCCGTTCCAACGCCGAGGAGGTGACTCGGTGGATGGAGCGGCACAAGTTCCGGACGTTGCGCCTCGTCACCACCGACTGGCACATGCCTCGCGCCCGCTTCGAGCTGTCCCGCCGGCTCGGCGACGGCGTCGCGGTGGTCGGCGACTCGGTCGAGAGCAATCCGAGCTTCGGCCAGCTGTTCACCGAATATAACAAATATCTGCTCCGCCGCGCGGCGGTGGTCACCGGGATCTGATGGATTTCCTCCGTTCGCTCGCCTTCGCCGCTGTCTTCTATCCGGGCAGCATCCTCTACGTGCTCGCCGGTATCGCCGTGCTGCCGTTCGGACGCGGCGCGGTGCGCCGCGTCGCCGACGGCTGGGCGGGCTTCCACCGCGCCTGCGCGCGCGTGCTGCTCCGGATCCGCAGCCGGGTCGAGGGCGAGGTGCCGCGCGGGCCCGCTCTGGTCGCGGTCAAGCACCAGTCGATGTTCGAGACGCTCGAGCTCGCCCTCATCCTCGACACGCCGGCGACGGTGATGAAGAGCGAGCTCGCCCGGATCCCGCTCTGGGGGCGCCTGACCCGGGTCTACGGGATCATCCCGGTCGACCGCGGCGGCGGCGGCGCGGCCCTGCGCAGGCTGGTGCGCTCGGCCGCGGAAGCCGTCGCGGAAGGGCGCCCGATCGTGATCTTCCCCGAAGGCACGCGGGTGGCGCCGGGCGAGACGCCGTCGCTCGAGCCGGGCTTCGCCGGCCTCTACCGCGCGCTCGGCCTGCCGGTGGTGCCGGTCGCCCTCGACAGCGGGCGGGTCTGGCCGCGCCGCCGCTTCGCCAAGCGGCCCGGCGTAGTGACGATGCGCTTCGGAGCTCAGATCCCGCCTGGTCTCCCCCGCCGGGAGGCCGAGGCGAGGGTGCACGCCGCGATCAACGCTCTCGAAAGCTGAAGCGCCCTCCGCGCCAAAGCGAGCTCCTCAATCCGGGCCGTCGAGCCAGTGCACCACGCTGCCATGGGGGTGGCAGTGGGCCAGCAGCCTCTCCTCGCCGGGCCAGGTCCTCAGCCTGAGCGTGATTCGATCGTCGCCGGGATCGTGCTCGTAGCGAAGCCAGGCCAGCGGCGCGGCGAAGGTCGCGGCCGCTCCCGCTTTTTCAAGCGCCGCCGCGATCCGCCGCCGGGCGTCCTCGGGAAAATATTGGAAGGCGATCGAATGAAGCACGACCCGGGTCAGCCCCGCCGGCTGCGGCTCGCTCAGCCTCCGCTCGATCCAGGCCGCGGCGTCGCCCTGCTCCACCAGAGGCGGATCCGAGGCCGCGATCGCGAGGGCGGTCTCGATCTGGGACAGCCGCAGCCGCTGGTCCGGCCAGACATAGGCGAGCAGCCGCTCGCCGTCCCGCCGCGGATCGAGCGGTCTCAGATCGACGCCGCTGCGCCCGGCGATCTCGACTCGCGCCTGCGGCGGCGGGTCGCCCATCCACTGGGGCGTCAGCTGCAGCGGCGACGCCGGATCGCCTGCGCGCACGCCGCCGAGGTCATAGCCGTAACGGTCGAGCGCCAGGTTGAGCCCGGCGCTGGCGCCGAGCTCGAGCAATTCGAGCGGCTGCGGGAACTCGTCGGCGACGACGAGCAGCCCGCTGATCAGCACCGCCGAGCGCCCGACCTCGTTCGTCTGCGGCGCGCCGTCGAGCCATGGCAGGAGGGCCGGAGCGGCCAATACCGGCCGCAGCGCCGCCCACAGCCTCTCCTCGCCCGGCAGCGGACGGGGCGGGTAGCAGGCGGCGAGCGCCGGCGCGTCGCCCCGCCGGACCAGCGCGTGAAGTCCGCCGGCCAGCCTCAGCGGCAGGGCGTCGGCCAGCGAGTCGGGGTCGCCCGGCCAGTCGAGCACCCGCCGTCCGATCTCGTTCTCGCGGTCGAGCCGTTCGCCGATCACGCGGCAAAGTCGGACCATGAACGGCGACCCGAGCGCCTCCGCCCATTGGGCCTGCCGGGCGAAGGCGGCGCGGACCGCCGCCTCAGTCGCGGAGGCGGGCACTGGCCTTGGCCGCGGCGCCGACGATCCGTCCGGAAATCGCCTTCAGCTCCTCCTCGGTGAAGCTCTTTTCGGCCGGCTGCAGGACGACCTCGACGGCGAGCGACTTTTCGCCCTCGGGCACGCCGGGGCCGGTGAAGACGTCGAACAGGGAGACGCCGACGATCGCCTGGCGATCGGCACCGCGCACCGCGCGCAGCAATGCCTCGGCCGGCGCTTCGGCCGGCATCAGGAAGGCGAAGTCGCGCCGCACCGCCTGCAGCGCCGGCGGCGCAAAGGCCTCGCGCATCCGTCCGCCGCCGCGCCGGGGAGGGACGGCGTCGAGGAAGATCTCGGCGGCGACAACCGGACCGTCGACGTCGAATTGCCGGAGGATCGCCGGATGGAGCTCGCCACATTCGGCCAGCACGGTCTTTGGCCCCAACCCGAGCCGGGCGGAGCGGCCGGGATGGTAGACCGCGGACGCCCCGGGCAGCGACTGGATATTGTCGACCGGGACGCCGGCGGCGGCGAGGAGCGCGAGCGCCTCGGCCTTGGCGTCATAGGCGTCGAAATCCTCCCCCTTCCCGGTCCGCCAGTGGCGCGGTCCGAGCCTCCCCGCCAGCACCAGGCCGAGGGTCGGCCGCTCGCCTTCGCCGAGGTAACGGCGGCCGATCTCGAACAGGCGGATGCTGTCGGCGCCGCGGTCGGCGTTGCGCCGGACCGCCGCCAACAGGCCCGGCAGCAGCGACGGCCGCATCGCCTTCAGCTCTTCGCTGATCGGGTTGTCGAGGACCCAGAGCGAGCCACCGAACGGCGCCGCTTCCGCCTCGCTGACGAAGCTCCACGTCACCGCCTCGTTGAGGCCGCGCGCGGCGGCGGTCCGCCGCACCCGCCGCTCGAGCAACTGCTCCGCCGTCGCCGTCGGCCGCGCCACCCCCGGCGCGCGCGGCAGCGGCGTCGCCTCGACCCGGTCGAAGCCTTCGATCCGCGCCACTTCCTCGACGATGTCGGCGGCGCCGTCGATGTCGGGCCGCCAGGAGGGGGCGCGGATCCGCCAGGGCTCGCCGCGCTCGACGGTGAAGCCGAGGCGCCCGAGAATCTCCTCCTGCCGCTCGTCCCCGATGTCGATCCCGCCCAGTTCGCGCGCCCGCGCCGGCCGGTAGGCGACGATCTTCTCGGCGCTCGGCGGCGTGCCGGCGCGCACCGCCTCGGACGGCTCGCCGCCGGCCAGCTCGAGCGCCAGCCGGGTTGCCAGCGCGAGGCCGGTCTCGACGAAGGCGGGGTCGACCCCGCGCTCGAAGCGGGTCCGCGCGTCGGAGCTCAGCCCGAGCTTCTGGCCGGTACGGGAGATGTGCGCCGGATCGAAATAGGCGCATTCGATCAATATATCGGCGGTCGAGTCGCTGACGCCGCTATGCTCGCCGCCCATGATGCCGCCGATGTCGTGGACCTGGACCTCGTCGGCGATCACCGTCATCGACGGGTCGAGCCGGTAGGTCTTGCCGTTGAGCGCCAGCACTTCCTCGCCCTCCCGCGCGCGGCGGGCGACGACCGCGCCTTCGAGATTGGCGAGGTCGTAGACATGCAGCGGCCGGCCGTAGGCGATGGTGACGTAGTTGGTCATGTCGACCAGGGCGCTGATCGGCCGCAGTCCGACCGCCTTCAGCCGTCGCTGCAGCCAGGCCGGCGACGGCCCGTTGCGCACGCCGCGGACGACCCGGCCGTAAAAGGCCGGGCAGCCTTCCGGATCGTCGGTTCGGATCTCGAGCGGACAGGGAAAGCGGCCGGCAACTTGCTCGGCGTCGACCGGCTTGAGCCGCCCGAGGCCGGCGGCGGCGAGGTCGCGGGCGATGCCGTGGACGCCCATGCAGTCGGGCCGGTTGGGAGTGACGTTGACGTCGATCACCGGGTCGTCGAGACCCGCCCAGGCGGCATAGCCGGCGCCGACCGGCGCGTCGTCCGGCAGCTCGATGATGCCGTCATGCTCGTCGCCGAGCTCCAGCTCCCGCACCGAGCACATCATGCCGCGGCTCTCGACGCCGCGAATGGCGGCGACCTTGAGGGTGAGATCGCTGCCCGGCACATAGGCGCCGGGCGCGCCGAACACGCCGACCAGGCCGGGGCGCGCATTGGGCGCGCCGCACACCACTTGGACGGCCTCGCCGGCCCCGGCGTCGACGGTGAGGACCTGGAGCTTGTCGGCCTGCGGGTGGCGCTCGGCGGTGAGCACCCGGGCGATGGTGAACGGCGCCAGCGCGGCCGCCGGATTGTCGACCCCCTCGACCTCGAGGCCGACCGCCGTCAGCGTCTCGACGATCGTGTCGAGGTCCGCGTCGGTCTCGAGATGCTCCTTCAGCCAGGACAGCGTGAACTTCATGCCCCGACGCCCCCGCTCAGCGTCGGCACGTCGAGCGCCCCGAAGCCGTAATGGCGAAGCCACCTGAGGTCGCCGTCGAAGAAGGCGCGCAGATCGTCCATGCCGTATTTGAGCATCGCCAGCCGGTCGATTCCGACGCCGAAGGCGAAACCCTGCCAGATGTCGGGATCGAGGCCGCAATTGGCGATCACGCGCGGGTGGACCATGCCGGAGCCGAGCATTTCCATCCAGCCCTCGGTGCCGCCGAGCATTCGCCGCCCGTTCCTCAGCGTATAGCCGACGTCGACCTCGGCCGAGGGCTCGGTGAACGGGAAATAGCTCGGACGCAGCCTGAGCACGATGTCGTCGCGCTCGAAAAACGCCCTGAGGAAGGTCTCCAGGGTCCATTTGAGATGGCCGAGATGGATATCGCGGTCGATCACCAGGCCCTCGATCTGGTGGAACATCGGCGTGTGGGTCGCGTCGTGGTCCGAGCGGTAGGTGCGCCCCGGGGCGATGATGTAGATCGGCGGCTCCCGGTCCATCATCGCGCGAATCTGCACCGGTGAGGTGTGGGTCCTGAGCAGCATCGGCGCGCCGGAACGACGAAGATAGAAGGTATCGTGCATCGCGCGCGCCGGATGGTCGGGCGGGAAGTTCAAGGCGGTGAAATTGTGCCAGTCGTCCTCGATCTCGGGGCCGGTCGCCACCGAGAAGCCGAGGTCCGCGAAGATCTCGGCGAGCTCGTCGAGCACCTGGCTGACCGGATGGACGCTGCCCTGCGGCGGCGCGGCGACCGGCAGCGTCATGTCGAGCCCTTCGCTGGCCAGCCGCCGCTCGAGCGCCTCCGCCTCGAGCGCCGCCTTGCGCGCCGCGACCGCCTCGTTGACCCGTTCGCGCAGGGCGTGGATTCGCGGCCCTTCCGACTGCCTTTGCTCTGGCGTCATGGCGCCAAGCGTCTTCAGCAGCTGAGTCACCGCCCCGTGCCTGCCGAGGGCGGCGACCCGCTCCCCCTCCAGCGCCTGGAGATTGGCGGCGGCCTCGATACGGGCCAGTAGGTCGGTCTCGCTTGCCATGCCGGGCGCCGTAGCCGACTCTGGCCGACGATTCCAAGCCGGGAGGTGGCGCATGCACCGAGGATCGACCTGGCCGGAGCTGAGCGAAGCCCGCGACCGCCCGACCATCGCCGCCCTTCACCTGTTCAGCCAGATCCTCGGCAAGGCGGCGGTGGCGCTGCTGCCGTGGCGCAACCATGGCTGGCACGTCACTCTGCGCGTCCATCCGCGCGGGCTTCGCACCGAGCCGCTGCACGGGCCGAACGGGACGTTCGAACTGGGGCTCGACCTGGTCGGTCACGAATTGACCCTCGCCGACCGGGCCGGGACCCGCGGCGTGCCGTTGCGGCCGATGTCGGTGGCCGAATTCCATGCCGAGGCGATGGCGATGCTCGCCGCGGCGGGGCACCGGATTCGAATCGACCCGGCGCCGAACGAGGTCGATCCGGCCATTCCCTTCGCCGAGGACCGCGCGCCGCGCGCCTATGACCGCGACAGCGCCTCCCGGCTGCTCGGCGCTCTGGTCGAGGCCGACCGGGTCCTGCGCCTGTTCCGGTCGGGCTTCGTCGGCAAGGCCAGCCCGGTCCATTTCTTCTGGGGCAGCTTCGACCTCGCCGTCACCCGCTTCTCCGGCCGTCCCGCCCCGCTCCATCCCGGCGGCATCCCCAACCTCCCCGACGCCGTCACCCGCGAGGCCTACAGCCACGAGGTCTCCAGCGCCGGCTTCTGGCCCGGCGGCGCCGGCGCCGGCGGCGATCCTTTCTTCTATTCCTACGCCTGGCCGGCGCCGGAGCGGTTCGGAGCGGCTCGGGTCCGGCCCGGGACGGCACGATTCGACCAGGCCCTGGGCGAGTTCGTCCTACCCTATGAGGCGGTTCGGACCGCTGCGGATCCGAACTTCGCTCTGCTCGAATTCCTGGAAAGCACCTATGCCGCGGCCGCGAATCTCGCGCGGTGGGATCGGGTTGCGCTGGAATGTGAGCGAGGACGGCCCCGGGTTCCGCGGCCGCTTCAGCCGACGAACGGGTAAGGCGAGATCGTCTTCTGGGTCTCGACGAGAGCGAGGGTGCGGCCGGCCGGGGCGGCGGCGCGCTGGGGGCAGCGCAGGCGCGGGCAAAGGGCGCAGGCGGGGCCGATCGGGGTGACGTTCGGCCGGGCGAGGTCGAGGCCGTCGGCATAGACGATCCCGGCCGCGAAGCGGACGTCGCAGCCGAGGCCGACGGCGAGTTGCGAGCTCTCGCGCGGGTCGAGGCGGACGGCGCGGTCGACGGTCCGGGCAATGGTGAAGAAGCGCGCCCCGTCCGGCGTCTCGACGATCTGGGTGGCGACGCGGCCCGGGGTCTGGAAGGCGGCGTGGAGGTTCCAGCGCGGGCAGGTGCCGCCGAAGCGCGAGAAGGGGAAGGATTCGCCGGCGAACCGCTTCGAGACGTTGCCCGCCGCGTCGACCCGCAGCATGAAGAAGGGGATTCCGCGCGCGCCGGTGCGCGAGAGGGTGGTGAGCCGGTGCGAGACCTGCTCGACGCTGGCGCCGTAATCGGCGCAGAGCCGGTCGACGTCGTAACGATGCTTCTCGGCCGCGGCGAGGAAGGCGGCATAGGGCATCATGATCGCGCCGGCGGCGTAATTGGCGAGGCTCATGTGGAGCAGCCGCCGGGTCGGCCCGTCGGGTGCGCCGGCGGTCTCGACCATTCGCTTCAGCATCGGCCCGAACTCTACGAGGGCGAGCTGGTAGGCGGCGCCGAAGGTGCGGCTTTCCGGCCGGAGCAGCGCGGAGAGCATCAGCCGCTTGCGGTGGAGGTCGTACGCCTGGCTGGTCGGCTCGAGCAATTCCGGCGGCACCACCCTGGTGTCGATGCCGAACCCCTCGCGCAGCCGCCGCCGAAGCGCGTCGAAGATCGCCGCCGGCTCGCCCAGCGCCCCGGCCAGAGTCTCGGCCGCCTCCTCGATGTAAGGGAAATGGTTGCGCTGTGCCTGGATATGGTCGCGCACCCACGCCTCGGGCGTGACCGGCGAGCCCTCGTCCGGGACCGCTCCGGGCGGATGCTGCCGCCGCTCGACCAGGGCGGCGTAGAGCCTCGAGATGGCGTCGGCGACCGAGGGGGCGTTGTCGGCGACCTCGACCAGTTCGTAGCGGGGAATGGCGATGTCGGCGAACATCGGGTCGGCGAAAATCTCGCCGAGCTGATCGACGCCGGTGCCGTCCGCGCCCTCCGCGGCGAAGGCGCGCAGGTCGACGTCATAGGCTTCGGCGAGCCGCAGCAGCACCTGCGCCGTCACCGGCCGCTGGTTGCGCTCGAGATGGTTGAGATAGGAGGGCGACACTCCGATCTCGACCGCCATCGCGCTCTGGTTCAGTCCCAGTTCGCGCCGGAGCCGCCGCAGGCGGCGGCCGAGATACAGTTTGCGTTCGGGCGCGGGCACGGCGGAAACTCTGTCATAGCTACACAATGGTCGCAAGTCATAACGTGACAAAACGACCCTTTTCGATGGGGCCGGCGGGCTAGAAAGAGGCTTTCTGGCGCAAGTCTCGTCAGCCCGAGGTCCGCCATGTCAGCTTTCGCCGATCTGATCCCCGCCCCCGCCGGCCGTTTCGACGGCATCGTCCGACCCTATGCGCCGGACGACGTTCGACGCCTGCGCGGCTCGGTCCCGATCGAGCACAGCCTCGCCCGGCGCGGCGCCGCCCGGCTCTGGGACCTGCTCCGCAGCGAGGAGCACGTTCAGGCGCTCGGCGCGGTGACCGGCAATCAGGCGATGCAGATGGTCCGCGCCGGCTTGAAGGCCATCTACCTCTCGGGCTGGCAGGTCGCGGCGGACGCCAACACCGCCGGCGCCATGTATCCGGACCAGTCGCTCTATCCGGCCAATGCCGGCCCCGAGCTGTGCCGCCGGATCAACCGCACGCTGCAGCGCGCCGACCAGATCGAGCATGCCGAGGGCGGCGCCAGCCGCGACTGGCTGGTGCCAATCGTCGCCGACGCCGAGGCCGGCTTCGGCGGGCCCTTGAACTGCTTCGAGATCATGAGGGCGTACATCGAGGCCGGCGCCGCGGCGGTGCATTTCGAGGACCAGCTCGCCGCGGAGAAGAAATGCGGCCACCTCGGCGGCAAGGTGCTGATACCGACCCGCGCCCATATCCGCAACCTCGTCTCCGCCCGGCTCGCCGCCGACGTCTGCGGGGTGCCGACGCTGGTCGTCGCCCGCACCGACGCCGAGAGCGCGAGGCTGATCACCTCCGACGTCGACGAGCGCGACCGCGAGTGGCTGACCGGCGAGCGGACTCCCGAGGGCTTCTTCCGCCTTCGCAGCGGCACCGGTCTCGATCATTGCATCAGGCGCGCCCTCGCCTTCGCGCCGCACGCCGACCTGCTCTGGTGGGAGACGAGCCGCCCCGACCTCGCCGAGGCGAAGCGCTTCGCGGAGGCGATCCGGCGCGAATTTCCGGACAAGATGCTGGCCTATAATTGCTCGCCGAGCTTCAACTGGTCGAAAATGCCGGACTCGCGGGAAGTCGCCGGTTTTCAGCGGGAATTGGGCGCGATGGGCTACAAATTCCAGTTCGTCACCCTGGCCGGTTTCCACAGCCTCAACCACGCCATGTTCGAGCTGGCCAGCGGCTATCGCGACCGCGGCATGGCCGCCTATTGCGAGCTCCAGCAGGCCGAATTCGCCTCGGAGGCCTTCGGCTACACGGCGACCCGCCATCAGCGCGAGGTCGGAACCGGCTATTTCGACCTGATCGCCCGGACCGTGTCGGGCGGCGACGCCTCGACCGTCGCCCTCGCCGGATCGACCGAGGCCGAACAGTTCATCACCGCCGTCGCGGCGGAATGAGGAGAGCCTGTCATGACCAAAAGATTCTGGGTGATCGGGGGCGAATATGAGGGGCCGGACTTCCGAGCGCTGATCCCGGGCACGGAGACGATGGCGGGACCGTTCGACGACGAGCGCAGGGCCAGGACCGAATGGACCCGGCTGAGCTGCGGTCCGGAGAAGAGCCGAAGCGCGACCCTGCGCTATTCGATCGCGGCGGAGACGCTGCACTAGGCCCGTCGCCCCAGCGCAGGCCGGGGCCCCAGGGGGTGAATAGCGCGGCGCCTTTCACCCGCTGGGATCCCGGCCTTCGCCGGGATGACGGTCAGGCGCTCGCCCGGCTCTCCTGCGGCAGCGCCCCGCGGGCCTGGGCGACGATGCCCTTGAACGCCTCGCCCTCGTGCATCGCGATGTCGGCGAGGACCTTGCGGTCGAGGTCGACCCCGGCGAGCTTGAGGCCGTGCATGAACTGACCGTAGGTGAGGCCTTCGGCGCGGACCGCGGCGTTGATGCGCTGGATCCACAGCGCGCGGAAGGACCGCTTCTTCACCTTGCGGTCGCGATAGGCGTACTGGCCGGCCTTCTCGACGGCCTGGCGGGCGATCCGGATCGTGTTCTTGCGGCGGCCGTAATAGCCCTTCGCCTGCTCGAGGATCCGCTTGTGACGAGCCTTGGTCGTCACGCCTCTTTTGACTCGTGCCATGTCAGTACCTCCCTATTTCAGGCCGTAGGGCGCCCAGAGCTTCACCCGCGCCGTGTCGGCGTCGGCGAGCACCTCGGTGCCGCGGTTCTGGCGGATGTACTTGGCGTTGTGGCTGATCAGCCGGTGGCGCTTGCCGGCGACGCCGTGCTTGATCTTGCCGGTGGCGGTGAGCTTGAAGCGCTTCTTGACGCCGCTCTTGGTCTTCAGTTTGGGCATTTTCGTCTCCTTGTGCGCCTTGTCGCGCGACGTTTGAGAACGGCCACGGCAGCCCTTTCGGCCGGGCCGTTCGTTTCTTCCAAAGCTGGAAAGAAGGCGCGCCTATAGAGGGGGAGGGCCCCGAAGGCAAGGGTGGCGGACCTCGCCGAGACCGGCCGGCGCGTGCGCTACCAGGAGACGGGAGCGCCGAGATGGTCGAGGAAGGCGCCGGAGGCGCTCCGGGGAAGGCCGGCGACCACTCTTCGCATCCCCGCGACGCTGTCCTCGACCGCCAGCGGCGCCTGCGGCCCGCCCATGTCGGTCCGCACCCAGCCCGGGTGGAGCAGAACGAGCGTCACCGGCCGCCCGCGCCAGCCGACCGCCAGCGCCCGCCAGGCGGCGTTGAGCGCGGCCTTGGACGCCCGGTAGCCGACATAGCCGCCGCCGCTGTCGGCGATGCTGCCCATATGGCTGCTGACCGCCGCCATTCGCCCGCCGGCGGCCTCGACCAGCGGCAGCAGGCTCTCGGCGAGCAGCGTCGGGGCGACCGCATTGACCGCGTGCACCTCCTGCCACGCCTCCGCGTCCTCGCGGCCGCGAATCCACTTGGCCTTCGAGATGCCGGCATTGGCGATGAACAGGTCGAGCGGCCGGCCGCGGAGCCGTTCCGGAAAGGCGGCGAGGGCGGCCAAGTCCCGCATGTCCAGCGGTTCCGCCCGGACCCCGAGCGCGGCGAGCTCGCCGGCCCGGCCGGGGTCGCGGACGGTGGCGATCACCTCCCAGCCGTCGGCGGCGTACTGGCGGGCGAATTCGAGGCCGATGCCGCGCCCGGCGCCGGTGACGAGGACGCGGGGCATCAGTCGAACAGGCTGGAGACCGAGCTCTCGTCGGCGATCCGGCGGATCGCCTCGGCGAGCAGTGGGGCGATCGGGAGGGCTCGGATTCGGGCGCTCGCCGTCGCCGCCTCGCTCAGCTGGATCGAGTCGGTGATGACCAGCTCGCGAAGGTCCGAAGTCTCGACTCGGGCGACGGCGGCGCCCGACAGGACGCCGTGGGTGCAATAGGCGACCACCTCCTCGGCCCCCGCCTCGCGAAGCGCCGCCGCCGCGTTGCACAAGGTGCCGGCCGAATCGACGATGTCGTCGATCAGGATGCAGAAGCGGTCCTGGACGTCGCCGATGATGTTCATCACCTCGGATTCGCCGGGCTTCTCGCGGCGCTTGTCGACGATCGCCAGGGGCGCGTTGGCGAGCCGCTTGGCGAGCGCGCGGGCGCGGACGACTCCGCCGACGTCGGGCGAGACGACGGTGATGGCGCGGCCGCTGAAACGGGCCTTGATGTCCTCCGACATCACCGGCGCGCCGTAAAGATTGTCGGTCGGGATGTCGAAGAAGCCCTGGATTTGGCCGGCGTGGAGGTCGACCGAGAGCACCCGGTTGGCGCCGGCGACGGTGATCAGATTGGCGACCAGCTTGGCCGAGATCGGCGTCCGCGGGCCCGGCTTGCGGTCCTGCCGGGCATAGCCGAAATAGGGGAGGACGGCGGTGATCCGTTTCGCCGATGCGCGTCTCAGCGCGTCGATGCAGATCAAAAGCTCCATCAGATTGTCGTTGGCCGGGTAGGAGGTCGACTGGACGACGAACACGTCCTCGCCGCGGACATTCTCGTGAATCTCGACGAACACCTCCTCGTCGGCGAAGCGGCGGACGCTCGCCTCGGTGACCGGCAATTCGAGATAGGCGGCGATGCTCCTCACCAGCGGCAGGTTCGAATTGCCGGCCATCAGCTTCATGGCAGAGACTCCGGGGAAGGGGCGTGGAGGCTTCATAGGGGGACGGGGCGGGATGGCAAGTAATTGCCTTCCCGCCGCGAAGCCGCGGGCTGGGGCCACCCGGGGGTCGAGGAGCGATCGCTCGAGGCCTGGCCGGGTCGACCCCTCATGCTTCGCATCGCCCCGTGCCCATCTGGCGATGGGGAGGCAAAGGCCCTACAGCGCGGCGATGAGCGTCGTCACCCGCTTCGCCCCGGCGCCGACCGGGCGGCTCCATGTCGGCAACATCCGCACCGCCGTCCACAACTGGCTGTGGGCGAGAAGGCATTCCGGCCGCTTCATCCTGCGGCTCGACGATACCGACAAGGAGCGGTCGAGCGAGGATCATGCGCAGCGGATTCGAGAGGATCTGGAGTGGCTCGGGCTCGATCCCGACGAGGAGCATCGCCAGTCCCGCCGCTTCGGCCGCTACGAGACGGCCTTCGAGCGGCTGCGGGCGGCGGGCCGGGTCTATCCCGCCTACGAGACGGCGCAGGAGCTCGACCTCAAGCGCAAGGTCCAGCTGTCGCGCGGCCGGCCGCCGGTCTACGACCGCGCCGCCCTGGCGCTGTCGGATGCGGAACGGGCGCGGCTCGAAGCGGAGGGACGAAGGCCGCACTGGCGCTTCCGGCTCGACCATGGAGCCGCGATCGAATGGGACGATCTGATCCGCGGCCGCCAGCATTTCGAGCCGGCCCTGCTGTCCGATCCGGTGGTTCGCCGCGAGGACGGAAGCTGGCTCTACATGCTGCCGAGCACGGTCGACGACATCGACATGGCGATCAGCCACGTGCTGCGCGGCGAGGACCACGTCACCAACACGGCGCTGCAGATCCAGATGTTCGCGGCGTTGGGCGCCGCCCCGCCCGCCTTCGCCCACGAGGCGCTGCTGGTCGGGTCGGAAGGCAAGCTGTCGAAGCGGCTCGGGTCGCTCGGCGCCGACTCGCTGCGCGAGCAGGGGATCGAGCCGATCGCGCTCGTCGCCAAGCTCGCCCGGCTCGGCACCAGCCTGCCGGTCGAGCCGGTGACGGAAACGGGGCCGCTGGTCGCGGCGTTCGACTTCGCCACCTTCGGCCGGGCGCCGGCGCGGTTCGACCTCGAGGAGCTCGCCCAGCTCAACGCCCGAATCGTCCATCAATTGCCGTTCGAGGCGGTGGCCGGGCGTCTGCCGGCGGGGATGGGCGCGGCGGATTGGGAGGCGATCCGCCCCAATTTGAGGACGGTGGCGGAGGCCGCGGACTGGTGGCAGATCCTCCACGGCCATGTCGAGACCCGAGCGGCGGCGGAGGACCGGCCGCTGATCGAGGCGGCCGCCGACGCGGCGGCGGCGATCGACTGGGGCGAGCCGCCCTGGCCGCAGCTCGTCGCCCGTCTGAAGGCGCGCACCGGCCGCGCCGGCAAGGCCCTGTTCCGGCCGCTGCGGATGGCGCTGACCGGCCGCGAGAGCGGCCCGGAAATGGCGGCCCTGCTGCCGCTGATCGGCCGCGACGAGACGCTCGCCCGGCTGCGCGCGGCGCTCTGACCCGACCGCCGCCGCCGGGCGGAACTTTCCCGCTTGTGTGACATTGTAACATAATGTTATGAGATAATGTCTCATGAGTCGCCGCAGCGACCGGAGCCAGGAGAGAGGCCATGATGGAAGGAGCTTTCTACCAGCCGAAAAAGGCCAGCCCGACCGCGCTCGCCGTCGTCGTGCTGATGCACGGCGCCGCGCTCACCGCGCTCGCCCTGGCCAAGATGGAAAATCCGGGCAGGACGAACTTCGGCACCACCGAGGTCGAGCTGATACCGGCCCCGAAAGACCCGCCGGAGGTCCCGCCCGAGCCGGTCAGGCAGCCGGTCCAGCCCCAGCAGCAGACCGTGCTGACGCCGCCGAAGCCGGTTTTCG
>Ga0196963_10000840_pt1 | contig 23690 bp, 31 predicted proteins | sample S1_5metaG_FD_148600 | JGI IMG/M metagenome (GOLD analysis project Ga0196963, IMG submission 148600) | Soil microbial communities from Anza Borrego desert, Southern California, United States - S1_5 | ecosystem: Environmental > Terrestrial > Soil > Desert | place: USA: California | collected...
TCCCCGATGGAGAGCATGCGAATTGAGTCGGCTTTAATGCCTTCGAAGCTAATCTCTTCAACACCTGTATAAGTGGTTGAGAGTCGCCCTTCGGTCATGGGCCATTTCTTAAATGACGTTGCCCATCGGGTCGCGCTCTGAATCCAGTCGTTAATCATGTCATCCGTATAGAATGTCGTTGTTGTGTTGATATTCGCCCGAACGATGACCTGATCTTTAATATCTCCAAAAGTTGTAATCATATTATGTGAGTGTGACGTACTTCCACGTCGTGTTTTTAGTGTCGTAAAAATAAGCTGCAGTGCTTCCTCCTGCACGGACCAAGACAATCTGTTCAGAGAACTTACGTGGTGCTACTGACGGTGCTTCGGTCAGTGTCTGAATGAATCCCTCAAGGTTAAACACGTGAGAGATTCCCGGGAGGATGTCACTAGGCTTGTTCGACTGGTTCATAGAAAATTTGTATGAGCTTATACCCCAAATCATCATTTTGAGGAGCAATGTAGAGTTGGAACATGTCGGTTTGGATGTCGCAGTCAATGACGGTCTTATATGTTGACTGATTGGTATACTGCACATCCTTGATGTCGCTCAGCGATCCGTTGATATCGTTGTAACCTAGGGTGAAACGGCTGGTACCTGCACTATTGGTCTCATCGTGAAAAATTTTGATACGACGAATGATGACCTCACCTCCAAAGGTATAGCGGTTGCTATAAAAATCACCGATGATGCCTGCATTGTCGTAATCTATTTCATAGAGGTCACCCCCACCTGCGCCGTCACTAAAGGCAACCAGTAACTTGTTATCTCCTTTGTAGTGAATGTTGTTGATATTATTCGTGGCGCTCCCATAGAGTTTCCAGAACGTATTCCCTGCTCCCAAATCTCCGTAGGCCACCACCTTCTTGCCGTCACGGAAAATGAGAATGTCCTCAATGTTGCTGATGTTGTGTGAGTACGTCGTGGTTGAGGTCTCGAATCGATAGAGCGGCTGCAGACCGTTACCATCGTAGTAGCCGAAGTTGGAACCGTAGGTTACAAAGATCGTGCCACCTACGACACGGCTTCCCTCAACTTGAGCCTCGAGCTGAACTTCACGCTCCCAATCGCGTAGCACCGGGTTGCAGTAGTACACCTTACCTCCACCACCGAGCGTGTGTGAAAAGTTCTGTTCATTGTCTGAGGTGAATGCAAGGAGCGTCCGGCCATCCGGCGCTTTTCTGAGTGAGGTGACAGCAATGCGGCTGTCAGGAAGGGTGAATGCGATTCCACTTGATGAACCGTTCCAGTAGTAGATGACGTTCTTATCTGCAATGAATAGCTCGTCCTCAATTGCTTCCATTGGGTGACGGTAGCCTGCTGTTAATCCCGACCACCAGTTTTCAGTCATGGAACTCATTTGGTCATTGAGCTGTGCAACAGCAGTCTGCGAGGTGGCATAAATTTGGCTCTTGAAGTTAATGAGCTCTGAGGTGCCGAGCTGATAGGTATTTGCTCCTGTCTGTCGCTTTGTGAGCGTGGTACCGCTATAGGTATAAAAATTCGCCTCGTCGTCAACGTGGAGCGAGTCATTGCCCGATGCGCGGGGATCAAACGTGGATGCGACAATGTTTCCTGTCAGTGTCGAGGAGCCTACCTCACTTCCTGATTCACGAAAGTAGAACATGCCGCGCGTCTTCGTAAGATTGAGTCCGTTACTTTTGGGAGAAAATCCCCGATCAGATACCAGATCAGAGGTGCTCTCCCCAGCTATGAAATTTTTGGCTCCAATCTCGATGACGGGCATAGTTAGTAATCAAACTTATCCAAATCAACTTTGAAATATTTACCCCTGAAAAAGTACTTGTCTGCTTTCGAAAGCTTGACCTTATTCCAATCGACCTCTCTGCATAGCTTGAGAAAATTGTCTCGAAATGCAGGATCGCTCAGTACCACCATAAGCACACGCCGGAGCAAGCGAATGCGCTCCTTCATATCGCCAATTACCTCTGCATGCTCGAGCATTGTGAGCGCGTACTCAAACTGCGTAATCGGATTGCCGAACAGACGCATCCACCCATTCGGATTAAAGTAGGTGACTAGCCACTGCACTCTGAAGCGGTACGAATCATCTTCTTGAAGAATAAAGCAGATGAGGTCACGGAGCTTGAGCGAGTTGTTTCCGGGAGCAACCTTTGTCCAAGCGCGGTGAATCTCCTTGACTGCAGGTACCATCCGCTCAAGGGGGACCATATCGTAGCGGCTCTGCTCTAAGAGCTCGAAGATTCGCGGCAGTGCTTTTTCCTTGATGTGCTCAATGATGACAGGAGTGCGTACACCTGCCTCGAGCGAAGCCCAGCTGTCATTGAAGATTTGGTTTTTCACCTCGTGCTTCAATTTTGAGAGCTTGCCATACAAGAGGTGACCGCGTGGGAATCCCGGGAACGGGTACTTCTCGCCATCCATATGCATGACAATGACCCCGTCTTTATCCTTAGTAACCTTTGCCTCGACTTTGTCTTTTGACTTCCAGTACTGCACCATCTCCATATCTGCAGGTGACTTTTTCAGTATTTTGAAGAACCATTTGGTAATCATTTATTTCAGGAATAGCTCATTTCCTGACGTGGTGGGGAATGCTCCGTCAGGTACACCCCCCACAAACGAGCTATTCTAATTAGTTATTAGAACGAGCCGAAGAGCACAGCACCATACTTGCGGCGGTAACGAGGTACTTTCGCTCCGAAGAGGAAGAGACCCTGATACTTCTTCGCAAACTGGTTTTCTGCGTCAACAACACGTGACTCACTCCACTTGTCCGCATAGGTGATGAAACCAATGTGGTTAGCCGAGAGAATGTAGCCTGTTGAACCTGCAGTGAGGGACGTATCCGAACCCACACCTGAAGCAGTCGACAATCCGGCGCGTGATGAAACACGAGCACCTGCTGCCGAGTGGACATCGAAGGCACCTACGCGCATGACACGACCATTGAGGACCGTACCGCTGTAGATTTCTGCAATACCCGTTGGCTGCATTTCTGACGACTGGCGGAGCTGCGTAACGATCTCCGGAGTAACGGTGAGCTTTCGGCTATCTGCCGGAACCTCTTCCTTGTCCAGAGCTTCTGCAAGCAGGGTGACCTGATCGTAGATGGTTGAAGCAGATACTGATGTTGCAATAGCTGCCTGAATTTCCCACCCGAGACCTGCCATCGTCAAGAGCGATGCGTTACCATCTCCATACTTAGGGAAGTTCTTGCCATCGCCGCCGAAGAGACCGCGAAGTGTATGGCCTTCCTCAAAGTCTGAACCGCTCGTTGCCTCATCCCACTCAGTGAGTGTTGCCACCATTGAGTTTGTGATGCCCGAGATTCGGTACCATGGAGAGACAAACGTTGCTGTTGATCGCAAGCGGAATCCCTTATAGAGCATTGATGTTTCAAATGCTGTTGAGTAGGTCTGTCCGTCACGTGGGTTTTCAACGGTTGCAGGGCCTGTGTTGCCATCACCACCGTTGACAACGTTGGTTGAGAGTGTGACCGTACCACCTGTTGAAGTCGTAACGATCGAAGCCATGGTCTGGCCTGAACCGACAACAACAAGATCAACACCAATCCAGTTACCCGCCTTTACGTCTTCACCGAACTTGTTCAAAACATACTTATCGATTTCTCGTTCAAGTACCATTGCTGCATCCTTGAGAAGGTTCTCAGGAATGTCACCGCCGTAGGTGAACAGATCTTCAAGTCGATCGAGCGAGAAGTTGTAGTACTTCCGCTTTTCAACGACGAGCTGATCTTCCGCATCCACAATGGTCTCAGAACTCATGTCAGTACCAACTTGGTAGTCTGACAAGAGAATTGAGTTCAAGAATGAGAGAATGTTTACACGATCTCCCGGCTTCTTGATTTCACCCTCGTAGTCGCGGTTAGCAATGGCGTCGACAACTGCATTCTGATAGGTCTTTTCGAGGACCTTCGATGCAAATTGTTCACCAAAATTTGTAAGCGCAGTCATTTTAGGTTAAGCGCTCCTCTATGCAATTTTGAGCTGCCCTTTTTTGATCATCTCGCGGTATTTGCGAGGATCATTTTCACGAAGCCGTTTGACTTCGTCGGCGCTCATACCCGATGGGATCGGGGTTCTATCCCCTCCTGTCGGTCCCTCAAGTCCTTTGCGCTCAGTTTCGAGAAGATCTTTCTCGATCATGAACGCTTTTGCCGCAGTCATCATATTCATACCCTTGTTTTCGGGAAGCTCTCGGAAAGATTCAAAATCATCCCACGCCTCCTTAATCAACGGGTATTTTTCGATGACCTTACTCTTGTAGAGTTCTTTCTGGATTTCAGAGAGAGTCTCTTTCGTCTCAGAAAGTTGGGTCTTGAGTAAACCAACGGTCTCATCATCGTCGAACATAGAAGGAACTGTTTCTACTGATAAATTGTCTTCTTCTAACTCTTTATTCCGCTGTTCTGCTTTCTTAGCCCGCTCATAATTTTGAGAGGACTGTGAAGCTTTGAACTGCAGAGCGTCGTATTCCTCTTTGGTAAGAGTCACGACTTCGGGCGTTTGCGGTAGCTGATCACCGTCAGAAGGATTTTGAGGCTCCTGAACCTCTAATGGGTTGTCCATTTTTTGAGATGGTTACTCTTAATCTGCGTGTAGGATGCGGCAGCCCCCGTGTACTTACTCAGCGCGAGCAATGAGGTTTTCCAAATCGCTGATGCTGCGGATGTTCAAACTCTTCAGTGTTTCGTAGAGCGCGAGCAAAGCTTCTTTCTGTGAAATCGGCTTAAGCTCCATGGGTTCGAGAACTTGTGCGGTTCCCTCAACCTCGTCGACGTTTTTCTTTGTCTTTGCCATAGTTATTTGATGTTACTGGTAACGACCTTTGACGATTGGGTGTAGGTAATCTCTCGCTTGGGGACAACATTCTGAGCGCGTTCGTGGGTATCGAGCAGGAGCTTTGCCATTTCGGGGAGTGACATGTTGCCCTCAATCTTGCGTGATTCGCTGTAGACTTTCGGGTGGTCCATTTCGGGATGTTCCGCGTGCAGGTTTTCGTGAATGATGGTGTTGACCACATCCCCCTTCTTGAGGTTGAGCGTAATCTCTTCTTTCTGATAATCCGTGCGTCCGAAAACCTTTATACGGTTGTTGATTCTGACGTTGAACATACTACTGTTGAGATTCAATTTGTTGGATTAATAACTGCTCGAGTGCTGCACGTTCTGCTTGGGGTGAATCAATCGCCTGCAAAATGACTTTGTAGACCGTAAAGTAGGGAATGAGCTCTGCTTTTTTGGCTTGATCGATGTTAAAGTCTTTCCACCGCGTTTCGATAATAGAGAGCTGACCTTCGAGAAATTGCTTGATATCTGCTACGGTCAGTTCCTTTTTTGAGAGAATCTGCTGGTATCCGTCAAAGGTTGCCCGCTCCTCTTTTGTAAGTTCTTCGAGGCTTTTAATATTTCGCTTTTCGAGAAGTTTTGTTAACAGGCTCATAAAAAATTGGGCGAAGTCTTGAGATAAGACTCCGCCCGTTTTTTGGGTTGGGAAATATTTAAATGTACTTAAATTATACTAAAAAACGGTGCCTCGTCAATTATCCAACATTCAAGAGTGAGAGCGTGCTGACGGGACTTATAATGACCCCTCCTGCTCCGGCAGGAGCAAACGAGGCTCCAATGACTGTCCCCTTTTGGTTGCCGACACCTGTTGCTTCAAAGCCCACCGTGTATAGCCCTGCCGGAGACCTTGCTGCGTTCGTATCGCCGAATGATGTACCGTTTCCTGAAGTTGTGCCGCGTTGCGTGATATTCACCGTTCCGGGTGAGCCGTCATTGTCAACTTGGGCAACACAGACAATCCAACAGTTATCTACAACTGTGGTGACGCCCGTGGTGATCTGTGTCTGAGATGCAGCAGCGTAGGCAGTCTTGTTCGATGCATCGGGAACGCCTGTTTGCTTTGCTCCGGTGTACGATGTACTGAACCCGCCGAGGAACCCCGTCGAGGTTGAACGGGAAATCACCACATTATTTGCTCCGGTTGAGGGGTTGATGAGGTAATAGAGATAAATATAGTGGTTAGCACTGATACCTCCTGAAATTTTATCAATGAGGGTCATTGCAGCACCCCCGTAAGTAATGCCTGTCAGATTGTCGCCATCGTCCATCGTTGCTCCGACAAAGAGAATGGTGTTACTTCCCGTGACCGTGTGCGAATACGTGAGCGATGAAGCTCCCGTATTTGAAGACTGAGCAGCGGCATCGAATGCAATTGGCATACTTAGATTTCGCGCGTAAAGAGTCCGGTAAGTGAGACGGTAGTACCGGTAATGTCCCCCATATCAGCAGTCCAGTTATTCCCGGTGTCGTTCTGTGGATAGGGAAGCGGGAGCGTAAAACCTGCCGTACCATTAGCCGGAATTTGGAGCGTCGTTGCCACGTTGCCGCCCGTGACCGCGCGAATGTCAACTGATACTGCTGCATCTGAGTTATTCGCACCTACCACGGCAATCAAATCGTGCATGTGACCTGCACTGGCCGCTAAGAATGTTGTTTCAGTTCCATTGGTCAGTTGTACGTAAGCGGTTTTTGTGAGGTCGCGCACCTGAATGGGCCGGATGAGCATGCGCCCCAAATCGTCAAAAATTGCGTCGGCTCGGTCGGCGTTATCCAAGGATGTACTTGGGAGTGTCTGTCGTACCTTACCGCCGATTTTCACGGGATTTCCGGTGTCGGTGACATCATTAGCAACATTTCCGCTCGTTTCCGTAGTCCATCCCGATCCTGATACCTGCATAACAGGCACGGCCGATGCACGGAGTTCTGAATCAGTGAGTCCGGAACCCCCTGTTTCCACTGAGACTTTGATCCGGTTATCTGCATTGAAGACACTTGACGCTGAAGTCGAGCCAAAAATATCAATCACTGCAACACTCCAGTTTGCCCCCGATACTTGCGAGACCGGAACTGCGGAAGCGCGCAATTCCCCATCAGTCAATCCCCCTGTCGCAGAACTCGACATTGTAACCTTCAGAGCCCCCGTGTCTTGATCAATGAGCGATACCGAAGAAGCTCTAATGTCCTTGATGGTAAAGAAGTCTGCCTTCCCGCCTCCGGCACTACTGACACTCTGATTGAAGCTCACCGGATTGCCGTGCATGTCGCGCAGTTGGACCGGAAGTGGATTGTTGAGATCAACCCCCATCAAGCTAACCCACCCGCGAATCTGCATTTCCTCAGGCATAATCACCTCCGGTACTTTAATGGGCGGTACATTGACCATCACGCGCGGCTGCACCTTGCTCATCGTCTGCTCAATGATACTGATGATGGGTGCAGTATCGACATCTTTAATGCCCCGATTTGCAACCTCAGCGGAGAGTTGTTGCATGAGTTCGCGCATTTCTGCTTTGCTCAGATTCGATGATCGTGCAATTTCCATCAAGAAGGGCGTCAACATGGTTGCCAGATTCTGTCCCACTGTATTGAGCAGTCGGTGCGAAGCGGCCTCATTGCCTGCAGCTGCTCGCGCTGTTGCAAGTGAGCTCTCAAGAATCCCTTTAAACTGTTTGATGATGTCGTTGTTGTTCATAGTGTTAACCTACTTTCATAAGGAGTAAGCGTGGTTTGGTAGTAACTACAGCTGCAGCTGAATTAAAGTCATTGGCTTCAAGAACATCGAAAAAAATAGAGTCAGTATCTGCAGAACCGTTAAAGTAATAGGCTCCGACTAAATGATTGGTATTATTAAGTGTCGCGTCGGTCGTATCGATATCCCATGTCGACGGCTCAGAACCTGACGCCGCCCAGAACCGCCCTCTAATCGTTGAGCCGCTTGCATAGGCCTTAATATAGTAATGCGTTGCAGCACTGTATGAAACAGTCGCTGTTACTTTTACAGTTTCAGTCGTTCCAGAGAGATAGCTGAATCGAAAACTGTTTCCGGCGCGAAGAGCCATGAAATATCCTTCATTGGTTGTAGCATCCTTACCCCGGAAAACCGGACCTCCACGCAGTGTTGCATCGATAAAATAAACAGTTGCTTTAACCTCGTATTCTCCTGTGCCGGGGCTCGTGACAGTATCAATTGCAAACCAGTGGCTTGAAGTTGGAGCCGTACTCAGCTTAGTGAGCTGAACACATTTTGTCCCCTCAAAAGCATTTGAAGTAGAGATGACCGGGAGGAAGTTTGTGGTATCGTTGCGCTCCCAACCTGCGGGAGTATTGCCTGTCGTGTCTGAGTTGTAATCGGCGTAATAGACGCGGGTCATTATTCGAGGCGATTAAGAATAGAGCGTGCTGCTTGAGGAATCTTTGAGCTGACATCCTCATCTTTTAATCGATTCAAAGCACGATTCAATGGAATGAGGCCCGCGCCTTGCAGCTCTGCTTCAATTTCGGGTGATACACGAGTTTCGAGAATGACTTTCTGTCCGGGCTTGTTTGCATAGTCTTTAAACGAATGGCGTATACATGCGTAGCCCCGGCCTTCAACTAAGTCCCATCCCTTAGGCTTGTAGCATACTTCTACCTCATCAAGATACATTTCTGTGAGCCAAAACATCGATTGCATAGCTAGACTTCCTTAGTGAATAGTGCAGAGACATTGACTGTTGTTCCCGTAATATCCGGCATATCAATAGTCCAGTTATTATTTGCGTTGCCCTGAGGCCACGGTACGGAGAACGCAATACCCCCCGGAGAGTTAGCAGGAACTTCAATCGTGAATTCGACATTGCCTGCTGTAACTGATCGGACATCGAGGGTAACTGCAACGCTTGAATTGTTTGAAGCCATGATGGAAATACAGTCATGGAATACACCTGTACCGCCTGCAGCAAGAAGTGTTGTTTCGGTTCCGTTGGTGAGTGCAACAAAGGCTGTTGCAATGAGGCCGCGAGCCTGTACGGGTCGGACCAACTGCCTTCCGAGGTTGTCAGATGAAAAGCTCACAGTATCGCCTCCTGAAACAGCAGAAGGGTTTGCAGTGCGGGCAATGCCACCCATTTTGACCGGAGCAGAGTTGTCGTCGACAGCATCAGATGCAGTGGTTCCCGTTACAACAGTTGAGGTGATTGAACCGGAAACCGTCACTGTTGGCGTTCCCTGAATTGTTGCAGCAGTTGATACAGCACTGTCACCAGCAATGACAACGCGAATGGTCCTTGAGTCAGTGTCGCCCTGATTTGCTGCAACACCTGCAACACCTGAAATGATGTTTACTTTTGCACGGTCTGATTCGTCCCAATCATCGAGTACTGAAAGTGAGGCGGTCTGAGTTTGCTGTTCAGCGAGTGTTGCTGCGCCAGACGGCAAGGCAGAAGAAACAACATTCGTGCTCCACGTTGATCCGCTGACCTGCTCAACGGGCACCGAAGTAGCTCTCAGTTCAGAATCAGTTAAGCCGCTGCTCCCCGTAGGTAACTCTACTTTCAATCGTCCATCGGGGTTAACGATATCAGTTGCAGCTGAGTTAAAGATTTCTTTGACGTAGACTGTCCATGCTGCGCCCGAGACTTGAGACACCGGAACAGACGCTGCACGCAGCTCAGAATCGGTAAGACTACTCGAGCCCGTTGGTAGTTCAACCTTAAGTCGCCCATCGGGGTTGATCACATTGGTTCCCGTTGAGCCAAAGACATCTGTAACATACACGCTCCAATTGGCACCACTCACTTGACTTACCGGGACTGATGATGCTCTCAATTCACTATCCGTTAATCCTGAACCTCCGGTTTCAACTGACACCCGCAAGCGGTTATCGGCATTGAAGACGCTCGTTACAGCAGTTGATCCAAAGGCATCTACGACATTGACAGAATAGGTTGCTCCGGAGACTTGCGAGACTGGGACTGATGAAGCACGCAGTTCTGCGTCAGTAAGCCCTCCGGTCGCAGAACTCGACATGGTGACTTTCAGTGCTCCGGTATCTTGGTCGATGATTGATACTGATGAGGCGCGGATATCCTTGATCGTGAAGAAATCGGCTTTGCCGCCACCTCCCCCACCAATAATCTGGGTAAGGTTTTCAAAGAGATTGACGGGATTCCCCTTTGCATCACGCAACTGAACCGGGAGCGGGTTGTTCAAATCAACACCCATGAGTTGTACCCAACCCCGGATGTTCATCTCTTCGGGCATAACCACATCGGGAATCTTGATCTTCGGTACTTCTATTTTAGGGACTTTAACCGTGACTTCTGCTTTCGGAACTTTGATCTCCGGGAGCTTAATCTCGGGAACATTGACCGTGACTTTCGGTTCCGGGACATTAATCACCGGAAGTTTGACCTCCGGTACATTGACCTCAATGTTGGGCGTCGGAACTTCGATGTTCGGATTAACGCTAATTTGCGCGACCGCATTGAGAAAATCCTCCTTTGAAACTTTTGCGTTGTCAGCTACTTCATCGAGCACGGGGCGCAGAATTTCGACAATTGCCGGGCCGAGCACTTGGAGCAACTCTTTGGTTGCCTTCTTGTGTGCAATTGCCTCTTCGAGTGCTTGTTTTGCTTGTTTGAGTACGTTGTTAGGTTCCATACTACATTGTTTGGAGCTGCATTAAATTCTGCTGGATATCGTTCATGATCGGGCCATTCTCTCCGCCCTGTTCCATGGGATTCATGAGCGCCATTTCTTCAATACGCCTCTGCTCATTTTCTACCTCTTTTAGCTCTTCGGGAGTCAGATCAAGTAACTCGAGGTTTCGCTTGAGTGAAATCTTCTTGAGCGCCATGTTGTTAGGATTCTGCGAGAGGACAAACTGCCACTTTTGGAGAGATTTGACCTCGCTCTGCTCCTGTTCAGAGGTTGACTGAACAATCGGTTCGTACCCCACATCAGACTTCCAGTCCGAAGCGTATACCCGCTGAGTGTACATCTTGCCTGAGCGCGAGGTTTTATAGAGGCTCACGAGCTTGGGTGCATTGGCGTGAATGAGCTTATCCCACTTGCAGGCGAGCTCGTAGCGTGCCAGTCGGTAAAACTTCTGCATGCCAATCGTACGTTCCATCGCCTTACCCACCAAGACTTGTACTTCACCGAGTGTTTGTGTTCCCTCTTCACCCTCACCCTTTTCAATGGCCGTAGCACCGGATGCACGTTCAACAATTTGCGTGAGTGCAGAAATGGCTTGGAGTGTATCATCAAGCCCCGAAATCTCGACAGGCTTAATTACCTTGTTAATGTCATCACCCGGAGGTGCAGGGAGCATGACCCCCGGCCCCGGCGTATAGGTCTGTGGCGTGTAGCCCTGCTGGGGCAAGAACCAGTGCATCTGAAAGTTCTTGAGTGTTCGGTTCTCAATCAACTGACTAAACCATACGTTAATGACCTTATTTGGTGTTCGAACCAAATCATCAATCGAATCTGGGTAGATGTCGATATTCTCTGGGTCTTCGCTCCACACGATGAATGGCCAGAAGTCGACCCCAATGAGCTTCTTGAGGGGTTCATTCATGAGCTCTATGTGATCTTCAGCGTATACGACAACACGGCGTTCCCAATCCTGCTTTTTGGTATTCCAGACATTGGTGTAGTGTTCAGTGAGATTGATGATCCGATCTCCTCCTGCAAAGAGGGCAAAGTCGCTGTGCTCAACACCCATGCTCTTGAGACGCTCAATTTTCTCTTCCCAGTGCTTCTTATTGTCTTGACTCTGTGTCATACCCGGCGCTGAATCAACCCAGAGCTTGAGTTTATTTTTCCCCTCTTCGGTATATCGATCATCAGCCAGAATCTCACGCACTGATCGGAAGATGTTCTGACGCACAATAAAGCGTGCTGTCTCGATGTCGGCAGGATTCATGAGCGGATCAAAGACGATATCGTAGACATCGAGGACATGTACGGAAATTCCCCTTTTGCCAATGTTGAGCATCATCGTGCTCAGTCCATAGCGGAGAACATTTTTCTTATCGAGAATATCAAGCAACTCGAGCTTGTTCTCCTTCATGGTCATATCCCAGAGCTCCTGATAGAGAATCTCCTTATCCTCATTTCCGCCCTTTTCTTTCCACTTTACGTTAGGAGCATCATCAATTTTCGAGAGTAACGTTTTCTCCGTCTCTTTCATGAGCGGAATATTGACCGCTTGTCGTTGCGTCAAACGGTTGGTTTTGACTTTGTTGCGGCACAGCTCATAGTTATCATCCCAGTCAGCGTGTTTGCGCTGCTGTAATTCGTTGGCGGCTTTCTTTTCTGCTTTCAGTTTTTCTAAAAGCGTGCTCGTTTCCCATGTTCCGTTTATGACTTCGTTAGACATATGAGAAGGGCGGAACTTCTGTAGTGAAGTTCCGCCCGGTGTAAGGGGTTAGGATATTGAATTACTCTCATTATAGCTGAACTTTTTGTGAGGGTCAATCATCTAAAAGACTCATCCACCAATCATGCCCTGTGTACATAATCACATAGCCGAGTAGATAAATGGGAGCAAGGACTATGAAGAGTGTGAGTTTAAATGCTCTCATGAATGGTGGTGGCGGTTATGGTGGTCGATGAGTTCATTCATTTTTTCAGCAATTGACCAAGATCTAGTTCCATCTATACGTTCTATCGCCCCCTCAGCCGCGTCGGGGGTGGTTGTTGTGGCTTGATGCTGTTCATTACACTGCCGGCAGCATCTCAAACCTACTATTGCATCAATGAAATGGCAGCCACAGTAGCAGTGTTGATACTCCTCCCCCGCTTCCACGGGCTCTGCCTCCAGTTCGATGAATGCTGGGAGCGTATATGTTTCAATCCATCGATCCTTGTATGTACATAGTTTTTCCAGCTCTTCTCTACTTACTCGTACCTTCATAGTGTGTGGTGGTTAGCTTGTAGTGGTTTGATGGTAAATGAATGCCGAGTACAACGCCCCCGGCAATGGCGTAATCTTACTGTGTTTCGAAATGTCGTAGCTCCTCGCTCCACTCATGCTCGGTCGGGTAGTTAATTCTTCGAGCAGGATTCCCCACCCACGTTTCGCCGTCAGGAACGCACTTGGTAACGACAGACCCCGCGCCAATCAGTGCATTTTTTCCAATGGTGATACCCGGAAGAATGACGCAGCCTGCACCAATGCGTGCGCCCTCGCGGACACGTGTTGTGAGCCAATTACGGTTACCCGGAATGAGCTGCTTATCATTGGTGAAGGTTACCCGAGGTCCGATGAACACGTTGTCGTAAATCATCACCTTAGGTGGGATGAAGCTGAATGCTTGGATGCTGACATTGTTGCCAATGATCACCCCATCCCCAATCCAGACGTGCGAGTGAATGGTGCAGTTTCTGCCGATCGAGCACGTGCCGATATTGGAGAGCTGAGGATACCAGAGCATGGTTCCATGCCCGATGCGATAGCGCACCTCGTCACCGCGCAGGTACTTGAGGAACGATTTTAGCCACGCTTTCATGACACACTCCTCTTGCAAAGAACTACGTCGACTTTCGACGTTTAAAGGCCCAATACTCTAACTGAACGCCCTGAAAGGTACTATCAGCATCAAAGTGTATAATTGCCTTGCCGTTTTTCAGGTCAAACGCCCCGGACCCGATGAGGGCAACAATGATCTCTTGGTACTTCAAGATTTGATCTTGGTCGCGTACCGGGTCTTTATCGGGGAGTTTAACTTGAATAATCATACCTATTTACGATATTTCCTCTTTTTCGTTAAATGCCATGCGTTACACTGCGGACACGGATAGATTCTGAGCCGTTCGCGTCCTAATCGTTCCAGTGAGTTACGTTTAGTCTGAGCAGTCTTTTTATCAAACGATACCTTCCCACATTTCCCCCGTGGATTTCGATCACCGTTTGAGAGTAAGCGCCACGGTTTCATACGCCAATGTCGGGATAGTATGCCCCAATCGGTTTAGACTGCTCGGGAATCTTGAACGCGGGCTTCTTGATAATGGAGGTCATGGCATACCGCCCAGCATCGAGTGCATGGTCATTCCCTTTCTCAGGTTGATTGGGAATCAGATAGTTTCCATCCTTGTCTGTTTTCCAAAGATAACTTCGATATTCCTTGAGAAGATTGACCGACCGCTTGGTAACAGAGATACGCTGTGCTTGCACGACAGCAATACCATTGCGGACTGAGTCGGGACCCTTTTCAGCAGGCATAATATTTACCCCGTGGAGCTTAATTTCATCGATGGATTTGGGCTCGGCGGAATCGGCAATGACGAGTGTTTCCGGGTATGGGAGATTGCGAATGAAATCTGCAATGGGTTTGTTGAGCATGGAGCGTTGGTAGAGTTGCTCATCCCAGATGTACCCGCCGTTGTAGTAGTAGATATCAAGGAGTGCCGACGGATGGTTTGTGTACCCGAAGTCGAGTCCCCGGCGCTCAAGGCGTGCATGGTGCGGTATCTCGTCAATAACTTCCCAATCTTTGTAGATCAACCCCTCGACTTGTCCCAATTGTCCGAGTCCATATACTTGCCACCACATTTTGTTATTGCGGTGACTCTCAATTTCGTGCCGGATCACCGCATCCAGTGCTTCATTGTCCAAGTAGGTCAGGGTAATGAAGTCAATGTCATCGCGGTTCGGCCGCATCTCCGTATAGAACCAAAACTCAAACGTCGGGTTCCAGTCGAGCCAGACAATCTTGCGCGTACGGGTGATCAGCTGATCGACAATTTTGTACTCAAGGTTGTTTGCTTCGTTTACAAAGAGCACGTCACGGCGGGGCCCGTGTGCCTTTCCGTAGCTATCAACACTGAAAAACTCGATCTTCGTTCCGGTCTCAAAGGTATAGGTGTGCTTAGTTTTATTCCAGCGTGACTCGTTCCAGTACCCTTGAGCCTTCATGATGTTTTCGAAATCGAACATCGCCCCCTTTTCGAGGTGCGGGTACGATTCGGAAACAACGCTGATGAGCTCTCCATAGGTGCTCTGTGCATAGTCAATGCACCAGACCAGAATAGAGATGGTCTTTGAGGCAGAAGTACCTCCAGCAACAGCCCTAATTCGTTTCTTCAGGCTGAATATCTTCTTCGTTGCTGTCGTGTTCTTGAACACTATTTCCGCCATAGATCGGTTTAGGTAAGACTACATTGGTCGTATTCTCATCCTTCCAACCGTAATTCTTCAAGGCAAAGATCGCACCTGTTGCCTTGATGTGCGGGCTGTAGAGTATTTTTTCTGCGTAGTTTTCACAGCGTAGCTTGGCTTGAGCAACAATATCTGCATATGCTTCCCGTGCACCGTAGTTGATGAGCGTTTGTCGGTTCGTGTCTAACGCCAAAGCGAGCCCCGTGATCGTGTAGGGTTCTTTCTTCTTGTCACACTGGTTGAAGTACTCGGTGATCTTTTTCTTGAGCGCTTCAGCTGTTTTAAATTTGAGCGGGCGTCCTGCTTCCATAGGCCTAGACTTTCTTAACCCAGTCTCTGAGCATGCCGACGAGTTCTTGCAGTGATTCGATCTGCTGCACTATGCCGTCATAGCCGTCAGGGTGCTCGTTGGTTGGCCGTGAGCCTTCTACCTCGACGTCGAGCCGTTTCATTTGTTCTTCAAACCGATCTCGGTCAACTTCAGCGCGTGCTTTTTGGTCAACGAGTGTCTGCTTTTCTGCTTCGTCACGGTCTGCAGGCCAGTTTTCAATCTGGGCTTCGAGCGTTGCGATGCGGGATTTCAAGAAGTCGTACTCTTGCCGCACATCTTCTCTGATTTCACGGGTCTTAAAGGCTTTGAATTCGAGGTCCCAGATCATTTTCTGCGTACCCTCAAGTTTCTGTCGAAAGTGCTCTTTCTTCGTTACTTTTTTGTGCGTGAGCACGAGGCGCGTGACCTCAGACGCAGCGATAACGAGGAGGAGCAATACAGTGAGTATCTCCATATAAATAAAATAACTAGTAATTACTTGCGCTTAGGCGCTTTAGCGACAACAACATAGCCGATTTTTTCTTGATACCCACCACCGGGCCATGCGTCAGGAGGAATTTTGTACATTATTATATCATAAAATCCGTGTTTTTCAAGCAGTGACTTATAATCGTGTGCATAGTACCCCGACCTGTACTTCACCATCATGCGCTTAAACCAATTGGGCTCATGAAATTCGCACAGCACCACGTAGTGCCTCGCGATACGCTTGATTTCATGCATGACTTTTTCCATGCGGTGAGGACTGATGTAGATGAGACACATATCCGTGAGCACCACATCCACTGAATTGTCAGACATCATGACATCATCCACAGGACAAACTTTGAAGTAGCCACCTTTAAAGGTTTGCTGGGCAAGTTCAATGGCCTCCGGGTTCACATCACAGCCCCCGACTTGCTTCCCGGTGAAGTGCTTGATGATGTTGACGAGGTTCGGCCCCGGCCCCGAGCCCAGTTCCACGAGCGACATCCACGGAAAGGTCTTGAGTATCGCCGAAATCATAAAGCGGTGTGGGTGGTTCCACGTATCGAGGTACGACGTTTTCCAGTCGATCTTACGGTCACGCCAGTACTGCGCGTGCTCGTCGGTTGTTCTGAACAGTCTAATTCCTAAGAAACTCATAGATTTTGTGATAAAAACGTTCACCCACCCAGTAGCGGAGCTTACGCTGCCACCCGTGGGGAAGTTTCCGCATGATAATTCTCCGGAGGCTCATTCTGATTTTGAGAGGCTCAACATGTCCTAGACCAAAAGTCGCTAATACAATTTCTTTTTCTCTGTAAGACACCTCTTTACCCGCAAATGGATGGTTGAAGATGGTGCTGATATTCTCTCCATGAGTACCAACAAGGAAACTGCGCTGATCAACGTACAGTGCGGGCAAAAAATCCTTAACATACTCATGACTCTTATACGGTCCGGTGTACTGAACGTGTTTGAGCGGGTCCGTAAAAATGTCCCGGGGAAAGCGAATAGTATAAAACGGCGGTGTTGTGGTGGGATTCCACTCACAAATTTTTTGTTTTATATAATCCATGACATACCCTCTCGAGTAACCATAGACGTGAATCTCCCTGTTTTTTGCAAAGAATTTCTGAATATCATCGACGACAAGAGCGTCATAGCAATCATCTGACGGCTGTATTGTCATGAGCACGGTGTCTGCTTCGCCGATTACATTCAGGAGTTCACCCATGGAGCCGTGGATGGAGTCAACGAGTCGTTTATGGGCAATTGCATCTGGGTACTTATCATCCCAAAAACAAATACCTGCGTAGGTAAAGACATTCCTGAGTCCTAGCTCATCGAGATACTTTTTGAGCTCTATGACCTGCGGATTGCTGCGTTCCTCATAGCGCCATGCACACCAGAGGATGAAGTTCTTGTTGGTCTGGGCTTGAAGCGAGGGAACGACAAACTGCTTGAAGATTTTAATGCGATTCCGCAACCACCGATTGCCCCGAAAGCCTCCGTAAAGGCCAAGCCCGGTCCACGGGACGTGCAGCAAGTGAACTACTTTTTGAGATTCCATGGATAGTTATTTAATACTCCTTTGTAATAGCGATAACCGAGGATGTTCGGCTCTGTCTTGTTTTTTAATTTGTTGATCTCGGAAACCTCGAGCATGTGTGGGTACTCGATGAGCGACACGGGCCACTGTCCCATGAGTACACTTTTCGCCAGAATTTCCGAGAAGCCGTCAAACTCGGTAAGCCTCAATGCTCCCTGCATGTCCCTGATCTCCCGGTTCATCTCCTCTTTGGAAACACGGCCATGAATAAAAATGTTTGCAGGCTTAAATACCGTATCGGGAAAAGGAGGTTCGGTATTTCCGTAGAGGTGAAACTCAATATTCGGATTTTCTTGAGCAAGCTGGGGAATCTTATCCCATCCATAGAGCTTGAAGTTATTCCCGCTGACGCTCGTATACACCTTTGGTTTTTCGCTCGGCTGGTAGGATATTTCAAAATCATCACTGTTTCCCATGAATGAGGGGCAAATTTGTGATTCAATACCCCATCCATTTAGTGCTATCCTTTCCACATCGTTTTCAACCCAACTTTCGCAGTTTTCAATTATCCAATCAGAAAATGCTTGTGGATCTACTCGAATCTCACCCTTCTCATCGAGCCAGTACCCATTTCTAAAATGCGTAATATCCGATCCCGCCCAGAGAATCCACTTCTTGCCCCGGTGCCGCCAGAGTGCATAGAAGTCCGGAAATCCGTAGAGCCCAAAGAACACGCACGGTTTGTCTAAGTCTGTTTCAGGATTGTAGGGTGTGGTTCCCCAAACTGCGTCTGAGGTCCCTTCGAGCAATCCGAGTGAGGGAGCCCAGCGGCATTTTATTTCTGTTTCTTGCATACTTCGATAAATTCAGCGAGTAATGGATGGGGCTTGTCTTTGGATGATTGGTACTCAGGGTGGTACTGAACTCCCACATAGAAGGGATGTCCCTTGAGCCGCATCTCTTCGACAATCGGACCTTCGAACATGAGGTTGAAGTTACTGCTCATGAGGCTGGTAACGAATCCGCTCAAGAGTGCAAAGTTGTGCCAGTGGCTTTCCATCTGTCCATTGACGGGGCGCATACCGACGCGGGTTTCAGGTAACCGTTCAATAATTCTCAACCCCTCATCGCCAAACTCTTCAGAGGTTGCGTCGAGGTTGAGCTCATCGCGGGCGTACTCAATTGCCATCAACTGCATGCCGAGACAGATACCCAAGGTAGGTACTCTCCCCTCGCGTGCATTTTTGAGCGCCTCCAATTTCTGGGCAACGAGTTCTGGCTTGTGTGACCCTGCAATGATCAGCCCCGGGTAGTCACGCCAGAGCGGGTCAATCTCGGTGAGTGCCTTTTCGAGCGTAGCAGTAAAATCTTGTGGACCAACTAAGAATTCCATACGCGGCGGAGTAAGCGGATTAGCGAGCTAATAAAGTTGAAGAGCTTTTCATCTTTAGGAAAATCATCATGTGAACGCTTGGGATACTCCATGATCTTCTTTTCAAGCCCAATTTGCGGGTACACCGGATTCTTGCCCAATTCGTGCAGTGCCTGCTCTCGGGTCATCTGTCCTGAGTTGATGAGCGATGAGAGGTGTGCTTTCCGCTTATCAATCCCGAACTTCTCAAAGAGGTAGAAGTTCTGAAACCACCACGTGAAGATGTTCTCGCAGTGCTTTTCACCGTACGGTTGGTAGCCATATCTTATTTCGAGAGATCTGATTGCTTGTTCGCGGTTGTAATCGTAATAATCGAGCAAATATAGCGTCTTAATCCCACGCCCCCATTTGTAGAGATTGAAGTCGAGGAGTGAGCAGACGGGCAACCCCGCAAGTTCTTCACCGTGTGCCCAGCGGTAGATTGCTCTGATGTGCTTTAAGTCTCTCGCGTTATAGCCCCACGACGGCGGCATGATACTTTCTGTTGCCACGTTGCCGCCTGAGAGAATCCACTTGATGTTGTACTTTGCGGCCAGTTCATAGCTGACGGCCATGAGAATGTGATCAGTGGGAATCTCGATGTTGGGAACCCCCGCTTTAATGAATGCTGCTTGGAGTTCTCTAAAGCGCTTCAGATCAATTGTATAGCGATAGAAGGGTACCTTGAGTCCTTCAACCAAGCGCATAATGTTTTCGTCTGCTTTGGGATCATTCCAGCCGTTGTCGACAGAGAAGCAGAGCGGGCGCAATCCGAGCTCGAGTGCGTAGTGCAGCACGAGGGATGAGTCTACCCCACCCGATAATCCAATGAGACAGTCGTACTGCTTTCCCCTGCCTGCACGTATGATCTCGGCAATTCGAGCATTGCGGTTCTCCTTCTCATCCTCAATCTCATCCAATGCATCTTGTGCTTGGCGGCAAAAGTTGCAGATGCCCTGCTCGTCAAAGACGATTTCAGCAGCTGACTTATCCATGACACAATTTACGCACTGGGTTTGCATACTATCGCTTGCCTGACTCTAAGATGGGTAATCCTGCTTCGGTCGGAACATAGATCACCTGACTATTCCCCGAGAGCTTATCGATCCACAGATAACGCAAATATGATTCATTTCCTTGGAGACTATTTGCAATAATCTTATTTGCTTCTGCTACACCTTTAGCACGAACAATTTCAGCCTCTGCTTCGGCCTGAGCTTGTTTTATTCTTGCTTCTGCATTGAGTGTTGCAGCATCATTCTGAGCGCGGGCTTGCTCAATGAGAATCTTCTTTTCCCACTCCTGCTGTCGCAAGTTTGCCTGACCCGCTAAATCTTGTTTATAAATGCGATACTTCGGGATGCCCCACATTCCGAGCGTGATAATGGAGCCGACAACAACAAGAATCAGTGTGGATACAATAAAAACATCTGAGCGCATATTATTTAGAGCTAAACATATCTTGTAATCCCTCCTTGAATGAGTACTTCGCTTTGAATCCCAGCATGCGTTCTGCCTTTGAACAGTCAAACCAGAACCGATCAGGGTCTACTGTTCGCTGTTCTTTGATTTCGATTTGCTCTTTCGGCCAGTTGAGCGCTTCGCAGACGGCTTCCCCAGCTTCTTTCGCAGTGAGTTCTTCTCCCGTGCCGACATTGTAGATTTGGTTCCACTTATCCCAAGGAGCCGTAAGTGCAAGGTAATTCGCAGTTGCAACATCCAGAATATATGTGAAATCGTTGGATTGTTTACCGCCGTAGAGAGTCGGCGAAAGTCCTCTCTCAATACGTTCAAGAAAACCTCCGATGAGTCCGTGCATTCTTTTTTCTTTGCCATAGAGATGGGCGTAACGAAGAATAATGTAGGGGTTGCACTCGCGAATGTAGGTTTCTCCGGCGTACTTGGAGCAGCCATAGACGGAGTTCCCCTTTGCAGGCCAATCTTCTTTGATTGAGCCGTTGAGGTCTTGAATCGGCATGTAGACAGAGCCTGTTGAGGAGTACACCACGGGAACGTGTAATCTACCTGCAACATTAGCAACGTTTTTAGTTCCCAAAACATTCGTCTCATATGCTAATTGAGGGTCTTTATCTGCATCGGCAAAGCGTGCGATAGCTGCAAGATGCAATATGCGTGCTGGATTTTCTTTCCTAATCATTGCCTCAAACTGGTTTTTGTCACGAACATCGAAACCATCCATGATGTCGTACCCTACCACCTCATGTCCCTCTGCTTCTAAGAGCTTCTGCGTGGCACTTCCCACAAAGCCCCGATTGCCTGTAATTAAGATTTTCATTTGATTATCCAAAAGTTATCGCTTTTAATTGCTCGACTCTTTTCTTCTTGGGTCATGAGCTCTTCGGTTAAGGTTTCTCCGGGTCTGAGGCCTGTGATAATCACCGGGTCTCCTGCTTTTCCGCTCTTCTCCAACACCTTGAGGGCGAGATCATAGATGTTGACCTTTTCTCCCATGTCCATGATGAAGGTCTCGCCACCCTCGCCCTGTTGTGCTGCTTCAATAACGAGCGATACTGCTTGCGGAATGGTCATCATGTAGCGTTCCATGCGCTCATCAGTTACGGTCAGTGGCTGATTGTTATCCATTTGTCGCTGCCAGATGGTGAGGAGTGATCCCCGTGACCCCATGACGTTGCCAAAACGGACCACCACGAAGCCTTTTCCTTGATTGAGGGTGATGATCTCACTCAGTCGCTTGGTTGCACCCATAACCGAATGTGAGTTCACGACCTTATCCGTTGAAATAAACACGAACTTTTCAACGCACTCCCACGTTTTGGCGACATGGACGAGGTTATAGTTGCCGTTGACGTTGGTTTGAATCGCCTCGAGTGGGGTGTACTCCATGAGCGGAACGTGTTTGTACGCTGCACAGTTGAAAACGATCTGCGGTTTGAAGTCTTGGAAGATGTCTTGCACGGTTTTGTAGTCCCGGATGTCCCCCACACGCCCCCAGACCTCATGCCCCTGCAGTTCATCGGTCAAATCGAAGAGTCCTGACTCGTTGATGTCCACGACATAGACCTTGTTGAGTGCTGCAAGCTGTCGGACGAGCTCTGAACCGATGCTTCCGGCACCGCCAAAGACAATGACACGTTTATTGACGATAGAATTCTTTAATTTTTTCGATGACATAGAGGGCTTCTTGATATAAGAGAACGTCGTTACAAGGAATGCGGAGCGTATTGGCTTCGTACTCGAGTGATTGCGGAAGTTTTTGAATTGGGAAGGGGTACTCGTTCTTCATGGTTTCAACCCCCTGTTGCTTTAGGTACTCATAGAGCTCATCGCGGTCAGCCACGTGGATGATGAAGTCTTGCCAGACCCGGCCTTCGGGGTTATCGGGGAGGCCTACTACCTCGTCGAGCTCTGTGAGGTAGAGGCGTGCAATGCTCTCGCGCTTCGCCAACATATCGGGAAGGTACTTCAGCTTCACGTTGAGCACAGCAGCTTGGATGTTATCGAGCCGTGAGTTGACCCCCCACTCGCTCCCCGTGGTCTTGCAGTGGTTTCTGAGCTCTTTGACGTGGGTGTAGAGGTCTTCGTCATTTGTCACGAGGGCTCCGGCGTCTCCCACCGCACCCAGAATTTTTGCCGGATAGAAGCTGAATGCTCCTGCAATGCCAAAGGAGCCTGCTTTCTTACCATTTTGGACTGCACCGAGGGCTTGGCATGCATCTTCGATAACAAAGAGTCCATCTTTCCGTACATTTTCTAGCATCACTTCCATGTCTCCAAAAAATGCACCTGCAATATGGGCAACAATAATGCCCTTCGTTTTCTCGGTAGTTGTTACTACTGCATCCATATCATAGAGCACAGGCGTTGCCCCTAATTGCTTCACTACTTGCGCGGTCGCGACAAAGGTATGACTCGGAACTAAGACTTCATCGCCGGGGCCAACGCCTAAGTGCCAGAGTGCGAGGTAGAGTGCATCGGTCCCTGAGTTTAAGCCGACCGCGTACTTGGTACCCACAAACGCGGCTAAATCCTGTTCAAACTGCTCTACATCGGCTCTCAAGATAAGATCACCATTGGTGAGGACGCGGGTAATAGCCTGATCGATTTCAGGCTTGTACTTCTCATACTGCTTTCCGGGGTCGAAGAATCGTACGTGCATAGATTTAAAATTACTTATAAGCGGAAATACCAAGGTTCGGGTGAGTAATAGGCTGCACTCATTTCAAATTTGAGCTGCTCTTCATCTTTCGGAAAGCTCATATGGAGATTCGGTAGGTGGCGGAGAATGTTACTGTCCTCGTTGTCGGAGATGTTGTGACTGAATCCTAAGAATTTGTAGTGTACTGAGCCCTGTACGCCGATGATTTTGACGTTGGCATTGTTGTAGCAGACATCATTCCTCAATTGCTCATAGCAGCGCATGGTCACAAAGGGAATCATCGAGTACACGTAGGGTTTCCATCCAGTGAGGGCTAATCCTGCAGCCATGCCCATCATAGATTGTTCGGTCACGCCGCAGTTGATGAACTGATTCGGGAACTCTTGTGCAAAATCTTCAATGAATGAAAATCCCACATCACCGACGAGGAGGATGATCTTACTGTCCTTGCGGGCCAATTCGCTTAGTTGTTCGATGAAAGCTCTTCGCATGCTAGTTGGTACTCCTCATCGGAGATGTTCTTGTAATGCCAGAGGTTATTGTTTTCCATGAATGAGACGCCTTTGCCTTTGGTGGTGTTGCAGATAAGTACCCGAGGTTTTCCGGGTTCGTAGTAAATACTAGCAAGGTGAGTACTATTCTTTCCTGCAGCATTTAGATCGATTTCAAGGTTTTCATGATTATGTCCATCAGTTTTTGAGACTGACCACCCAAAAGCACGCCACTTATCGAATAGTGGTTCAATGTTTAAAATATCC
>Ga0196963_10000841_pt1 | contig 23677 bp, 18 predicted proteins | sample S1_5metaG_FD_148600 | JGI IMG/M metagenome (GOLD analysis project Ga0196963, IMG submission 148600) | Soil microbial communities from Anza Borrego desert, Southern California, United States - S1_5 | ecosystem: Environmental > Terrestrial > Soil > Desert | place: USA: California | collected...
CCGTGAGCTCGAGCGGCTGGTGTTCCGCCACCCGCTCTACGACCGCGATTCGCTCGGTGTGCTTGGCGACTACGTCACGCTGGACGCGGGAACCGGAGCGGTGCACACCGCGCCCGGCCACGGCGCCGACGACTATCACACCGGCGTGCGCTACGGCCTCGAGATCTACGCGCCGCTGGATGCCGGCGGCCACTACAACGAATCGGTTGAATTGTTCGCCGGCCTCAAAGTGTGGGAGGCGAATCCCAAGGTCGAGGAGGCGTTGCACACCCGCGGGCGGCTGTGGCATCGCGAAGACTTCGACCATCAGTATCCGCACTGCTGGCGCTGCCACAATCCCGTCATCTTCATGGCGACGTCGCAGTGGTTCATCGCGATGGACAAGCACCAGTTCCGCGAGCGGGCGCTCGAAGCTATTGACGTGACGCGCTTCATCCCCGACTGGGGGAAGCAGCGCATCCACGGGATGATCGCCAACCGGCCGGACTGGTGCATTTCGCGGCAGCGCGCCTGGGGCGTGCCGATTCCGGCGATGGACTGCGTGAAGTGCGGCACACCCGTTCTGACGAAAGCGCTGGTCGACAAGGCGGCTGCGGTGTTCGACGTCTACGGCGCCGATGCGTGGTACGAGCGTCCCGTCGAAGAGTTCGTGCCTGATGGACTGCGCTGTGCCGAATGCGGCGGCAGCGAGTTCGAGCGTGAAGGCAACATCCTGGACGTCTGGTTCGATTCAGGCTCGAGCCACGAAGCCGTGCTGCCGTTCCGTGAAGATCACCACTGGCCCGCGGACCTCTACCTCGAAGGCAGCGATCAGCATCGCGGCTGGTTCCACAGTTCGCTGCTGGTCGGCATCGGCACGCGCGGCCGCGCGCCGTTCAGCCAGGTGTTGACGCATGGCTTCGTGATGGACGAGCACGGCCGCAAGATGTCCAAGTCGCTCGGCAACACCACTGCGCCGCAGGACGTCATCAAGCAAAGCGGCGCGGAGATCCTCCGCCTGTGGGTGTCGATGGTGGATTACCGCTACGACATGAACATCGGCAAGGAAGTGATGACGCGGTCGGTGGAGAGCTACCGCAAGATCCGCAACGTCCTCCGCGTGCTGGTCGCCAACTTGTACGATTTCGACCCGAACCACGACAGCGTGCCGAAATCACGCCTGCTCGAGATCGACCGATGGGCGCTAGCCAAGTACGCCGAGGCCGCTGAAAAGATCGTCAAGGCCTACGAAAACTACGATTACCCGGCGGTGTTTCAGACCGCCAACCATTTGATCACGGTGGACCTGAGCGCGTTCTACATCGACGTCACCAAGGACCGCATGTACACCATGGGCGCCAAGTCGGAAGCGCGCCGCTCCGGTCAAACGGCGATGTACACGATCGTCGACGGTCTCGCCCGCCTGCTGGCGCCGGTGTTGTCTGTGACGATGGACGAGTTGTGGCGGCTGTTGCCCGGGCCGCGCGAAGAGTCGGTGCACTTGGCGCTGTTTCCGCGCGACCTCGAGCAGTGGCGGGATGCGCCGTTGCTCGAGCGATGGGCGCAGCTCGCCGCGGTCCGCGATCAAGTCAACCTGCAGCTCGAAGAAAAACGCAAAGACAAGACCATCACCGCGAACCTGTCCGCGCGCGTCGTGATCACGCCGGCTGATGGCAGCGCGGCCCTTCTCGCACAGTACGCCGATTTCCTGCCGACACTGTTTGGCGTGTCCGAGGTGGTTTTGGGCGAAGGCCGGAACGCACAGGCCGAAGGAACGGCGGTCGCCGTCGAGCGTGCCACCGGCACCAAATGCGATCGCTGTTGGCGCTACGTGCCCGAGGTCAGCGCGGAGCCGGACCGCACCGGACTGTGCCCGCGGTGTGTCGAGGCGCTTGCCGAACCGGTGAGTCTCTGAGCGTGCTCGCCGCCCGCAAGCTCGAGATCGTCGTCTCGCTGACGGTCGTGATCCTCGATCAGATTACGAAGGCGCTGATCCGCCCGATGTTGGCGCTCCACGAGAGCCGGGAAGTGATTCCAGGCCTGCTCGATCTGACGCGGGTGCACAACACCGGCGCCGCGTTTGGGATGCTGAACGATGTCGACTTCGCGTTCAAGACGCTGATACTGTCGGTGGTCGCCGCGGTCGCGCTCGGCGGTGTCGCCTGGTACGCCGTGACCGTGCCGCTGAGCGACCGGTTGGCTCGCATCGGTATCGCCGGGGTCCTCGGCGGCGCCATCGGTAACCTGATCGATCGCGCCAGCACCGGTTACGTGCTGGATTTCGTGGACGCGTACTGGGGAAACTGGCACTTCTGGGCGTTCAACGTCGCGGATGCGGCCATCACCATTGGTGTGATCTTCATGATTCTCGATATTCTGGGCCTGGGTAGACGAAGTGCATCCAATCCTGTTTAACGCCGGACCGGTCACGATCTATTCGTACGGCGTCCTCCTGGCGTCGGCGTACCTGCTGGGCCTGTGGCTGGCGGTCAGACGCGCCAAAGCCGCCGGCATCGACGCCACGCGGATCATGGATCTGCTGATTTGGGTGATCATCGCCGCGCTGGTCGGCGCCAAGGCCCTGCTCTTCATCGTCGACTTCCGGCACTTCACGAGCAGCTGGCAGGAATTCACGACGCTGCTGCGGTCTGGCGGTGTGTTCTACGGCGGCTTGATTGCCGCCATCGTCGTCTGCATCTGGCAGCTGCGCAAGCATCGGCTGCCGTTGTGGACCTCAGGCGATCTGTTCGCGCCGGGTATCGCGCTCGGCTACATGGTCGGGCGGCTTGGCTGCCTGATGGCGGGTTGCTGCTACGGCAAGCCGACCGATGTGGCGTGGGCGGTCACCTTTACGGATCCGGCGGCTAGCTTCAACGTCGGCACACCGCTCAACGTCGCGCTGCATCCGACGCAACTCTACGAGTCTGCCGCCGGCCTGGTCATCCTGGTCGCGCTGCTGATCCTCGAAAAGCGGCCCGGGCATTTTCCGGGCCGGACGTTTTGGAGCTTTGCGTTCCTCTACGGCGTCCTGCGTTTCATCATCGAGTTCTTCCGTGGCGACGATCGCGGCATGGTGATGAACACGGTGTCGACGTCGCAGTTCATTTCGGTCGTGCTGGTGCCGCTCAGCCTGTTCATGCTGTGGTATCTGAGCCGGCCGTCCCGTCCGGCGGAGCCGGAGATTGCTCACGGCCCGCGCAAGCCGCGATTCGTGTGACGCGTCTCGAGTTCACCGCTGACAGCGATCATGCCGGCGAACGCCTCGATCGGTTTCTGACCGCGCAGATACCCGACTATTCGCGCTCGCAGATCCAGCGGCTGATCGAAGGCGGCCATGTCACCCATTCCCGCCACCGGAGGGTCAAACCGAACAACGACATCCGCGAAGGCGACGTCATCGGCGTCGAGCTGCCGGAGGCGCAGGCATCCACCGCGCAGCCGGAGAATCTGCCCATCGACATCCTCTACGACGACGCCGACGTCGTCGTCGTCAACAAGCCGGCGGGTATGGTGGTGCATCCTGCTGCGGGCAATGCGAGCGGCACGCTAGTCAACGCGCTGTTGCATCACGTCAAGGATCTCAGCGGCATCGGCGGTGAAGTCAGGCCGGGCATCGTGCATCGCCTCGACAAGGGCACTTCAGGCGTGATGGTGATTGCCAAGAACGACGATGCGCACAAGGAATTGGCGCGGCAGTTTCACGATCGCGAAGTGGAAAAGGAATACGTCGCTCTGGCATGGGGCCTGGTGCAGCAGCGCAAGCGGATTAACGCCGCCATCGGCCGCGACCCCGCCAACCGCGTCAAGATGTCGACGCGCGCCGGCCGCGCGCGTCATGCCGTAACCAGGGTGACCTGGTCGCGCGATCTCAAAGGCGTGACGCTGGTGCGTGTCGCGATCGCGACCGGCAGGACACACCAGATCCGGGTTCATCTCAGCGCGATCGGGCATCCGATTGTCGGCGATGCGCTCTACGGCGGCGTTCATCGCCGGGTGCCTCATCCCCTGCGCGCGGTCACGAAATTGACGAGGCCATTCCTGCACGCGGAGCGGCTGGCGTTCATCCATCCGCGTACGCGTGAGCGCCTCGAATTCACGGCGCCGCTGCCGAAGGATCTCGAAGCGGTGTTGATGGAACTCGTACCCGCCGATCAGTTTGCGTCGATTTTCGCCGTCAAGCAGCCGGATGCCTAACCGATCAGTTCCGGCTCCAGCACCTTCTCGACAATCTTTCCGCCTTCGACGCTGACGTAATACACCTTGGCGGCCGCGCGGGTGTGAACGACGCGCTTGACCGTGTTGTCTTCGAAGTAGATGCCGGCGTCGTTGTCGCACGCGTAGCCGGGTTTCATTTCGCCCGAGAGGATCATGCGGTGATACAGCGGCCGCCGTCCGGGCTCGGCGTCGTAGTGCGGCGAGTGGCTGCCTTTCAGGAACCCGAGGCACTCGACCTTCGACAACTCCTTCGGCCGGGAATCCGTCGTGCCTTCTTCGAACCAGCAGAGCGAGCCCGCACTGGCGCCGCCGAGCACGATGCCCTGGTCCCATGCCCGCCGCAGGATCGCGTCGATGCCGTGCGCCTTCCAGATCACCTGCTGATTGAGCGTGTTGCCGCCGGAGCACACGATGCCGTCGACCGAGAGCAGCACTTCGTCCCAACTGCGCAACTGCTGGGTGCTGGCGATGAAGCTGACCTGGTGCGACGGTTCGACGTTCAGCGGCGAGCAGTTGCGGTACCAGGTGATGATGCCGGTTGGTGAATCCGCGGATGCGGTCGGCAGGTACAACAACTTCGGCCGCGGTTTGCCGGTGAGCTGCGCCATGTAGCGGATGAACGCGGTGCCGTAGCCGCCTCCTGCAATCAGGATCTTGCGAGTCGGCGCGCCCTGCCCGGCCTGCGCCGTGCCGATGCCCGGAGGCGGGCCCTCGAACGGCGCGGCGCCGAGCGAATCGGCGGCGATCCACGCACCCATCGAACCGGCCACCCAGGACTTGATGAACGCACGTCTCTCCACAGCCACAGATTAAACACCGATTAAGCACAGATTGAATAGCGCTCGCGGCAGTGACACGATCAGAACATGTCAGCGGAGCTGCTAGCGCGAACCACCGTCTACAAGGGCCGGATCTTTCAAGTCGAGGTCGATGCCGTCAAGCTGCCATCCGGGCACACTGTCGACATGGAGATCGTCCGGCACCCGGGCTCCGTGGTGCTGCTGCCGATCCCCGAGCCCGGCGCGATCATCTTGATTCGCCAGTATCGCTACACCATCGACCGGTGGATCTGGGAATTGCCGGCGGGCAGTCTCAAGCCCGATGAAGATCCCGACGAGGCCGCCGCCCGTGAATGCGAGGAAGAAATCGGACTCGCGCCGGCCAGAGTGACGCGGCTGCGCGGCTACTATCCAACCCCGGGGTTCTGTGACGAGGAAATGATCTACTACCGTTGCGAAGACCTGCGGCCGCCGGCGCCGGATTCCACCGCCCGCAAGGATGACGACGAGGAGATCGAGCCGAAGACCTTTACGCTCGACGATGCAGACGCGCTGGTCCAATCCGGAGAGATCGTCGACTTGAAGACGCTCGCCGGATTGGCGTTGCTGCGGTCCGCGCGCTAACGCGCGCGGGGTGCCGGGCGCGTGGCGTGCGAGGACTTGCTCTTCGACTTCTCGCCGGTGCGCCGCCCCGGCCGATCGTTCTCGTGGACGAGCGCGAGCAGCAGCACTTCGTCGATGGTGCTGACGAGGTGGATCGTCAGTCCCTTCATCAGCTCGTCGCCGAGGTCTTCCTTGACGTTCTTTTCGTTCTGCTTCGGCAGGATCACTTCCTTGATGCCGGCGCGCTTGGCCGCGAGCACCTTTTCCTTGATGCCGCCGACCGGCAGCACCTTGCCTTGCAGCGTGATCTCGCCGGTCATCGACACGTCGCTGCGCACCGAGCGGCGCGTCAGCTCCGAAACCATCGCGGTGACCATCGTGACGCCGGCGGACGGACCGTCTTTCGGAATTGCGCCCGACGGCACGTGCACGTGCAACTCGGAGTTCTTGAAGAACTCCGGATCTATCTGCCATTCGGTGGCGTGGGCGCGGACCCAGGACAGCGCCGCGCGAGCGGATTCCTTCATCACGTCGCCGAGCTGACCGGTCAGCGTCAGCGAGCCGTTGCCGGCCATCCGGGTCGCTTCCACGAACAGCACGTCGCCGCCAACCGGCGTCCACGCCATTCCGGTCGCGACACCGGGATGCCGCGTGCGGTCCTTGACTTCTTCATCCATGAACCGCGGCGCCCCGAGCAGCTCGTGCACGAATTCGGGAGTGACTTTGACCTTGTCGTCCTCGCCTTCGGCGCGGCGCCGCGCAATCTTGCGGCAGATCGCGCCGATTTCGCGTTCGAGGTTACGAACACCCGCTTCGCGCGTGTAACCGCGGATGATGGTACGCAGTCCCTGTTCGGTGAAAGTCACCTGCGACTTGTTCAGGCCGTGGTTCTGCACCTGTTTGGCGACCAGGTGATCGCGGGCGATCGCGAGCTTTTCTTCTTCCGTGTAGCCAGGCAATTCCAGCACTTCCATGCGGTCGCGGAGCGCCGGCGGAATCGTATCGAGCACGTTGGCCGTCGTGATGAAGAGCACCTCGCTCAGGTCGAACGGCACGTCAAGATAGTGATCGCGAAACGTCGAATTCTGTTCCGGATCGAGCACCTCGAGCAGCGCGGACGATGGGTCGCCGCGGAAATCGGAGCCGAGCTTGTCGATTTCATCGAGGATGAAGACCGGGTTCTTCGATTCGGCCCGCCGCAGGCCCTGGATGATCTGGCCGGGCAGCGCGCCAATATAGGTGCGGCGATGGCCACGGATCTCGGCCTCGTCGCGGACGCCCCCGAGCGAGATGCGCACGAACTTGCGGCCGAGCGACTGCGCGATCGAGCGCGCCAGCGAGGTCTTGCCGACGCCCGGAGGGCCGGCGAAGCACAGGATCGGTCCCTTCATGCCCGGGTTCAACTTGCGCACGGCGAGGTATTCGAGGATGCGGTCCTTGGCCTTTTCAAGGCCGGAGTGCTCGGCATCCATGATCGACTTCGTCTTCTTGAGGTCGATCACCTCGTCCGTCTTCTTGGACCACGGCAGCGCGACGATCCAGTCGAGATAAGTGCGCGCGACGGTATATTCAGCCGCGGCGGGTGGCATCTTCGACAGGCGATCGAGCTCGCGTAGCGCCTCCTTCTTGACGGCTTCCGGCAGGCCGACGGCCTCGAGCTTGGTGCGCAGCTCTTCGATTTCGCGCGTCTGATCGTCGCCTTCGCCAAGTTCCTTTTGGATGGCCTTGAGTTGCTCGCGCAGGAAGTAGTCGCGCTGGTTCTTGCCGACCTCGGACTGCACCTGGCTCTGGATCTTCGAGCCGAGCTCGAGCACTTCGAGCTCCTTGATCAGCAGCCGGTTGAGCAGGTCGAGCCGCGCGCGGACGTCGAGCGTGGCCAGGACTTCCTGTTTGGTTTCGGTGCCAATCGTGCCAAGCCCCGAGGCGATGAAATCCGCGAGCCGTGCCGGATCGCTGATGTTCGAGGCCAGCGCCTGCAGGTCGTCGGACATCAAGGGCGACAGCGAGACGATCTGCTGGAAGTTGGCCTTGATGTTGCGCTGCAGCGCGTCGATCTCGAGGCGATCGTCGTCCTTGAGCACTTCCGGGGCTTCGCTGACGCGGCCGCGCAGGTACGGGCGATTGGCGGTGATCTCGTCGAGACGTACGCGCGCGAGCCCCTGCACGATGATGCGCAGGCTGCCGTCGGGCAACTTGAACATCTTGTGAATCTGGCTGGCGGTGCCGATTGGATGCAGGTCGGCTTGCGTCGGCTCGTCTTCACCGGCCTCGCGTTGCGCGAACACGGCAATGGTCTGACCGCTCGCGACCGCCTCGTCGATCAACCGCACCGAGCTCTCGCGCGCCACCGCCAGCGGCATGAATGCCTGCGGGAACAGCACGGTATCGCGCAGCGGCAGCACCGGCATTTCTGGCGGCACGCGGAACGAAGGTGTCTCCGGTGCGCTGGGGTCGAATTGGGGATTTTGATCGCTCACGTTAGCCGGCCCTCCTGGGGCCGCCTTGTACTTATTAGAGTGAGCCGGAGGCGGGGTGTTTCATGGGGCCCCGCCGCCGGCGGAGCCCATGAAATCTAGGACGCCGGGTGACTACCCGCGCATATCGAAGCCGAGCGTGGCCGAACCACGGCGCGCCTGAATCCGCTCGCGCTGCTGGGCCATTTCACGCGCCTCTTCGCAATCCTTGCAGCGCACCGCGAACGGCAACGCGCGCAGACGCGGTTGGGCGATTTCGTCGCCGCACTCGAAGCAGAACCCATAGGTGCCTTCGTCGAGTCGGGCCAGCGCTTCGTTGATCTTGTTCAGCGTCTCCGCTTTCATCTGGATCAGCGCGAACTCGATGTCTTCCTGGATGTCGACTTCCGAAGTCTCACCCGGATCGAGGACCTCGTGGTCCTTGTCGGACGCCTCGGCGCGCACGTCGCGAATCTTGCCCTGCACTTCGTGCAGAATTTCGCGCTGACGCTCGACCAGCATCCGCTTCAATTCCTCGTACCGCGCGCCCGTCGGCGCTTCGGCTACTGCAACGTCTCTCTTCTTCCCTTTGGCCGCCATGACTTCAGCCGCTCCTTCTGTCTTCTTCACCCGTCCCCCGGCCGGCTTTCCGCGCCTGGGCGGTGAGAAGCTTATGATTGCCGTCACCCTTGCGCCTTCCCTAAAGCAAGAGCGATGCCTATATAAATGACCAAACCTGCAAGACCAACGACGGTTATGAGCGCTAGAAATGAAGGACGGGGGAAACAAAACCGGGTTGTTGCTGGTGCCAGACCCCACCAATGCGGCGGTCCTGACGGCCCCGGTCTTCCACATCTATCGCGTTTATTACCAAGGACTTAACTTTGTCCTTGTCGTGCTCGTTCCTGCGGTCCGAACACCGTTCACTTGCCCAGTTAGACGCCGCAGAGACGGTTTGGGTTCGCCCCCTTACTGTCGCAAATCGGAGACACCCGCAAACCGGGGAACGGTAGCACACACCCTCAGACTGTGGCAAGAATTACACCCCGACTAAGCACTATCGGGGCAACGACCGAGGACCTACGCTAGACAAACGGCCGGGGTCGGGCCGGCGACTCGCACAAATCGAATAAAGTGCACACGATGGCTTGCCCGCTGTGTCAAAAACGCCCCACCAAGCGCGCGTGCCCGGCTCGCAACGAAGAGATTTGCTCCGTCTGTTGCGCCACCAAGCGGCTGGTCGAGGTCGCGTGCCCCGCGGATTGCCACTACCTCGAGACGGCACAAAAACACCCTGCTGCGGTCGTCAGAAAACAACTCGACCGGGATGTCGCGTTGCTGATGGCGACAGCCGGTAAGCTGTCCGAGCAGCAGCTGCAACTGTTTTTCGTCCTGCAGTCGATGGTCGTTGCCTATAAACCCGATGGTCTGTCTCGTCTCACCGATGCCGACGTCGCGTTGGCCACGGGAGCCCTGGCGAGCTCTCTCGAGACGGCAAGCAAGGGGCTGATTTTCGAAGAAGCCACCGCGTCGGCTCCGGCGGAGGGGCTTCGCCGCGTGTTGAAACCCGTCATCGACGAAGTCACCAAGGGCGGCGGTTCACGGGCCGAGCGCGAGGTCGCCATCGTCTTACGCGGCATGGAGCGCGGCGCGAGGCATGAAGGCGGCCCGATCCCAGCAGGCGAGACGAGCTATATCGAGCTTCTGGCCCGCGTATTTGGCCGCCAGCCGCTGGTGCCGGAATCCTCGCGCATCATTCAGGTCTGACCCGGCCGACGTGGAGTTCGTGCTAAAATCGACCGTTTCCGCTATCTAGGAGTATTTGGTTATGGCAATGCGCTGTGAAATCTGCGGCAAGGGTCCGGTGGTCGGCCGCCGGGTGTCCCACGCCCACAACGTGCGTCCGCGCCGCTTCGAGCCGAACCTGCAAATGGTTCGCGCCCTGGTCAATGGCGCTACCAAGCGCGTCAAGGTGTGCACGCGCTGCATCCGCTCGAACAAGGTCACCAAGGCCGCGTGAAGCAGCTGGTAACGGCGGCGGGTGCGCCGGCAGCCATCGGGCCGTATTCGCAGGCCGTCAAGGTCGGGAACATGGTGTTCCTGTCCGGCTCGATTCCGCTGGATCCGCTCAGCGGCCAACTGGTGGCCGGCGGCATCGTCGAACAGACGACGCGCGTGATGGAGAACATCAAGTCGTTGCTCGACGCCGCCGGCGCGGACTTTCGTCACGTCGTCCGCACGACGGTTTACATGATCGATCTCGCTGAGTTCGCCGCGATGAACGAGGTCTACGCGACCTACTTCGCGGCGCCGTTTCCGGCGCGGTCGACGGTGCAGGTCGTCAGGCTGCCCAGAGACGTGCGCGTCGAAATCGACGTCATCGCGGTTCTCTGACGTCGGCTTTCCGCTCGACGTTCAATACACCCTCCACGCCCCGTACGGACTTGATCACCTGCTCGAGGTGCTTGACATCCTTGATCTCGACCGTGACGTCGATGCGGCCGCGCTGATCACCGGTGCGCGCCTCGACGTTGGTGATGTTGGTGTTGATATCGGCGATGCGTTGACTGAGCTGCGCGAGCATGCCTTTCCGGTCCTCGACTTCGATCGCCAGCCGCACCGTGTAGGGCTGGATGTCGCTGCCCTTGTCCCACTCGACGTCGATTCGCCGCTCGGGGTCGTACATCAGGTTGACGACGTTGCTGCAGCTTGCGGAGTGCACCGACACACCCTTGCCACGCGTGATGTAGCCGACGATCTTCTCGCCACGAATCGGGTTGCAGCATTTCGCGCGAAACACCATGACATCGTCGGCGCCGCGCACCTTGATGCGATCCGGCTCCGAGCCGGGGCGCAACACACGCTTCACCGCCGAGACGACGGGATGTTCGGGCGCCTGCTCTTTCAGCTGATCGTGCGGCACGATCTTGTCGAGGACCAGGCGCGGTGAGACCTTGCCGTAGCCGATCTGCGCGAGCAGATCATCCGGTTTGGGCGTCGCAAATTCCGCGAGTACTTTCGCGATGTCGCCTTCGAGCAGCTTGGTCCCGTTCAGCCCGAAGCGGCGTGCTTCCTTTTCGAAAACGCGCTTGCCCAGCTCAACAGCGCGCTCCTTCTCCTCGACTTGAATCAGATGCTTGATCTTGTTGCGTGCGCGCGAGGTGACGGCAAAGTTCAACCAGTCCCGGCTTGGCTTGTGCGCGGCGTTGCGGATGATCTCGACGATGTCGCCGTTCTTCAGGCGCGTGCGTAACGGCACCATGCGGCCGTTGACGCGGGCGCCGACGCACTGATGGCCGACGTCGGTATGGATCGCGTAGGCAAAGTCGATCGCGGTGGCGCCCTTCGGCAGAACCTTGACGGTGCCTCTCGGCGTGAAGGTGTAGACCTCTTCCGGATAGAGATCGATCTTCAGGTTCGACAGAAATTCCTGCGGGTCGCGCACTTCCTGCTGCCATTCGAGCAGCTGACGCAGCCACTGGAAGTACTGCTCGTCGCGTTGCGCGCCGACGCGCCCCTCTTTGTACTTCCAGTGCGCGGCGATGCCTTCCTCGGCCAGGCGGTGCATCTCCTCGGTGCGAATCTGGACTTCGAACGGGAAGCCGCGATCGCTGATCACCGAGGTGTGCAGGGACTGGTAGCCGTTCGGCCGCGGCATCGCGATGAAATCCTTGATGCGGCCGGGCACCGGCGACCACGTCTGGTGGATGATGCCGAGCGCGGCGTAACAGTCCTTCACCGACGGCGTGACCACGCGCAGCGCGACGAAGTCGTAGACCTGCTCGAGATCGATTTTCTGCGCTTTGAGTTTCAGCCAGATGCTGTAGAGACGTTTGACGCGGCCGTCGATCGCGATCACCGGCACTTGTGCGTCGCTCAATTTATTGCGAATCTCGGCGGTCAGCTCCTCGATCATGCCTTCCATCGCCCGCCGCTTGGCCTCGACACGGCTTCGCAACGATTGATAGGCGGACGGCTCGAGATAGCGGAACGACAGCTCTTCGAGCTCGTTCTTGATGCGACTCATGCCGAGCCGGTTGGCGATCGGCGCGTAGATGTCGAGCGTCTCCTGGGCGATGCGCACCCGCTTGTCGTCGGCCATGTGCTGGAGCGTGCGCATGTTGTGCAGGCGATCGGCCAGCTTGACGAGGATCACGCGGATGTCGTCGACCATCGCCAGCAGCATCTTGCGAAAGTTCTCCGCCTGCCGCTCTTCGCTCGATGAAAACGGAATCGCGCCGATCTTCGTGACGCCTTCGACGATGTGGGCGACGTCCTCGCCGAACAGGGCGCGGATTTTTTCGGGTGTGGTCAGCGTGTCCTCGACGACGTCATGAAGCAACCCGGCGGCGATGCACACCGCGTCCAGCTTCATGTCGGCGAGAATGTCGGCGACCTCCAGCGGATGCACGAGATAGGGCTCGCCGGAGTGGCGGATCTGTCCCTTGTGCTCCAGCGCAGAGAACACATACGCCTTGCGGAGCAGTTCGAGATCGGCGTCCGGGCTATAGCCACGGACTTTTTCCAGCAAATCCTCGAATCTGATCATCCCGAAAGTCTGCAGTCTACGGTCGTCAGTTCACAGTTCCAGTTCACAGTTCCAGTTCACAGTTCCAGTTCACAGTTCCAGTTCACAGTTCCAGTTCACAGTTCCAGTTAACAGTTCCAGTTCCAGTCCACAGCCTCAGTGCACAGCTTCTGTTCACAGTCTATCGTCGGCGGTCCAGGTGTCTGATGCTGTCGGCCTGTCTGCCTGTCTGCCTGACTGCCTGTCTGCCTGTCCTTATCGGTTTGTCGCCCAAAACCCTGTGATCGGTGTCTAACATGCAGGGACCATTCTGGCGGGCGCGGGCAGCTTGCGAGGGCTTCCGCGAGACAGATATACTCTGCAGCTTGCCAGTCCTGCCGAAGCCGCTTGGCGACGGTGGACGCCCGTCTCCGAAGCTTGGGGGCGGACCTGCCTCGCCGTAGACTTGGGCGAAGGCGGAGGGCTCTTGAACGGGTACTACACAGGGGGAATGATGAAAATGCGGTCTTCGGCAGCGTATTTGGCGCTGTTTATCGGGCTGAGCGTCACGCTGGCCGGTTGCGGATATCTGAATCAGGTCCGCGCCATGAAGGCGTTCAAGGACGGCAACAAGGCGTACGCCGCCAGTGACTGGCGCGTTGCCGCACAGAAGTATGAAGAGGCCGCCCAGCTGACGGCCAACGACACCGCGTGCGAGTGGTGCCCGGCCATCTATTTTTACCTCGGTAACTCCTACGACAACATGTATCGTCCAGCTCGAAAGGGCGAGCCGGCCAACGACGCGCTGCTGACGAAGGCTATCGAAAACTACAAGCTCGCGAGCGAGAAATTGACGGAAGAGTCGCAGCCGAAACGCTCGCTCGCCCTCGAATTCCTGGTCGCGGCCTACGGCCCCGACAAGCTGGCCGATCCGACGCAGGCCGAGCCGGTCGTGCGACGCATGATCGAGCTCGCGCCCAACGAGCCGACCAACTACTTCCAGCTGGCGAAGATTTACGAGGACTCGGGTGAGTACCAGCTCGCCGAGGAAACCTATCTCAAGGGCCGCGATGCGAAGCCGAACGATCCGACGGTCTACCTCACCGTCGCCGGCTACTACAACCGCCAGGGTGATTACGACAAGCTGATCGAAAACATTCGCAAGAACATCGAGCTCGAGCCCAACAACCCCGAGGCGCACTACCGGCTTGCGACCTACAGCTGGGACAAGGCCTCGCGCGACTTCCGTCTCTCCGACAAGGAGAAAATGCAGATCATCCAGGATGGTCTCGCAGCCGCGGACAAGGCGCTGTCGCTGAAGGGCGATTACGTCGAGGCGATGACCTACAAGGGTTTGTTGCTGCGCACTCAGGCGCTGATCGAAAAGGATCCCGCCGTGCAGCAGCGGCTGATTCGCGAAGGCACGGAGCTCTCAGACAAGGCCAACGCGATGAGAAAGGCCAAGAACGCGGCGTAATTGCCGGGGTTTGCGACGGTCGGGCGATCGACCAAAGCATTGAAAACGGGCCGGTTACGCGATTCGCGGACCGGCCCGTTTTTTCTTTTACTTGCACGTCGCGGGCGCGTGATAATTTCTGACTCGTCCAGGAGTTCCATAAATGAAGATGTTGATCCGAGTTGTCTTGTCTGTCGTCACGGTGTGTACGTTCGCGGTCGGTGCGACCGCGCAGGTCACGACCGGTTCGCTTAGCGGCAAAGTCCAGAACGCGGCCCAGGAAGCCGTCGCCGGCGCGAGCGTCATCGCGATTCACCTGCCGTCCGGCACGACCTACGAAACCACCACGCGCGCGGATGGCCGTTTCGTCATTCTCAACATGCGCGTCGGCGGCCCGTATTCGGTGACCGTTGCGTTCACCGGAACAGGCACGGCGGCCTTCGCGCCCGAGACGCACGAAAATGTCGAGATCAATCTCGGCGTCGCGACCGACCTGACGTTCAACGTCAAGCAGATCTCGGTGACCGAAACCGTGACGGTGACCGCGCAGTCCGACACGGTCTTCAGCTCGAGCCGCACCGGCGCCGCGACCGCGGTCAACCGCGAGACGCTGGCGACGCTCCCCACGGTGCGCGGTTTGATCAGCGACTTCACGCGCCTCACGCCCCAGACCTCCGGCACCAACTCGTTCGGCGGCGCCGACAACCGCATGAACAACATGACGGTCAACGGCGCGGCGTTCAACAACTCGTTCGGCCTCGGCGGCCAGCCTGGCGATCGTACCGGCGTCGCGCCGATTTCGCTCGAAGCGATCGAACAGGTGCAGGTCAGCATCGCGCCCTATGACGTGCGTCAGGGCAACTTCGTCGGCGCCGCGGTCGACACCGTGACGCGCAGCGGCACCAACTCCGTGCGTGGTTCGGTCTACTACCGGTTCCGCAATGAAGACTTCGTCGGCACGGAAGCCCGCGGCCTCACCTACAACCCCGGCACGTTCAACACCAAGCAGACCGGCGTGTGGGCCGGCGCTCCGATCGTCAAAAATCGCTTTTTCGTGTTCGGCAACTTCGAAAACGAAGAGGACGCGCGCCCGCTGCTGACCTTCCGCGCCAACAACGGCGGCGAGCCCGTCGGCGGCAACGTCACCCGCGTCCTGGCGTCGGATCTGCAGAATCTCAGCAGCTTCCTGAAGACCAACTTCAATTACGACACCGGCCCATTCGACCCGCCGACCGATAACACGCCGCAGAAGCGCTACATGCTGCGCAGCGACCTGAACGTCAACAACAACAACAAATTCTTCTTCAACTACGTGCAGCTCGATTCGAGCTCCGACAACATCCTGTCGGGTTCGACGTCCGCCGGCATCGGCCGCCGCCAGGTCGCGACCGACCACATGGGCTACCAGAACTCGAATTACCAGATCCTCGAAAACCGCAAGACGGCGACCGGCGAGCTGAACTCGGTGCTGCGCAGCACGATGGCCAACACCTTGCGCGTCACCTACTCGGCGAGCGACGAAGGCCGGCCGCAAAGCGACGTGCTGTTCCCGTTCGTCGACATCCTGCAGGGCGGCACCGCCTACATCTCCTTTGGCAGCGAGCCGTTTACGCCGAACAACGAGCTGGTCTACAAGTCGTGGGAAGTCAAGGACGACCTCGTGAAGTTCGGGGCCAAGCACGAATTCACGTTTGGCGGCCGCATCGAGCGCTATCAGTCGAACAACGTCTTCTTCAACTGCTGCAAGCAGGGGGCGTGGGTCTATAACAGCCTGAGCGACTTCTATGCCGACGCCATGGCGACGGTGGCGAACCCGAATCGCACGACGTCGGCGGTGACGTCGCGGTATCAGGTCCGCTACATGAACCTGCCGGGCCTCGACAAGCCGACGCAGCCGCTGAAGTCACTTTACGGCGGCGCGTATGCCCAGGATGTCTGGCGTCCCCGCACGAACTTGAGCATCACCGCGGGATTGCGCTTCGACGTGCCGGTGTTCGAAAACACCGCCTACAACAACCCGAACGCGAATGCGTTGACGTTCCGTGACGAAAACGGCCAGCCGGTGCAGTACGACAGCGGCAAGATGCCCGGCGCCAACATTCTGTGGTCGCCCCGCTTCGGCTTCAATTACGACCTCAACGGTGATCAACGCACGCAGATCCGCGGTGGCACCGGCGTCTTCACCGGCCAGCCGTTGTATGTGTGGATCTCGAATCAGCTGGGCAACACCGGCATGCTGCAGGGCAGCCTGGTCGAGACGGCAACGACCACCAAGCCGTTCTCGACCAACGTCGACCGCTACAAGCCCGCGCCGACCGGCCAGCCGGCCGCCAGCTACGAATTGAACGTCACCGACGCCGACTTCCGTTTCCCGCAAGTCTGGCGTTCCAACATCGCCGTTGACCGGCGCCTGCCGCTCGGCATCACCGGCACCGCCGAATTCATCTACAACCGCGACGTCAACGGCATCTACTACATCAACGCCAACCTGCCGGCGCCGCAGACCGCCTACGTCGGTCCCGACAACCGGCCGCGCTGGACCAACAACCGCATCAACAACGCGCCGGGTAATCAGGTCACGGCCGCGATCGTGATGAAGAACCAGGACATCGGCCGGAACTGGAACATCGCCTTCTCGGCATCGAAGCCCATGTTCCGCGGCATTACCTTCAAGACCGCCTACAGCTACGGCGAGGCCAAGAACACCATCGATCCGGGCTCCACCGCCAACGCGTCGTGGAACAGCAATCCAACGCCGGCCGATCCCAACCTGCCGGGTCTCGGTTACTCGAGCTCATCGCCGGGGCACCGCTTCTTTACCCAGCTGTCCTACACGAAGCAGTACTTCGGTTTCGGCGCGACCACCGTCGCGGGCTTCTGGGAATCGCGTACCATTGGCAACACCAGCTACGTGTTCGCGGCCGACGCCAACGGCGACGGCGGCTCGACCAACGATCTCATCTACATCCCGCGCGATCGTTCGGAGATGAACTTCCAGACGTTCACCACCGGCGGCGTCACCTTTACCGCCGAACAGCAGGCCGAGGCATTCGAGGCCTATATCAATCAGGACAAGTACCTGAGGTCGCATCGCGGCCAATACGCGCAGCGGGGCGCCGTGTTCCTGCCGCTCGTGCATCGGCTCGACTTCAGCGTGTCGCAGGATGTGTTCAAGAACGTCAAGGGCCGCCGCAATGCGGGCCAGATCCGCATCGACGTGCAGAACTTCGGCAACATGCTGAATTCGGACTGGGGCGTCTCACAGCGCGTGATTCGCAACAACATCCTGACGTCGCCGTCCGTCGACGCACAGGGCCGCCTCACCTATCGCATGCAGGTGCTGAACAATCAGTTGATTCGTAATTCCTATGAATCAACGGTCGGCAATTCCGACGTCTACCAGTTCATGCTGAGCTTCCGGTATTCGTTTAATTAATACAGGCAGACAGGCAGACAGGCAGACAGGCGGACAGGCAGACAGGCAGACAGGCCTGACAGGCAGTCAGGCAGTCACAACCGCAACGGGCGGGTCGAAATCGACCCGCCCGTTGTCTTGTACGGCTAATATTTTCAGATGCAGCTACGCGCTCTCGCCGTCGTCCTCGCGCTGGTCGTGTCGTTCCCGATATCCGCCCAGGAACTGGGCGTGATTGATTTTCCGACTTCGGCTTCCCCTGCGGCGCAGGCGCACTTCGTCAAAGGCGTGCTGTTGCTGCATAGCTTCGAATATGACGACGCGCGCGAAGCGTTCGTCGAGGCGCAGCGTGTCGAGCCAGGCTTTGCAATGGCGTATTGGGGCGAGGCCATGACCCACAACCATCCGGTGTGGCAGCGCACGTCTCCGGACCTCGCACTCGCCGCGCTCGCGAAACTCGCGCCGACTCCGGATGCGCGACGCGCCAGGGCGCCGACGGAGAAGGAAAAGGACTGGCTCGCGGCCGTCGAGCGCCTGTTCGGCAGTGGCGAAAAACCGGCGCGCGATCTGGCCTACGCGGACGCGATGAAGCGCATGGCCGAGAGGTATCCCTCAGACGACGAGGTCAAGGCCTTCTACGCGCTCGCCATCCTGGGCACCAGTCACGGCGGCCGTGACGCCGCCACCTACATGCGCGCCGCCGCGGTGGCGGAGCAGGTCTATTCACGTAATCCGCAGCATCCTGGCGCGGTCCATTACCTGATTCATGCCTACGACGATCCCGTTCATGCGCCGCTCGGACTGCGCTACGCCGACGCGTACTCGAAGATCGCTCCCGCGGCAGCGCATGCCCTGCATATGCCGTCACACATCTACGTCGCAATGGGGATGTGGGATGAATCCGCCGCTTTGAACGAGCGCTCCGTCAAGGCCGCCGATGCCCGCCGCGAAGCCAGGAAGCTCGATGTCGATGAGCGCGGCTTTCACGCTTTGTTGTGGCTGGTCTACACCTATGCACAGCAGGGCCGGCATGACGACGCGCGCAACGTGCTGGCGCAGATCGACGCGGCTGCGAAAGAAAGCGGCTCCGTCAGGACCCGCAGCCACCTTGCCCTTGCGCGCGCCGCCTGGCTGATCGAATCGCGCAAATGGGGCGAAGCGAAAGCGCCGGTCGATGCCCGGAACCTGCCGAAGGACGCGGCGATCGCCGACCTGTTTGCGATTGGTTTTGCCGGGCTCCGATCGGGCAACCGCGGCGCGGCTGCTAACGCGATGGCGCAGATGGCCGCGCTGATGGCGGAAGCGCCGGTCAATCTCGCTCCGGTGCGCAGCCCCTCATCCACCACCGGCAGACCGGCGATTCCCACGGTGAAGCCCCTGCCAGGGCCACGCGCCGTCAATCCTCCGGGCGTCACGCCGATCACGCCGGCACCCGCGGCGAACCCTCCGGGGCAACCGCAGGGTCACCACGCCGCGACGGGACTACCGGCCGCTGGCGCGGGCGGCGACAAGAGGATTGCGCAGGTGATGGCGCAGCAGCTCGAGGCGGCGATTCTGTTTGCCGAGGGCCGCCGCGAGGAAGCGCTCGTGCTCGCTCGCCAGGCTGCCGTCGTCGAGGCTGGCCTGCCGTTCGAATTCGGCCCACCCGTCCCGGTCAAGCCGGTCAACGAACAGGTTGGCGAGATGCTGATGGACCTGCGCCGCCCGCGCGAAGCGATGGAAGCGTTCGAACTATCGCTGAAGCGCACGCCGAGGCGGGCGCTGTCGCTCCTCGGCCTGGCTCGCGCGGCGACAGCGGCCAAAGACCCCGGAACCGCACAGCGCGCCTACGGCGAGCTCAGGGATGTCTGGAAGCGCGCCGATCCAACGCTGCCGGAGTTGAAGGAGGTCGGCGCCGTCGCGGCGGCCAAGCCAAGCTCCCGCTGAAAACAAAAAGGCCGCTCGGTCCGAGCGGCCTTTTGCGTTGAATCGATGTCAGCGGCGGCTTAGTTGCCGCCGACGCGTCCCGGTTGCGCGGCAGCGCGGCGCATGCCTTCGGTGATGATGCCGACCTTCTCGACGCCCGCGCCCTTGGCGGCGTCAATCACTTCGACGATGTCTCCGTAACGCAGCCCGCCGTCCGCGGCGATGAACAAGGTCTTGTCCTTGCGCTCCTCGTAGATCTTGCGCAGCCGATCCTCGAGCTCGCCGACCGTGGTGTCCGACTTGTTGATCGACAGCTTGCGATCCGCGGTGTACTCGATGACGATCTGCGAAACGTCGACCTGCGTCTGTTGCGCGGTCTTGGTTTCGGCCGGCAGGTTGACGTCAAGTCCGCGCTGCGACAGCGGCAGGGCGGCCATGAAGATCACCAGCAGCACGAGCAGCACGTCGATCATCGGCGTGATGTTCATGTCCGCCGACACTTCAAGCTTCTTGGCAGTGACGACGCGGTCGGCGCCGTGGTGCATGTGTGCGTGAGCCATTACTTGCCTCCCCCGCCGCCCAGCAATCCCTGACGGTTCTTCGGATCGGTAATCAGGCCCATGTCCTCGATGCCGCTGGCGCGCAGTTCGTCCATCGCGTCCATCACGGCGGAGTAGCGCGCATCCTCGTCAGCCTTGATCAGGATGATGCGCTCCTTCTTGTTCTCGAGGATCTCTTCGACCTTCTGCCGCAGCTCCTCTTTCCGGACCGGCAGGCCGTTGACGAAATAACGATCGGTCTTGTCGACCGCCACCACCGTCTGGTCCTGCGTCTCCGGCTTTTCCGCGGTGTTGGCCGCGAGCGGAAGCTTGACGTCGGCGCCCTTTTGCAGCAGCGGCGCGACGATCATCATGATGATCAGCAGCACCAGCATGACGTCGACCAGGGGCGTGACGTTGATGTCCGATTTGACTCCGCCTTTGGAGCCGCCGACATCCATTGACATATGACTTACTCCTTCAATCTCGCGATCCGCCGACCTCGTGATCCCGCGCTCGATCGTCTGAGCGACGATCTCGAGATCGTTCGATCGATCTCGAGATCACCAGATCACCAACTTACCAGATTTCCCTAGGCCGTCTTCTTGATAAAGTAGTCGACCATTTCCGACGACGAGTTATCCATCTCGACGTTGAAGAACTCGAGCTTGCCCGACAGGTAGTTGTAGAACCACACCGCCGGAATCGCGACGAACAGACCAAGTGCCGTCTCGACGAGCGCCTCGGCGATACCGGCAGACACGGCGCCGATGCCACCCGAGCCCGACGACGCGATACCGACGAACGCGTTGATGACGCCGACCACGGTGCCGAGCAGGCCGACGAACGGCGCGGTGGCGCCGATGGTCGCCAGGCCCGAGACGCCCTTCTTCAGGTCGTTCGAGGTGAGCGCGGTGGCGCGCTGAATCGAGCGGCGGACGGTGTCGAGCAGGTCTTCACGGGAGAGGTTGGCGCCGCTTTCCTGCTGGAACTGGTATTCCTGCAGGCCGGCGAGCACGACCTTCGCAAGGTGGCTGTAGCGGTACTCCTTCGCCGACGACAGCGCGATCGCTTCCTTCAGACGGCCTTCCTTGAGGTGCTTGGCCACGAGGGGGGCGTACATCTTCGACTGCTTGGTGGCCTGGCTGTAAGTGTAGAAGCGCTCAATGGCGACACCGACCGACCAGAACGACATGATGAACAGGATGACGGCGACGGCCCATGCCGCGGGGCCCATCTGCTCGAACATGTCGACGAGGTCTAATCCGCCGCCCTCCTGCGCGAACGCAGGCGTGCTGAGCAACAGAATCGCAAACGCGGCGCTGGCTACCCGACCGAACTGAATCTTCCGACCTTCCATCGCATTCCTCCAAAAGTAAACGTTGGCCCGCCAGGCTGCGGGCCCTCTCACACCGTTACTGCAACGTGAACTGCACCGTGACCGTCATGATGACCGGCACCGGAACGCCGTTCAGCAAGGTCGGGGTGAACTGCCATTGACGCACTGCGTCGAGCGCCGCCTGATCGAGCAGCGGGATCGAGCGGAGTACCTTCGCGTCCTTCACCGAGCCATCCGGACCAATCGTCGCCTCGATGATGACGATGCCCTGCACGCGAGCCGACTGCGCGATTGGCGGATATACCGGGCGCACGTCGCGTGTCTTCTGGGGCGGCTTGATGTTGCCGCCGACGCGCACCGGTGCCGCCGGTGGCGGAGGTGGCGGCGGCGGTTCGGGAATGCCGCCGGTAATACCGCCGGCGACGCCGCCGATGATGCCGCCTTCGACACCAGCAGCCCGTTCGAATCCGGCCTCCAGACCAGTCTCGGCTTTGATTTCCTTCGGCGCTTCCAGCGGCGCAGCGTCGGGGCTGACGTCCATCGGCGGTGGCGGCGCTTTCGCTTCAGGCGGCGGCGGAGGTGGCGGTGGGGGGGGCGGCGGTGGCGGCGCGGCCACGAACGCCATCATCGACGGCGTGGTCGGCAGGGCGCCCATCGCCATCAACGGCACGATGATCATCGCGGCAACCAGCGTCGCCTGGATGAGCATCGTCAGTGGCACGGTGTACCACATCTTGTTGCCCATCTTGATCGATGGATCAACGACGTCGCCAAACATATCCTTTGGCACTTATTTCCTCCTCAACACGAGCAAAGACCGCCGATTATCCCTTCGACTCGCACGTGACGCAAGCGTCGCGGCTTCGCGCGGGACAGGCCCATCGGTCATGTAGACCGGGGGGTCTGCAGGTGGCGCGTCTTTCAATTAGACACCGGAAAACCGGGCCTGCTCCCTACAAAATCAAATCAATTCCGCGGCCGCAACGTCTACCGCGGGAACACGAAGGGGCCAGGTACACACCCGCACCTGACCCCTCAGACGCCCGGCGATTCTAGTCGGGCTTCAAACCCATCGTCAATACAGGCAGACAGGCAGACAGGCAGACTGGCAGACAGGCTGGACAGGCGGACAGGCGGACAGGAAGTCAGGAAGTAACGCAAGAGTTACCTGTCTGCCTGTCTGCCTGTCTAGCCTGTCTAGCCTGTCCAGCCTGTCTAACTCTCGATGCGCATGCCGTAGAACGAGCGGTACACGAAGTACATGCTGACGAGGAAGAACACGGCGGCAAGTCCGGTGGTCAGCATCGCGCCCGTGCCGATGTAGACGCCGAGCTCGACGGCGAGCAGCCCGAACAGGGTCGTGAACTTGATGACGGGGTTCATCGCCACCGATGAGGTGTCCTTGAACGGATCGCCGACGGTATCGCCCACGACCGACGCATCGTGCAGCGGCGTGCCCTTCATTTTCAGTTCGGTCTCGACGATCTTCTTGGCGTTGTCCCATGCGCCGCCGGCGTTGGCCATGAAGATCGCCTGGAACAGGCCGAACAGCGCGATCGAAATCAGGTAGCCGATGAAGAAGAACGGCTCGATGAAGGCAAACGCCAGGGTCGAGAAAAACACGCCCAGGAAGATGTTGAACATGCCGCGCTGCGCGTAGATCGTGCAGATCTCGACCACCTTCTTGCTGTCCTCGACGGACGCCTTGGTCGAACCTTCGAGCTTGATGTTGGCCTTGATGAACTCGACCGCGCGGTAGGCACCGGTCGTGACCGCCTGCATCGACGCGCCGGTGAACCAGTAGATCACCGCGCCGCCGGTGATCAACCCGAGCAGGAACGGCGGATGCAGGATCGACAATTTCGCAATCGACGCCTGGTCGGCCAGCCCCTGCGTCAGCGCCATGATAATCGCGAAGATCATCGTCGTGGCACCGACGACGGCGGTGCCGATCAGCACGGGCTTGGCGGTCGCCTTGAAGGTGTTGCCGGCGCCGTCGTTCTCTTCGAGGAGTTCTTTCGCGACGGTGAAGTTCGGCGTGAACCCGAAGCTGTTCTTGATGTCGCTGTCGATGTTCGGCATCTGCTCGATCGTCGACAGCTCGTACACCGACTGCGCGTTGTCGGTGACCGGGCCATAGGAGTCGACGGCGATCGTCACCGGGCCCATGCCCAGGAAGCCGAACGCCACCAGTCCGAAGGCGAAGATGGCCGGCGCCACCATGATCGGCGCGTCCGCAATCGTCGTGGTCGCGAGATCCATCGACGACACCAGGTAGGCGATCGTCATCAGGCCCATGATCGCGAGGCCAAGCCAGTACGAGCTGAAATTGCCGGCAACCAGGCCCGACAGAATGTTCAGCGATGCGCCGCCTTCCCGCGACGAGCTGACCACTTCCCGCACATGCGCCGAGTGCGTCGAGGTGAACACCTTCACGAACTCGGGGATGATCGCGCCCGCCAGCGTGCCGCAGGTGATCACGGTCGA
>Ga0196963_10000843_pt1 | contig 23655 bp, 25 predicted proteins | sample S1_5metaG_FD_148600 | JGI IMG/M metagenome (GOLD analysis project Ga0196963, IMG submission 148600) | Soil microbial communities from Anza Borrego desert, Southern California, United States - S1_5 | ecosystem: Environmental > Terrestrial > Soil > Desert | place: USA: California | collected...
TTTAAGTCCCGCTATATGGAGTATTCGCGGACTAACAAAAACCCTCAGACGCACTATCGGGACACGTTAGCTTTCCGCATGGTGGAGGAGGTGTACCCCATAAAGCACTTACGGGAAATGACGCCTGATTTAATGGAGCGCTTAAAGGAGCTTTGGCTACAGCGGGGGGTTAAAAAGCCATCGATCAACCGGGCGCTCTCGGCGTTAAAGGCGGCCATGCGGAAAGCGGAGGATTGGAAGTATCGGCCTTTTGAAAACTGGACCAGGGTACACTACCTCAAAACCCCGAAAGCACGATTGCATTGGTACACCTTGGAGGAGTTAAAGCGGTTGCGGGATCGGTGTAAAGGGATCTGGTTGACGGGGTTCATGCTGGGATGGGAAGCGGGGTTACGGCCAGCCGAAAAACTGCGCTTGGAATGGGCAGACGTATACTGGCACTCTAACAAACTCCACATTAGAGAGGCCAAGGGGGAGAAAGAGCGCTGGGTCCCGATGTCAAAGCCATTGCGATCCTATCTTGAGGCCTTGCCGAAGGGGTCTACGTTCGTCCTAGGCGATGAGAAACCGAACGAGAAGGTATGGGCCGCCTATTGGCGCAAGATCGTGCGGAGCGTCCGGCTGAAAGGGTCTGAGTATACCCTGCGACACTCGTTCGCCAGCCATTTAGCCATGGCCGGGGTTCCGCTGAAGAAGATAGCGGAGTTGATGGGTAACACGGTGAAAGTCGTTGAAGACCACTACGCGCACCTATGCCCTGATTCGCTCATCTCTTCCATTGACAGCCTCCCCAAAATCGGCCATTCCGGTGGTTCCGCTTTAATGCCGGGCCCTTTGGACCAGAGAGGCCTTGATAAGACTGTACAGGTTTGATAAGCTCGACGGTAAAGGGGAAAAGGGGCCCCAACCACGACGAGAAAAGGGGCCTCGTCGGGGCGTCCCTTCCTGGGCATAATTTTCCGACGAGGCATATTCCGCTTAGTTCCGGTATGGCGGGGTTTTTAGGCGGCGTCTTTCACGTCCAGGATATCGGTATCAACGTCGCTCTGGGCCTGGATCATGCCATTACGCCATTGGGCGCGGGCTTCTTCCGGGGTCTTCGCTTCAGTCAACACCACGATCCGCACGACACGCACTACGGTAACAAGGTACTTCGTCATTGGGGGTCTCCTAGGCGCGGCTTATTTGGGGGTCTTTTCAATCCGGCTTAAACCCGGATGCTTTGTCTAAGTGCTTCTTCGCCCATTCCGAGACAGACAGCCCTTCCTTCTTCGCGGCTTTGTCATACGCCTCTTTGCGGCTGACGACTTCTTTCGGCGGTCCAATGTAGATATTCAAGTTAATTGGCACAAACTTATCGGTCATGATTCCCCCTGTTATGTTCTGACATGACAGGATGATAGATAAAAAAGGGGGCTAATGCGAGAAGCGCACAGGCTTGGTTGCAATGAGTCTCATGGTTAGTTCCTCCATTCCGTTCCGTTCGTTTGGTATTCCGTTACATACGCCCATAAAACCCACATAGGTGTAATCATGGTTAGTTCACCATCTCCTTTCGGGGTTTGTTGTCTCACATACATACTATATCATGACATGATATGTGATATCAAGCACAAAATAGCGGGGGTGGAAAAATAAAAAACAAGTGTATGAGGGGCCAAATTTCCCGGTCATTTACCGTCGAGGAGGAGGAAAGGACCCGAGAACCCCCCCTAGACAAATGGGGAAAGTCATGTAGATTTGTTGTAACTCACGGCCTGCTGTAGGCCGATTGCGTGATGGAGAGTCCTGACCGGACCTGTTGCCTTTGTGTGATGTTACAGAGCCACCCGTCATGCACTATAACGCCCGTGGAGACGGACTCAGTTAAACAGATAGCACCTCTCTGCGCGTGAAGAAGGCTTGAAGCGCCTTAGACATGGCGAAGAGTCAACTGTCATCGAGAGACGGCAAAACGACCCGCTTTCTTTTTCTTTTTACCCTTTTTCTTTTTCTTTAGGTTGCCGTTTTCCGTCTCTACTACTTTATGCCTTTTACTCACTACTGCCGTTATCATGTTCTCAAGAGGTCGGGTCAGTTCGGTTTCGGGTTTCAACGCTGGATTGAACGATGCCGTTGCGGTCGTAGTGTGGCCGTGCATATATCGTGGTCACATAACGGTAATAGGGCTACGGCTAGGTCCGCTAAACATTGGTTCGATCAAGAAGGACGATTAGTGCGGGTTACCGGTATGGATGGAGGATTGCCAGATCAGGAGGATCAACTGGAAGGCAGGGAAAGGAGGGAGGATCGGGAGGACCCTTCACCACAGAGAGAGCCAGCGGAAATCCCCGATCCTGGGCCTTTAGACCCGTCATCCGGTGATAATGCCTAAAAACATGCAAAACGATGCGATAATTCAACAAATGGTTCCTGACTCGCATTGTTACATGCCTAATACCCCTCATACCCCTCAAGTGTCCTACACAAAACGATGCGTAAAATCAACAAACGCAAATTCTCACTACCATGATAAGCTGTATTATATTTCATCATGGTTGGGTCTAACGGCCCAGAGACCCCGGCACCCCCATGAAATCGATCAAGTGAACCTTAACGTTCCTACCCCCTGCGCCAAATACGGAATTTGGCTTCCGTCGGAGTATACGATTCCATGCGTTATTTAGACACGTTTTCTATGTTGCCTTCCGAGATGATTCATAAAAGCGCTGTAGATGTTTGTTTTGGGTATGACGATGCCCTATAAGCAAATCGTCGGGTCGATTGTTTTTGCGGTGATGACGGTGTTGGGGTTACTGACATGGAAATACCCGAGTTAGAGAAATGTTTAGAGTGTGAAGGGGCGCTTGTGTTATGCCAGAACAAACAATGTGAGCATGACGACTTGTACTATTACTGCGCGGCATGCGGATTGCATTTTCACTATATCCCGAGTTTGCGAGCCTGGGCCGGGATCTGAGGAGATTCAGCGTGACCTTGACATGCGTTTACTGCGACGAAGAAATTCCGGAAGGCTGCGGGATGTTTGGCCGGGGCCATGCGGCCTATTGCGATAGCCATTGTCTGAATATGGGGAAATGCGCGCGCAAGTTCGGCGTCTTTAAACGACCGGCGCCGCAACGCCGATACGTCCTCGGAAAACGACGCCGGCCTGAATCATTCTAGAACCCCCCCTTGTAAATCGCGGAAAGTCCTGTAGAGTTATATCAAGCGCTTTAAGTGCGGCAGACAGATTTGCCGGACTTTGAGCGCTATTTTTTAGCCCACTTAAAGCGCTTTGGGCCGGGCGTGGAGTGAACCTTAGCGGGATCGTCCACGTACCGCTTTGATGGATCGCCTCGAAGAAGCGAAAGCCCTTGCCGAAGAATTCTCGACTGCGGCCCGAAAATTGGTGCCAAGTCCAGACGGTAAAACCATTTTCGCGCCCCTCCTAGCCGATAAGCAGCTGCTCGATTTGCGGTTTAAAGAACTCCAAATCCAACGGGCCGTGAAAGCCGCGCTGACCGCCGCGCTCCAATCCAAAGTGTTTATCGATCCCGAAGAGGCGTTGACTCAAGCCTGTCTGGAAACGGGCATTGACCGCGAATGGGCGCGGAACTATTTTGCCAGTCCTCGCTACAAGAAATGGTTTGTCGATCGGATGGAAGAAATTTCCGCGAACTTGGGGCTATCGATTGAATACCTTGCGCTTAAACATAAGCAGAACATCGAAGGCGACATTAAGCTGACCAGCGGGCAGCTCGAAAGCCTAAAAGAGTTGGGTGACCGCTTCTGGCCGAAAATTTCACGGATCGAACATCAGGTCGAAACAAAACAATCGACAACGCTTGACGATCTGCCGGATTTTCAGCGCCGCGTGGACGAACTGGAAGAAAAATTGCGCTCGTCGATCCCCACGGAGGGACTCTTTGACCCCGGAACCTGAACGATCCGACGTGTCGCATATCAAACGGGCCCTTGCCCGCGCCTTGAAGGAAAAAGAGCGTGACCGCCAGGAAAACAAGATCCGTTATTATCTGCCTGCTTGTCTGGCTCATTTTCCTAAGCGCTGTCCAAGCGATTGCCGTAGCTCTAAGCACCTGGCTTTCCATCAGTCTATGGCGCGGAATCGCTTTGTCTTTGGCGGAAATTCTAGCGGCAAGACCGTGATGGGACTGACGGAAATGGTGATTCGGATGAGTTTTCATAAGCATCCCTATAACGGGCTCGACCTGCCACACCCGGCATTTCATCGCGTCGAATTTGAATCGTTCCGTAACTTGGAGTCCTATTATTTACCGCTGTTTAAAGAGTGGGTGCCGAAATCCCTGCTCATCAACGGGTCCTGGAGCGATTCATATAACGTCAAATACAACATTCTCCGCCTCAAAAATAACGATTCGCTCGATTATTTGTCCTATGACATGGAAACGGGGAAGTTTGAATCCTCCACAATTCATGACATCTGGGCCGACGAGAAAATGCCGGAAGACGTTTACGATGCCAATCTCTCCCGTCTCCTGCGAACAGATGGCTATCTCTGGAATACCGTTACGCCCATTAACGGCATGCCCTGGATTATGACCCGCGTGTGGGGGGTGAACAACGAAAATACACAGTCTTGGGTGATTGATATGGACGAAAACCCGTATATCTCGAAAGCGGCCAAAGATCGGATCTTAAGCGAAATGTCGCCGGACGAACGCGAAGCCCGGAAATCCGGCCGGCCGATGCAATTTCAAGGGCTCGTCTACCCCCATGTGAACGAAGGCGTTCACATGTCGGATCGAAAACCGGAACCCTACTGGCCGCTCTATTTCTGCTTGGACGCGCACCCGCGGAAACCCGCCTTTGGGCTCTGGATCGCCGTGGCGCCGGACGAGTCGGTCTATTGCATCGACGAAATGGAATTGCGCGGCACACCCAAAGAGTTGGCCGAACATATCTTTCGCAAAGAGTATGACATCCGCCGCTGGATCGGCGGCGGACCGTTCCGGGGCGTGCAGAAACGGTGGATCGATCTCTCGGCTATCGTGCAGGATTCGGATATTCAAATGAATTATGACTTGCTCGCGGAGTTTGCCAAATTGGGACTCCCGTTTAGTCAGGCGAACCGTTCCAGCGTCGGGTATACCATCGTTAAAAATTATCTCCAATACGACAAAGAAAAGCCCATCGGGGCGTTTAACCGGCCGATGCTCTATTTCTGCCGTAACCGCGTGCCGAAAACGTGGTTTTCCATGACGCACATCATTTACGACGAGTATAGATCCCGTACCGGGCGCGACCCGAAAGAAAAAGTCAAAGATTGGGGAAAAGACCCCGCCGATTGCGTGCGCTATCTCTTGATCGAAAAGCCACGCTACCAGCTGCAAATGTCGGCGGTCAGCTACGGCGAACCGGGATTGGAGCGGTGCTATGTCCAGCGATAGAAACGGCGTTTACATCGATCCAAACGTTGTCAATGACGTGGATCGTAAATTGCGCGCCGATGCCGCCGCCATGAATAGCATCGCCTCGGCCGCCTGGAACGATGCTTGGGGGATTCAGGAAGGGCCGTTGGGCGCGATTGCCAACCCCGGCCCGCGGATTCCCTGGTATAAACGAAACCGTCCGCAGCCCGCGCCCCAAGTCGCGCCCCAAGTCGCGCCGGCGCCGGCGGTCACGCCCACGGCCAATATCGGGTTTAGCCTGAACAAGATCTTTCGCGCCGATATCTTTGCCTGGATCAAGCAAGCCCCTAGCGGTTGGGCGGATGTCATTGTCGCCAATCCAACGATCTGGCGGAATCGGGGCGACGGCTGGTCATGTGAACTCGGGTTCGAACGCACCCGCTATGAATACGACGGGAAATTGATGAGTCTTGCGGCCGAGTTTGCCCGCGTTGCCCGGCCGACGGCGCATTTGTTCCTGTTAGGGACGGGAAACATCCCCAAACTGAAGGAATTCGGCTGGAAAATTTTCGAAGAAATCCATCCGACAGTCGGCGATCATTTTCTCTGGCATTACACCCGCGCCAAGGCCAAGCCAAGCGTCGAAGTCCCGCCGTGCGATCTTGTTCCCGTCGAAAATTACCCCTATCCGGTGATTCACCCGGAATGTATCGAAGCGCTTTTGGCGTCCAGCGCCATGGAAGGCGCGACCGTTTTCGCCCCGTTTGCTGGGTCGGGATCGATCTGTCGTCAGGCAAAGGCCATGAGAATGTTCTATGTCGGCGTGGAAAAGGGCAATTGGGAGGAATTATGGACGGGCCTATAGAAACGGCAGCGGACGTCTTTTTATGCGCGCTTTTTCTCATTTCGTTGATGATTCTTTTTCCGTTGGCGCTCCTTTTTGCGGGATGCGACCTCCTATATCAGACGTTTAAGCGCGGATGCTCGATTTAGTTCTGCCATCGCGCTATCAGCGACGCCGGTCGGCCAAAGTTCGACCGGACCGGTTCCGTGGGTTCGCCAAGCATATTCCTTGCGGCGGCGCAGCGTTTTGGTTTACGCGCTTTGGGAAAGCGTGGTTTGACCTGAACTCTTCAGAAATCTTTTTTGAAGACGGGCAGATCAAGCTCCTGAACCGGCCGATTGAAGAATACCGCTGCCCGCATTGCCGTCAATCGTTAGAGGGAAAAGCGTTAAGACTTATAAAGATCATTCAAGATGACGAAGCGGACGCGATTCACGCGCAAGCCCATCGGAAAGTGCCGGTTGGGCAGGTCTGTTCTTTGTGCGGAGACCGGAAAAAGGGGAGCGCGTGAAGTGGTCGGATGAAGTGCGTCTCATTGACGAACTGCTCAAGCGCGTGACCAATTTGGGCGCGGTGGTCGAGCGGGACATCACGCAGCTGGAAAGCCGGAAAACAACGCTTGAAAATGCCATTGCGAACCTGGAATCCGATTATGAATTGCTCCGGGCGCGAAACGAAAACGCCAACAAAGAATTTAAGAAGTCGATTCAGATGGATTTGCAGAACCTCGAAGAAAGTAAGCGCCGCGTGCAGCAGCGCGAAAAACTTCTCATCGAGAAAGAAAAGGAAATCGGCCGGTTAAAGGCCGAATTAGAAAATCATGTCGCCGACGCGCAAGCGACCCGGCGACAAATGGAATCGGTAGGGAGGAACCATGCCAGAAAATAGCTCGTCAGCGACACACAAAATGATGGACGGTCCCGCGCCCAAGGCGAAAAAGAGCTTGATCAGCGAAACGGGGAAAACAGGGGATCTGGGCGCGATGTCGCCGGCCCTTAAAGCGGTAGGCGTTGAGCCGAACACGGGCAAAGCTCGCATTACGACCGCCGCCAAGTCCGGCGACGGATTTTCCGGGATTTATCCGGAAACGCCGGCCGGTAAACCGGGGAAAACCTTTATCAATACGGGCGCTCTGAAGAATGGCTAGGCTGACGGATTTCGTTAAGCCGAAAGTCTCTTTCAAAAAAGGGACAAAAGCGTTTAAAAAGCGCAAGCGCATCGCGGAAGGAATTGCGCGCCGGAATCCGGTCATGCCAATCGACCGGAAGTTCCGGCTGGCGACGGCGGCGGTAAAAAAACATGAGTATTGAACGCGAAACGCTAAACCTTTCCAGCTTGCCGGTTGAAGAACGGGCGCTTGGCGTCGAAGTACGGCTAAACCCGGCGGAGGAGCAGGAACTCTCCAACTATATCCGGTCTTCCTACACGGAAATGAAGTCCGACCGGACCAGCCTGGAAATGGAATGGGCGGACAATCTCCAACGCTACGAAGCGGTCTTGCCGAAACCAATGGGGCCGTGGCCGGGTTCCAGCGATATTCGCCCGCCGCTCTCGCGGGTTGTCACGGACACGTTATGCGCCCTTTGGATGAACTCGCTTTTTGGCAATCGTTCCAAAGTGCGCGCCAATCCCATCGGGCCGGACGATATCGCGAAGGCGCGCAAAAACGAAGAGTTTGCCCGTTACGTGCTGGATAACGAGGTTCTATTCTATGACGTGATGGACCGGGCGACCGCGCAATTTCTCGGGCCGACGGGAAATGCGTTCTTAGAACCCCGTTACGTCGTTGAAAAAGAGCTTCGCGAAGAACGGGTTATGGAAGAAATTGAAGACCCCATGGACCCGGCCGCGCCTAAACAGCGCGTGGAACGGGTCGATGAGTATGAGGAAACGGTTTTCGACGGTGTGCGGGTGGACCTTATTTCCGCAGAGCATATTTTCGCGCCGGGCGCGCCTTATGCCTCGGCGCAAGAAGCGGCCGAACGCGATATTTTGATCAAGCTCATGCCACAAACCGTCGAAGAAATACGGCGTAAAGCCAAAGGGAAACGGCCGAAATACCATAACGTCGATCTCCTGGATCTTCTCATGGCGACGGAAACGAAGTCGCACATGACCTACGCCAAGGAGAAAGTCGACCATATCACGAAAGAGTATTTAAAAGGCCGTCGCGTGGTGAATACCGCGGAAGCCTATCTCTGGTGGAACGTCCCAGGGTCCGGCGACCAGCGCGAGCAGCGCATCATTGTGACCCTTGATATCGATACAGGGATCATTTTCCGGGTCATTAAGGGCCGCTGTCGTATCGTGCATATAAAGCCGTATCCGGTGCCGGGCCGGTTTTGGGGCCGGTCCCCCATTTCCATTGTGAAGCCCATTCAAAAGAACATTGATGCCGTGGTTAACCAATTTATCGACGCGGGAACGATTGCCAATCTGCCGGTCGGGTTTTACCGCGCCGGGGGAACCTTTAACCCGCAAATGTTCAGCCTGACGCCGGCGCACATGTACCCGGTGGAAAATCCGGGAGATGTCGCCTGGGCCCCAACGCCCAAGCCGGATAATTCCCTGCCTGTCATCGAGCAATTAATGTGGCAATACATCGAACGGCTGTTCGGGTTGAACGAAATCATTCAAGGCGCGGGCTCGCGCAATATCACGACCGCGACGGAAGCGATTGAAGTGTCCCGCCGCGCCGCCGTGAAGTTTGGCGCGCCGTTCCAACGGACCATCCATCAACTGAACCCGCTGCTTCAGCATATCCACGACCTCAACTACGAATTTGCGCCGGAAGAGAAAACCTATCGTGTGATTGGACGGGACGGTCTGCCCGTTTTCAATAAATACACGCGGGAAGACTCCAAGGCGCGATTAAATTACGCCTTTGAAGTGGAGACGATCTTCGACGAGCAATTGGCCCGAGACACCATGCTCTTGGCCTATCGCATGTGGCGCACGGACCCGCAAGTGATGTTAAACCGGGCGTCGCTGTACCGCTTCACGCGGGACGCCATGGAAGCGATTATCGGGGATTCTTCGCCGTATTTGCCGGTGCCCGAAGAAGCCAAATTGCCAAGCGCCGAAGAAGCCATTCAGCTTCTTTTGTCCGGCGAGCGGGTAGACCCGAAACCGGGCATCGACGCCGAAAATTACGTGCGCGTTTTGGCCGCCTTTATCGATAGCGCCGAGTTCCAGCAGCTTCGCAACGATCAGCAGCGGGCGATTTTCGCCTTTTTTGCCAAGGTGAAGTTCATGCTGGAAACGTTCGAAAAGTTCAACCTGAATATGGACGGGAAATTTGACGGGCTGATGGAATCCATGGCCGGCAGTTTACCGCAGATGAGCGTCGGTAAAAACCCGTCTAGCACGTTCAATAACGTCCGCATGGGACCGGGCCGACAAGGGGGAATGAATGCTGAACTTTCTTCGCAAATGCAAGGCATCGTCGGCGCCCGATAGCGCGTTGAGCGCGGCGCATTTAGCGTTGCTCGAGCGCCTCTTTGGAGCGGAGGAGGGGAAGAAGCATTTATTGAACGTCGTGGCCCCCGTGTCGCCGGACGCCGAGACGGTGTTAAAAGACGCGGCCGCCGTGGAATTGACCGTGCATGGGGCGGGGTATCGGCTGCTTGAGCGAGCCGTTTGGTACAGGCTCCTTACGGCATTGCGGAAATCGCTGGCGAGTACGTCTCTTTCGGAGCGTGAAGCGGCGCGCCAACAGGTGTTAGCCTATTTGGCGGTGTTGCATCTGCCGTATGAGATGCGGTATGCGGCGGATGCGATTAAGCAAGCGAACGAATTAGCCAAAGCACAGTCGTAGCTCTTTTCATCATCGTCGTAAGCAAAGCGGGCAAGTTCAGGTGCCTGAACCATCTGAACCGCCCGCTTTTTTTATGCCGATTTAATTCGCCGTGGCGGCGTTAAGGCCAAAGGAGAAGTCATGGAACAACCAACTGGCGTGAATGGCACGGAATCGCCAACCGATGATCGCGGGGTTCCCTTGCGGAACCTCCAAGCGGAGATGTCACGAAAGATGCAGGAGTTGGACGAAAAGTTGACCCGGAATCTGGAAGCAATTCAGCAAAAGCTGGAAGCGTTTCAGACGGAACCTGAACCGGCGGAAGTGCCCCAGGGGTTGCCGTATGACCCTCGGGAGGAGCTGACCAAAATATCACGCGATCCACGGCGTTATGTGGACGACTCTATTAAACCGCTTCAGGAACGGATTGACCGTACCGAGAAAGAGAAAGAAGCGTTAAGGACCGAACTGGTCCGCCTTCGATGGGAACAGCAGGAAAAAGTCATCGCTGAGGCCGAAGGAAAGAAGCGCTGGGACGATCTTCCCCGCGATTTTCAATCCAGCCTCATCAGCATCTTGAAGGAGCGGAATTGGGTGGATAACCCGTCACGCGCCTGGGATGCCTATGAACTGCTCAAAGCCCGCGAAGCGCAAAAAGTTCGTGAAGAACCGGAACGCTTGGAACGTATCGACCTCGCGCAATCCGAAGGGTCCGGGCGTGTTTCGGGAAAGACACCCGTTAGAACATTAACACGCGAGCAACTGTCCGTCTTAGCGGCCGATCCGCGCAACAAGGAAAACATGAAACTTCTCGATCAAGTTCAAAAGGGACAAATAAAAGTCGAAGGATACTAAGGAGGTGTTTTTCTTGAAAGCTCTTTTAAAGGTCTTTGCGGTAGCGGCGTTTATCACGCTCGTTACCAAGCCTCTCATGGCAGAGCAATACATCATCCCGCAGGACAGCGTTGGGCAAATCCCAGGCGATATCAGTCTTGTCGGCGTCGATGTTATTGACGCGACAGGCACCCGGAACTACGGCATTACAAGCCCGGTGATTCTGTACGGCGTGTGTGTTTCAAGCGACGTGGTGACGAACTACGCCCAGCTGCGAGACACCGACACGTTGAACAGCACATCGGACATTGCGATGACCGTATTTCCTGATGGTCAATCGACCAACGCCGCGCAAACCCTCTGTACACGATTGCCCGCTCCGGTCATTTTCCGGAACGGTCTTTCGATTACGTTGGGCAATGCGGTCGGTTCGACGACCAAGGGACGCTGGCAATTCTTTGTCCGGCGCAGGCTCATTGGAAACGCACGCGGGACCGATACGTCGTTTAGCGCGACGTCGGCCAGCGACTAAGGGAGGTGAATTAACACATGGGAGAGTTTACAGCTACTACAGCAGCGGCCTATTTGCCGGATGTCTGGTCAGCAAAAGTATTTGAGAATGCGTATGAAGACGTGCTCATTTCTGATCTCGTCGTCTCGTTAGATGCGGAAGTGGCGAGCTATGGCGATGTCGTCCATATGCCCGTCATGGCGTCTCTATCGACCGCAACCAAATCAGCTGATACGGACGTGACATTTACGGCCAACACGGACACGGATACTACCGTGACCGTGAATACATACGAGTATGTGGCGGTCGCCATTACGCTCGAAGTGATGAAGAAGGCGAAGTATGACTTGCCGGGCTTGAACCAGAAGGCGATGGGCAAAGCCATTGGCAACCGGTGGGACGCACAAATCGCCGGGTTGTACTCGGGATTAAGCCAGTCAGCCGGCACGGCCGGCGGCGGCTTTACCGATGCTGCGCTCATTGAAGCCGTTCGGCTTCTTGACGTGGCTAACGCGCCGGATGAGGATCGCAATCTGGTACTTCATCCGTCGGCCTGGGCGGACTTCATCGGCATCGAGAAGTTCTACAACTCCGCGACGTTCCCGCAACAGAAAATCCTGTCGAAGAACCAAGTAGCGGAAGTGTATGGGTTGAAGGTTTTCAAATCCAACAACATTTCCACCTCTGGAACAACTGAACGCAACCTGGTGTTCCACCGGGAAGCCTTTGGTCTGGCGCGATCCATCAAGATCGACGTCATGATGCAGGACATGGCGCGGGCCGGCCGGAAAGAAATCGTCGCCTATACCCTCTACGGGTACGGCGAAATCCGTGACGCTTTCGGCGTGACGGTCCTGAGCTAATTGGGGGCCTTTCTCACTGGGGGGCGGGGAGCAATCCCCGTCCCCGGGTGGAAAGGATGAACGATGGGACGATGCGTTAAATGCGGCGCGACAAACGTTGAAATCGATTTTCTAGAACGCTGCGAACCGTGTTTTCGGCATTACGTGATGAGCGTGGAAGACGATGGCCGGATGCCGTTTGTAAAGGCGCCTGGTTACACCGTGACAAACGCGCATCTTGACGATATCCGACGACGGAGAATCGACGAAAACGGGAAAGTCTATCGCGATTATGGAAAAAAGTCTTTCGTGGTGTAAGCAGCATCCCTGGATCATCGGCTTTCTGGCGTTAGGACTCCATACTGTCGGGATGGTGTTTCTCATCGACTATTTGCAGAAACATTGCGCGGGGTACGTCTTCAGCGGGTTCTATTCGACGAACGCGCAGCGAGACGGCCAGAAGGTTCAAGTGTACATACCGTTTTATGAGGAGGACAGATGAAAGAGCGAATTTTAGGCGGGTTTCTGGGAGCGGTGATTTTTTTATCGTCTGGCAGTACCTTATGGTCGGCGGATTACGAAGCGTCCCATTCCACCAATACAACCGGGTCTGTTACCACGGGCATTATCCCGAATACCGATCCTGGGGATATTCTAGTGCGCCTCTTAATTAACCAGCGGTCACCCTCGGCCTGTACGGTGACGCTCTACGATTCAAGCGCGACGGCAACAACGTCCCTGGGAACCGTGGATATTTCGACCGGCGCAACGTCCATGAGCGGGCCGTTTGATGAAAGCGAATACACCTACATGCTGCGCGTGTCGAGCGCGATTACGATCTCGAAATCCTGTACATCGGGGAACGTGACCGTTCTCTGGCAGAACAAACGATGACCCTTTCAGAAATTGTCAACGCTGCCGGCCGGCGAACGAACAAGACAACCACGAACTCGGATGTTCGCAACAAGTTCATCGAACACGTGAACGCCATTCGAGAAATCGCCTGGACGAAATACGACTGGTCCTGGAAAAAGCGCGTCTGGTGGTTGCGGACGTACGATCAAGTGACCTCGGGCACGATGACCGTTACAAACGGGTCGTCTACGGTCACAAACAGCGGAACGCCGTTTAGTTCGACGCATGCGGGATGGTACTTGCGGATTTTGGGGTCGACGCCGGAATCGTGGTATCGCGTAATTAACGTGCCGTCTAGTTCGACCTTGACCTTGGACCCGGCCTATCAGGGCTCAACGGCGTCCGGGGTAAGTTACGAGCTGCGAAAAGTCGATTATCTCTTGCCGTCTGAATTGGAAGGGATGCCGACCGTGGTTGAAACGGAAAACCGCGTGCTAACGCTCAATCCGCCGCTATTTACGCGGCCTTTTGGTATCCCGGACACGCGGGGGAAACCGACGCACGGCATTGTATGGAGCGATGACCCGATTGGCAGCACCTACACGACCGGGACGATTTCAGGAACGGCCGATACCCGCACGGTGACCGGCAGTAGCACGGCGTGGCTGGCGAACGTCACGCCGGGCGACCAACTGGAAGTCGTGGTCGGAAGCGCCACGTATAAATATACCGTGCGTTCCGTCGAATCGGATACGTCGCTCACGCTCTATCAGTTTTTGCGCGTCGATATTTCGTCGGGCACAAGTTACACGATCCGCAACCAGTTTGGCCGGATTTTGCGCCTGACGCCCACGGCGGACGACGAATATCCCATTGCGGTGCATGGCACACGCCGGTTTTATCCCTTGCAGCATGATGACGATATCGACGAATTGCTGGCCTGGCACTCGGAAGCGATCATTACGGGCGTGATTGCCTTAGAACAAGGCGCCACGCCGGACGACCGCGAAAACCCGCAGTTTGTGAAGTTCCTCTCCCTGTTATCGACAGCTGCGGCGGCGGATGCGCGCAACATGCACGCCAATCATCCCGCGCCGATTCAAGTGTCTTGGGGGGCTTACCGTGCCTAAGATCCCGGCGCAGCCGGTCGATTTTTATGAAAACACGACGGGCATGGTGCCCATTAATTCGGGTATTCGCGTTCCGACAAGCGGCTGTTTAGAGGCGATCAACGTGAATCTAACGCCGATCGGCGGGCTTTCCCGGCGCAACGGATATTCGCGGCTGAATTCCAGCGCGTTTGTCACCGACGGCATTATGACGGGGCTCTATGACGCCGCGTTTTCCTCGGGCACAAACGTGTTGGTCGGATTTGGCGACACGAAAGTAAAGACCATGGATAACTTGGACGGCACCTGGGACGACAGGACGGGGGCCTTGACCATTACGGCCGGCCAGAACAATTTATGGTCTTTTGCGATGCTCAATGACATCGTCGTATGCGCGAACGACACGAACAACTGTATTCAAATTAATAGTTCGCTCTCCGCTTCCACCATCGGAGCGGCCACCATTGATTCGGCGCTCTTTGTCGTGGAGTACCGGGGCTACATGTTTTACGGAAACACCGTGGAAAGCGCGACGCGGTTCCCGGACCGGCTGCGCTTTTCCAACAGCGCCGCGCCGGGTACCCTCACATCGACCGATATCGTAAGCGTTCATCAAAAGCAAGGCGGCCAGTTGCGCGGAGCGATTGTCTACAAGGACCGGCTGCTATGCTTCAAGGAAAACGGGCTGTATGAAGTCATTTTTTCCCCGACGCGGGTCAATTCGAGCGGCGCGTTGTTCCCGTTTATTGAAAACCCCAATCCGCTGATTGTCGGCGTCGGAACGCAATCGCATCGAACCCTGGTCCATTTCACGACGCCCACGACCCATAAAGCGCCAGGCGACTATATCTTCTTTGTCGATCAATTCGGCATGCCACGAATCTATGCCGGCGGGTCCACGGCCCTGCAAGTCGGCTATGCGATCTCGCGATCTCGGGATACCGCTATTCGCTCGTTAGTGGACGTTGACCATAGCGTTACGTCCTTACGGTCTCAATTTGCGATCAACTACCCCGAACGAAATCAAATCTTTGTATTTCAGGATAACACGACCCAAATGGATACTTGCTGGGTCTTGGATTATTCCGTCGATTGGGCTTGGACGCGCCACAACTTCGCGGATGCTTTTACGTGCGGGGCGCTTGTCCGCCACACGGATGGCACCTACCGCGTTTTTACCGGCGACCGGAGCGGTTTCACCGTTCGCCACGACACGGGCAACCTCGACCACGACGACACGATTTCGATGACGTATTTATCCGGCGATGCGTTTCGGGGAAGTCCGATGATTCAATGCAATTGGCCGGTTTTTGAAGTGCGCGGCACAACTGGGACCGACACGGAAGCGGTCAATATCGCCTTTGCCAAAGATGGCGAGAATATCGCTACCTCGTCGGAAGATGTCATTTTGTACGAACCGCAAACGAAGTGGGGGCGCTTCAAGTGGGGGCAAGCGGCCTGGGCGAAAACCGGGCTTGTGACGCGGACCATCGCCCCTAATTTTGACGGGAAAACTGCCCGTGTTCGATTTCAAAACGTTTCTGGAAGCCAAGTCACGATTGAAGGCTGGTCCTACGTGCCTCGAATCACGGGCTTGTCTTACGAGTAGGAGGAGTTAATTTATGGCGTCAGTGGCGCGATCATACACATTTACCGATGGAACCGACGCATACGGTTCCCAAGTTGAAAACGAACTGAACACGATCTTTAACGCCTGGAATAACCATAACGCGGGAACATCGACTTGGACGGTCCTTTCGGCGTCCAATGCGTCGGCTGTCCCGTTAATCGCCAACAATTCGACCGGGACGAACGATATTTTTAACGGCCGCGACAACGGAACGAATATTTTTCGTCTGGTGGATGGCGGATGGATGCATTTCCGCTTACAGCGGCAGGATAACACGACCAATAACACCGACACGAACGACCGTATTCAAATGGGTTGGGGGTTCATCACCTCAGACGGTTCGGCTAATGACATGACCGAATCGATCAGCTTTGCCTCGGCCTACGGCGCCGCCCCGATTGTTTTCCTGACAACCTTGGGTGTTCGGACCGGGAGTGACCCGGCCGATATCACCGAGTTGACCGGATCGGAATCGCGAAGTCATATCGTGCATGCCGAAGACGTTACGGCGAACGGTTTCACGGTTCGCATGCAAGCACCTGACGCCGCCGACGGTAACTTTACCAATACGGTGCGCTACGGGTATGCGTGGCTCGCGATTGGAGCGATGGCATGATCGACTGGAAAGAATCGCTCGAAAAGCAATTTCAGACGCTACAAGCCGATTTCGCAGCGACACAATCTAAGCTCTATGAGATTTCCGGGGCTTTAAAAGTGATACGGCACCTCTTAGATCAAGGCGTGGAGATAGGGAAGGAGACGACCAATGGCCGATCGAATGACTGACCTTGTGAACATTCAACCAGTGGCAAAACGTCCGCTGACAAGCGGGGGCGAAAGCGCGCCGAATCCCCATCTCTATAACGAGGCAATCCGGGTGCGTCAGGCGCTTTCCAACACGTCCAAAGCCGACGCGAAGAACATCATCGACAGCCATTTGCGCCAATTCCGCCAATTCTATAAAGGGCAATTCCAGGAAGATCCCAGCGACGAAGATTTAAGCGTCTTTTTAGAGGCGGTGGTGTTGCCAAGGGCCGGCCATTTCGCTGGCGGGGCGCAGGAAGTGGCGGACAATATCCGTACATTCGTAGCGGATCGGTTTTCCGGCCGGGCAGAGCAAATCTCGAAGCGCCGGCTGGAAGAAGCGCGGCCGGAAGCGCAGCGTCTTTCTGATGTGCTTCTTTCGGAAGGACGGAAACAACTGGGGTCCATTGCCGATGAATTGCGCGATTATCAAGTCCGCCTCTTTGAAAAGCTCCGGCCGCAACTGACCATCATGTCGAAAGCAAGCGGGCTTGAAGGGGGCGGCGGTCAACTCTTGCAAGAGCAAGGCGCTCTGGAAGATCTCGGGCGTGGCTCGCAAGAGTTTCTTTTGCCACGCCTGGCCGATTTAGCGAGTCAGGCGGCCAATATCCGCTATTCGGGCGAAGCGGCGCCCTATGAATTTGAACGGGCCATGGCACTAGGCGGGCCGGACACACTGCGCCAACTGGGGCAACAAGCCGTTCAGCGAGCGTTTGATTTCTCTCGGGCGGATCAGAATTTCAGGAATCAGAGCGCGATGCTCGATAAGCAGCTTAGTAGCATGCCGAGTTTTTGGGAGAGCCTTGGTCAGAACCTACTTTCTTCTGGCATTCAAGGGTTATCCGCTGGTTGGGGATACAGGCTTGGCGGGCCGGCCGGCGGCCTGATGGCAAGTCAAGCGACAAAGTCTACCGGGCCGAAAAATCCAAATCCGCGAGATTATCACTTCGATAATGCGTAGGAGTTCTATATGGCGAAATTAAGCGACATTTTTCTTAATACGTTAGGAAATTTCCTCCTGGGTGTCGGTGGCGTGAACCCGGCTGAATTACATCTCAAGCGACAGCAGCAGGAGCAAGAAGCAGCGAAATATAGGCTATCCACATTTGTGGATCTGGCTAAAGCCAATGCCGTTGATCGTATCCCCGCTTCTGTTCTCCAGCAGGCAGGAATTGGCATTCAGGATGATGTTGAAGTACCTCCACTCTATGACGTGATTGCTCAAAAGGACAATGCCGGGAACATTATTGACTTTACCCATGTTCCGAAGCCACGCGGTGGACGGACGATGGTGGCAGGCCCCTCCTCACCAGGGGCGCCGCGATTAGAGCCTGATCCCGTTACAGGGGCTTTAACTTGGTTTTACCCGCCCTCCTCGGCCACACCAGAATCACCCGTGACGCAACCTTCAGGCACCCCTACGCCTAATCCGTCGGGTGGCGGAAAAGGCGTATTTACCGTATCGGGTGGAATGACAAAGGCTCAAAGAAAAGTCGATGAGGAGTTTGCGAAAGATTACAACGATTTTGTCGCCCAAGGGGGTCAATCTGATCCCGTTAAACTCGTTTACGGTTTAGACGATGCAATTATTGAGTTAGAAAAAACAAATGCTACTGGTCGTGGTATGGGTCTTATCGGACGGCGGGGTAGAACGTTTATAAATCCAAAAGCTGGCGTAATTGAAGATCAGGTTAGAGATGCCGTGCAAAGGAACTTACGCCTAATTCTGGGCGGTCAATTTGCAGAACGAGAAGGCGATAACCTTGTTCGCACAGCTTACAACCCTGGATTGCCCGAAAAGGAAGTTGCCAAGCGTCTACAAAGCCTCTCCACGCAAATGAAGTTGGCTTTGAAAGCCAAGCAAGATGCCGTGTCATATTACGAACAACATGGCACGCTACGCGGGTATAAGGGCAAGCAATATAGTATCGCCGATTTTCAGCGAGCCGCCCAAGGAAAAGATAAATCCCTATTAGGAGAAGTTGAATTCGGGCAACAATCGGGGGGAGCAAGTCCTGAAGGGCCACATGGACCATCTGTCGTTCAAAACGGCGTGACATACAACTGGAATCCATTAACTGGTCAATATGAGTAAGCCTCGCTTTGATCCAAATAAGTTTTTTCAACCCGCCTCTGCAAATGGCAAGCCAGCGTTTGATCCTAATCAACCATTTGAGCCATTAGCCCAGCAATCCCAAAGTCATTTTCAACGATTCGGAAAGTTTATCCCGGCGGTAGGCGGGGTTGCTGGAACGCTTCTAGGGACTCCTGCCGGTCCTCTTGGAATGGCAACAGGCGCAACTCTAGGGGCAGGTGCGGGGGAAGCGGGACGGCAACTCCTAGGACGTATGCTTGGAGAAGAAGCACCCATGACGTCCTTAGAGGCAGCCACAGGGATAGGAAAAGAGGCTGGAATCGGCTTAGTCAGCGAATTAACAGGTCAAGGGGTCGGGCGTTTGGCGGCACAGGGTTATAAGGCGTTTCCGAAGATCGCTCAAGCTTTTTCAGGAACGCCAGCGACAAACATTGCGAGAGCGCAAAAGAGAGGGTTTGGGGTTTATAAGACTGGGGTTACGCGTAAAGTCGCTGGAGAGGCGCAGCAGAAAACCGAAGAAGATCTATTAAGGCAATTTTTCCAGCCTAAGCAGAAAGTCGCTATCGATTTAAATCAGAGAGGGTTTGCACAGAACATGATCGAAAAAGCTGCTCTCAAATTAGAACAGGGAGAGCGCTTAACCCCGAAGGAGGCCGTTGGCGTCAGACGAGCGATTAAAGTTGTCTATCCGCCTGAAACAGCCAAAGGTGCCCCATTAGGAGCGAGACTAGCCAAAATTAATGAAGCCGCACGACAAGTCATCGCAGAGGACTTACCAGAGTTTTCCAAGCGACTCATTGATACGGAAAAGGCGATTACAAGAAGCCAACTCCTAAAACCACTTCGTGTAAACAGAACAAATCCAGATCAAATATCTGGTTTAGCAACGACTTTGGGAGCGTTTCGTCCTCTTGCCCTCGCTGCGACAGTTCCTTTTTCGCCCTTATCTATGGGTTTCGCGGGAGCAACGATGGGCGCTGCAAAACGACATATACCTGCTCTTCTACGTAGGGCTATTCAACGCGGGGCAATTCAATCCGAAGGGAGAGGACTCATTACGGACAATCTTTAAAGGAGGTTCCATGGACTTAGACGAATTGAAAAAGCTCATTAAGACACAAAACGATCAGATTACCGCTCTGATTCAGGCCGAAACCGCGAATTCGCGGTTGAAAGAAGAATTGCAATCAACGACCCGTAAACTGGAAAAAGTTTACGCGGATCTTAAAGTGGCGGAGGATCGATTAGTTTCCGTCAAAAGTGAGGCATCCCATGTCTTGGCAGAAGCGAACCAAGAAGCAACGAACATGGTTGAATCGGCCAAACTCACCAAGGCCGAAGCGGACCGCAAGCTTAGTGAAGCCTCTCGGCTGGAAAGACAAGCTCAAGCAAAACTGGATGAGGCTCAAGATCTATCTGGCCGTTATCAATCCCTTATTGCGGACTTAAACGCCCAAAAAGAAAAAATTCTTGCGGCAATTAAGTAGCCATGGCCTCGGCATCTGATACGGGAACGACCCCGTATTTCAATTCCAGTCTATCCAACACGGTAACGAACGTCAAAACCACGGGCGGGCGCGTGTACGGCTATCACATTGAAAACCCAAACACGACGAAAGCCTACGTGCAGTTTTTCAATAGAACGGCGGCAAATGTCACGCTTGGAACGACAACCCCAACCAATTCCTTAATGGTGCCGGCGGGCGGCGCGCTGGATACGGCGTCTTTTGCGCCGCCTTGGGCGTATGGCGTAGCCGTTTCCATCGCCGCTACCACGACCGCGACCGGCAACACAGCGCCCTCGTCAAGCTTGATTGTCAATATCTGGTATCTATGAAGAAATGGATATGCGGATTCCTTCTCTTGGTCACGCTCGCCAGTATCCTGATGGGCGCGGCGGTTGTTCCGCGTCTGATCGTCGAAGAATCGGACGGTAGTCCTTCCGGTCAACCGGCCACGCTCAAAGTCACAAATGGCACGCTCACGGATAACGGCGACGGAACCTTTAGCGTTACGACCGGCGGCGGCAGCTCGTCCTCGCTCGAAGTCATTGTTGGGACAACGCGGTCTAGTTCGACGGCAACGGAGATTTTTAACAGCAGCCAATTTTCGGGCTCCGTTTCCGGGTCTACCATAACCATTTCGTTGGTAGGGTCTTCCGTGACACTCCAAGGGCAAAACGTTATCCGCCTTACCAACTCCCTGCAATCGGGGGCGACCTTTTACGTGTCCAGCGGGACGGTGGACGCGAACTTTCGGTTAGCCTACGCCCTGCCTGGCGGGGTGTTCTATTCAAGTTCTGATCGGTCTGTCACGGTATCTACAACCTCGCTTTATTTCGACAGTACCAATAGCGCGTTGTTTGCCGGCGACGCCACCTCCGCCCGTGTTGATGCAGGCGACGGATCGGCGTACTCGATGATTGTCAGTAATGGCGACAATCAGAGCGAGCTTTTAGTGTCTGACCAATCCGGGGCGAACGCGAATCTCGTTGTCCAAAGTGACGGCGGTACGTTTTCTTTCCAGGTGCAAGGATCGGCGACGGCGAATTCGGATCAAGCGGCGGGGGACGCGATCCTGGGGAACGGGCTTGCTAACAACAAAACCTTTTTCACGGGAACCGGGAAATACGCGCTCGTCATCGATCCGGCAAGCGGGATATGCGTAAACTGCGAAGGGGTCTCCCCGGCAACGGCTCTAGCGACACGGCGCGCGGATATTCACGTAGGGCTCTCGTCCCGCGCGCCCAGCATTGCCCAGTCCAAGCTAAGCCTTCTTTCGAATAAAGCCGGGGATTCTTACGCGGTTTACCAGGACTCGGACACAGGCAAACAAGCCTATATCGGCATTGAAAGCGGGATTGCGGTTATCGGGTCAACGTCCAGCGCGACCCAAGTTGATCTTCGCAACGCCGGGGCGACCGTTGCGACGGTCTTTGCTTCTAGCGTGAACGTGACCGGGGTAGGCGGTCTTGGCGTGACCTATGGCATTACCGCGGGAACGGTAACGCCTAACAACCTGACCGCGTCCAGACCCGTCAAGAGCGATGCTAATAAAATGCTCGTGAGCGGGCAGATCGATCTATCCAGCACGAACGAAATCACCTCAACGCTTGGCGTTGCCAATGGCGGGACAAACCTGACCGCCGCCGCGGACGATAATGTCATGGTCGGAAACGGTACGACATGGCAATCAAAGGCCGTTGGCTCCTGTAGCGGAGCGAGTAACGCGCTGACCTATAACACTTCCAGCAACGCTTTCGGCTGCAACACGATCTCTAGCGGCGGATCTTCGCTTGCTGTGACGACGGGCAGCGCGAGCGGTTTTTCCGCAATCACTTCCAGTCCAACCGCCGTTTTAAACTTTTCTTCTACGACATTCAACGTGAGCCTGACAGGAAGCGCGACGGCCTTTGTCACGCTCACGCTCCCGCTGACCTTTACTTACAAGGCGGCGGTCTGCCAAAACACAACAGCAAGCCTTGGCTTTTCCACCTATCTTTCAAGCGGTCCAACAGCGGCATGCTTTACGAACGCTCAAACGACGCTTGGCATTGCCTCGTTTACGGACGCAAGTACCCAGGAAGTGCAGGACCATTTCAGCTTGCCGAACGATTGGACGGGAAGCGTGGACGTTGCGGCGGTCTGGAAATCAACGCAAACAAGCGGAAACGTTGTCTGGCAGATTAAAACCGCTTGCGTGGCGGCGGGCGAATCACTGGACCCTTCCTGGAACACGGCGAGTACGGTTACAGACGCCGCGCAAGGAACGAGTAACCGGGCGAATACCGCCGCCTTGTCCTCCATTACGACGACAGGCTGCGCTGCCGGGGAAGAGTTTTTCTTTAACTGGTTCCGCAATCCAGCAGATGCCTCAGACACCTTGGCCGGGACAGCGGACCTCATATCGCTGCAATTCACGATCAGAAGGGCGACGCAATAATGGCTACGCTCATTCTTCGCAAGCCAACACGTGTCGGGTTTCGCGCCGCCATTTCGTGGATCGAAAATGGCGTGCGTAAAGCGGCTCCCATAACCGCCGCCAAATACGCCGCCCTTGCGGAAAAAGACGCCGCGATCCCGGCGAAACCCGCCTCGTTTACGGGCACAGACGCCGCGTGGGCCGCGACCTGGGCCGCGAGCGGGGTTGCCGGCCTCACGCACGACTATGACACGACCAGCGGAAACCTTGAGAATGGCGATCTCTTCCAATTTGGAAACGGAACGCTCGTGATCCTCTTTAAAGGAAAGCACTTTTTGCGTCTTCGCGCCGATCAGTATACGGGCACGCCGCCCAGCATCACGGCGACCGTCCCGCTCCCATTAGGCGCGTCGATCGTCTCCGGTGTTTTCACGATTGACGAATCACAAGTGAACGAACCAAAGGATTATTCCGCCTAATGGCTGTTACTTTCGACGCACGAACGACAGGCAGTAACCCCTCCGGCGGGAGCATCACCGTTTCTCATACCGCTGCAGCAGACGCCGATTGCGTGATTTTTTGCGTGTACTGGCTCTCAGACGCTGGCCGGAGCATCAACTCCATTACCTGGAACGGAACCAGTCTTTCGCTCGTCGGTTCCTCGACCGTTCTTGGAGCCGTGACAGCGGCTATCTATCAGTTGACCGGAATTACAACGGGCACTCGTAACGCCGTGGTGAATTTTAACGGACCGCCTGGCATTATCGCGCTCTTAGTCGCCACCTATAAAGGCGTGAACCAGACCACTCCTTGCGGAACGCCGCAGACAACGTCCGGTAATTCGAATTCCTTTTCGCTCAGCGTATCAAGCGCGTCGGGGAATATCGTGATTGACGCGCTCAATTACACGCTATCGGCCACGGCGACGGTCGGAGCGAATCAGACGGAAATGATCAATTTGAACGTCGGTGGGTCCAATGACGTTATCGCGGTCGGCAGCCGGGAAGACGGGGCCTCTAGCGTAACGATGTCCATTGACCTT
>Ga0196963_10000844_pt1 | contig 23651 bp, 19 predicted proteins | sample S1_5metaG_FD_148600 | JGI IMG/M metagenome (GOLD analysis project Ga0196963, IMG submission 148600) | Soil microbial communities from Anza Borrego desert, Southern California, United States - S1_5 | ecosystem: Environmental > Terrestrial > Soil > Desert | place: USA: California | collected...
CATCGCTTCGCAAGCAGGGCGGGTGGAGCTCAGCGCTGCACGTTTGGACGCTCTCAAGTTCGTAAGCATCAACGGAAGGCACATTCGCGCGGATGCTTTGGCTATCGCGCCTTACTTCGGCGGTGCAGTTGCCGACGCCGTTGCACAGAACGCCGAGTCCCTCACTGTTGATCAACTCATTCAGGCAGCCGCTGCCAGTTTGAGGGGTGAAGTTGCGGAATGGACACGCGCTCACCATCTACTCGCAGAGCAACATGGTTTATGGCTCGTGAACTACGAGGCTGGCCAGCATCTGGCCGCCACCGGCGGTAATAGGTTCAACGAAATGCTTACAGAGAAGCTGATCGCGGCCAATCGCGACCCTCGCATGAAGGAGCTGTATTTGGAGTATCTGGATCAACAACAACGTGAAGGCGCCGCACTCACACTGCTTTACTACCATGTGGGCGCCCCGAGCATTTTTGGGTCGTGGGGCTTGCTCGAAGATTTACTGCAATCAACCAATGAGGCGCCGAAGTGGTCCGCTTTTATCGAGTGGCATGGCTCATCAGAAGGAACAAACATCCCTCCACGAGCGGAGCCAGGTCCGCTCCAAAGGATCTTCGCTGTAAACGGCGAAAGCGCGCTCGTGCGGCTGAACGGAACAGCTTCACGTGACCTCGATGGCCAAATCACAACCTTTAACTGGCGCGTGAACGGCACGAATGTCCTCAGCGGAAGCGCCCCACAGATCACGCTGCCACTCGGCAAACATCGCGCTGAACTGACGGTGACTGATTCCGCGGGAGCACCAGCGTCAAACACCGTGGAAATCGTCGTTGCTCCTGCGGCCGCTCGCGAAACCTTGCTGAGCATCCACTTCACTGGCTCAGATCCGGCATTGCGATTGCCATGGACCAACGCGACCCTCGGCGCGCTCGCAACTTGGACCGGCTTTGCCGCAAACCCAGCGGTGAACCTCAAAGCTGGAAATGACCGGCTACATTTCTGGGTGAGCGGCAGCGGGTCGGGCTCCGTGCAAACATTGAGCGAAGCCCTCGCGGCTAATGAACGCTTCAACTTTACCATTGCTCCTGCAACCGGCGAAAAATTCGACCTACGCGGCGCGCATCTGAGACTGCACTGGCGCCGCCTCTCCGGACACGCCCCACGCGCCTGGGCATTATTCAGCAGCAAGGATGGATTCTCTGAGGCAGCCGCCCTCGGCGTCAGCGCTCCGGTGGAATCCATCGATGAGCCATTTGAGATGACCTTCCAGCTTCCCTTTGATGGTTGGGGCGCAATCGACGCTCCCGTCGAGTTTCGACTCGTTCCGTTCGGAGAACGCTTCCACGGGCACGAAGCTGCAATTGAATCTATTCAACTCTCTGGCGCCGCCGTTGTCTCCCGGCCCTCATTGAAGATAGTGCGTAACGAAGATGGCGTCCTCACGCTCACCTGGCCAATCAGCCCCTATCGCCTCATGGAAGCCGACTCCCTTACGACGCCAACCATCTGGCGTCCCAGCGCAGCTCCCGTAATAACCGCTGGCGGGGCTCGCACCGCGCAGGTGCAGGCATCCGCGCGCAGCAAGTTCTATTCATTAGCCCGCGAGTAGGACGCGTCTCTTGAGATGCGCCGCATTGACACGGCAATCAAATGAGGAGACATTATTGATCAAATGATCGCGCCCTTGGCGAACAAAAAACCACGCCGCCGCACTCCGTCCCACGGAACTCACGCTCGGCTAGGGATTGTGAACAGCCAGATATATGGCGGCAACGGGAAGGCTTCGGCGCTGCCGACAGGGAAGCTGATCAATATGATCACAGTTGGCTTGCCAGTTAAAGAATTGGAGGACCTGCAAGCCAGCCTCGACATTCCTATGGAAAAGCTTGCACCGAAACTCGGCATTTCCATCGCCACGATTCAACGGCGGAAACAGCAAGGGCAGCTCGCGCCAGAAGAGTCTGACCGCGTCTGGCGCTTCGCCCGTTTAGTGGGCAAGGCGGTCGCTGTTTTCGGCAACGAGGAGGACGCTCGGCAATGGCTCACCTCCGCGCAATTCGGCTTAGGCGGCGCCGCCCCGCTCGACTACGCCAAAACTGAGGTGGGCGCCCGCGAGGTTGAGAATCTGTTGGGTCGGATTGAGCATGGCGTTTACTCATGACGCTAACTGGCTGGCGGATCGTGCCTGCCGAAGCCGCGGCAGGCGCCTTCAACGGAGAGGGGGCGCGCCTTTACGGCGGACGGTGGAATCCCGTTGGCATTCCCATTGTGTATGGCTCCCAGCACCAGTCCCTGGCTGCGTTGGAGCTGCGCGTTCACATCGACAAGACCCGGATGCGCAAACCTTACCTTTGTTTCAAGTTCCACTTTGATGATAGCTTGCTGGAGAAGCTAAGCCTCAAGCGGCTGCCCAAAAACTGGCGCGACCAACCACCGCCGCCCTCTCTTCAGGCTATAGGGAGAGACTGGGTTTCTGCTGGAAGTTCCCTGGTTCTCGCTGTGCCTAGCATCATCATTCCCAGCGAACTCAATTACCTAATTAACCCGCGTCACCGTGAGATCAGGAAACTGCGCATAGACCCACCCACCCCTTTTGCTTTCGATCAACGGCTCTTCGCGTAACCCGCCGACACTCAGTTCTTGGGGCTCTGGGGTGGTATGTCTGATTGAAGGCGCAGGAGCAGTCGGATGCGATTCACCGGTTTCATCGTCAGCGGTTTGCCGTGCGCGGTCAGCGCGATGTTGAAGTTGCGCGCATTCACTAGCTGGATCAACTCGTTCTCCAACGCGCGATGATCCACGCAGTATTGCTCAGGCAAGACGCCGGGCCCGCGGCTGGCTGGATTGATGATGGCATCGCCAAACATCATCAACGAATCCTCCACGCTCTCGAATGCAATCTCACCAGGGGCAGCGCCGGGCAGCGGGTGTAGCAGCCAGCCCTCCCACGAAGCGTTGCCGATCGGGAGACGGTTCGCTCCGGGAATGTGTAATTGTGAGTGCGCCCCAATAAAGATGGGCGCATTCAGCTTCTCCGCGAACAGATTGCAAGCCCGCTCGTGATTTTCATTCGTAAGCACAATGACGTGCTGCGACGCCGCACTGGTGAGCTGGCCGAAGACACCGTCCGATGCCTCTGTCGGATCGAAGATGAAAAGGGTGTTGTTTTTGAGAACAGCCTGAGAAGTGAGTTCGACTTTGTGTGCTTCGGAGAAGCGTTCCCACGTCCAGATATTATCGGCCACTTGAAAGAGCTGAGTTCCCGTTTCCATACCCACTCAAACAGTGCTCCCGTTCCGAAGTACTCGCAAGGCACCGACACCACGGCTGCCGGTTGCCCTTGATTGGAAGGATCTGGCCGCGGAGCCTTAGGAACATGCCGAGGGGAATGGCCAAAATGGTGAAATCGCGCAATGGTGATTAGATGCAATTACACGCGGCAGCTGCGCGCGGAGATGTGGATGCAATAGCCTCCGCCTTGGAGAGTGGTGCATGCATCAATCAAAAAAATCGAAGTGGCCAGACTGCGCTGAGCTTTGCGTTGGAGGAAGCTAGAGCGTTTAACAGGCGCAAAGGTCCCTTAATAACCCCTGCGGCTGTCGCATTCCTTGTTCGGGCGGGAGCGGAACTTGAGCTGCCCGATGATTTGGGTGCGACTCCGATTCATCATGCTGCGGCCATAGCCGACATCGCTTTCCTGGACTTGATCCTGCACCTCGGTGGGAATGCAAAACACGTTACAGGCTCAAATTATTCTGTCGTAACCAGCGCTTCTTACCAACCCTCGTCCAGGGCGAAGCGCGCAATTATTCGTCGTCTCGCCGCTGCGGGCGCTTCTTTAGACTTGCCAACAATCTATGGAGAATCGCCTCTGAGCGTCTGCCTGTATTTTGGTGACCTGGAATCTCTGCGTCTTCTCATCGAGCTTGGAGCTGATCCAGGGCCTCTCGACTGGACTGCGCTCCACAAATGCGTTGCTCTTGGAGGCGTATCCCACATACAGGCGTTAAATCCCGATTCAACTGAAATCAATCGCTTGAACTCGAGATTTCAACTCTCACCTTGGCTGCTTGCATTCGTTCGTGGAGATCAGCAAATCGTGGATTGGCTTGCAGAGCGTGGCGCGGATCTTGACCAGGCCAGCCACACTGGTGGAAGTCTTTGCCATTTGGCTGCGCGTTTCGGGCACGTGGAGATACTTCGCTGGCTTGAAAGTAGGAGCGCAGACCCCAACGCCCAAGACTCTTTTGCGAGTTCGCCCTTACACGAAGCCGCAGCATGGGATCATGTAGACTGTGCCTCCGCTTTGATCGAGTTCGGCGCCGAAGTCGCAAGTGAAGATCATGTGCAGTCTCAGGCTATCCACGGGGCGCGGTCGATCCGCATGTTAGAAGTGCTCTGCCAAGCAGGCGCAGATATTAACGCGGTCAGTGGGACGGGCGAATGGCCCCTCCAATTTGCTGCTGAAGACAATGATGTTGAGCGACTGAAGTGGCTCCTGAACAATGGCGCCGCAGTGGATCAGAATTCGACCGGTGCCACCGCGCTTCACACGGCAGTTCAGAGGGATTCACGTGAGGCCGTGAATCTGCTCCTGCGGGCCGGGGCAAATCCAAATCAGGAGGATGTTGATGGCCAGACCCCCTTATTCATGGCACAGTCTGTTGAGACGATTAAGGCACTGCTCATTGCGGGAGCCGACCGGAAGATTTCCGATCAAGCGGGGCGGTTCCCAAAAGGTTGTTTAACCGACCCTTTACTTAAACGTGCTCTGAAACATCTTTAATACACCATGTGATCCGCTCCTCAACACGCAGGCGCATCACTCGCCCGCCCAAGCGCCTCACTCGGCCGCTATAAAGGTGAGATGCCCCCCTCGAGCATTTTGAGGCAGCCCTACGCGAGACCAAATTCGTAGTGATCGAGCACCGTGCTGAGATCGGGATGCCAGGCCAATTCTATGGAGTTCGTGACCCGAATCGCGCTTCGGCAGCGATGAAACAACGCTACGGAGATTCTTGATGGATCGCGCCTCGATGGATAGCGAATGCCGTCCGGCCTCTCGGTGTGATCGTGCAGCGCTTGGGACCACTGTTGAGCCAGATGATAGTCTCCCACGCACAGTCGAGCGTCCGCGCCCACTTTGGCGAGGCCTGAGCCGCAGAAGTCCACGAGCCGCAATCCCCGTTTACCCTCCAAAGTTGCCACACTGCAGATTTCGAGATCACGCATCTCGACAAGATCTCTGCCAGGCTCATGCCCCAGTGTTTCTATGAAGGCGCAGAACAAATCCTCACCCGCATAGAGAACGCCATATTTCCCGTCCGGTGAATCGAAACGGTGCAGCATTCTTCGGCCGAAATGCAGTGGATTGTCCTCGGTGCGATGAATGCGGAACAGCGGCCCATTGAAGCGGATGATGGGGAGTTTCTTTCGTGCAAGAGCAGGCGGCGGGTGAGGACTCAATGGCATTGCGAGACTAAGCCGCTCCGTGTTCCCCGTACGCTTTCGCCGCGCGCAGCACTTCCTCAAGCTTGCCTTCACGCAGCCATTCCAATGGGGTGGCCCCCTTGAGGTAGCGGTTTCCGTTGAGGAAAAATGCGAGCAGTGTCCAGTTCTCAACGCGCCGGTCAATAACAGTTAAGACTCGTTGGAGGTTGTCGGCGATTTGCTCGTCGAACTGGAACGCTGGATACAGATGGCCCCGTTTGCCAAATTCAAGCGCGAGCAGCTTTCGCGCCTTCCGCCGTTTATCAACGGCCTGTCTTGTAAGCTTAAGCAACTTGCCAGCTTCGGCTGCCGTCACTGCTCCCCCACCGCGGTTCAGCAGATCTTCTTTCATTTGCACACCGCGCAGACGGGCTTTGGCCAAAGGATCTTCATTCCTAAGCACATCAAGGGAACCTGTGAGCTGCCGCAACAAAACCTCGTAGTTGGTCGGTGCGCTGGCGATTTCCTTCAGGTGCTCGGCATCAGCCGCTTCAACGCACTTGAGGATGGCTTCCAAACTGCGCGTGATTACAACACCTCGCAATTCTTCTGCTCCAAGTCGTTGAGCTTTCACGAAAGCTTTCCGCCAAGGCTCATTTCCTTGCCGAAGGCGTTGCTGCTCTTTAAGGGCTGTGCTCACTGATTCGGTTTACGAGATATTTGTAGAACTATGCTTCGTAATCCGTAAACCACAAGGCTCAAAAGAGCCTTTAACGCCTCTTCCCTTTGACCTGCTCATGGCGGAAGCAGGTCGTGAGGTGGTCGTTCACCATTCCGGCTGCCTGCATGTAGGCGTAGCAGATCGTTGAACCGACGAATTTGAAGCCACGCGCGAGGAGGTCTTTGCTCATGGCATCCGATTGTGCGGTGCGGGCGGGGACTTGCTTCAGGTCGTTCCATTTGTTCTGAATCGGCTGCCCATCAACGAAACGCCAGATGTAGGCGTCGAATGAGCCGAATTCTTCCTGCACTTTCAGAAAGGCGCGTGCGTTCGTGATAGAGGAGGCGACCTTCAATCGGTTGCGCACGATGCCTGGATTCGCCAGGAGTTTCTCAACCTTCTTGTCAGTGTAGCGTGCGACTTTTGCGACATCGAAATTGTCGTAAGCTTCGCGGTAACTCTGGCGTTTGTTGAGAATGGTGGACCAACTCAGCCCAGCTTGCGCTCCGTCCAGAACGATTGCTTCGAAATGGCCGGTGTCATTGTGGAGCGGCACACCCCATTCCTCGTCATGGTAACGAGTCATGAGTTCTGTGTGCGTGGACCAGCCGCAGCGTTGCGGCGCAGATTCTAAAGCCATGGTGGTTAATCGGGGTCGTGCTCGGTGGCGGTCTCCCATTTCGGGAAGACCTCAGCGCGCAGCTCGCCCCGGCGGATGAGTTCCTGAAGATCGCGAATAATGGTGCGCCGCGCGACCTTGAATTCGCGAGCTAGAGCAGACACGTTGGGGCGCTGCGGGTTGTTGCTCACGATCCGGCGTATTTCGGTTTGGCGGCTGAGACGGTCTGTCGAGCGGGTGAAGAGGAAATCGGCATCCACCCGCTTCGAACGCTCAAGGGCTTCGAACTGCCGAACCACTTCAGTCTCGCCGCATTCCGCTAATGCTGTGGCCACTGTTTTGCGGAGTTCATCAATCCCCACGGGCTTGGTGATGCAGTAGTGCGCGCGCCGCGGGCCTTGCAGTGCTTCGATTTGTTGATGCACCTCGAGGGCTCCTGAAACGATGATGATGGGCACGTAGGGGACCAGCTCTTTCAGCTCAGGCAAAAACTCGAGCCCAAGCTCGCCCCCATCAAGAATGTGATCCAGCAGGATGAGGTCCGGGCGGACGTGCGGGATTTGATTTAACGCATCGGAAGCCGATGTGGCGCGAACCAATTGATAGTCGGACAAGGCGTCTTCATAGATCTCGTACTGGAGATCCTCGTCTTCAATGATAAGCAAGACGGGCCGCTTCATCTGGGTGAGTTCAATTTAGGAGGAAAACAAAGGCCGAGCAAGAAAGTCCCACGAGGGGGACGATGGGAAACAAAGAGCTGTTTACGACGAGGCGGACGCTAAAAACTGGCTGGAATGCCTTTGCACTGACTAAGGATTGGGCAGGGATGAGAGAGAGCCTGCGGCTTCGGAGGCCTGGCGGCAGGCGGAGTGTCCCATGCCAAGTGTGGAACGAGACTCTTGAAGGGGATCACTTACACGTGAGGGTGGGTCAAAGCGTTCGATCTCTGTCATTCTAGGGTTGTTTGCCGATTTGGCGGAGGCGGTGGCAAGTTTTGCAAAGTCTTCGATTGGAGATGGCAAGAAAGCTGCATACAAGAAGGCGATCGTTAGATGCAGATGAACAACACGTTGCCATTCAACTTCCTCGGTTGGAGCGTCGACTCGGAAACTTTCCTCCTGACATTGGGGGTGGTCACCGCAGCCGTTTTCGCGAGCACGATTTGGCTAATCGTTTGGGCGATCCTTCGTGGACGCGCCCAGGACGATGAGCATTCCCCCGGGCAGAAGGCCTAAGGGCGAGCTGCTCTGACTGCAGGACTTCAGTCGCGACAAGGCGCGGGTGTGTTGCTAGGTTGCTCTCAACCTATGATGCCTGTGCGCCTTGCTCTCGCGTGCTTCCTGCTGTTCTGCGGGACGCCGCTTACGTTCTCGCAAAACCAGAATTCCAATCCTGCCGCCCGCACCAACGACCCAGGGGTAATCGGGAATGCCCAATACAAGCTCGGTCCCGACTCGCTCCCGCAGGAAGGTGTGCCAAAAGGCAAAGTCGAAGGGCCGTTCCTCTTCCATAGCAAAATCATCACCAACACCGTGCGGCAATATTGGGTTTACGTGCCGACGCAATACACGGGCGAGAAGCCCGCATGCGTGCTGGTGTTCCAGGATGGGCAGCGGGCGTTGAACACCAACGGCCCGATTCGCATCAACAACGTGCTCGATAACCTAATCGCAAAGAAGGAGATCCCGGTAACGATCGGCATTTTCATCACGCCTGGGCATCGCGGAGAGGAATACCCAGCCACATTAGGGATGAATAACCCGAACAATCGTGCGCAGGAGTATGATGCGCTCGGGGACACTTACGCGCGGTTCTTAATTGAGGAAATGCTGCCGGAAGTCGGCAAGAAGTACAAGCTGACGGACGACCCTGAAGGGCGGGCGATTGGGGGAACGAGCAGCGGCGCAATCTGCGCTTTCACCGTTGCGTGGGAGCGGCCCGATGCTTTTCGCAAAGTCATTAGCTGCATCGGCAGCTATGTGTCCATTGGCTACCGGCCTGCCCAGGATGGCCGGCCAATGGTCCCCGGTGGTGATCTTTACCCCACGTTGATCCGCCGGGCTGCGCCGAAGCCGATCACGATCTTTCTGCAGGACGGCCGGAACGATCTCGACAATCTGTTCGGCAATTGGTTCCTCGCGAACCAGGAGATGCTCGCGGCGTTGGAGTTTGCCAATCGCACTGCCGATCGTCGCGGCACAGAAGGCCCTCGCTACCGCATTAAGCACGAGTGGGGCGAAGGCAATCACTCCGACAATCATGGCGGCGCGATCATGCCGGATATACTGCGCTGGATGTGGAAGGATTATCCGAAGAACTGAGCAGGCGCTTTACCGGCCAAAGAAGGTCTGGCGGAGCGTTCCTTGCTCCGTCTTGATCTTCATGCCGGGTTCGACGTTGTGGCGCTTAAACCACCCCTGGTTCACTTCAAGGACGTATTGCACCAGGTCGCTGCTGGCCACGAGCGGTGTTTCGTCCAGAGGCTTCATGTCTTTCAGTTCCAGAATTGTTCCCTCGGAATCAATGTAAGCGCAGGAGAGGGGTAGAAGCGTGTTCTTCATCCAGAAGGAGGCGCGCTGTTGCACCGGAAGGATGAAAAGCATGGCTTCATTCTCAGCCATGTTGGTGCGGAACATCATCCCGGTTTGAATCTGGATTGGCGTCCGGGCGATCTCGGCGATGAGTTCCTCCTTGCCGAGCCAGAGCTTTAAGGTCGCGAGCCTGGCTTGCGGTTTGCCGGAAGGGGCGTTGGTGATGGCAACCGTCGGCGCTGCGGCCTTCGGCTCGGCGGCTTGCTGTTGGCTGCAAGCGGCCGCTAGGAGCAGCGCAGCCACGGGCAACGCGAAGAGGGTGCGACGGAGAGGCTCGAACAAATCCATGCTGTCATTCTAAAACCTCAGGCCCAGAGCGCGACTAGAAAAAATGGGCAGCCAGCGCGCCCAGTTCGGTCTTTCTTCTTTGCCTGCTGGGGTTAGGCTTCTGCCAACCAATCTCCATATGGAACAGAAGCGTTTATTTGGGCCCTTCTTCGCGATGGGAACAGCTTGTGCGTTGGCGTTGATGTCGTTCACGTCGCATGCCGCCGAGGCTTACACTGAGAATCCTGGCACAGAAGGGGACGGCAATCATGTCGTTGGGCCGGAGTATGTGTTGCATCCGGACCTAACGGATAAGGGAAATCCGAAGGGCAAGAGCTTTGAGTTTTCCATGAAGCTGGCGGCCAGCAAAATCTTCCGCGGTGATGATCCAACCTTGGACCCGGTGAAGAAGCCGGTGCGGGTGGAGCGGAAGATCAATGTGTATGTTCCTGCCGCGTACAAAGATGGAACGAAGGCGCCGATCTTGATAATTCACGATGGGCCGGGGCAGTTGAACTTAGTGCGCAATGCACTCGATAATTTGACCATCTCCAAGGATCCAAATCGCAAGCTGCCAGCGTTCATCGCGATCGCAGTGCAGAACGGTGGTGATGATAGCAAGAACAGCCAGCGTGGTTTGGAGTATGACACGATGTCCGACCGGCTGGCGCGGTTCATCAATGATGAGGTTCTTCCGGCAGTGTTGAACAATCCGGAAATCAAAGCCGCTTACCCGAAGATTGCATTCACAGACAATCCGTGGGGGCGCGGTGTGCTGGGGTGCAGTTCGGGCGGCGCAGCGGCTCTCACGATGGGATGGTTCCGGCCTGATCTCTTCCGCCGATTGATCACGTACTCCGGAACGTTTGTGGACCAGCAGGATGATGATGCGCCGGAGGAGAAGAAGTTTCCTTATGGCGCATGGGAATATCACTCGAGCATGAAGCTCATCCAGACGAGCGAGAAGAAGCCGCTGCGCATTTTCATACACGTGGCCGAGCACGACAACCGCAACAAAGACCCGGAGGAGACGCAACGCAATTGGGTCATGGCAAACGAGCGGACGGCGGAGGCGTTAAAGTCCAAGGGCTACAATTATCGCTATGTGTTCAGCAAGGAGAGCAAGCATTGCGACAAGCGTGTATTCGAGCACACCCTGGCAGACACGCTGGTGTGGATGTGGCGCGGGTATCACGATTAACAACCGTTAGCTGTGCGGTTCCTTCCCACGCCGGCGTTTCTGATCATTTGTTGCGCGGCGACGGGGTCGCATGCAGGTGAAGTCACGCGCTCGGAGGTGGAGACCGCGATAGTGCGCGCAGCGACCTTCTTCCAGAAGGAGGTGGCGGTTTCAGGAACCTATCTGTGGCAATACAGCGCCGACCTGATCAAGCGGGAAGGGGAGGGGATCGCCACCAAGACACAGGGATGGGTTCAACCGCCAGGAACACCGCGGGTGGGGCTGGCCTATTTGGCAGCCTGGCAGGCGACGAGCAATGTTGTGTTCCTGGAGGCTGCACGAGAAACAGCGGCAGGGCTTTTGAAGGGGCAACTTCGCTCGGGCGGTTGGCAGCATTCCATTGAGCTGGATCCAGAGCTGCGGAGGAAGATCGCTTACAGGCAAGGCGCCGGCGGTGATTCCGCTCGGAACGTCAGCACGTTCGACGATGATTCCACCCAAGCGGCTCTGCGTTTTCTGGCACACCTTGATGCGACATTGGGCTTTGCGGATGCAGCCGTGCATGAGGCGGTGACTTTTGGCACAAGGGCTGTGCTGAAAGCTCAATACCCAAACGGCGGTTGGCCGCAGGGATTCGAGCGGGCAGCGGCCACTAATGCGTATCTCCCACGTAAGGCGTCATTCCCCGAGGAATGGAACCGGCAGTGGCCGGGCAGCCAGCAATACTGGTTCCAGCCGACGTTGAACGACAATTCCCTCGCCACAATCGTGAGCACGTTGGCGGAGTTGGCGCGCATTTATCAGGCATCCACGAACGACGTTGATGGCGCGCTCGCACGGGATTGCCGAAGCGCCATGCGACGCGCTGGTGATTTCCTGATAGCGGCGCAGCTGCCGGAGCCGCAACCAGCGTGGGCCCAACAATACGACGAGCAGATGCAACCGGCCTGGGCCAGGAAGTTTGAACCGCCAGCGGTGAGCGGCGGTGAATCACAAGGAGCGTTGGAGACGTTGGTCGAGATTAGTTGGGAGACTGGAGAGAGGAAGTATTTGGAGCCGATTCCACGCGCGCTCGCGTATCTGCGAAGGTCGCGTTTGGCGGATGGCAAATTGGCACGGTTTTATGAGCTGAAAACCAATCGGCCTCTCTACTTCACTCGGGATTACAAGCTGACTTACGACGACAAGGATTTTCCAACGCATTATTCGTTCAAGGTCGCGGATCGGACTGCTGCGATAGAACGAGATTATGAGCGGGCCGTGAAAGGGGAGCGACGCACGGCCACGAGGCGCGCTCCGGATCTGCGTGAGGTTGAAGAGGTCGTTCGAACGCTGGATGCACGCGGCGCCTGGGTGGAAGCTGGGCCGTTGCGGTTTTATCCTGCAGCAGAGCGCGATGTGCGGGTGATTAAGAGCGCGACGTTTGTTCGGAATCTGGAGCTGCTTGCGGCGTATTTAGAGCGCCGATAAGGGGATGAGGTCCGCAGATTGCGCAGATTTCACAGATGGCGATTTGCGGCAGATGCGACGGGCGTGAGGGTAATTGTTCTCGAATTCGATTCCTCACTTATGAATCTTGTGAGCGTCCTTACGTCCGCTGCTACTATTGGGGTAGTAGAAGGATGCGGTAGAAGCGGTGTTTCGCATCGCTAAACGCTATCGTGGCGGTGGTTGTTGGGGTGGTGGCGGTGACGGGTGCGCCAGCGTTTTGCCATGTGGCAGTGGTTAAATCGGTCGAGGCTTGCACCTGGTAGCTGCGACCCGATTGGCTGTTCCAAGTTAGCCGCAATTCTCCAGCGTTGATGGTGATGCTGGTGATGATCAAGGCAGTGGAACCTGCGGTGTTTGCCGCAGCAGGTGTCGGCGTGGTGAAGGTTTGACGGTGGATAGGTTGACCGTTAGGCGCGGACCCGTAGGAGTGATTCACCGGGACGGAGGCATACGGGAGATAATCAATCACTCGGGTTGTCTCGCCCTCCAGTCGGGAGAGGAAAATAGCTCCGGCAGCTTGATTGAGAGCGAAGCTGGTGTGGGCTTCCAAGTCGGAGGAGAGGCCTGGGGTTGCGTCGGTGAAGATCACCCTGAACTCGCCGGGAGCGAGGACCATGTTGGTAGGGAATGCCCACGCGAGGAGGTCACCGGGAGTTGGCGCAAGGTAGTATCCGTCCAGGGAGACGGGCACGAGGCCGGGGTTGTGGATTTCGATCCACGGCTTTGGCTGACCGGTGGAGTCGCGGAGCCCGCTTAGGTTGTTGGGCTGGATCTCGTTCAGCCAAATGGCTGGTTCGGACAATATGCCGATGGTGGAATTTGGAGCCCCGGGAGTCCGGAACGGCGCAGCGGAGCTGATGCTCCAGTTCTCGATTCTGCGCGTATCCTGCGCGGCATCGACGAGTTGCAGGGAGACATCGCTGCGGGCGGCGATCTCAGGCCAGGGGAAGGCGCCCTCGTAACGAACTTCGCTGATCACAATTTCCGGACCTGTGGGTGCGCTCGCTTTGACGAGTTGAATGACCGCGCCTTCGACCGGTGGCGCAGTTTGCATTTCGCCAGCGATCGCGATGGTCGTGCCGTATGCGGCGGCGAAAGAGGCTGAGTCGCGAGCGACCGTTAAGAAACTGCGCGGTAGGATGAATGTTCCCGGCGGGAATGTGAAGCCAAGCGGGCGCAACTGAGCGCCGCTCAGGTCGAAGGCATGCGTGGCATGCCGATTAAAGATCTCAACGTATTGGGCGTTGCGGTGGGTTGGTTGAACCATGATTTCATGCAGGACAACCCAGTCTTCAACGCGAGGCGCAGTCCCTGAATAGGTGATCGTGAGTTGGCGGTCGGCGCCGGGCACGATGTTTCCACGAAGATCTTTGCCGACGATGCGGACGAGGTTTGCGCCGGAGTTTAAAGCCACTTGAACGCTCCAGTTGGTGCTGCCTGCGCCCGTCCAGGCGGCAGGGTGGGGGACGCCGTTGATCTCAATGGTGGCCACGGCGAAAGGCGCCACGCCAGTGATGGTGGCCATGGACGAGGCGGTGGTGGAATCCTGGGTGTTCACAACGAAAGCCGGGGCGTCACTTCGGCTGATCCGGCCAGCGATGAAGTTTCTACGAGCGTTGATGTAGGTTTTGATGCCGGTGTTGGCGGCCGTTGAGACGTTGTTCTTCAGCAGCATGGAGCGGCGGGCGTCCAGTTGCTCGTCGGAAACGTCTTTGCGCAAAGGACCATTCACCGCATCCAGATAAGCGCGCCACATCATGCGTTTGTAAGGGGGCAAATTGATGAGGGTTCGGACGGCCGCATCCTGGCCTGCACTAAAGAGTTGATCCATGTTTGCGCCATCAGCGCCTGAGGTGCCAAGGACGAAGTCAACGTCCCAAGGTATGAGGCGCGCCTTCTCGCCGAGGGGAGCATAAAGATACATATTTTGGCCGGTGGAAAGGCTCCATGAATCCCAATTGCCCATGGTGCGCTCCCAGGCGAAGACGCGCATCCATTCCTCCGCGTCTGCCAACAGCATGAACTGGGTGAACTTATCCTGCGCGTTGGCTGCGGCGATCAGGTCGAACAAAACCTGGTAGCTGTTAAACGTCCTGCCGCCTGGGTGTGATTGCCAATTCCAGCGGTAGGCCGCTTGCTTGAAAGGGGGCGCGGTTGTCGGTTTTTTGGAGAACGTGGCGTCGAGGCGCGCGGAGGTGCCGTTGCCATTGTTGTCGTCGAACTCGAACCAGATCGCGATTTTGTAGAGAGTGTCGTCGAGGCCGCCGCCGCCGAACCAATCATCGGCAGTGCCCCGGCTTGGGGTCTCCCGATTGTAACTGACGGGGTATTGCAGGGAGCCGTTGCGATAGAGGCGCACGTAATGGCTATGGTTGAAGGGCACGTTCAACTCCGAGGCCATCCAGTAGGCTGTGTCGGTTGCCATTTGGGTGGGTTCGACGCCGCCATTGCCGGTGCTGGAGAAAACATTTTTATCATCGCCGAGGAGCAGGTCGTCCCCGGCGTAGGTTGTTGAAAATGAGCCAACGCCTGAATGGAATGGGCTGCCTTTATTGCGGATGCCGGCGTTATAGATCACGCGATTGTGGTAAACGACAGTGCAGTCGCGATACTTGCGGTCCAGGCCCGGACGGGTGGATAGGTCGGAGCTGCTCGCCGCAGTCATCCAGAGGTGATAGTTGGGGATGGTTCCGGCCGGAGCAGGATCGCCCCAGCGGACGAGGCATTCCCGGGCGGGCGCGTCATTCGGGTAACGGCTTGCGGATGCGACAGCGGCGCCGTCTTGAGCCTGAATGTGAAAAGCCACAACGCCGCTGCTGGCAGGAATGACCCCGCTATAAACACCATCGCCTGCAAGGAGGTCACCACTGAGGCCGTCGTCGCGCATCTGAACTGTGGTGGTGGTGGCGCTTGGATCGACGCGGTACATGAGCCGGCGCACGGGAACCCCGTCAGGATCCGAGATGCGCGCGATCACGAGGACAGGTTGACCTGGGGCAGGCACCGGGGGGAAATGGGCGACATCGCTGATGGCGGGGCCTGCGTTATTCACGCGGCGGCTGTTCGGTAATCCGGGTGTGCCGAGGTTCAAAGGAGGAGGAACGCTGATGGGAAGCTCCACGCCGTTGCCGCGGACGCGGAACAGAATTTCGGGCCAGCCAGAGAGCCAGCGCACCTTCGCGCGCAACGTCACCTGAGCGTTCGAGCCAAGAGTCGCGGTCATTGTGCCCCGGATCGAGTTCGGCCCCTGGTCGCCGACATCCTGCGCGCGGATATGCAGGCCGTTGACCCCGGAAGCAGCGGCTGAAGGAACAATGGCTGAGGTGATATGGTTGCCGTAGAAATTCCAGCCAGTCTGGCCCAGCTCGAAGCCAGCGTTGGTGAGGAGGTTCACGCCATCCGCGCGAAGCACCTCAAGGTCATCGACCAGGTATTCGCCTCCGCCGAGGGAGAGGAGATAAGCTTTATTGGCTGGGAAGGTGGGGTTCGCGAGATTCAGCGTTCCGGTCACTTCGTATGTTTGCCATGGGGACTTTTGTGTCTCGTCGCTGGCGGCCCAATTGGCGGCCTCAGTTGTGTCGGCGTTCGTGTCGCGCAGTTCGAGGCTCGACCCGCCGCCATTCGCGAGTTCGGGCCAACGCCCGCCGGTGCGGTAGGTGACCTCGGAAATGCTGACGGCGATAACATCGTTTCCGCTCATCGTGGTCTTGGCGAAAGCGAGCCGCTCCCCGCCGCCATCCAGATTGCCCGAGAAGGGGCCAAACGTATTTTGCCGGGAAAGATGCGGGTGGTTGGTGAGAAGGCGGTCTGGATTTTTGGCCACGACGACGTAACTGCCTGCGGGAATTGTGCTGCCGAACGGGAAGGCGAAGGTGATGCCGTCGTCAAAATGCCAGCCGCTTACATTGATCGGATTTGAAGTGCGATTGAAGAGTTCAACATACTGGTCGTCCTGCTCGCCGGTGAGCGGCTCGTACATGATTTCGGAAATCACCACCTCCTCCTGCCGAGGCATGGCGTTGGCGGAGGCTTGAGTGATTTGAGCGAGACGGGCGGTCTTTGGGCCGCCGTCCGGGGAGCGCCCGAAACTGACGCCGGCCTCCTGACCGCCGAATTGCAGAGCATCGAGCACTCGGGATTCATCGGGGCTGATCAGGAAAATGGTTTCGCCGGATGAACTGAGACCGAAACCGAGGTCGGCTGTGTTGAACTGCAACCATTGGCGGGCGCCTAATTGCGTGCCGTTCGGGATGCGGAATTTATTGGTGGCGGCATCGTCGGTGAGAAAAGCGCCTGAGAGATCGACGGAACTGTTGCTGGCATTATACAGCTCGATGAACTCGCTTTGACCCTCGGTGGGGGAAGCAAGAATTTCGTTAATCACAACGCCGCGCAAGGAGGTGGGAGCTGTGGGATCATCGTAGCCTGGGGAGCCGCCAATCAGCTCGCTGGAACCCCACGCGCGGATGTCGTCCTCGCCATAACTTGGGCGGAGGCAAACGATGGAGTGGCCGCCGCCCGCAGCCTCGGGGGGCCATGGTGCATCCGTGGAGTAAGTCAGCTCAGCGCGGCGCGCGCCTGCTTTATTCGCCAGGAGCAATGTCTCTCCGCTCCCGCTAAGGCGCCCGGTGAAAGGCCCAAGAACATTGGTAATGCCATACGCTTGTTTTATCGCGTCAGGATCCGCAGCGATGACGACGAACGCGCCGGCTTCGAGGCGGAAGCCGTCGGGGAAGTTGAAATCGACACCGCGGGTGATCTTCCAGCCAGTGAGATCGGCGAAGATGGTTTCGCCGTTGTAGATTTCGATGAACTCCAGGTTTTTGCCATCGGCGCGCTCCCGGGGGCTGTGCATGATTTCCGAGAAGATCAGGCCCGTGCGGCGATTGGAGGGGCCGATCGGCTCACGCTGAGGGTTATAGTTCAACGTGGTGGGATTGGGCGTGGTGGGGCCGATGTCACGGAACTTTGCGGTGGTGAGGGCATTCGTGCGCTCGCTGCTCACGGCCATGCCGAAGAGAAGCTGGTTGGGCAGGGTGAGGTTAACAGAGCCGAGCTGCTGCCAAGCGTGGCCATCCAGGCTGCCGAAGCCAGCGAACTCATTGCCAGAGCGGCGGAGGCGCAGCCAGGCCCATGGATAGTTTGCGGGGAATTTCAGGGCAGGCGCGGCGACGGTGGGAGAAGTTCCAGTGGTTCCGCGGCTGGAGAAGACAGAGCCAAGCTGAGCTGAGGAGGCGAAGACCGCTGAAAACCGGGCGTTGTCGGCAGCGGACTCACGAGCCATTAACCCTGCTTTGACATAAGCGTCGGTGATGCCCAGGTCCGCCACGCGGACCCGAATGTCGAAGTTGCCGGTCTGCAACTGATGCGCGAACAGAAACTGATCGCGAGTCGTGGAAATGCCAACGCCTCCCCCGACGACATCATACCCGCCATCAACAGCAGTGATTGAGTGGCCCTCAACGGCAGCGCCGATATCGACGGGCCGGTAAGTCGCGGGAGTGAAGGATTGAGCGAGGGCGGGGGCAGTAGAGTTGCCGGCTGCGGAGCGATCCCGCAGCCCGCTTATTGTGACTGTGTAAGGAATGTTTTCAGTCATTGGGGCGACTTCCAGGAGGATCTTGTCGCCCGCGCCGCCAAGGGTTGCTGAGCGGAGGGCGATCGTGCCGTTCGGGCCCGTGATGGTGTAGTTGCCAAGGTTTGTGGCAGTGGAAGGAGTAATTGGCTCGCTGAAGAGAAGCTCAACATGTGAGAGATCGACCGGCTCAACGGCAAGGAGGGAAGGGGCGTTAGTATCCGCCCGAACCTGCAAGACGACGGGGTCGGTCACGACCACGTGGGCCACATTGCTGACGGTGTTGCTGACCCGAACTTTGAAAGAGGCGCCATTGTCACTTAGAAGCGCTTGAGGGAGGCTGAAAATGGCGTTGGTGGCGTTGGGAATGGGGAGTTCACCGCGAAACCATTGGTATGAGGGGCGCGGATTGCCTTCAGCAACGACCACGAATGCGGCAGGCTTTAGCTCGTCCACAAGGGCCGCAACGGGTGGAGTGAGGATGCGGGCGGGAACCAGCACGGTGTCGAATTCCTCCAACCGAAAAGCTGTCATTCCATACCCCTTCGACCCTGCGGAAGAGCCACCTGGAACGACGCCGGTGTATTGCTCACAACGCACCGCGAAGATGCCGTCAGCGCCCGGCTCAATGTTATCCCAGGCGACAACATCGCCGGTCTGAACGGTGTTGTTGACACCGGTGTTCAGCGCGGCGGCGTTAGCCGGAAGTGTGGAGAGGGTTGATGAGGTAAGAACTCTGGGCGAATGGGCGGCGGTGAAAGCATCAGCTTCGCGCAACTCGAACAGGGTCCACCGATCTGTGTAGGCGGAGTTGCCGCGAATAGCGCTGCCTTTGAAGGAGTAGCGCTTGTTGGGATTCAGGCCTGAAAGGGTGTAAGTGACGGAAGCTCCCGGGCCGAGTTCGATAGAAGGGTTGGGTGAGCCCTGGAAATCAACAAACCCGTTAAAGGCTGCGTGGGCAGGAGTTCCGGCGGCAGGTTGGGCCTGGGCGGCATCCCCGATCGCGCCGGCGCTGGTGATGGAGAGCCGCACTGTGAGGTTGGCGCCAGTCTGAATGTCTTTGAGAAAGCCGGACGCGCCAGGGGCCGCGCCGAGGGCATTCCAAGTGGTGGCATTCACCGCTGTGCCCGCGCCCGGGGCATGGTCATTGTAAGCCACGAACTGGGCCTGAACGGAATAGGCTGCAACCAGGGCGAGGGCGCCCACGAGGGGACGTAAGAGCTGAGTGCGCATTGCGGTGATAGTCACGTTCCCATTTCTTTATAATGCGCACAAGTAGTTTAACGGGCGTTGCGGGGTCCACAGCGGGTTCGATCCCGGAACAGGTGAGCACAGAAAAAGTTTGGGAAAGGCGAGATTAGGCGGGATTAGCAGGGAATAAGTGGGAATAGCCGGGAATACCCGATAATGCCAGAGAGCACAGCGCCCTGGTCGTGGACTGGCCGTGCCAGAGGTGAATGCGCCCAGTCGTCCCCCGGACTACGAGGCTGTGAGTTCGTGGTTGTTGAAATTCATCTGCGGAGGGTCGTTGCATAAAGCAGCCTTTCCACATGACGTGTAATCCAATACGCCGTGTCAGTCAAGAAGAAGACCGCAGCGGGATTGCGGGGTAATGAAAAATGGGTTGAGTGGACGCACTCAACCCATTCGTGGCCGTGCTCAGCGAGGAGCGTCGCACGGCAAGTGAACTCGCTTACGAATTAACGGCCGTCGCGGTCGGCGTCGCCTGGGATGGCGCGCTCAACGCGGTGCCAGGCAGCACGAGTGGCGCCTTTGGCGTTTTCCCAGCCGAGGCGGGATTTGCCTTTAACGCGCTCATAGTCGCTCTGCAACGAAGGCTCGACCTGCTCAAAGGTTTTGCCTTGGTATCGAGAATACCCCTCGTATCCCGTTCGGAAAGCTGGGGAGTAGTCGTCGTAGGTGTAGTTGCGGTCGTACCAGTCGCCGCGATTGTAGTTTTCGCGCCAGTAGGCGTCTTCCACTGTTGGGTTTACAGCTTCTGCCGCGCCTTTGCCGGCGATGCCCCCAGCAATTGCGCCCGCTGCCAGGCCGACGGCTGCGCCGACAGGACCGGCCACTGCAGCGCCGATGGCTGCGCCTGCTGCGCCACCACCGCCAGCGCCTAAACCGGTGCCGACTGGATGCGCGCCAGGCGCGCCAGTGATCGGATCGCGGTTGGCGTCACCGGTGCGAGCGGTGTTCTTCTGGGTTTCGACAGTGCGGTTTTCGGAATTTCTATCGATGTCTCTCATGCCTCTCCCTTTCGTTAAGATCCAGCGCCACCATGGCGCCTGATGTGGGAATATAACCGTAAGACGTACGGAACGACATGCGGCGAGACCCCGGCCCTTGACTCAGCAAAGGCTCGGTGTGGCTTACGCGGTCTCCTGCTGCGGCCACCGGAAGCCGCTGAGGACCGGGTCGCTCATGCTATGAGCCTCAATAACGCGAGCGAGGACGGCATCCCAGTCAACGTCGAGGTTTTCGGGCGAATAGAGGGATTCGATGTCCACTGACCACACTTTTTCCCACGTTTGGCCAAAGCCCGCATGGGCTCGCATGACGTTGGAACCCGCCGTTTTGATGCCGTACGATTCTTCAGAATCGGTGGCTTTGTACAAGTCGATGCGCACGGTTTGCATATTGCACTATGCCACGTGCGCTCGAGAGGTGGAGGATGCGGAGCCCTCTAAGTCGGTCTCAGGTTTGCGCTGAGCAAAGTTGGCTCAGGAGGCGTCTTCATCCGGATCATCCTGTGTGCCAGCGCCGCGGATATCCGCGCACACTCCACGTTTGCTCGTTTCAACGAAGGAAATGAGCTGCTCTGAAAATGGCGAGGCGCATTCGACGCGGGCGGCAACTATTGCATCCTTCATGCGCAAGCCACTGCGGAAGAGAAGCCGATAAGCACGCTTAAGCTCGAGCCGATGAGCGGGAGAAACACCCGCGCGGCGCAGGCCAATTATGTTCAAGCCACAGATCGTGTTGTTGGCCATGGCGATGGTGAACGGAGGGAGATCTTTGCTAACACCAGAGCCGCCTTGCATCAAGGCCATCGCGCCGACGCGGACGAACTGGTGAATCATGGCGGTGGCGGAGATGAAGGCGCGGTCCTGGATCGTGACATGGCCAGCGACCAAGGCTGCGTTGGCGAGAATGACGTTGTCGCCTAACACGGAGTTGTGGCCCACATGGCTGGCGGCCATCAGATAATTGTTCGAGCCGATGACGGTGTCTTCCTCGAGTTTGTTGGAGCGATGAATAGTGACGTGCTCACGGAAGGTGTTACCGGCGCCGATGCGGACGCGGGTGGGGAGCGCTTGGTATTTGAGATCCTGGGGAGCGTCACCAATAACACAGCCGGCATGGAAGCGATTATTCGGGCCGATCTCGGTTTGGCCGGTCAGGTGAACGGAGGGCCCGAGCCAGCAGTTGGGGCCGAGGCGCACTCCTTCATCTATGACGCAGTAAGGGCCGATTTCTGCATCGAGAGGGACTTCAGCGCGGGGATGAATGACTGCCGTCGGATGAATCATTTAGGTGTAGAAGTAGCCGAGTTCCCGCAGGGAAACGAAGTCACGATCACGGCCTTCGGTTTTGCGGCCGAGGATTACATGATCGAGAACTTCGATTTTGAGAAGCTGGCCGGCGCGAATGAGATCGCGGGTGACTTTAATGTCGGCCTCGGAAGGGGAGGGATCACCGCTGGGATGGTTATGCACGAGGATCACCGCGGAAGCATTGGCGGTGATGGCCAGCTTGAACACCTCACGCGGGTGGACGAGGAGAGTGTCCAATGTGCCTTGAGTGATGCGCTCGACGCGGATGAGGCGTCGGCGGGTATTCAATAGCAGAATCTGGAAGCATTCGACTTCGTAGAAACGGTTTTCCTCCCGGAGCAAGTCGGCGACCAGTTCGGGCCGGTCGAGCATGGGCGCTTCCTGGCGGATCTCGCGGGCCATCCGTTCGGCAAGAGTGAAGGCGCTTTTGAGAGTGACGGCCTTGTCGCGACCGATGCCTTTGATCTCGCAGAGTTCATCAATGGAGGCGCGGGCCAGGCGGTCGAGATTGTTGAAGCGGGTGATCAATTGGTCGGCAATGTCGAGAGCGGAGCGGCCTTTGGAGCCGACCCGCAAGAGGATCGCGATCAGTTCGGCATTGCGGAGAGCGCCAGCGCCTTCAAGGGCGAGGCGCTCGCGAGGGCGCTCGCTCTCGGGGCGCTCATTCAATGGGACGTATGCCTGCTCGCTCAAGGCAGCCCATTGTTGGGAGGAGTGCACGGTTTTCAAACCTTAAATACGAGTGCAGCAGGAAGGCGCAGCGAAGCCGGGCAAAGCCAAGAAATGGCTGGAGGAAAGCGGAGGAGGGGATGACAGCTTTTCGTTCTTCCAGCATGGTGAAGGCGTGGAAAGGTTACTTGTGGCATTCGACGGGTCACCCGGCGCGATTAGCGCGATTGAGGAGCTGAAGATCGCCGGGTTGGGAAAGGCGGGAGAGGCGCGGATCATAGCGGTTGCGGATGCGTGGTCGCCACCGGAGGCGCTGAACTCGGAGCCGGAGTTGCCGGAGTTCATGCACGAAACACGGGCTCATGCGCGGGAGCGAGCGGCGTCGGCTGCTCAAGATGCTGAACATGTCGCGGCAGAAGGAGCACGGTTGCTGCGCGGGCAGTTGCCGCAGTGGACGGTGGATGCGATAGGGCGGGCGGATTCGCCGGGGTGGGCGGTGATTGAGGAGGCCCGGCGGTGGGGAGCCACGCACGTTGCGGCGGGAGCCCAGAGCCATACCCGGCTGGAAAGATTTTTTCTCGGGAGCGTTTCGCAAAAGATTGTGAGTGATGCTCCATGCTCGGTGCGCATTTCACGGCCTCGACGTGACCACAGCGCCAATGTGCGGATTATTGTGGCGTATGATGGGTCGCTGGATGCCAAGGCGGCGGTGGCGGATGTGGTTGGGAGGGAGTGGCCAGCGGGAACTCAGGTGAGGATCGTGGCCGTGCAGGAAGGGGAGCTTGCGGAGGCAGCGGGAAAACAATCGGTGGCTGAGTGGTTGAAGCAGAGCCTGGATGCAGCGGCGGAGACCCTTCGCAAACAGGGGGTGGAAGCTGAGTTCAGCCTGGTGAAGGGCGGGGTGCGCCGAAGCCTCCTGCACATGGCTGAGGAATGGGCTGCGGATGTTATCTTTGTGGGAGCATCTGGTTGGAGGCACCAGGGGCGGTGGCGAGTTGGGTCAGTGGCGACGTCGCTTGCGCAGCGGGCGCCTTGCAGCGTAGAAATTATCAGGGCGCAACGAGCCGGGGGAACCAATGCAGGAGGGGCAGCCACATCGCACGGAAACGCACCTGGAACGCCTGGCGTCCGGGGTTAGCCTCACCCGTTGGTTGATCGGGGGCAATTTCGCTCTGGGCGCGCTCAAGATTCTCGTTGGATGGATTGGCCAGTCGTACGCATTGATTGCGGATGGGCTGGAATCCTTCACGGATGTCGTCACTTCCATCCTGGTCATTGCCGGGCTGCAATACTCAGCAAAGCCCGCGGATGAGAAGCATCCCTTCGGTCATGGGCGGGCGGAATCTGTCGCGGGTTTGGCGGCGTCGGTGTTTCTGGTTGGCACGGCGGTTGTAATCGCGGTGCAGAGTTTGCGGGAAATTGCGAACCCGCATCAGCCGCCAGCTTGGTACACGCTTCCTGTTCTGCTGGTGATCGTGGTTGTCAAAGAAACGTTTTTCCGCTTGGTGGCCCGAAAGTCGCGTGAGGTCAGCAGCGTTGCGATGCATGCGGATGCTTGGC
>Ga0196963_10000846_pt1 | contig 23588 bp, 20 predicted proteins | sample S1_5metaG_FD_148600 | JGI IMG/M metagenome (GOLD analysis project Ga0196963, IMG submission 148600) | Soil microbial communities from Anza Borrego desert, Southern California, United States - S1_5 | ecosystem: Environmental > Terrestrial > Soil > Desert | place: USA: California | collected...
CGAATGACCGCGCCCATTTCGTGCGTGTTCACATCGATGCGGAAGGACGCGTAAAATCCGCAGGCAAGCAGGCTTCGCACATGCTCACTTCGCTCGCGACCGCGAATGCTTTGCTGGAAGTTCCACCGCAAAGAGCCTTCAAAACCGGCCAAAGTGTCCGCGTGTTAATTTGGTGATTGTTTGCTGCGGTAGTATCCGATCCCTCCCAGGAACTCCTCCCGCCGGATTAACTCGTATTCCCCCGTCTTTTCGAAGACATATTTCTGCTCCACGCCAATCTCGTCAGCGTGGTGGGAGCTGTGGGTCGTCAGCCGCAGCTGCCCGTCGCGCACGGACCATGCCCCGCTCGCCTGCGGAGGCCAGCCCAGAGTAGTCCCGCTTTCCCAAGTCGCATCCGCCTTCAAAACAATCTGCCCCGGGATGAAGCCCCGGCGTGACACCCACACGCCCACAAACTTCTCCTCCTCCGGCGTAAGCGTTCGCGCTGGCGCGGTAATGACCTTGCGGAAACTGACCTGCCGGTTTGTGGATCCCTCGCCTTCACGCCAAATGAACAACGAGGGCTGAAGTTGCACAATGGGGCGATCATAGGAGCGAGTAGCCGTCTCGAACTTCACTTTCTGGCGTTCAACAAACCAACGGCCCGATTCAACCGGCTGATCCTTGCCGAACTCCGCGCGATAGAAGCCGTTCGCCTCCAAGTTGTAGAGTCCCTCGCTCCAATTGGCCGCCAGCCATGTGCCCACGAGCTTGGATTGAAGAGTTTTGTTCTGCTGCGCTTCGCCGGGTTTGGAATCGAAGGGCGGCAGCGTTGTTTCGTAGCGGGCGGTGCGCAGAGGCCGCCTCCGCAGGCGAATGCTGGCCACGTTACTTTCGGGTGTCTGGAAGATCAGCTCCCGCGTTCCTCCGTGGCCTGCAGACTCTATTGGCTGCAAGCGTTTACCATTTTTTGTGATGAGTTCCGCATTGATCTGGAATCGCTGCGTGCCGGAATCCGGCGCGCGCAGTGTTAAGCTGGTGCGAACACCGTCATCGGTTTGAATCTCGTTCAGCTGATCCACAACACCCCATATATGCGGCGCGGGGAAGTTCCGGGGCTCGAACGGATCGCTCCATTCCCAATCGCCAATCGCATACTCCAAAACCACCACCGCTTGCCTAGGCGCGGGTTCCTGAACCTGCACCAGTTGCGCCACCACGAACAACCCATCGTCCGAAGGCGTCCAGCCCATTGGATGCTGGTTCACATGCGCGCCTTGCACTCTCACGAGGAAAGCTTTCGACCGATCCGCGCTGTCCAGCAGAAGGTCGCCAGTCGGGGACATCACGCGCACACGCTCGAAACTTTCCGGGTCCGTGAGCCTGCTGCGGAAGTGCAGCCATAACGAAGGCTCCCGCAACAGGGCAATGCGTCCCCCACTGTTTCGAAGGCCTGCATCCACTTCGTTCTCGATCACCTTGATCGCGGAGCGTTCATCAAAACTCTCAGAGATCGCCCTAATAGGATGGGGAACCCAGAGCGGGTTCATCCAGGCAACGACTCGCAGTTCGACAGCCCCACTCTCGTTCACAACCGCAGGTTGTTGGGGGATCTGCGTTTCCTCCTGCGCAGCCTTGCGACCTGTCGCACACGCGCTGACGAACCCGAGTGTAACCAAGGCTGCGCTCAACATGATGAAGGTGGCTGCTCGTGGTGCTCTGCGGTCCACGTCCGGCGCAAGAATAGCCTCAATCCGCTCGCTCAACTCTGACGCCATGGTCGAGGCGATCGACGGCAGCTGTGACTTTCCTTTCGCGAGCGTCAGCAGTTCCGCCGCATAATCCGCCGCGCACAAGCCGCGCTCCCCGAGCGCAGCGTCATCGCAGGCCCGCTCAGCTTCCACTCGCATCTGGCGATTGGCCCACCACGCAAGTGGATGAAACCAGAACAATGCGCAGACCACCTGCGCGACTATGTTCCAGAGGAAATCCTTTCGGGTCACATGGGCAAGTTCGTGCCGCAGCGCCAGCCTTACCCGGTTTTCGGGCCAACTCAGAGCCGCGGCAGGGAAGGCCACGACCGCTCGCGGCCACCCCCAAGCACTCGGCGTCATCACCGCGGGATGTGTGACTAATTTCGCTGGGCGCGCACCCGAATCGTCCGAGAAGGATTGTGCAAATGGCTCTGCTGTCGTCGCGATCCGCTGCAACCTGTAGAGAGCCACCCCCACTCTCGCGCTCAACATCGCGACGCCGACCAGCCACAGCACTGGTAAAATCGGACGGAAATCCAGCGTCTTAGATTGATCAATAAATGTGGGCTGGGCTTGGAAGGTCGAAGCCAGCGAAGCAGTTTCTCCACCCGTCTCCGCGTTTGGTTGCATCCCGATTGGGCGGTCAGTACGAATCGGTAGACTCGCTGCCGGCGCTGGCTTGGTTCCCTTTGAAAACGAGATCACTTCCCATTTGGGCAAGAGGAGCAACCCTGCGCCGACCATGACGAAGGCCGCAATGGCGCCGCGCCAGATCAAGTTCCTGAATGCCGCCGAGCGCTTGCCGCTCAACGCTGCCGCTGCCATTGCAAGCAGCAGGAGCGGCGTCACACGCGCGGCCGTTTCCAAAGCCCACCCGCCCCAAGCTATAATCTCCTCATTCATAGTCTGATTCCCGTTTGCGCGCCTCCTCAATCAACCGGCTTAGCCGATCCAGCTCCTCCCTGCTGATGTTCGCCTTCGGATCGCAGAGGTGCGATGCCACTGCCTTTTCCAGCGATCCATCAAAGAAGGTCCGCAGCACCCCCGCGAAAGCCGCTCGCCCAACTTTGTCGCGTGGCCGCGTAGGGGCATAAACAAACTCGCGCCCCACCTGCTTATGTTTCAAATGCCCTTTCTCCTCGAGAATGCGCAGCAGTGTGCGGATGGAGGTGCGGGTCGGCGCATCCGGGAGGATCGCGAGAACATCGTTCGCGGTGGCTTCGCCGCGCGCATAAACGACATCCATGATCTGCCGCTCTCGTCGGCTCAGTTCGGTGGGAACGCTCATGATGTGTTAAAGAATTAACCTATGCTGCCAAGCGTGTCCAGCAAGAAGTGTTAAGAAATTAACCGCCGCCCATTTGTGCTCAGAACTGGGGATAAAGATTTCCCGCAGAGGGGCAGAGAGGCAGAGCGAAGAAAGGACTTTTGGAAGGAGAATCGGATAATGCGGGTTCAATTTGAGGCGCGCTCTACTCGTTCCCCAAAAGTCCTTCCTGATTTTCTCCTCTCCGCCTCTCCGCGCCTCCGCGGGAACCTTCCTCCTCACGTGAGGTCAATGCTCCGAACCGTGTCCAGCAAGAAGTGTTGAGAATTTAACCGCCGCCGTTTTGTGCAAAGTAATGGAGACAAAGATTTCCCGCAGAGGGGCAGAGAGGCAGAGGGAAGAAAGGTTTTTGGAAGGAGAATCGCATAATGCAGGTCAATTTGAGGTGCGCTCCACTCTTCCCCAAAACTCCGTCCGTGCTTTTCTCCTCTCCGCCTCTCCGCGCCTCCGCGGGAAACATCTTCCTCCTCCTGCCCTTCAGGCCGCATTCGCTTGATAGTGAGCTTTGCATAGTGTAATGGAGCGGCATGGGACTCGTGGTCACATTGCTGCTCGTTGGGGTCGCCTTGTTGCTGCTGGAAACCATTGTCCCTGGCATGATTCTCGGAATTGCCGGGTTTGGCTGCGTCGCCGCAGGCGTTGCCCTCACTTACATCCGGTTCGGCTCCAGCGCGGGGAATTGGGTGCTCCTTGCCGCTTCCACTCTTCTCGTTATCGGCGTTGCGCTCTGGATCAAATGGTTTCCTGACAGCGCCGTCGCGCGTGTTTTCGTTTCCCAGAAGCGCATCGGCGACCTCGGCGTCGAGCAACCCAGCCTTTTGAATCAAGTCGGCGACACCTGCACAGCGTTGCGCCCTTCAGGAACTGCAGTCATCAACGGCCAGCGCGTCGACGTCGTCACCGAAGGATCATTCGTCGAGAAAGGCGTCCGCATCGAAGTCGTCGCCGTCGAAGGAATGCGCGTCGTTGTGCGCCCTCTTAATGCTTAAAAGATACACCCTCTAAATAAACCAACCATGCCAGAACCAATTCGCTATGTGCTTTTCGGTGTGATGGGCCTCGTGCTCCTCATCCTGTTCCTTGTCGTTATCAATTTCTTCAGCGTCTGGATCCGCGCCTTGTTCTCAGGCGCGCGGGTCACCTTCACCGAACTGATCGCGCTCCGCTTGCGCAACGTTCCCGTCGGCCTTGTCGTGGATAATCGCATCACCGCTGTGAAGTCCGGGCTCGATATCACCATCGACGATCTTTCCACCCATTACCTCGCGGGCGGCAGCATCGAGATGGTGGTGCTCGCGCTCATTGCGGCGGGCAAAGCGGGCATTCGCCTCGACTTCGACCGCGCCTGCGCGATCGACCTGGCCACGAAAGGCACTGGCAAAACAGTGCTCGAGGCTGTGAAAACTTCCGTGAACCCGAAGGTGATCGATTGCCCCGCTCCGAGCGCAGGCAAGAACACCATTGATGCTGTGGCCAAGGACGGCATCGTGATTCGCGCCCGCGCCCGCGTGACTGTCCGCACGAACCTGGAGCGCTTCGTCGGCGGCGCGACGGAAGAAACGATCATCGCCCGCGTAGGCGAAGGGATCGTTTCCACCATCGGTTCGGCAGAGACCTACAAAGACGTGCTTGAGAATCCAGATCGCATTTCAAAGACCGTTTTGGACAAGGCCCTCGACAGCAACACGGCTTTCGAAATTCTCTCCATCGATATTGCGGATGTGGATGTTGGCGAAAATGTCGGCGCAAAATTGCAGGCCGAGCAAGCTGAGGCCAATAAGCTCATCGCGCAGGCGCAAGCCGAAGTCCGGCGCGCGGCCGCCGTTGCGCAGGAGCAGGAAATGCGCGCCAAAGTGGTCGAAGCCGAGGCCGAAGTTCCCATGGCGATGGCAGAAGCCTTCCGCTCAGGCCATCTTGGCATCATGGATTATTACCGCATGAAGAACATGCAGGCGGACACTTCCATGCGCGAGACCATTGCGGGCAATGAGCCAGGGTCGAAGTCTCCTGGAACCTGATTTGGAGAGCTGAGTGGAATCACTGATCACCATCATCCTGCTGATCGCTGGCTCTGCTTTGGCCAATTGGCTGAAGCAGAAGAGCGAAAAGGATCAGACCAAGGAATGGCAGGAGCTGGAGGATTGGGTCGGCCGCAACGACCCCCCGGAAAGCACCCGCCCGGCAGCTCCCCCAACGTGGGAGGAGGCCCCACCTCCTGCAGCCCCGCCGGTCTTCAAAATTCCGGAACGCCGGCAGCAGCCTGCGCCTGAACCAATGGTTTGGCGTGAAGAAGCACGGCGAGTAGAACCGTTGGATCGTCGCGCCCCTGCGGCGCCCCCTGTGGTGACCTGGACTTCAGCCGAGGAAGCGGAAGCGCCGCCAGGGACGACCCTGGCCGAGTTGAGCAAATCTCACGAGGCGTATCAGCGCGCCGCAGAGCTGCACAAGTCCGTTGCCGCACGGTTTAAGCAAGTGGACGAACGAACCGCTCGCCGCCGCGCGATTCCGCCAATAAAAGCCAACGAGTTTGTGAAGATGCTGCGGGATCCCCGCACAGCGCGGCAGGCGATTGTCGCCAGCCTGATTCTAGACAAGCCAGCATGGCGGGCCAACGAACCAGCGTAATATCATGCCGCGCCAAAAGAAAACCTGGTCCGAGAAACTTAACGATCCCAAAGACCTCCCCAAGGTCGTTGCCCTCGAAGGGTCAAAGTTCCAGCGCTGGGGAAAGGGCACGTGCGCAATTCCAGCTCCACGCGAGGTGAACGAATTGATGGCCCAAGTGCCTAAAGGCCGGCTCGTCACCATCAACGCTTTGCGCGAGGCCTTGGCCCGCAAACACCACGCCGACATCGGCTGTCCGATCACCACGGGCATTTTTGCGTGGATATCCGCGCATGCGGCCGAAGAGCAAGGCGCGAGCGGGGCGAAAAAGATTACCCCCTGGTGGCGAACATTGAAAACGGGCGGAGAGCTGAACCCCAAGTTTCCCGGCGGTCTGGACGAGCAGCGCCGCCGCCTCGAGGCGGAAGGCCACAAAATCGAGCAACGCGGTAAGCGCTGGCTCGTGGCCAACCACGAAGCTGCCTTGCACCAGTTTTGAAACCTTGTGCATCGTTGTTGACCAACGCTCCTCGGTGGCGTAGCTATTAAAGCCTGCGAAGCAGCGTAGTGGCGCGTTCGTCTATCAGTTAGGACACGGCCCTCTCAAGGCTGAAAGACGGGTGCGATTCCCGTACGCGCTACCAATTCTGCTTCGATTCACGGATGCGCCCTTTCCAGATCATCTTTAATCCCATTAGCGCGGGCGAACTCGCCCGCATGCCCAAGGAGCTGCAACTGCAAATCCTCGGCGAGTTTCGCGGCCTGCCGCAGGAAGTCATCAGCACCGATCTGGAGAAGTTCGGCAAACTCGAGCGGGCTGGGAAGGTTCTCTATCGCTTTCGCCTTGGCGATTACCGCCTCTACTTTGCAAAGCACGAGCTTGGTCTGATCATTTACCGAATCCTTCACAAGAACAGCATGAAGGATTTCCTCTACCGGTCCAACTTGCCGATCCCGGAGGATAAAGCGCTGCAGGACAATCCCAAGTTCTGGGAAGCCATCGACTCCGCCAAGGCAACTGTGTAGGCAGGAGGAGAACGTCCGCAGATTTCGCAGATTTTCGCAGATTAGGACAAAGACAATACGACTGTTTGGTAAGATCGGCTCGCGAGCTAGCCTACTGTTCTCCTCATACGGATCATTGTTTGAACATGACTTGCCGGCGGCTTCACTAAGGCGGGTCCCGCTTTTTCCTTCTTGTAATCTGCGTAAATCTGCGAAATCTGCGGATCGCTTACCTCCCGAAAACGAAAAAGCCGACCCCGTTTTCGAGGTCGGCCGGTGATTAAATGCTGTCAGTTACAGCGCAGAGGCGACGAGGTCGCCAACTTGTGATGTGCTGTAGCCCATCTTGCCTGCCGCCAGCGTCTTGATCTTCTCGCGAGTCACTTTGATGACCGCGCTTTCAATCGCTTTTGCGGCTTCGGTTTCGCCAACGAAATCGAGCAGCATCTGGCCCGCGCAAATGGCCGCCAAGGGGTTGATCACGCCCTGGCCGGTGTATTTTGGCGCGCTGCCGCCGATTGGCTCGAACATGCTCGTGCCGTTCGGATTGATGTTGCCGCCCGCTGCGATGCCCATCCCGCCCTGAATCATCGCGCCAAGGTCGGTGATGATGTCGCCGAACATGTTGTCGGTCACGATCACGTCGAACCATTCTGGGTTCTTCACAAACCACATGGTGGTTGCGTCCACGTGCGCGTAATCTCGGGTGATGTCTGGATAATCCTTCGCGCCGATTTCATGGAACGCGCGCTCCCAAAGATCGAAGGCGAACGTGAGGACGTTCGTCTTGCCGCAAAGGGTGAGCTTCTTGTCCTTGTTGCGCTTGCGGGCGTAATCGAACGAGTAACGGAGGCAACGCTCCACGCCGCGGCGGGTGTTGATGCTCTCCTGCACAGCGATTTCGTTCGGAGTGCCTTTGAAAACAAAGCCGCCGGAGCCAGTGTACAAACCTTCGTTGTTCTCGCGGACGACCACGAAATCAATGTCCTTCGGCCCTTTGTCTTTGAGCGGGCAGAAGCGCTCGTCGTAGAGCTTAACGGGGCGGAGGTTAATGTACTGCTCCAGTTCGAAACGAAGGCGGAGCAGAATGCCCTTCTCCAAAATGCCCGGCTTCACGTCCGGATGCCCAATGGCGCCGAGGAGAACGACCGGGAACTTGCGCAGCTCTTCAACAACAGAGTCCGGCAGAGCCTCCTTCGTGCGGAGGTAGCGCTCGCCGCCGAGGTCGTAATTGGTGTAGTTGAGCTTGAGGTTGAACTTCGAGGCTGCCGCATCGAGGACTTTGATGGCTTCCCTGGTGACTTCAGGGCCTGTTCCGTCGCCGCCGATGACAGCAATATTGTAGCTTTTCATGGTAAAATCGTTTCCGCGCCCGCGAGGGCGAAAGCCCGGCACTGTAAGGCTTCCGGGGGGCCTTTCAACGGAAAAACAGGCGGAAACGATCCGCAGCTATCTCAATTTGCGGCAGTCGACGTTGATTAATCTCGAAGGAGCTTTCGCGTTTCCCCACAGTCTCTTACGTCGGCTGCTACATATGAGCGTGAGGAGAGGACTAGCAGTCGGTCCAATTGTATGTGCCACGGTTGAGTTCAGCGATGGATGAGCCTGCCAATGAGGTGAAAGCAAGGGCTTTCGAGTGGGTCTCGCCGGAGTTGGGCGCGATCTACGAGGAGCATTCCAAGCAGGTCTTCTACCTCGCCTTGCGCTTCATGGGCGACCCGGCCCGCGCCGAGGACGCCACCCATGATGTTTTCCTCAAGGCTTTTCGCCATCTTGATAAGTTCCGCGGCGACGCAAACATCAAAACCTGGCTATACCGGATCACGATCAATCATTGCCAGAATCTGGTGCAGAGCTGGCATAGCCGGAATGTCTTCAGCAACGCCGAGGATGTCGTCTGGGAGCGCGCTGGGTCCGAGGACCAGAACCCGCTCCACGCGCTGGAGAAGAAGGAGTTGGGCGAACGGATTCAGCGGGCTCTAGATGCCCTGCCAGAAGAGTATCGGCTGCTGCTGTTGCTGGTGGCCGATGAAAGGCTGAGCTACGATGAAGTAGCGGAGTTGACCGGCCAATCTGCCGACGCGGTGCGCGGGAAACTGCATCGTGCCCGGAAAGCCTTTGCGACACATTTTAAGAAAACCGAATAGCCGCACATGAGCACCGACCCAAAATTGCGACACAAACACGTTGAGCAGCAGCGTGCGGACGGCGCGGCATCTTCGCAGTCGGAGACGGTTTCCTTCCAGCATGCTGAGGAGGCGATTCGGTTCGATGCCGAACAAGTTGAGCCGCCTGCTTCCATTGCGGAACGGTTGAACGAATCGATCGCTAAGGAGCAGGAGCAGCAAGGGGGCGGCTCGTGGTGGAAACGGTTGTTCGGCCAGTGATTGGTGGAGCTTAAACGGTCTCGAACAGCTTTTCCCATCGTCTGCGCAACGGGTAGAGCGCGATGCTGCGCATCATGATCGACTTCACTTCCCCGCGCGGAATCTTTAAACGCTGAGCCGGATCAAGGAAGTTACGCGTCCGCAATAACCGCACGGTGCGAGTGGCGATCAGCAATGGCCAGGCACATGCCAGACGCAGCCGAACTGCCGTCACAGGAATCGCGCACGTGTACTTCCAGCCAGCTTCCAGGTGGGCTTCACATGTTTGCAGCCAGCGCTCGTGCAAGTCGGCCACTTTGGATTGATTCGCCGGATTGAGTAAATCAGCCGCGGCCAAACCAAGCGCCTGCAGAGCGTCCGCTGGCAAGTAACAGCGGCCCTGACGAAGATCGCGGGGAAGATCCCGCAGGATGTTCACCAATTGAAGGCCTTTGCCGAAGCGAATCCCATTCTCACGAAAACCGCTGGGCGGGGTCCACTTCGACAGAGGATATGCGAGTGTCATTTCGGTCCAGAATTCGCCCACGCATCCCGCAACGCGATAGGTGTAATCGTCCAGCTCAGCATCGGTGCGCAGCGCGATGATGTTGCCTTCCGAAGCTCCTGCGAAACGGCGGAGATCCAGCTCCTGCCCGCTGATGATCGTATCGAGAACGTGGCGAATGCGGCCCTGATCACCCGGACTCTGGGCGCGCAGGAGCCCAATGCTCTCGGGCAACCGTTCAAGAATGGTCCTCTCTCCCGCTGAGGCCTGGGCCTGCGCGAATGAAGCAAACGATGGCGGTTGGGCTGCTGGGCCAAGAATGGAATCCCGAAAGTGCGAGAGCGCGGTCAAACGGGCTTCGGAAGGCAGCAGTTCAGTGTCGGCTATCGTGTCGCTGGTGCGCGCGAGCAGATAGGCGAGGCCAATCTGCGAGCGGACGCTGCGCGGCAGGACTTTCAGCGTCAGGTAAAACGAGCGCGAAACCTGTTCGAGGATCTCCCCGAGCAGGTCTGATGAGGCTTGCTGCCGCATGTTGCGCTCATTCATTTCATTTGATGAGGGTCGGCGTTGTAGCCGCAGGCTTTAGCCTGCGTCCTCATGCCTGCTGCTCGGCCGGCTCGAGCAGTTTCTTCCAGCGCGCGATCTGGCGGCGAACCTGTTTGGGGCTGGGCGCGCCCGTCAAATCACGCTTGGACAAGGCGGAGTTCAGATCCCACGTCGCGAGCACATCCTTCTGGAAACGCGGCTCGATCGCCTGGAGTTCGGCGAGGCTAAGGGCATTGAGAAGCTTCCCTTCCTTCTCGGCGAATGCCACAAGCGCGCCCACCGCATGATGGGCCTGTCGGAATGGCAGCCCGGCCCGGACGAGGTAGTCAGCAAGGTCTGTTGCGAGCAGCGCGGGATCGGACGCAGCGGCCGCGCAAACCTTCTCGTTCACGGAAGTCTCCTTGAGCATGGCGGCGAAAACCCGAACGGTGGTGCGCACGGTTTCCGCCGTGTCGAAGAGCCGCTCCTTGTCTTCCTGCAAATCGCGGTTGTATGTCATTGGCAGACCCTTCAACAAGGTGAGCAACGCGATCAAATTACCGTAAAGACGGCCGGTCTTGCCGCGGGTTATTTCGGCGATGTCCGGGTTCTTCTTCTGCGGCATCAACGATGAGCCGGTGGTGTAAGCGTCTGAGATTTTGATGAAGTTGAACTCAGAGCTGGCCCAGAGAATGACATCCTCCGCGAGGCGCGAAAGATGCATGGCAATCAAGGCCGCGGTGGAGCAGAACTCAATTTGGAAATCTCGATCGCTGATCGCATCCATCGAATTCTGCGTGACCAAAGGGCGGCCTTTGTCGTCGGTGAAGCCGAGCAGCTTCGCCACGAGTTCACGGTCGAGGGGAATCGTCGAGCCTGCGATCGCGCCGCTGCCAAGGGGGCAAATGTTCACGCGCGAGTAGCAGTCGGATAGGCGTTCGGCGTCTCGATCGAACATCTCCACATACGCGAGGCAATGATGCGCGAAGAGCACTGGTTGCGCGCGTTGCAGGTGAGTGTAGCCGGGGATGACGACCGACTCATGACGTTCTGCTAGTTCCACCAGAGCGCGTTGCAGTTGGCTCAGTTCGCCAAGCAGCTCCAGGATTTCGTCACGCAGCCAGAGGCGAACGTCCAAAGCAACTTGGTCGTTGCGCGAGCGCGCCGTGTGAAGCTTGGCGCCGGCAGGTGTGCGCTTGGTGAGAGCGGCTTCGATGTTCATGTGAACATCCTCCAGCTCCTCGCTCCATTGGAATTTCCCGCTCTCTATTTCGCCGTAAATCGCTTCGAGATGTCTGGTGATGTCGGCCAGTTCGGCCGGGGTCAGCACACCGATGCTCGCCAGCATTGTCGCGTGCGCGATCGATCCCCGGATGTCATGCCGCCAAAGGCGCCAATCGTAGGAGATCGACTCGGTGAAAGCGGTGACGTCCGCCTTGGGCCCGCTCGCAAAGCGTGCGCTGCGCGAAATCGGTTTGGATGCGCTCATGAAAAGATGGGAGGGAGGCTACTGCTTCTTCGCAGGAGCAGGCTCGAAATAAATGATGGTCTCGCCGGGTTGGGCGTAGCCGAGGCGTTCGCGCGCGAGGCGCTCGACAGCTTTGGGGTCGGTGTTCAACGCTTCGAGGCGGCGTTGCAAGTCCGCGCCGCGCTGCTCCTCGGCCTTGACCGCTTGTTCCAGGCGCAAGTCTTCCTGACGCATGCGCTGGTTCTTCTTGATAAGGGGCAGTTGGGAGAAGACGCCGAGCACGAGGACGGCCACGATGATCAGGAACCCGACCAAACGGGTGAGCTGCCCAACGATGCCGAAATCGACTTTCATGCGGACCAGCTTTTAACAGGAATTCCGTGGAAGGGAATGAGAAAGCGGCGTCACTCGCCGATGATGTGGAGCGTGACCTTCCGCGAATGCGTGTGCGTGCGCTGCTCCCAGAGGTAAATTCCCTGCCAGGTGCCCAGAGTCATCGAGCCTCGCACAACAGGAATGCTCAGGTTCACCGCCGTAAGCGCCGTGCGGATATGCGCGGGCATATCGTCGGGCCCTTCGGCATCGTGCTCGAGCAAAGGATCACCATCCGGAATGAGCCGGCTGAAAAAGCGTTCGAAATCCCGGCGGACTTCCGGGTCGGCGTTCTCCTGGATGAGGAGAGACGCGGAAGTGTGCTGGAGATGCAGTGTGACAAGGCCGGTCTGGATTTGAGCCGCCCGCACGAAGCCCTCAACTTGCGAGGTGATCTCATGGAAAGCGCGGCCGCGGGTCGAAACTGTTATCTGATCAACGCTTTGCTTCATCCGTGGAAGCGGTTTGCAGCTCGAGGAAATTCTTGAGGATGGTCCGCCCGCTTTCGGTCAGGATGCTTTCGGGATGGAACTGCACGCCCCAGATCGGAAGTTCCTTGTGGCGAATGCCCATGATCTCGCCTTCTTCGGTTTCGGCGGTCACTTCGAGGAAGTCCGGGAGGGTATCCCGCTGGATCACGAGCGAATGGTAGCGGGTGGCGGCAAATGGATTGGGCATTCCCTTGAAGAGATCCTTGCCGTTATGGCGAATCATTGACGTCTTGCCATGCATCATCCGGTAATTGACGACGACCTTCGCGCCGAACGTGTGCCCGATGCATTGGTGCCCGAGGCAAACGCCGAAGATTGGAACCTGCCCTGCGAATGATTTAATGATGTCATTGGAGAGGCCGCTTTCGTTGGGTGAGCAAGGGCCGGGCGATACGAGGATGCGGTCGGGCTTCAGTTGGCGCGCCTGATCCACTGTGATCTGGTCATTGCGATGCACCTGCAGGTCCGCCTTCATCTCGCCGAGGTATTGGACGAGATTGTAGGTGAACGAATCGTAGTTATCGATGACCAGCACCATAGCGCGTCGAACCCGAAGATAGCCCGCGGAGGCGAATGGAGCGAGTCCTTTCCACTAAGACATGTTTCCCGCAGAGACGCAGTGGCGCAGAGATGAAGAACCGGATGAGGAACGGAAGAGGAGGTGAAGTTGGGAAGAGGATGGAACTGCTCTGTGCAATGGGCCAAACCCTTCTGAGACCAATGGATTTCAGGTGGGGCTATCCTTGTAACCTCTGCCTTTCCCTGGCTGTTCTTTCTTCTCTGCGCCACTGCGTCTCTGCGGGACAATTCTTTCCGGAGCAAGGCTCATTGGTGAATCGGGTGGTTCTTCGACGAGGCCATTCACGGTCCTGACGATTCCATCCTTCAGAGTCGCTTCGTTAAAGTTTAAAAGATACCCCAGCTTCAAGCCCGTCAGCTTGAGATAGGTTTGGAGCTGCTTTTTATGAGCGTTAGTGATCGTCTCAACGGATTTGATTTCCACGATGAGTCTGTGAGCAACAATCAAGCCTGCGAAACCCCTCTCCTAGTTCGATCCCCTTGTAAATAATCGGGACGGGAACCTGCCGGGCGACCACTAAACCTCGCACCCCAAGTTCCTGGGCGAGCGCTGTTTCATAAACGCTCTCTAACAAACCAGGGCCGAGATGACGATGGACCTCAATTGCCGCCCCGATCAGCTGTGTGCCCAGTTCATTGTCGGTCATTCGTTGATGCTCATCAGAAGCTGATGCGATATACCAGCCGATTCACGGCACGGCATTAGAGGAGGACTGATCTCCCGCAGAGACGCAGTGGCGCAGAGATGAAGACAAGGCCGAGGAGCTGAGATCAGCTTGAAGAGGGGAACTGCTCGGTACGTCGGCGAAACTTTTCAGACCAAGTATTCTTGAGGTGGGGCATCGGTGTCGCCTTTGCCTGTTCCTTCTTCTCTGCGCCTCAGCGTCTCTGCGGGAAATTCCTTCGCTCCCCTACTTTGAATCGGACTTTTGTTCAAAGCGTCTTTCTGTACTATTGCTGAACCGAACCCTAAGGATGGTTATGAAACGATTGATACTTCTTCTCGCGCTTGCCGTGGCGACTATCGCCTCCAGCTTTGCGCAAAACGAGCAGCAGCTCCGCATCTTTATTCGAGCCGGGGCCAAAACCCACGGCCCCAACCAGCATGACCATCCCCGCTTCCTCAAGGAATGGACCCAGCTCCTCACCGAGCGCGGCGCAAAAGTGGACGGCGCCCTCGAGTTCCCGACCAAAGCCCAGCTCGAAGCCAGCGATGTGCTCGTCATGTACGCCGCTGAAGCTGGCACGATCAAAGGCGAGCAACGCCAGAACCTGGAAGCTTTCCTCAAGCGTGGCGGCGGGATCGTGGTGATTCACGACGCGGCTTGCGGCACGGAGCACGAGTATTACAAGACAATCGTCGGCGGCGCATGGGAGCATAAGCATTCGAAGTGGCTCGAAGGCGAAGTCGGCGTTTACTTCCTGGACACTGAGCACCCCATCACCAAAGGCGCGTCGAACTTCGATCTGAAGGACGAGATTTACTACGACATGCACATGATGCCAGACGCGAAGGTGCTGGCGACTTCGTTCCACTCCGTGTTTGTGATCGGGCCGCAGATGTGGACTTACGAGAAGACCCTGGAAGGTGGCCAGCCATATCGCTCCTTCGTCACGCTCCAGGGGCATGAGTGGAGCACTTTTGAGCTGCCTCACTTCCGCGCCCTCTTGCTGCGCGGCATCGCTTGGGCGGGCAAACGCCAAAACGTCGATCAACTCTGCCGCCCCGAAGAACTGGCTTCCTTGAAGTATCCTCCGGGCGGCCCGACCGCTCCGGAGAAAGCGGCCGCGAAGCTGAATGTTCACCCCGACTTCGACATCAACCTCGTCGCGAGCGAGCCGTTGATGGAAAAAGCGATTTCCCTGGATTGGGATCCCCAAGGCCGCTTGTGGGTTGCGGAAACGCCGGAGTATCCCAATGGCCGCAACATCAACGCGAACGACGCGGTGTTGCTGATGTCAAAAGGCGCGGCGGGGCAACTGCCTCCTGGTGGGAAAGAAGATCGTCCCGCGCGGGATCGGATCTCGTGGCTGGAAGACACCAACGGCGACGGCACGATGGATAAGAAGCATGTGTTCGCTGACGGCCTCGAGTTGGTGACTTCCCTCGTTTTCTACAAGGATGGCGTCATCGTCGCACAGGCTCCGGACATCCTTTGGCTGCGCGACACCAACGGCGACGGCAAGTGCGACATGCAGTCCGAGAAAGTGACTTTGTTCACTGGCTTCGGCACGTTCGACACCCACGCGGTCATTAACAACATGCGCTGGGGCTTTGACGGCTGGATTTACAGCGCCGTCGGTTACAGCGCTGGCCAACCAAAGTCAGCGGATGGTTCGACGGACTTCGGCCGCGTCACGGCTGGCATCTTCCGGTTCAAGCCAGACGGCAGCGCGCTCGAGCAGGTCGCTTCGGGGAGTTGCAATACGTGGGGCTTCGACATCGCGCCGGACGGTGAGTTATTCTTCACGACCGCCACTTGCGGCGAGCATTTCCTGCACATCGTGATGCCGGAGAAAGCCGTGGCCCGCGGGAATGTCGGCGGCGTCCGTTCCTTCTCAGTGCTGCCGGATCACCAGGATATTTTCCCTGCGGTGCATCACACCCGCCCGGCCTACGTGCAGATCGATTGGGTGGGCAAGTTCACGGCTGCTGCGGGTTCGTGCGTTTATAACGGCGGCGCCTGGCCAGATAAATACAACGGCAGCCATTTCCTTTCCGAAACGACCATGAGCCTGGTCCATAACGATTGGATCACGCCCAAAGGGCCAACCTTCGTGGCTGGCAAAGAGCCAGGCCGTGAGCAGTCTGAATTCATTGCCGGCTCCGATTTGTGGTTCCGTCCCGTCCACAGCCGCGTCGGCCCGGATGGCGCGCTCTACGTCGTGGACTTCTATAATCAGGCCGCGATTCACAACGACACCCGCGGTCCGAAGCATGGTGTGCGCAACGCTGCGGTGCGTCCCGACCGCGACCATCATTTTGGCCGCATCTGGCGCGTGCAGCACAAGCAAGCTCGCAAGTTCGACCGCCTGAATCTGAACGGTGGCCAAACAGCGGAGCTGGTGAAAGCGCTGGAGCACCCGAACGGCTGGACACGCGCAACCGCGCATCGCCTCCTGCTGGAAAAGAATGACGCTGCGGCTGTCGAGCCGTTGAAGACCGTGCTCAAGAGCAGCAACAACTCGTTCGCCCGCGTGCATGCCGTTCGCTTGCTCGCAGCCACTGGCAAGCTGGACGACGCTACCCTCGCGGCGGCGGTGGCTTCGCCGGACAACAATGTGAAGAAGAACGCGCTGCGCGTCGTCAGCGAAGGAACGGGCGTGGGCGGGAGCGAAGTTCGCGGTGGCGCTTTGCGCGCCCTGCAAAGCCCAGAGGCGCGCATTCGTTTGGACGCATTGTTGGCTCTTCAGGCCCTCACGCCAGATGAGGAAATCGCCCGCGCCGTGGTGGCTGCTTATCCTTCCCTGGAAGATCGTTGGGCTCAATCTGCCGCACTCGGCGTTGCGAACAAAGACCTGCTCCTATTCACAAAGGCAACTCTCGCCTCGCAAGCCAATGCAGATCGCCTGCGCGAGTTCATCGGTTTGCTCGGGCGAGAAGTCGGCCTCCGCGGCGATGCCGCATTGGCCCTGAGCTTCGTCCAGCAACTCGGAGCCTCAAAAGCCGAAGCCTTGCAAGTGGCGGGGTTGAACAGCCTGACGGCCGCGTTGAAGCCCGACGTGACTCCTTCCAGCTCCGCTCGCGAAGCGCTAGGCGCGTTGCTGGGAAGCCAGAGTGAGAACGTTCGTGGCGCGGCGCTTCCGCTGGTGGCTCGTTGGGACCGCAATGGCGAACTCGCCGCCCAAACGAAGCCGGTCATCGAGCAGCTCTACACCAAGCTGAACGACAAATCGCTGTATGAAGATTTCCGCGGGCAAATTGCCGTGAATCTTCTCGGCGTCCGCCAACTGGCTCCAGATGCCATCACCAAAGTCGCCGCACTGCTCGGCGGCGAAGCCAGCGTGCCACTGCAACGGCGCGTGGTGGAAGCGCTGGGCAATGTTCCAGATGCGGCAGCCGGCGCGGCCCTCGTGCGCGCGTTCCCGAACCTCGCTCCTGAGCTTCAGGAGGTCGCTTTTGGCCAGCTCGTGCGCCGCTCCGATTCCTCGCTCACGCTGCTCGCGAGTGTGGAGAAGGGTGAGATTCCCTTGACCACGCTGGGGCCTGCTTCCATTCACCGGTTGCGCACACACTCGGATGATGAAGTGGCCAAGCGAGCCATTGCCGTCGTGGAGAAAATCCGCGGCCCGCAAGCGAAGCAAAAGGACGCTTTGATCGAAACGCTTCTGCCGACGGTGGAAACCGCTGGGAACATTCAGAACGGCAAAATGCTCTACACCGCGAACTGCGCGAATTGCCACAAGTACAAAGGCGAAGGCCGCGATTTGGCCCCGGACCTCACGGGCATGGGCGCTCACGGAGCGCACGACCTGTTGGTCCACATCGTTGATCCCAATCGCGTGGTGGAGCCGAACTTCGTCTCGGTGACCGTCGAGAAAAAGGATGACGAATCGATCGATGGCGTGCTCGCCAGCGAGAACGAAGCGACCATCAAGATGCGCAACGCCAGCGGCGACTTCGAAATCCGCAAGAGCGAAGTGAAGAGCCGACGCTCCAACGGCATTTCCCTGATGCCTGAAGGGTTTGAAGCTCTCGGAGGCGAAGGCCTGCGCGACTTGATCGCCTACCTCACGATGGACGAGAACAAGTATCGTATCATCGATCTGAGTTCGGCCTTCACGGCGAACAGCACGCGGGGCATCTACGGCTCGCAGGAGCGCGCGAATGAATCGCTGCGCTTCCGCACCTTTGGCTTGAACAAGGTCGAAGGAATTCCATTCGAAGTGCTGCACCCGAGCCGCACGCCGAACGGCAACAACGTCATCGTTCTCAAGGGCGGCCAGGGCTTCAGCAAAACGCTGCCGCAAAAGGTTGAGGTGAACACGGGCGTCACTGCCACCAAGCTGCACTTCCTCGGCGGCGTGGGCGGCTGGGCATTCCCCTGCTGCGGCGACGACAAAAAGGAAGGCGAGCCTGTTGCTAAAGTGACGCTGCACTTCGCCAGCGGCGCCAAGCAGGAGATCGTGTTGAAGAACGGCGTCGAGTTCGCCGACTACAACGGTCGCGCCGAAGTGCCCGGCTCGAAGGAAGCAGTGGAAGTCGTGCGTTACGGCCAGATCCGTTGGTTCACGAAGCCAGTGGAGAAGACCGAGCGCATCCAGCGCATCACGATCGAGAGCTACAACAACCAGGTTGCCCCGACGTTTGTGGCGATCACCGCTGAGTTAGCGGCGCAGCAGACTGCGGCGAAGCAGTAAGCCGAAAATCAGATTCACGAAAGAGCAGCGGACGAGCGAAAGCTCCGAAGCTGCTCTTTTCTTTTGGTAAGAAGTGAAGCGGGTCGAGGGTCGCGCTAGGCGATGGAAGGGCCTGCGAACGAGAGAGCCTCGTCGAGCCAATCATCCATTCGCAACACGTTCTTCCTGGCTTTGAAAGCCTGCGTTTGCGCGCGGCGTTGGGCAAAGGAAACCAAAGCTCCGGCAAACCTTTTTGACCCAGGCAAGCCGCTCTTAAAGAGCTTGCGGACGCGCTCCTGCGCGACCTTCGGCAGGTAACGGTTCAGCAATTCGTCCTCGAGGCTGATGAACGCCTGCGCCGAACCAGGGTCACCCTGGCGGCCGGCGCGGCCGAAGAGCTGGCGATCAACACGCTGGGATTCGTGACGTTCGGTGGCGATAACATGCAGGCCACCGAGTTCAGCGACACCTTCGCCAAGCTTAATGTCTGTGCCGCGGCCCGCCATGTTGGTCGAAAGGGTAATGCGCCCGCGCTCGCCGGCCTCGCTGATAATAGCGGCTTCCTCGGACAGGCGCGTTGCGTTCAGCAACCGATGCGGCAAACCGACCTGGTCGAGCAACTCAGCGATTTTTTCGCTGGTCTTAACGGTGCGTGTGCCGATGAGGATTGGACGGCCAGTCGCATGCACGCGTTGAACCTCCTCAACAATGGCGCGGTGCTTTTCCGTTTCCGTCGCGAAGATGCGGTCGGGCCATTGCTCACGCACACAGGGCTTGTTCGTCGGTATGCGGATGGCTGGCAGATTGTAGATCTGCCAGAACTCGTCTGCGGCCTCCGCGCCGGTGCCGGTCATGCCGGAGATCTGGCGGTAGAAGCGGAAATAGCGTTGGAAGCTCAAGCGCGCGACCGTTTCGCTCGGGTCCGAAATCTTGACCCCTTCCTTGGCTTCAATGGCCTGGTGCAATCCCTGGCGCCAGGTGCGTTGCGGCATCGGGCGGCCCGTGAATTCATCAACGATGACCACTTTGCCATCCTGCACGACGTACTGTTTGCCTTTGATGAAAAACTCGCGCGCGACCAAAGCCTGTTTGATCAGATCAAGGCGGCGATCGGAACCGCGCCAAAGACCATCGCGCCCCTGGCACTTGGCCTGGAGCTTCTCCATGCCGGCATCGGTGAGGTTCACCTCGCGATACTGCGTGTCCACGAGGTAATCGACATCGGCCTGCATCTCCTTGGCGATCTCATTGGCGATGAGCGCAGCCTCGCGCAAGACGTCATTCTCGTGCGGCGCTGAGATGATGAGCGGGGTGACCGCTTCGTCGATCAGAACGCTGTCCGCTTCGTCGATGATTGCTGTGTCGAGGCCGCGCATGACCAAGCCTTCCGGCAGCCGTTGCTGCGGGATGAGCATGGTGCGGATCAGACGTCGCGTGGGATCCACGATGCCCCCAAGCTGCAAACGGTCGCGCAGGAAATCGGCGACGACCTCTTTGCTCGTCGTGTACGTGATATCCGCGTTGTAACCGTGGCGGCGATCCGCTGGTTTCATGGCGCCGGTCACATAACCCACAGAGACTCCGCAGAAATCGTAGAGCGGCTTCAACCACTCGGCGTCACGCTGCACGAGGTAATCGTTCACCGTGATGATGTGGCAAGGGCGCTTGGTCCAGCCAACCAGAACTGCGGCCAAACCGGCAGTCAGCGTTTTGCCTTCGCCGGTCGCCATTTCAGCCATGTGGCCGCGCTGCAAGGCGAGAGCGCCCATGAGCTGCACCGGGAACGCGCGCAAGCCAAGCTGCCGGTCCGCGGCTTCGCGAATGGCGGCCAGCGCTGAAATTGTCAGCGCAGCCTGGTCGCGTCCGCGGCGGCGGAATGCCTGGCGAAACTCGAGCATCTTCTGCTTGAGCTGCTGCTCGGGCATTTCACGCAGGGCCGCTGCCTCGCGCTCGATCAACTCCGCGTCCCGGCGCAAGTCGCGTATCACAGCGTTGCGGCGGCGGCGCGCGCCGATCAACGAGTTTACCTTTGCATCCAGGCCTTTGTGAACGCGGCCGGGAATGTGGAAACTCGTGCGGCGATATTCCTGCGAAGGAGTGATCACAGTTGATAACGCTTTTGAATGAGCTGGCGGAACCGGCGAATCCATCGCGGCAACAACGGCTCAGACTCGAGGTTGAATCGGATTTTCCCCGCGCGGCCATGAACGAGCGCCACTTCCGGAAGCGGCTGCAAATCAGCGCGGACTTCAAAGAACGGCTCCGCCGCTTTGCTTCCTTGTGGATCGTTGGCCGAAACAGCCACTTCACCGCCGCCCGCCCAGCCGATGGCTGGTGATGGAAGCGTGTGCTTCTCGGCTGGAATCTTGCGGATATTGCCGGCAGCGATCGCTGTGTCCGCCTCGCCGATCAGGCGCACCTGGGCATTGGTTTTGGCGCGCACGAAAAGTGTGTCCACATCTTCCTGCAGCACTGTTGCGACGAACTCAAACGAGCTAGGGTCCACCACCAAACCGAGCGGTGTGCCGCGCGTCAGCCAACGGCCGACCGCGTCATCGATCTGCGGGGCAACCCAGACACCGGCGTGGCGGGCTTTGACGACGAGGGCTTCCTGGTCGCGCTTCACGCGCTGGACTCGTTCGAGCACCGATTGCTTGCGGCTCTCGAGCGGCTTCAAGCTCGCGGAGTCATCTTTGCGGGCCTGGAGGATGCGCGCTTCCACTTCGACCAACGCAGCGTTCGCTTGCACGGCTTCGTGCTCGAGCTGCTTGTTGGTGAAGCGCATCAACGGCTGGCCAACTGTGACAGGGGCGCCTGGTTGGGCGATGACTTGCGCCAAAACGCCAGGCGCTTCGTTCATGACCTGCGACCATTGCTTGGCTTCCAGCACGCCGGGCGCGCGGAAATGGCTGGGGAACGGCACGACATTCAGCAACACGAGAATGACCGCGAAGGCCGCCGCTGAAATGGCGACCGCACGAGGGCGGGTTCGCTCAAGCCTTGGGCTGTTGGCCAAATAAATCCCGAACTTAACGATTGGCACGATCAGCCATGTGACGCCGCAAATGAGCGCCATCAGGATGCCCAACAGGAGCAAACGATCGGCGAGGAAGAACAAAATCGTGGTGAACACGAAGATGCGATAGACCATCGCGAGGGCGCCAAACACGCCCAACAGCCACGCTTCTTTGGTGCTCACGGCGGGGCTTTCGGAGCGCTTGATTCCGAACACGTAGTGCTCGAACACATGCTTCAACTGCCCGATGGAGCGTTGATGCAGGTTCGGCACGTCGAGGAGGTCCGAGAGGATGTAGTAACCGTCAAAGCGCATGAGCGGGTTGATGTTGAACAGAATCGTGGAGACCCCCGCGATGAAGACCATGTTATAGCAGATGCTATGCAGCGCGCCTGGAGCGGTGTTGGCCCAGACAATCAAGGCAACGGCAGCCACGAACACTTCCACAATCATGCCGGCTGCCCCGACCATGATGCGTTGCCGCCGACTGCGGAAACCCCAGCTCGAGGTGGCGTCCACGTATGGAGTCGGAGTGAAGATCATGAACAGCACACCCATCACGTGAACTTCGCCGCCATATTTTTTCGTGAAGTAAGCGTGACCGAATTCGTGGAGGGTCTTAATGATCACAAGGCCCGCATAAAGCAGCAGCAGGTTGCTGGGGTTCAGGACGCCTTCGCTTTGCTGGCCAAGCTTGTCCCAGTTGTCCATCCCAAGCTTTATGCCCCAGCCAACAACAGCGGCCCACAGGATGAAGCCAATCGGTGAAATCAGCTTTCCGATAAAACCGATGGTTTTGTTCAGGAACTCATCCGGGTCGAGCAGCGGCACGCGCAGGAACATGATGTTCATGAGCTTGGAAGTCAGCTCACGCTGCTTCACGCGCTTGTAACGCTCGAACAGCTTCGCAGTGTCCGCCGCAACGTCGTACTGGAGGAGATTGGAGAAGTACAGTTGGGAAAGCAGTTGGATGACCGCTTCCTGGCCCGGCGCTTCGTCCGGGAACCGGTCCATGCATTCCTTCCATACTTCTTCGACAGTCCGCTCTGGCCGGAGCCGAGCCACGAATTCATAGGCCGCTGGACGCAACCGGAAGAACTGGTTGCTCAACGGGTTCTCCAGAATGATCCAGCGCTGGCCGCGGAAATTCTGGCGGCGCACACGAACTGCGGGGCGGAGGCTAATCCGCTGGTTGGCAATTCGGTACCACGATTCGCTAAATGTCTGTGCGTTTTCAGCCATACGGCAGGGAGGGGGCTGCGTGGCTTACCACCACAGTTTAAGACGAAGGAAATCGATGGTGCGATGGGTCATGACCCAGGCGAGCGTGCGCCTGCCTGATTCAATCTTCACCAAACCGCTCATGCCGGGGCGCCACCATTGCTCGGCTGCGGAGTCGAGCTTGCAACGCACCAGGAACACGTTCTCACCTTCTTTAGGGAAGGCCGCTGGCTCAATCCGTTCAATCGTGACCGGGAACTTGAGCTTTGGTTGTGTGACAAAAGCGATCTCCGCTTTGCCACCGTAATTCTTCACTGCCTCCAGAGCGTCCTGAATGTCGCGCTGATTCACTTCGGCTTCGACATAAAGGCTGCTCATGCTCGCGACTTTGAACAAGGGATCGCCCTGTTTCACCGGGGCGCCAATCCGCTCGCGCAGATCGCCTTCAATAACCACGCCAGCGACAGGCGACTTGATGTTCGCCTGGCTTAGGTTGTAACGCACGAGATCCAAGCGGGCCTTTGCTTGCTCGGCCAGCGCGATGGATATGCGCATGTCAGCGAGTGCGTTCGTTGCCCGGGCGCGCTCGGCCTCGCGGAGGAACCGCGCCTGGTCGGCAATCGCTTCGGCTTCCTGCAAGCGCAGGTTCTGGTCATCCAACTGGAGCAGTGTTGCGCTCGCAGCAACGCTGTCGCCAGGCCGGCTGTTCACCTTTTGGATGTAGCCATCAAAGGGAGCTGTCAGGAAGGAAACGTCATCGCTGCGAAGGATGAATGTGCCTTCCACGCGGTAGCGGATCGGAATCAGCAGCGAGAACAGAACGAAAATCGTGGCAACGATCGTCGTGAATTTTGCCCAGGTGTTTTCAGGCCCCAGATAGGTGGCCAGCTTCTTCCTCATAACCCTTGCTGCGCGCTTGCCTGCCCAGCCTTCCTGCTCATGCAGGTCGTGCAAACGGCGCGAGGCCTGGTCGGCGGCTAAACGAAATTGTTGAATCTCCGTCTGAGAAAAGTGACGGCTGGCACGCTCGAACGTG
>Ga0196963_10000847_pt1 | contig 23577 bp, 23 predicted proteins | sample S1_5metaG_FD_148600 | JGI IMG/M metagenome (GOLD analysis project Ga0196963, IMG submission 148600) | Soil microbial communities from Anza Borrego desert, Southern California, United States - S1_5 | ecosystem: Environmental > Terrestrial > Soil > Desert | place: USA: California | collected...
GGGTCTGATCGCGCTGGCCTTGGGACTGGTGTGGCGCAGCCGGATCGCGGCGCAGGCGTGAGCGCCGCCCTGAGGGCTTTTTGAGGTGTGCCTCGAACGACGGCACGCAGCCGCGGGCGCCCGTGCAGTTGGAGCGCTTGGCGCAACCGCGTGCCGCGCTGGCGTAGAAGCAGAAGGAAGCGATGGCCCTGGCCTCGGCCGAGCTGCACCAGCATGCCGGCCAGCTCACCGGCCTGGCCGTGGCTTTCAGGGTGTAGCGGCGGCGTCGGGATCACCCGCCACGCGCGGCACGGTCATGATGAAGGCCGCGCCGCTGCCGGGCTCGCTGCGCACCTCGATGCGCCCGCGCAGCGGGCCGGTGACCGCGTTGAACACGATGTACAGCCCCAGGCCGCTGCCGCCCTGTCCGAGCCGCGTCGTGAAGAAGGGATCGAAGACCTTGCCCAGCAGCCCGGGCTCGATGCCGCGGCCGTTGTCGCGCACCTCGATGCGCACCTCGTCCGCGTTCTCGTGCCGCGCACTGATCCAGATGTCGCCAGGCTGCTCCGGGCCGAAGCCATGCCCCAGCGCGTTGATGAACATGTTGGTCAGTGCCTGGCCCAGCGCGCCGGGGTAGCTGTCCATCTCGATGTCCGGTGCCAGCGCCAGGTGCAGCTGCAGCGGCCGGAACTTCATCAGGTGCTCGAGCGTGGCGATCACTTCCTCGATGGTCTGGCGCAGGTCGAAGCGGCGCCGGCGCTCGGCGATCTGGTCGACGGCCGACTGCTTGAAGCTGGTCACCAGCCGGTTGGCCCGGCTCAGGTTGCGCTCGATCAGCTCGCAGGAGTCGCGGCAGTAGGTGGCGAAGCGCTCCAGCTCCGGCCCGTCGAGGCCGCCCTCGGCAGCGCGCGCGCCGAACGCGGCGGCCATGCCGTGCATGCCGGTCGACACCATCAGCGCATTGCCCATCGGCGTGCTCAGCTCATGCCCCAGGCCGGCCACCAGCCGGCCCAGCGCGGCCTGCTTCTCGGACTGCACCAGCTCGGCCTGCATGCGCGCATTGCGTTCGAGCATGCGGTTCAGTTCGGCATTCGTGCGCTCGATGGCCTCGGTGCGCTCGTGCACGCGCCGCTCCAGGGTCTCGTTGGCCTGCACGAGGCCGGCCTCGCTGTCGCGGCGCGCGGCCTCGCTGGCGTCCAGCATCGACAGCATGCGGTTGTAGGCGCGTGCCAGCACGGCGACCTCGCTGGCGCCGGCCGGTACGTCGATGGCCCGGGCGCGGCCTTCGCCGACGTCGAGCAGGCGCTGGCTCAGCTGGCGGATCGGCCGCATCAGCCGGTGCACCGTCACGCCGACCGCGGTGGTCAGCGCGGCGGCCACCAGCAGCAGCGGCCAGCGCACCGCGTCCAGCGCCTCCAGGAACGGCGCCCGCGCTTCCGACATCGGGAAGTTGGCGCCCAGCACCCAATCCAGGAAGGGCAGGCGGGCGTAGGAGACCAGCACGTCGCGGCCGTCGGACGTGCGGGTCTCCACCGTGCCTTCCAGGCGCTGCTCGATGGCCCGGTCGTAGCCGGCGTTCTGGCCCGGCACCGCGGCCACGCGCAGCAGGCGCTCGCGCTGCGGGTGCATCAGCATCACGCGGTCGGCGGTGGTGATGAAGAGGTAGCCGGCCGCACCGACCCGGTAGTCCTGCATGCCGGCGGTGTAATGGGGCGACAGCAGCGCCAGGCCTCCGGCCAAGGTCCCGATGACCCGGCCGCCCGCGTCGACGATGGGGGCCGTCATCAGCAGGCCGGGCCGGGCCTGCGTGGGCGAGAGGCTGAAGGGCGCGGAGACCTGCTGCGTGCCGGCCCGGCCTGCCAGCCCGCGCAGCCAGGCTTCCTGGGCGGCCGGCAGCGCCATGCCGTCGGCCGGCCGCTGGGCGACGAGCGAGCCGGCGGCGTCATAGACCCGGATGCCCTGGTCGAAGCTGACATGCAGGAACACCCGCGAGTCGATCATTTGCTGCAGCCGCCGCGCATCGGCCAGCTGCTGCGCGTCCATCGTGCGGGCCACGCCGGCCAGCACCGCCTGCGCGGTGCGCAGCTTGTCGTCCAGGCGGCTGGCGTGCGCGCGCACCATCTCGAACTGGCGGTCGCCCACCAGCTGCAGATAGCGCGCCTCGAACACCCGCAGGGCGTGCACCGTGAGCATGGCCAGGCCCAGCGCGAACATCAGCCCGGTCAGCACCGCGGCACGGGTCGCGGTACCGCTGGTCTCCAGCCCGGCCTTGACGCGCTCCAGGAACGTTCTCACCCTGCGATCCACCTGCTGCGGTACCCCGCGGCAGCATACTGGACGCGGTTCACCGGAGCACCCTGCGCCCACTGCGTGCGCATCTGCCCGAGGCCATGGACCGCCGCCTCCAGCGGCCGCGCGGCGGCGCCATGCGGCGGTCCCGGCGGCTTGCCGTGGCAGCACAATCCCGGCCTGATGGACGCCCACTCGACGACTTGCGACGACTCTTCGGCAGCCCGGCAGACGGCTCCGCGGGAAGCGCCCGCTGCGCCGCCTTGGCGCGCGCTGATCGTCGACGACGATGCCGACGTGCACCGCGCCACCGAGCTGGCGCTGCCCGGCGCGCTGATCGAGGGCCGGCCGCTGGCCTTCGTGCATGCCTACTCGGCCGCGCAGGCGCGGCAGCTGCTGGCGGACGACCCGTCGATCTGCGTGATGCTGCTCGACGTGGTGATGGAAACGCCGCATGCCGGCCTGGACCTGGTGCGCGCGGTGCGGCAGGAGCTGCGCCGCGAGGAGCTGCGCATCATCCTGCGCACCGGGCAGCCCGGCTATGCGCCCGAGCTGGAGACGGTGCGCGACTACCAGATCGACGACTACTGCACCAAGGCCGAGCTGACGAGCATCCGCCTCTACACCAGCCTGACCACGGCCATCCGCTGCCACCGCATGATCCTGGCGCTGCGTGCCGAGCGCGACGAACTGCAGCACGCGCATGCGGCGCTGCTGGCGCTGCGCGCCGCCGAGCAGCGCAGCCATGCCCAGTTGCTGGACGCCGAACGGGCGCTGCGCGAGGCCCACGAGACGATGGAGCAGTGCGTTGCGCAGCGCACGCGTGAGCTGTCGGAGGCGGTCGGCGCGCTGGAGTCCTTCAACCGCATGGTCTCCCACGACCTGCGCGGGCCGCTGTCGGGCATCGCCGGCCTCTCCGGCATGATCAACGAGGACCTGGCGCGCGGCGACACCACGCGCGTGCAGCGCTGGATGACGATGGTGCAGGCGCAGATGAACCGGCTGGTGCGCCTGGTCGACGACCTGCTCAACCTCACGCGCGTGAGCCAGGGCGGCCTGCTGTGCAGCGTGCAGCCGCTGGACGTCGTGCTGCGCGAGGCGATCGAGGTGCTGGCGCTGTCGCAGCCGGCCGAGCGCATCGGAGCCATCCACGCCGCCGCCTTGCCGCGGCTGCACATCGACGCCGGCCTGATGCGCCAGGTGTTCGTCAACCTGCTCGGCAACGCGCTGAAATTCACCCAGGACGTCGCGGCACCGCAGGTGCTGGTGGAGGCCGAGCGCGGCGCCGATGGCTGGACCATCAGCGTGCGCGACAACGGCCCCGGCTTCGACAGCGCCCGCGCGGCCAAGCTGTTCACGCCCTTCGGCCAGCTGCATGGCCCGCAGTACCAGGGCAGCGGCATCGGGCTGACCATCGTGCGCCGCATCGTCGAACGGCACGGCGGCCGCGTCTGGGCGGAGAACCGGCCTGCGGGCGGCGCGGCCTTCTGCTTCACGCTGCCGGAGGACTGAAGGACGGTCCCGCGCCGCGCGACACCTGCATGTCGAACCGACCCTCGTCGTCCCGGCCGCCCTTCCGGCATGCGGGGCGTCCGCGCGCCGGCGCTGCAACAGGCAGTCCGGCGATCTGCATCCCCATCTCCTTCGGGCGCTAGGAGCCTACCCTCGGGGCGGCGGCCGGGACGTCGGCGTCGGCCGCGAACGACCTTCGCCGCGGCCTCCGGCCTACACTGCCGCCGATGATCGACGTCCAGCTGCTTCCGCTGTTCCTGAGCGCCGTCCTGGCGCTGCTCATCGTCCCCGGCCCCGACATGCTGCTGATCTCGGCGCAATCGATGCAGCGCGGCGCCCGCTACGGCATCGCCTGCTCCGTCGGCGTGATGCTGGCTGGGCTGCTGCAGACGCTGCTGGTCGCGCTGGGCCTCGGCCACGTGATGGAGAGCTGGCCGGCCGTCGCCACCGCGGTGCGGTGGCTGGGCGCGGCCTACCTGGCCTACCTGGGCGTCCGGCTGCTGTGGGCCTGGCACCGGGCCGGCGCGCAGCCGCAAGGGCCAACCCCTGCGGCCGGCGCCGGCTTGGGGCCCGGCCGGCTGGTGCTGATCGGCCTGGCCAACAACCTGCTCAACCCGAAGGCGCTGCTGTTCTTCGCGCTGTTCCTGCCGCAGTTCACCAGTCCGGCGCTGGGCAGCCAGCCGCTGCAGCTGGCGACATTGGGCCTGCTGCTGACCTTCATCGCGTTCGGCTTCAACGTGCTGGCGTCGCTGCTGTTCGCCTCGCTGCGGCGCCTGCGCATCGCATCGGCCGGCCTGCAGCGGCATGGCAACGGCGTGCTGGGTGCGCTGTTCCTGCTGCTGGCCTCGCGGCTGGCGCTCGGCAAGGCGGCCTGAAGAAGGCCCGACGGGGCCAAGACCCCGGACTCAGTGCGGTTGCTTGCCGCAGCCCCGGGCGTGACCGGGCCGCGGAGCACACTCCGCGCTCTTCGACGACCCACCCACCCGCGAGCAACATGCCCACTTCCTTCAAGCTCAATGGCAAGCCGGTCAGCGTCAATGTCGACCCGGCGACACCGATCCTCTGGACGCTGCGCGACAACCTGGGGATGACCGGCACCAAGTTCGGCTGCGGCGCGGCGCTGTGCGGCGCCTGCACCGTGCACCTGAATGGCGCGGCCATCCGCTCCTGCGTCACGCCGATCTCCGCCGCTGCCGGCGCCGACATCCGCACCATCGAGGCGCAGGAGTCCGATCCCGTCGGCAAGGCCGTGGTCGAAGCCTGGGTCAAGCACGACGTGGCGCAGTGCGGCTACTGCCAGAGCGGCCAGGTGATGAGCGCCGTGGCGCTGCTGAAGGCCAACCGCAAGCCCAGCGATGCCGACATCGACGGCGCGATGGCCGGCAACATCTGCCGCTGCGGCACCTATCAGCGGATCAGGGCGGCCATCCACGACGCCGCCCGCACGCTGTCGGCCTGAAGGAGGAGCGCACCATGATGATCACCGAGAAGATGCTCTTGAATGCCGCCAACCCGGCCGCCGGCGCCACCGCCGTCAGCCGCCGCCGCTTCGTCACGATGACGGTGGGCGGCAGCGTCGGCCTGGCGCTGATGCCCTGGTCTGCGTTGGCCCAGGGGCAGCAGCCCAAGCCGAAGCCCGGCCAGGCCCCCACCGAGCAGCCCAGCGCCTTCGTCACCATCGGCCGCGACGGCATCACGACGATCACCTGCAACCGCATGGACATGGGGCAGGGCATCGAGACCGCGCTGGCGATGGCTTGCGCCGAGGAACTGGGCGTCGACTGGGCCAGCGTCCGCACCGCCTTCGGCACCGCGGCGCCGAACTACGTCGACCCCTTCATGGGCATGCACCTGACGGGTGGCTCCAACTCCATCAAGAACAGCTACACCCAGTACCGCGAGCTGGGCGCGCGCACCCGGCTGATGCTGGTTGCGGCCGCGGCCGAGCAGTGGAAGGTGCCGGCCGACCAGCTGAAGGCCGAGAACGGCAAGGTCAGCGGCGGCGGCAAGTCGGCCCCGTACGGCACGCTGTTCGATGCGGCGATGAAGCAGCCGATTCCCGAGCAGGTGACGCTGAAGAATCCGCAGGACTTCAAGCTGATCGGCAAGCCCACCGGCCTGAAGGTCTCGCGCGCCAAGTCCACCGGCCGCCAGCAGTACGGCATGGACGTGAAGCTGCCGCGCATGAAGGTGGCGGTGATCGCGCACCCGCCTGTGTTCGGCGCCGCGGTGGCCGGCATCGACGACGCGGCCGCGAAGAAGGTGCCCGGCGTGCGCGCGGTGCTGCCGGTGGACCTGGACCGCGGCGCCAAGGGCGTGGCGGTGGTGGCCGACGGCTACTGGCCGGCCAAGAGCGGCCGCGAGGCGTTGAAGCTGAACTGGGACACCAGCAAGGTCGAGAAGGTCGACAGCGCTAAGCAGCTGGCGCAGTACCGCGAGCTGGCGGCCCAGGCCGGCACGCTGGCCCCGGGTCAGCACTTCCGCGCCGACGTCTCCAAGCTCGCCGGCGCGCCGAACAAGCTGAGCGCCGAGTTCGTCTTCCCGTACCTGAACCACGCGCAGATGGAGCCGCTGGCCTGCACGGTGGACCTGAAGGCCGACCGCTGCGACATCTACACCGCCTCGCAGATGCCGGGTGTCGACGCGATGGCGATCGCGAAATCGACCGGCCTGAAGCCGGAGCAGGTGCACATCCACGTGCAGATGGGCGGCGGCGGCTTCGGGCGGCGCGCGGTGCCCACGTCCGAATACCTGCTGGAGTCGGTGGCCGTGGCCAAGGCGCTGGCCGCGGCGGGCCAGCGCGCGCCGGTCAAGGTGATCTGGAGCCGCGAGGACGACATGCGCGCCGGCTACTACCGGCCGATGACGCTGCACAAGGCCGAGATCGGCTACGACGCCGAGGGCAACATCCTGGCCTGGGACCACCGCATCGTCAGCCAGAGCATCGTCGGCGGCACGCCTTTCGAGGCCTTCATGGTCAAGGAAGGCGTGGATGCGACCACGGTCGAAGGCATGCGTGATCCCTACCAGGTGCCGATGCGCCTGGCGGTGACGCACCCGAAGCAGAACGTGCCGGTGCTGTGGTGGCGCTCGGTCGGCTCCACGCACACGGCCTTCGTGATGGAGACGCTGATCGACGAGATCGCCGAGGCGACGAAGCAGGACCCGGTGGCGTATCGCCTGAAGCTGATGGGCGGCGGCCCCGAGCATGCGCGGCACCGCGCCGCGCTGCAGCTGGCCGCTGACAAAGCGGGTTATGGCAAGAAGGCGCTGCCGGCCGGCATGCAGTGGGGCGTGGCCGTGCACGAGAGCTTCGAGTCGGTGGTGGCCTACGTGGTCGAGGCCGGCATGAAGGACGGCAAGCCGAAGATCGGCGCGGTGACCGCCGGCGTGCACTGCAACCTGGTGGTGAATCCACGCACGGTGGAGGCGCAGGTGATGGGCGCCGCGGTGATGGCGCTGTCGACCACGCTGCCGGGCAATGCCATCACGCTGAAGGACGGTGTGGTCGAGCAGGGCAACTTCGGCGAATACCCGGTGGCGCGCTTGACCGACGTGCCGGTGATCGCGGTGCACGTGGTGCCCAGCATCGATCCGCCCAAGGGCATGGGTGAACCCGGCCTGCCGCCGTTTGCGCCGGCGCTGGCCAATGCGCTGCGCCGCGCCGGGGCGAAGCCGCAGCGGGAGCTGCCGCTGAAGCTGGCCTGATCACCGCGTCCTGACGCATTGCCACGGTCTGCGCACGCGCAAGCCGCGGCAGTGCGTGGTCCGGGTCCGGGAAGATGGGCGGATGACGCGCCGCATCCTGATCCTGCAGGGCCACCCTCGTTCCGCCCATCCACAGCTGTTGCGCGTTTCCGGTTCGGCGCGAACGTCTTTCCTCTCGCTGGCCACGGCCGCGGCATAGCATGTGCCGATCACATGCTTGCCGGAGGCCTCGCCCATGAACCGTTCGTCGCTCGACACCGCCACCCTCGCCGGCATCGCCGATGAGTCCCTTGCCGCGCTGGATGCGCAGCAGCAGGTCACGCCCTTCTCGGCACGCATCGACGGCTTCAGCCTCGCCGACGCCTATCGGGTGGCCACCGACGTGCGCGCGCGCCGCGCAGCCCGCGGCGAGCGGCCGCTGGGCCGCAAGATCGGCTTCACCAACCGCACCATCTGGGCCGAGTACGACGTCTGGGCGCCGATCTGGGCCACGGTGTACGACAGCACCGTGCAGCGCCTGTCTGGCGCCGACGCGCACTTTTCGCTGGACCGCATGATCGAGCCGCGCATCGAGCCAGAGATCGTCTTCGGCCTGGCCCATGCGCCCCAGCCCGGCATGGACGACGCGGCACTGCTGGGCTGCATCGACTGGATCGCGCACGGCTTCGAGATCGTGCAGTCGATCTACCCCGGCTGGAAGTTCACCGCGGCCGACACCGTGGCCGCCTTCGGCCTGCACGGCGCGCTGCTGATCGGGCAGCCGAGTTCGCTCGGCAGCGACCGCGCCGCCTGGCTCGCCGCGCTGTCGAGTTTTCAGATCACGCTGTCGTGCGACGGCGAAGAAGCCGACCGCGGCGAAGCCACGAACGTGCTGGGCGGGCCACTGTCGGCGCTGCGGCACCTGGTGGAGCTGCTGGCGCAGGACGCAGCGCAACCGCCACTGACCGCCGGCGAGATCGTGACCACCGGCACGCTGACGCGAGCGCTGCCGATTGCGCGGGGCGAGCGCTGGCAGACCGCGCTGGAAGGCGTGGCACTGCCGGGGCTGGACGTGTCGTTCGATTGAGCACTGTCGCGGGGCCTGGGTGGGCTGGGCCTCACGCAGCCACGGGCGTCGTCTGGCCGGAAGCGATGACCCAGGATGATGTCCTCGGAGGTGGGCGCGCTGCTGCTGCAACGCACCACCCGCACGCTTGCGCTCACCGAAGCGGGAGAGGACTTCTACGAGTCCGTGGTGCGCGTGCTCGACGAGACGGAGTCAGCCGTCGAACGGCTGCGCGAGCGAGGCGGCCGGCCGACCGGGCTGCTGCGGGTGTCGGTGCCCACGTCGTTTGCCTTGCTGGCGGCCCACCAGGTCCTGGTCTACGCCACAGGGGGAAAGGGCAACCGCTGGCCCTCATCGCCCAGGGGCGGGAACTCGCGCTGGCGGTCACCGGTCGTCTCCAGGTGGACAACAGCCTGATGCTGCGCGAAGCACTGCTGGCCGGCCTGCGTGTCACGTTGACCCCTCATTTCGTCGTGGACGACCTCCTGGCCTCGCGCAGGCTGACTGCGCTGCTACCCGACTGCATGCCGCCCCCTCACGCGGTCTTCGGCATCACGACACAGCGGCGCCACTTGCCGATGAAGGTGCAGTGCTTCATGGACTTCGCGGAAGCGGCCCTGCGCGACAGCGGCTACGGAGGAGCCGGGCCGCATCGGGTTCGCGGCGAGCCACTCCCAGGCCGGCTGCGCGCTCGTTGAAGCGTCCAGCACCGCCCGGCCTCGACGGATCTCTGCCATGTCATTTGCCGCGAGGCTGCGGTCTCCCGGGACGGCGGGCGGCGTCGGGAGGCACTCGCTCGCGCAGATGCTGATATCAACGGAAAGGCGCGGCCGCTCGTTCTTCGCCTGTCGGCCATGCGGCGGCGCGGCTTGGTGATCCGCTACGCTCCGCGGGAACCCGCGCTTCGACACCGAAAGCCGAGCTTGTTCACACTCGACGGGACGACAACCGTGCCGTCTTGACGCACCCATGTACGACAGCCCAGCCTCAAAGATCCGCGCCACCCTGAAGTCGGCCGCCGACCCAACCCTGGCGCCTGCCATGCAGGCGTACATGAAGTCGGCCATGCCTTTCCTTGGCGTCCCCGCGCCGGCGCGCCGGCAGATCGTCCGCGACGCGGTCCGCGCGCACCCCTGCCGCTCCGGCGATGAGCTGGCGCAACTCGTCCGTTCGCTCTGGCGCGACGCCACCCATCGCGAACTGCGCTACGCCGCGCTGGACCTCTTCCGCATGGGCCCGCACCGGCGTTTGCTGACGATCGAGTTGCTGCCGCTTGCCCGCGAACTGCTCGCAGACGCCACGTGGTGGGACCTCAACGACGAACTGTCGGGCGTGCTGTTGCCGGCGCTGTTGCAGGACGGTCCTGCGACGATGAAAGCACTGCTGCGCACATGGGCCCGCGGCGCGGACCTGTGGGAGCGGCGGGCCGCGATGCTCACGCAGCGCAAGCTCGACGGCGACGCCTTCGATGCCGTGCTGTTCTACGACTGCCTGCTGCCCTCGGTGGGCGATGCGGCGCTCGGTCGCGAGTTCTTCATCTGCAAGGGCATCGGTTGGGCGCTGCGCGAACGCTCTTATGCCGCGCCGGACGAGGTTCAGGCCTTCTGCCGCGAATACGCCGACCGCCTGTCGCCCTTGACTCGGCGCGAGGCCTTGAAGGCGTTGCGCAGGACGGGCGTCGCGGCAATGTGAGCGGTCTCGCCGATCGCCGCGCCCCGGGGCGTCGTCGTTTGTCCCGCCCGGGTGGCGATGAGAGGCAAAGACGCCGTGCGGTGGTGCGAACGGAGGCGGACTGGTGGCCGGGATCGGGCCTGGGCGGTCGGTGAGGGCGCCTTCGCACTGCCATGACAAGCTCAAGCTCGCCACCGGCGTGCGCTCGACGCCACGAGCGCGCGCGTATTCAGCCGTGACCGGTATCGGGGCATTTCGCAGAGCGACGGACAGGTGTACCTCTGCGGGCCGAGCACCGGCTGCACGATCAAGAGCGTCGGCGCGTCCCTGACGTGGATGGCCCACGCGGGTTGCCTGGCCTCGTTGTGATGCCGCAGGTCGGGCAGGCCCTTTCCCCCAGGTGATGACCCGCATCAGCTGCCGCTGCCGCGTGCATGCCGCCCAATGCAATGGCGCCAGCGGCTGCCTGTGGCCCCTGGCTCAGGCCTGCTGCCGATAATCCCGTGCATCTGACGCCAGGGCATCCCATGAAACACGACGATCCGGTGAGCGACGAGGCCTGGCTGCTGCGCGTGCACGGCCGCGTGCAAGGCGTGGGCTTCCGCGACGGCTGCGTCGATGCGGCGCTGGCCGCCGGGCTGCACGGCTGGGTGCGCAACCGGCGCGATGGCACGGTGGAGATGCTGGTGCAAGGCCCGCCCGCCGCGCTGGGCCGCTGGCGCAGCGGCCTGCGGCAGCTGCTGCCGCAGGCCCGCATCGATGCGATCGAGGACACGCCTGTCGCGCCCGACCCCGCGCTGCGCGGCTTCGCTCGGCGGCCGACCGAGTAGCGCGCCGGTACCGTCAGCCCAGGCCAGCCAGCCCCAGCCCAGTCCCTGTCCCTGTCCCAGCGGCGGCGGCGCGTCAAGCCAGCCGGCTGCGGGCGGTCGTGGCGTAGGCGGTGCCTGCCAGCCAGTCGCGCAATACCTCGGTCACCGCGGCCGGCTGCTCGATGGTCGACAGGTGCCCGCTGTCATCGATCACCGCCAGCGCGGCATCCGGCACGCGCGCAGCCATGGCCTCGTGGTCGGCCAGCGGCGTCACGGTGTCCTGCCGGCCGCACAGCACCAGCGTCGGCACGCGCACGCCTTCCAGGTCGGCCAGCGAATCTGGGCGGCCCAGCATCGCCTGCTGCTGGCGGCGCTGCGCGTCGGCACCGACCGCGCGCGCCATGTCTTCCACCAGCCCGGCCAGCGCGGCGTCCTGCTGGTGCGCCGGCAGCAGGAAGCGCTTCGGCAGTTCGGGCACCAGGGCTTCCAGTCCGCGCGTCCGCACCAGCTCGATGTCGGCGAGCCGGCCAGCGCGCTTCCTCTCGGTGTCCGCAGCGGCGGTGGTGTCCATCAGCACCAGGCGCTCGATGCGGGGCAGCGCGCGGCGGATGACCTCGAAGGCCACGTAGCCGCCAAGCGACAGGCCGATCAAGGTGAAGCGCGGCGGCGCCGCCGTGAGCAGCGCCTCGGCCATCGCGCCCATCGATTCCTGCTCGCGGAAGACCAGTACGCGGCAGCCGTGGCTGTCGTTCAGCGCGGCGGTCTGCGCGGCGAACAGGCGTTCGTCGCACAGGTGGGCGCAGGCGAAGACGAGGGTGGGACGGTCATCGGTGGTCATGGCGGGCACCTACGGTCAGTGGGCTGGGCAATTGCCGAGCCCACGTTGCCGCGCCCACGATCCGCCGGGCGAGTCAACGCAGCCCCTGCCACCAGCGCTTGTTCTCGCGCGGGCGGTTCAGCGTCAGCACCTCGCCGATCTCAGGCGTCGCCAGCGCGATGCCGCGCGCATCCGCCAGCGCGGCCACGCGTTCCAGCGGGTCGCGCCAGGTGTGGAACGCGAGGTCGAAGGTGCTGTTGTGCACCACGTACAGCAGCTTGGCGCGCAGGTCACCGAAGGCCTGGACGGTCTCTTCGGGCGTCATGTGCACCGCAGGCCAGTAGCTGTCGTAGGCGCCGTTCTCCATCAGCGCGATATCGAAGCCGCCGAAGCGTTCGCCGATCTGCTTGAAGCCGGGGAAGTAGCCGGAATCGCCGCTGTAGTAGATGCGCTCGCCGCCGGTGGCGATGACCCACGAGGCCCACAGCGTGCGGTTGCGGTCCCACAGCGTGCGGCCGGAAAAGTGCTGTGCCGGCGTCGCGGTCAATTCCACGTCCGCGTGGCGGGCCGACTGCCACCAGTCGAATTCCTCGATGCGCGACGCGGCCACGCCCATGCCCTGCAGCCGGGCGCCCACGCCCAGCGGCACGAAGTAGCGCTGCACGCGTTCCCGCAAGCCTTCGATGGTCTCCACGTCGAGGTGGTCGTAATGGTCGTGCGACAGGATCAGGCCCTCGATCTGCGGCAGCTCGGCCAGCGTGATCGGCGGGGCATGGAAGCGCTTCGGCCCGGCGAAGGAGAAGGGCGAGGCGCGCTGGCCGAACACCGGGTCGATCAACCAGTAGCGGCCGCGGATCTTCAACAGGTGCGACGAGTGGCCGAGCCGCACGATGTGCACGGCCGCCGGGTCCAGCGCGTCCAGCGCGGCGCGGGTCAGCGTGCGAACGGGGATCGGGTCGGTCGGCACCGTGCCTTCCTTCTTCTCGAGCAGGAAGCGGCTCCAGATGGCCCAGGTGCCCTTGTTCGGCTGCACCTGCGGGTTGGGCAGGTTCTGGAAGCCGCCGTCCGGCGCGGCCTGCGGCGACGACGCTGGGGCGGACGGTGCGCTGCTGGCGCAGCCGCTGGCCAGCAGCGCAGTGGTGCAGGCCCAGGTGGACAGCCAGCGGGTGGGGCGAGGCGAAGCGGTGCGGTCGGTCGGCGTCATGGGTGCGGAGCGTAGGCGCTGACGACAGCGCTTGGGGGCCGGCGAAATAAACCTACAGAAACGGATTTAAAACGATACAGAGTGGCGTTCATCCATATAAGTCTGAAAACTTGGGCTTTTATTTGACGATGGATTCATGACGAGGTAAAAGCCTAGAAAACAAGGACTGAACATGCGCAAGGTCGTCCCATTGCCGCTCCCGCGCGAGGCCGAGGTGCCCGATGCCGCGCGTTTCGGCGCCATCGTGCGGGCCGCCCGCACCCAGTCCGGCCTGACGCTGGCTGACGCTGCGGCGCTGTTGGGCATCGCGAAGCAGACGCTGTCCAACCTTGAAACGGGACAGCGCTCGGTGAGCCTGTCCACGGCGCTGGGCGCCGCTGCATCGCTGGGCGTGGCCGTGTTCGCGGTGCCGGCGGCCCAGCGCGAACCGGTGCGCCGCTTCGTCACCGGCTTGCGCGCCACCCGTCCTGAAGACGCCACGTGAGCACCGCCTTGACCCGTCTGCGCGTTTGGCTGGACCGCGAGCCGGTCGGCCACCTGGCGCACGACGGCGTGGGCAGCCGCTTCTCGTTCGACTACCTGCCCTCCTGGGCGGGACGCGCGACCGCCTTCCCGATCAGCCCGCGCCTGCCGCTGCAGACGCCGGCCGACCAGTCCCCCGATGCGCACAGCACCGACGTGCGCCTCTTCTTCGAGAACCTGCTGCCCGAGGGCGACGCGCTGGATCACGCGGCGCAGGCCAACGGCATCTCGCGCGCCAACGTCTTCGGCCTGGTGCTGGCCTTGGGGCGCGAAACCGCCGGCGCACTGCGGGTGGACCTGGTGAGCGACGACGGCGATGGTGCGGCGGCGCCATCCATCGCACCCGCGCCCGCCCTGCGCCTCGTCACGCCTCGGCAGCTGTCCGACCGGCTGCGCGAGCGCGACCAGCTGCCCTTTTCCGTCTGGGACGGCCGTGTGCGGCTGTCCATCGCCGGCTACCAGGACAAGATCGCCGTCTACGAACGCGACGGCGCCTGGTACCTGGTGGATGGGCCGGACCTGGCGTCCACCGTCATCGTCAAGCCGGCGCCACAGCGTGCGCGCCTGGCCAGCCTGCCGGCCAACGAGCACCTGTGCATGCAGCTGGCGCGCCGCGTCGGCGTGGCGGCGGCCGACACGCGGCTGGTGCACGTGCCCGAGCCGGTGCTGCTGGTTCAGCGCTTCGACCGCGTCGAGCGCGGCGGCCGCGTGCAGCGCCTGCACCTGATCGATGGCTGCCAGGCGCTGGGCCTGCCCCCGTGGATGAAGTACGAGCGGCCGCACGGCGACGCGCCGGACGTGCGCAACATCCGCGACGGTGCCAGCCTGCCGCGCCTGTTCGAGGTGCTGGCGATGAGCCCCACGCCCGCGCGCGATCGGCTGGCGCTGCTGCGCTGGACCATCCTGCAGGTGCTGCTCGGCAACGCCGACGCCCATGCGAAGAACCTGTCCTTCTTCTGCGACGTGGCCGGCCTGGCGCTGGCGCCGGCCTACGACCTCGTCTGCATGCCTGCGCTGGGCGACGAACGCCTGAGCGACAGCTTCGCCATGGCGATCGGCGACGCCTTCTCGGCCGCTGAACTGACGCCTTTCGAGTGGGCGAGTTTCGCGGCTGCATGCGGGCTGCCCATCAAGCTGGTGGCGCGCGAACTGGCCAAGCTCGCCACCGGACTGGCGCAGCAACTGCCCGGCCTGGCGGCGCTGGCGGCCGAGGACGGCATCGAGTCCGCCGTGGCGCAGGGCATCGCGGACGTGATCGAGGCCCAGGCCTTGCGCTGCCTGGCACTGGCACCCAGGGTGGCGAAGGTGCGGCCGGGCGATGTGTGACATCGCGCCCGCGCCGCTATGCTGCCGGCTGCGCGGCCAGCCCCTTGGCCGCGCGCGCATTTCCAATCACGCATGAGCGTTGCCGAGTATCTCCAGCTCGATGAGCGTCCCGATGGCGGCCCGGTGCTGCGCCTGGCCGGTGCCTGGCGCATGCGCAGCCTGGCCCAGATCGAAGCGGCGCTGGCCGCGCTGGGCGGCGCGCCGCCGCGGCACGTGGACGGCAGCGCGCTGACCGAACTGGACAGCGCCGCCGCGCTGGTGCTGCTGCGCGCCCTGGGCGACACCGCCGCGCCGTTCGAGGGTTTCGCGCCGCCGCATGCCCGCGTGCTGGAGCGGGTGCGCGCCCATCTGGCCCGGCCCGCCTTGGCTGCGCCGCCACGGCGCTGGGCAGCGCTGGCCCAGCTGGGCGCCAAGGCGGCCGGGCTCGGGGCGCTGCTGGCCGGGCACCTCAACTTCTTCGGCGCCACCGCCGCTGCGCTCGCCGAAGGCCTGCGCCACCCCAGCCGCGTGCGCCCGCGTGAACTGAGCGCGCAGTTCGAGCAGACCGGCCTCGACGCGATCCCGGTCGTCGCGCTGGTCACCGCGCTGATCGGTGTCGTCTTCGCCTACCTGCTGGGCCTGCAGGCCAGCCAGTACGGCGCCAACATCTTCGTCGTCGACGGCGTCGCCATCGGCATGACGCGCGAGATCGGGCCGATCATCGTCGCCGTCATCATCGCCGGCCGCTCGGGGGCGGCCTTCACCGCGCAGCTGGGTTCCATGCGTCTGGCCGAGGAGACCGACGCCATCCGCACGCTGGGCCTGTCGCCGATGCAGGTGCTGGTGGTGCCGCGCGCGCTGGCGCTGATGGTGGCGCTGCCCCTGCTGGTTTTCGTCGGCGACGTGGCCAGCCTCACCGGCGCGATGGCCATCGCCGGGCCGATGCTGGACATCACGCCGGCCGCTTTCCTGGCCCGCCTGCGTGAATCGCTGGACCTGCGCCACGCCATCGTCGGCCTGGTGAAGGCGCCGGTCTTCGCCCTGGTGATCGCGGTGATCGGCACCCGCATGGGCCTGACCGTGTCGCGTGATACGCGGGCCGTCGGCATCGCCACCACGTCCACCGTCGTGCAGAGCATCGTCGCGGTGATCCTGCTGGATGCCTTGTTCGCGGTCGTGCTGCAGGAGCTGGGCTGGTGAGCGACATGCCGCTGCCGGTGATCGAGGTCGAGAACGTCATCTCGCGCTTCGGCACGCAAACCGTGCACGACGGCGTCAGCTTCACCGTGCAGCCCGGCACGCTGGTCGGGTTGATCGGCGGCAGCGGCACCGGCAAGTCGGTGCTATTGCGCGAAATCATCGGCCTGCAGCGTCCCACCGGCGGCAGCCTGAAGCTGCTGGGCACTGACATGTGGAACGCGCCTGAGGCCGAACTGCAGCAGGTGCGCCGCCGCTTCGGCATGATGTTCCAGGACGGCGCGCTGTTCTCGTCGCTGACGGTGGCGCAGAACGTGGCGGTGCCGCTGCGCGAGCACACCACGCTGACGGGTCCCACCATCGACGCGCTGGTGGCGCTGCGCCTGGCCCAGGCCGGGCTGCCGCCGGAGGCCGGCGCCAAGAAGCCCAGCGAGTTGTCCGGCGGCATGCGCAAGCGCGCCGCCATCGCCCGCGCCATCGCGCTGGAGCCGGAGGTGCTGTTCCTCGACGAGCCCACCTCAGGCCTGGATCCCATCACCGCGCGCGGCTTCGACCGGCTGGTACGCTCGCTGGTCGATGACCTGGGCCTCACGGTGTTCCTGGTCACCCACGACCTGGACACGCTGCTGACCGTGGTCGACCGGCTGATCGTGCTGGCCCGCGGCAAGGTGCTGGCCGACGGCACGGTGGCCGAGGTCACGCGGGTGCAGGACGACTGGATCCGCGACTACTTCTCGGTGCGCACGATGGTGGCCGCGCCGGTACAGGGTTAGGAGTCTCATGGAAGCCGAATCACGCTACACCTTCGTCGGCAGCGCGCTGCTGGCGCTGATCGCGGCGCTGGTGATCTCGGTCGTCTGGCTGAAGAACGTCGGTGGCCGCAACGACTTCAACCGCTACACCATCTACTTCGAGCACCAGTCGCTCGACGGGCTGGAAGTGGGCGGCGAGGTCAGCCTGCGCGGCATCAAGGTGGGCCGGGTCGAGGACTACACCATGGCCGGCCAGGGCCACAACCGGGTTCGGGTGGACGTGCGTGTCGACCGCCGGGCGCCGGTCTACACCGACACCGCCGCGGTCGTGACGCGCAACTTCGTCACCGGCATCGCCGCCATCGCGCTGGTCAATCCCGACAAGCCCGGCACCGCGCTGACCGAGGCGCCGCCGAACGAGGACTATCCCGTCATTGCCGAAGGCAAGTCCGACCTGGAAGAGATCACCGGCCGCGTCAACCGCGTCGGCGAGATGGCGTCCACCGCGCTGACCAACATCAACGCGCTGCTCAACAACGAGAACCGCGATGCGCTGATGGCCACCATCAAGAGCCTGCGCGACCTGTCGCTGGCGATGCAGAAGCGCCTGCAGACGCTGGACGGCACGCTGCAGCAGGTCGGATCGGCGGCCGGCGAGGTGGGCGGGGCGGCCCAGCGCCTGGCCGGCTCGGGCGAGCGCGTGGCGGCGGTGGCCGAGCGCGGCATCGAGCGCCTGGACACCACCCTGGCCGAGACCGAGAAGACCATGGCCGAGGCGCGCCGCGCGCTGGAGAAGGTGGCGGCGGCCACCGACGCGGTGCAGCAGCAGGCGGTGAGCACCGCGCGCCGGCTGGAGCACACCGCTGCCGGCGTCGACCAGCAGCTGGATGCGGCCGTATCGGAACTGCGCCTGTCCACCGAAGCGGTGGCCCGCGCGATGGACAAGCTGCGCGAGCCCAAGGCCGCGCTGCTCGGGCCCGGCAAGGGCCAACTGGGACCGGGGGAGAAATGACGGTGAGCCAAGAACGGTCGTCCGCAGGGGCGCGGCGCCCGGCCGCACAGGCGCGATGCGCCCAGGTTGACCCGATGATCCGGCGACGCGCCTTTTTGTTGTTATCGGCCGCGACCGCGCCGGTCCTGTTCAGTGCTTGCGGCGGCATCAACGTCGGCATCGGTGCGGAATCACCCGCGCAGACCTACCTGTCGCTGCGCGACCCCGGCGTTGCGCCCACGCGCCGCGCCGCGCCCCTGGTGCCCGCGCTGATGATCCAGGCGCTGCCGGCCGATGCGCTGGCCGACACCGCCGGCATCGCCTACGCCCGCAAGCCGCACGAGTACGCCTACTACCAGCTGGCCTCGTGGACCGACCGCCCGGTGCGCCAGCTGCCGCGCCTCTTGCAGCGCCGGCTGGAAGCGCGCGGCACCGCGGCGGCCGTCGGCCAGAACGGCGACCCGCTGCGCAGCGACTGGCTGCTGACGGTGGCGGTCGACGTGCTGTACCACGACCTGAGCGTCCAGCCGGGCCAGGGCCGCGTGGCGCTGACCGCCGAGCTGCACGACCGGCGCAACCGCCTGCGCATGGCGCGCCGCAGCTTCGAGGCCGCGGCGCCGGCGCCGCGCGAGGACTCGTCGGCCGGTGCGGAGGCGATGTCGGCGGCCACGGGCAAGCTGCTCGATGCGTTGGTGCCCTGGCTGGAAGCCGAGCTGGAGCGCGCCGTGGCCGCGCCAAAGACGCCGGGGTAGCCGTTATCCATCATGCCGCTCGTTGCCTCTGCCTTCGAGCCTCCAAGATGCGCGAGCCTGGATGGATTCATGCTCGAAGTTCTCTCGGTCCCCGTCATGCGGCCGCGGACTTCCTGGCGGTGAAGTCCAGCACGAAGGACATCCGGCATGTCTTTGGGCCCGAGAACGACTGGCCGTCCGCCGAGATCAGCTTCGAGCAGAATCATGCAAATCTCCAGCGGCATACGCGGAGTTCGAGAGGCGGAAGGCGTTTGCGTATGCAATGCTGAAGTCGCCGACTCAGTACGTTGGTTGCTTCTATATCAAGCCTCTGAAGTCGCGGCTTGCCCAAGATCCCCGCAGAGCGCTGTTCGATGCTCAAGCGTTCTTCTGGCTCTCCTCGGTGCCGAATGCCCTTTCAGCGGGCACTGTGCATGCAGCGCTCGACCACTGGCTGAATGACCATTGGCCGTTCCGCGCTGTGGCATGGCCGGGCAGGACTCAAAGTTGGGCGGAATGGGCAGAACTTGCACGACCTGGTCGCGACGGTTCTGCTTGATCAAGGAATAGGGTGCGCCGCTGGAGCAAACTTCAAGCCGCCATAGGCCTCACCAGTCCTCGACCTGACCGCAAAGGGCCGGCGTGAAGTGCCTGAGCGACCTGCGTGACGTGGGATTGAGCTCGGCTGGGGAAGCCTGGTTAGAAGCCGTGCTGGCTGCGGATCTGCGCGATCCGCTGCTGCATTGTGGGCGTCAGTTCGGCGGGAGTCAGGCGACCGAAGATGGAGGCCAGGACGCGTTTCTCGTTGGCGTCGACCGTGCCGTCCTTGAGCGCGATGGACAGGATCTGTTCCAGTTCGGGCAACAGCAGCTTGCCGTCGTTCGAGAAGCACTGGATGGAGTGGTAGGCCATCTCCAGGTAGTCGCGGTTCTCTTTGCTCACCTTCATTCCCTCGGCTTGAATCGGTCGGGCATCGTACCTGCAAGCACCGGACGCCTGGGGCGCCACGAGCGTGGATCAGGTCACGTGCAGGGCCAGCCACAGCAGCACGTAGGCCGCTGTGGAAATCACGATGGAGACCAGGTGCCTGCGCTGCGGCGTGGCGGCTTTGACGTGGCAGGCAAGGTGGAGTGGAGCGGCCAGCGCGCAGGCCACGGGGCCGGTGAAGGTGACCGCGATCACCAGGGCGATGCCATTGAACTCGTTCACCGAGGTCCGGTTCATCTGGTCGACCTCGAGCCAGCCCAGCAGCGCCGCGATCAGCATGCCAGCCGCGGCATGGATCAGGACATGGGACAGCGCGGCCGCGAACCTGCGGACAGGACCCGGGACCGTTGTTGCATTCATTCGTCGAAGTTGCTCGGCTTCGTGTGCGACACCCGCCACGCGCGTGCGGCGCGCCCGATCAGTGCCGCGGCAACGAACAGCAGGGCGAATGCATTGGCCCCGTGGATCGCGGTGCGGAAGACGAAGCCTTCGCCGGAGAAGCCCTGGGCATGGGCGATCGCTGCACCCGCTGCCATGGCCAGCACGGCGCAGGCCGTGAGGATCATGAACCTCAGGCGTTCGGCAGTGCGCGGTAGCGGACCCGGCGGCCGAGGCTGGTGCCTCAGCCAGCCAGCATACACGACGAAAAGAGCGGCCACGCCCAGCGCCGTGCTCAGGTGCTGCAGCAGGTTGAAGAGACGGAAACTTCGCCCCGCCAGTTCGAACACCGGGGTCTGCAGCACGGGCATCAGCTGCACCCCGTGGCCCGGCGCATGCGTGAACGAGTCCCACACCGTGTGCGTGGCCGCGCCCAGCAAGAGGCCGAGGGCCTGCAGCGCGTATCGGCTTGCTCGCGGAGCATTGTCCGCCCTGGCGACGCCGCGAAGCGCGCCGCGGTGCGGCTGCGGCAGCAGGTCGATCACGGGTTCGCGCAGCAGGTGGACCAACCCCAGGCCAGCCGCGCCCAGGGGCAGGCAGGCCAGCAGCACGCCCGGTGCGGTGTGCGCGAAGGTGGCGAACTGGAACAGGCCAAGGTAGTAGCCGATGTCCGGGCTGACGCTGCCTATCACCAGCGCCGCCAGCGGCAGGCGCTGTCGGAACGGCAGGATTGCTGCCGGGTGGGCGAAGGTCCAGGGCATGGTTTCAGCAGCAGGCGGCCGGCCTTGCCGCGCAGCGACAGGGTGCCGGTGAGCGCGGAACGGACCCCGGCGGCGGTCCTGCGAGCGTCAGAACTTCGGCGCCTCGAGGCGCTTCTTCGACTTTCGGCGCCCGAAGTAAAGGCCCGCACAGACCAGCGCCGAGTGCAGGAGCGATCCCAGCAGCAGGCGCGGCACGAGCCCGGGGCCGGCGAAGCTCTCGCCTCGCATCAGCGAAGAAATCAGGCCGAACACCACCGTCGTAGCGATGCCGGCGGCGATCGACATCAGCAGCGCTGCGCGCAGCGCTTTGATGGACACGCCGATCAAATAACCCAGGAACAGGCTGACTGCCAGTGACATGACTCGCTTCCTCCCGATGTGGTCGTGGCCGCGAGCATGCCATCACCTGCGCCCTGTGAGGGCGCCTGAACAGGGGGAATCCGGCTGCGCCGGTGTGAAGAGCCCTGGCTGCTGGGTTGCGGGACAGTCCCTAGAACACCAAGCTCGCCTGCACATGCACGCTGCGCCCGGCCAGCGGCAGATCATGGCGCACGAGCCCCGGTGCCGGCGCTGGCTCGCGCGCTTCGGCGTCCAGGGCATTGAGCACCGTCGCCGCAAAGTTCCACTCGCCGCGGCCGCGCAGGGTGCGCAGGCCGAGGTCCAGCGTGCGGTAGTCGGCCACCGCCGGCCGCGGGTCGCCGGCGGCGCGCCGGGTGTCGGCCAGGGCGTTGAACGAGGCGCTGGCGGCCCAGGCATGGGCGAAGCGCCAGTCCAGGCGGGCGTGCCATTGGTGATGCGGCGCATTGCCGGCGTCGCGCCCGCTGTTGGTGTCGGTCGAGCGCTGGTAGGCGTAGTTGCCCGCCACCCGCAGCCGGCGGCTGGCGTCCCAGCCGGCTTCCAGCTCGAAGCCGCGGCCCACCTGGCTACCGGCGTTCTGGTAGGTGCTGCCGGTCCCGGGGATGGGGTTCGGCAGGTTGCGGATGATGTTCTTCATCCGGTAGCGGAAGACGTTGGCGTTCAGTTCCAGGTCGGCTCGAGCCTGCCACGCCAGGCCGAGCTCGGTGGTGCGGTTGGTCTCCGGCAGCAGCGCCGGATTGCCCCGCGCCACCGGGTTGTTGATGCTGTGGAACTCGGTGTAGTTGGGTGCGCGGAAGGCGCTGCCATACAGCAGCTTGGCGGTGAGCGCATGCGTGGCGTCCCACACCAGCGCGATGCGCGGATTGGTGGTGCCGCCGAAGTCGGAATAGCGGTCATGGCGCGCGCCGGCGGTCAGCCGCCAGTCCTTGCCCATCTGCCATTCGTCCTGCAGGTAGACGTAGTCCAGGCGCCGGCGGTTCGGCCGCAGGAAGGGGCCCGATTCGCTGAAGTCGATCACCGCCGGCAGCGGCACGGGCAAGCCGTTGGGCGCAAAGCTGAAGTTCTTGCGCTCGCGCGTGCGGTACATGTGCAGGTGGTCGTGGCCCAGGCCGATGCGCAGGTGGTGGTTGGCGATGCCGCGGTAGCCGGCAACGAGCGAGATGCGGGTCTGCCGTTCCCAGGTCTCGGGCGCGCCGATCATGCCCTCGGGGAAGACGCCGGTCGGGAAGGTGGCGCCGGGCGGGTAGAGCTGCAGCGGCGTGGGGATGCGCTGCACGTAGCGCAGTTGGCTGAGGCCGAAGGACAGGCTCCAGTCGTCGGCCAATTGCTCGTCGGTCCAGCTCAGCGCGGCGGTCGTGCGGTGGAAGGAGCCGCGGCCGACCGGGTCGAGCGCCGACGCGATGCCGGCCCCGGTCCCCATGTCGTCCAGCAAGCGCACGGTGACGCGGGCCTGCCACTGGCGCCAGCCCAGCGCCAGCTGGCCATCGACAGCGCGGCCGCCCAGTTGCGTCGGCCCGGGGGCCAGCGAGGCCTGCGTGCCGGCCGCGGCGTCGTTGCGGGTCTGCGCATCGGCTTCGATGGTGCGGCGCATGCCGTCGCTGCGGGTCATCGACAGGAAGGCCGCGGCCTGCAGCGGACCGGCCGCGCCGCCGTGCTGCAGCCAGGCCTGCGTGGTGTCGAACGAGCCGTGCCGCAAGCCGGCCTGGGTGCCGCCGATCTCGTCGGCGCTCTTGCTGATGATGTGGATGACGCCGGAAAAGGCATCGGCCCCATGCACGGCCGAGCCGGGGCCGCGCAGCACCTCGATGCGGGCGATGTGCTGCACCGGGTTCATCAGCGGCGTGGTCAGGCGGTTGCTCTGCAGCAGCACGGTGGTCGGCACACCGTCCTGCAGCACCAGCATCTGCGGCGTAAAGAACGAGTACACGCCGCGCATCACGAACAGCCCGGAATAGCGGTTGGCGATGCGGCCGATGTGCAGGCCGGGCACCGTTTCCAGCACGTCTTCCAGGTCGACGGCGCCCATCGCGGCGATGTCTTCGGCGGTGATCACCGTGGCCACCGCGGGCGCGCGGCGCAGCGGCTGCGGCGTGCCGGTCGCCGCGCTGATCATCGGCCGCTCGCCGTAGGCGCGTGCCAGGTCGTCCTCGTCGCTGAGCGCCATGGCGGCCGCCGGACCCAGCAGGCCCAGGCCGGCCAGCAGAAGCTGGGCTGCCGCGCGCTGGCACGGTCCGCTCGGGTACCAGGTGCGCGGGCCGCCCGACGACATGGGTCCGACCAATGCGCGCAGCAGCTTGTCTTCGGGCTCGTACTTCATGAGTCCCTCGGTCCATGTCCCCAACGGCCAAAGCGTATCCCAGCGTGTGGCCGCACGGCACCCGTCGAACAGGCTGTCCGCGCCAGGACCGCTGCACGTGTCAGGACCGCCGCACGCTCCGCAACATCTGCACCCGCCACCACGAAGGCAGCAGCGCCCGCACCTCGGGCCGGCAGAAGCGGTCGTCGATGAGGTGCACGCTGCCGGTGTCGCTGGGCGTGCGCACGACACGGCCGGCGGCTTGC
>Ga0196963_10000848_pt1 | contig 23530 bp, 22 predicted proteins | sample S1_5metaG_FD_148600 | JGI IMG/M metagenome (GOLD analysis project Ga0196963, IMG submission 148600) | Soil microbial communities from Anza Borrego desert, Southern California, United States - S1_5 | ecosystem: Environmental > Terrestrial > Soil > Desert | place: USA: California | collected...
GCAAAGCGGATTTCTGAATGAGTGATGAGGTACAAGCTGTTCCTTGATTGATAACAGCACAGAGATCTTGAAAGGCAATCCGCCTTCAATGCGTTGACTCATCCCTCCTCGAAATTAAAGCTGCTGAAGCAGGCGCTCAGGTAGATACCCCAGTATTCGTTCCTTGCGTAGCGCTCACCTCTACTAAGAAACCTCGCGACGTGCTTATGGGCATCCAGCTAGCGTTTCTACAACTTGTCATGTAGCATTTGCACGACAGCTTCGACCTCATCCCGGGCGGCGGGTGCATTTCCCTCGGGAGTGTAGTTGTTCAGGAACACGCAAAACACCACTCGAGCCGCAGAGCGGGTTGTCAGATAGCCAGCAACCGTCGAAACAGTGCGAAGGCTTCCGGTCTTGGCACGGAGTTTCCCGCTTAAACTAGGCAGCCGGTTCTTGAGCGTTCCTTCACCTGGAGCGGGGACCATTGCCTTCAACAGTGTTCCAGTCGGTGTGTCGTGGGTAGCTTTCAAGAGCATAACCACCGCACGTGGAGTGACCAGGCCTGAGCGGGAAAGGCCAGTGCCATCGTCTAACTGCACGTCGGCAGGCTCGATGCCGAGCTGTGCGAGTGTTTCCTTCACCTGCGCGGCGCCTGCTTCTTCAACGGTTAGGGCGGGATCTTTGCTGGACCTGGCACCAAGATGAAGGAGCAGCGACTGGGAGTAGAGATTTTGGGAATCGCGCAATATCGGCCCGGAAAGCTCGCGGAGCGGGGGTGATTGGACCGATGCCACTTCGAAGAGGTCGTTCACGTTATTGGTTGGTTCGTTGCGCGGCGAGCGTCTCGTGACTTCGGCTTTTCCGACGCGCACTCCACGGGATCTCAAAGCGGCGGTGAGGGCCTGCGCGAAGGCTTCTTCAGGAGAGCGGACCGGAGCGCGCACGGTGATCGCGGTCGATCCAAGAGGAAGCGTTCCATAAATGGTCAGTGTGCTCTCGCTTTCGAAGCCATATAATAATTGGCCGAGCCCGAAGCGGTCCGATGCCGTGCGTGTGGCATTGATGAGCTTGTAAGGAAACGTGCGATCCAGCGGCGAAAAGGTGCAGCGAAGGTTGGCTTCAGTTGCGGCAGCAACCTCCAGGAGCGTCACATTCTCACGGAAGTTCAGAGCAGAAACGACGGTTCCATAGCCATATTGAGTGTCGTCATGCGTCCACCCGGTCCCGTGTCGAATGGCATCATAATAACTGGTGTCGAGGACCATAGGCCCGCGGACGCGGCGCAGCCCACTCTTCGCGATCTGCTCAGCCAGCAGGTCTGTGGTCGCAGCATTCGTGAGGAATCTCGATTCAAACGATGGATCGCCACGCCCGTAGATGATAAGCGGTCCACCCACGCGGCCATTCTGCGGCCTCGCGTACGTGTAGGCGGAAGTGGTGAAGCGATAGTCAGGCCCAAGTTCCTCGAGCGCTGCGGCAACGACGAGCAGCTTTCCAACGGAGGCGGGCTTCATCAGTTTGTGTGCGTTCACTTCGAGGATGGGCTTGCCTGAAGGTTCGGCAACGACAATTCCCCATTGGGCGCGCGTGAACTTCACTGCGGCGATGTGATTTAAAATGGCAGAGCGAACTTCCTCCACCTTGGCGGAAGGCAGGCCTTCCGCAGCCGCTGCCGGGGAGAGCCTGAAAACGAAGACAATCAGCCACAGCGCTGGCGCTATGAAGGGTAAACCTTTAAATTGCGCGCGGAAGATTAACACAAGAGAGGGAAATAACAGGGGCTATGCGGATCATCAACTTAAACCCGGACAGCGACATTGGGGCGAGCGCCTGGTTCGTCTCCATCGACAAACATGGGCTTTTAATGGATGCAGGTGTGCATCCCAAACGAGAAGGACGCGAGTCGCTGCCTCTGTTCGACATCATCAAGAACGAGGAACTCGACGCCATCGCCATCACCCACTGCCATCACGATCATGTGGGCGGGCTGCCGGTTGCACTGCGCTACTTCCCACGAACGCACGTGATGATGCCGGACTTGAGCTACTTCCTCGTCGAGCGCGTGCTCCACAATTCTGTGAACGTGATGCTCCGCCAGAAGGACGAGCTTGGCGTTGAAGACTACCCGCTCTACACCCACAACGAGGTGGATGACATCGCCCACCTGTTCACTGGCTACCGGTACAATCGCGAACTGGAGTTCGGCTCCGATAAGAAATATCACGCAGGCATTCCGTCTCCGACGTTGGAGTTCTTTGATGCCGGGCATGCCCTCGGCTCCGCTGGCGTTCTCATCCGCGGAAAAGAGCAGACGCTCTTCTACACCGGCGACGTTTGCTTCCAGGATCAAACCATCCTCAAGGCAGCACGTTTTGAGGGAGTGAAGGCTGATGTGCTCATTATGGAGACCACGCGTGGCAATCGCGCAACTCCTCCAGGATTCACGCGCGAAGCTGAAGCCGATCGGCTTGGCCTGGCCATTCAGCGCGTCCTGGCTAGAGGCGGCTCCGTGCTTCTGCCGGTCTTCGCATTGGGACGCACACAGGAGATTTTGGCGGAATTGGCCATTCTAATGGCGGAGGGAAAACTCGCTCGCCAACCGATTTATATCGGTGGCCTAGGTCGGGTGTTCACGGAAATTTACGATCTGGAAGCCGAGCGCACCTATCGGAAGTTCCCAAACCTCCGAATGACGGAAGACTTGAACTTGCAGGTGCTTGAGCCGGGGCAAATTGAAAAGATGCGCTTAACTCCGGGCCGAATTTTCGTGGTGACGGCTGGCATGATGAGCGAGAAGACAGCGGCGCACGACTTGGCAGCGCGCATTGCGAACGATCCACAGCACGGGATTTTCTTTGTCGGTTACGCCGATCCTGAGACCCCAGGCGGACGGTTGAAGGCTGCCAAAGAGGGCGAAACTTTCTTCTTCAGCAACAGCGCGGGCGAGTTAACGAAGCGGTGCGAGGTGCAGGACTTTGACCTCACCGCTCATGCGAACCGGGAAGACCTGCTCGACTTCGTTGGGCAGGTGGATCCCAAGGTGGTGCTGCTGGGGCATGGTGATGGGCCGAGCAGGCAATGGTTTGAGGAGCAGATTAAAGCCAAATACCCGGGCATTACCGTTCACCAGCCCGCGCCGGGCGCCCAGGTCGAGGCGTAAAAAAGAAAGGAGGCCTTGCGGCCTCCTCTCATGAGAAAAGCATTCGCGTGTCAGGTTAGACCAGCGCCCGATCGAGGCTGGCTTTCAGATCCTTCTTGGGCCGGGCGCCGACGATCTGTTCGACAACCTGGCCACCCTTGAAGACGAGCAACGTCGGGATGCCGGTGATGCGGAACTTCGAGGCCAGGCCCTGATCGTGGTCCACGTTGACCTTGCCCACCTTTGCTCGCCCCTGGTATTCGGTGGCGAGTTCATCGATGACGGGGCCGATCATCTTGCACGGACCGCACCATTCGGCCCAGAAATCTACGAGGACAGGCTGGGTGGATTGAAGAACTTCGTTTTGAAAATTCGCTTCTGTGATCGTTAAAACATTTGCTCCTGCCATAACTTATCTCCTTGGGATCAATTAAATGAAAAAGGGCCGTTCACTCAAGGAGGAACGGCCCTTATGACAATGTTGAATTAAGCGCCGCTCAGCATAAACAAGCGGACGAGCCCGGCCACGACTGCGACAACCGCAACGATCGCCAGGGCAGTGTCTGCCGTGCTGACGGTCTGAACGGTGGCGCGAGGCGCTGGACGTGGGACTGCCGCTGGAGCAGGGGCTGTGGCGCGTGGAGCTGCCGCAACGGCCGGAGCCGCTGGCGCAGACGCAACTGCCGCTGGAGCAGCGGCTGCGCTCGCAGGAGCTGCCGCGCTCACGGCTGCTGGAGCCGGAATTTTAATGGTCGGAGCTGCAGTGGGCTTTGGCGGCAAATTAATGCGGACAGTCTCCTTTTTCTGGGCTTGAACCTTGGCTGCTTCCGTAGGTTTTGGAGGCGCGCCTGGAATGCTAATGGGCCCTGGAGTTGTGGGGCCTCCCGCGGGGGGAACGCCACCTGGTGTCGGAGTAATTTCAGCCATAAATGGTAATCTCTAAACACTCAGGTTGAGGTCCAAGAGTGTCAAGCTTTGAACTGCAAGTCCTGTGCCGACCGTGACTTATGGGCGTTCGCGGCGGAACTCGCGGTTGTTGTCGCGACGATAACCGCCACCATCCTGGCCGCCGCCGTAGTTGCGGGGACCGGAGCCTTGCGGGCGCTCTTCACGGGGGCGCGCAATGTTCACGGTGAGCTGGCGTCCCTGGAAATCTTTCCCTTGGAACATTTCCACTGCTTTGTTCGCTTCCTCAGCAGTCGAGAGTTCGACGAAAGCAAATCCGCGGGATTTGCCCGTGAACTTGTCGAACATCATGTTGACGGAGGTTACGTTTCCAGCGGCTGCAAAGAGTTCCTGCAGGTCGCCTTCTGCCGCCTGGTAAGGCAAGTTACCGACGAAGAGTCTATTTGGGTTCATTTGGGTTTGGTCTGGTTGGAGAAGCGAAGGAAAATCGCCGTGAGGGGAACCTGCACTCGCAGAATCTCAGCAATCTGATCGAAGTAACGAACTACGGTCATTGACCCGGCACAGCGCTATTCCTGCGCTTTTTTGGACGCTACGTGAAAAATAACGGGGGAGTCAACGAAAGAAGTGGAGCAACTTGGAATATACTCCGCATTGCCGTGCGCGCAAGGGAGGCGCCTAACTTTTTCTTTAGCCCCTTGCGAAACGCGGCGGTTCGACTAGAACAACCCACATGACCAACCTCTTACGTGCGGCTTCCGCGCTCCTGGTGGCGGGAGTTATTTCCGCAGTTTCAACCGCGGCTGAATTTGGAACTGGACCAAGCTTTGACGGTCCTTTGGGTTTGCAGCTCTACAGCCTGCGGGCGGACTTCACCAAGAATGTTCCCATGGCGCTCCAAAAGGTGAAGGAGTTTGGGTTCAAGAATGTTGAACTGGCGGGGAGTTACAACGTGGAGCCCGCAAAGTTCAAACAGTTGCTGGACCAGCATGGGTTTGTCCCCATCAGCGGTCATTTTCCATTCGATCGTTTGCGCGATGATCCCGCAGGAGTTGCCAAGGATGCCAAGACGCTCGGCTTAAAGTACGCGGGCTGCGCGTGGATCACGCATGAAGGCGAATTCGATGAGAAGGAAGCGCGCGAAGCGATCCGCGTCTTCAACAAAGCCGGGGAAGTTCTTGCCAAGGAAGGAATCAAGTTCTTCTACCACGTGCATGGTTACGAATATTACAAGCACGGTGACGGAACTCTGATGGACTTGATCGTGAACGAAACCAAACCCGAGCATGTGAGCTTCGAAATGGATGTCTTCTGGGTCGTGTTTCCCGGCCAGGATCCTGTGGCGCAATTGAAGAAGTACGGAAAACGCTGGGAGCTGATGCATTTAAAAGACATGAAGAAGAGCCTCAAGACCGGCTCTCTGGCGGGCAAAACGGACGTCACGAACGACGTGCCGCTTGGCACCGGCCAAATGGATTGGCCAGCGATTTTGAAGACCGCTGAGGAGGTGGGGGTGAAGTATTACTTCATTGAGGACGAGTCCCCCACAGTCCACGAGCAGATCCCGCAGAGCATTAAGTACCTGCAGCAGGTGAAGTATTGATCAGCGCGGCTGAGGGAGGTTCGCATCCTCAGCGCTGGTGCGAGCGGGTTTGTAGCCGCCGCCCAGCAGCGCGTCGTGCAGGTCCATTACTTTGACCTGCTTGGAGTCGTAGCGGACGGTGACGGTCTTATCCCGGCGGTCCGCTTTAGTTTCGAGCACACCCGCGCGCGAGCGAAGAATCTCCTCCACTTTGCGCTCACAGTCTTCGCATTTCATCCCCTCCACTGCGAAGGTCTTTTCCTCAACGGTGTTGAAGTTTGGCAAATTTGTTTTGTTCATACCCCTCCTGCAACAACGTGCCTCTGGTTGCGGGGTTAATCAACCCGAGGCGCTGGACATGCGGCAGGGCTGTTACTAGCGTTGGCCCATGGAGACGTTGCACGCACCGTGGCGCATTCAATACATTCTTTCCCCCAAACAAAGCCCGGCTGAAGGGCAGTCGATCTTCACGGTCATTGCGAACTCGAGCGATGATGAAAAGAACCTCGTCATCCGCCGCGAGAGAACCTGCTTCGCGCTGCTAAACGCCTATCCGTACGTCGGTGGCCATCTGATGGTGACCCCCTACAAACAAGTCGCTGACCTGAACGATCTCACAGACGAGGAACTAACCGACATCATGCGCCTAACGCGCGCTTGCCAGAACGTGTTGAAGAAAGTGATGAAGCCGGACGGTTTCAACCTGGGCGTTAACCTCGGCAAGGTCGCGGGCGCGGGGATCACCGAACACTTGCATCTTCACATTGTTCCCCGTTGGAACGGGGACACGAATTTCATGCCGGTGCTCGCAAGCACAACCGTTGTGCCGCAGGCGTTGGTCGAATTGGCGCGGGAGCTTCGCGCTGCGTTTTGACCCGAAAGCTGTTGCATCCGAACTGCGGCTCCATACGCTAGGCCGCGCTAAATGACGACGCCTCTCGCGATCCTTTATCACGAAAAAATCCTGCCTGGCAGCCAGCTTGTTAATCGGTTGCAGGACCTCGGATATCGCGTCCATACCGCCCCGAACGCAGGTTCGCTCGCTCAGGAAGTGGCGGAAAAGATGCCGATGGTCCTGGTGATGGATTTGGAAAGCAAAGGCTCGGATTTGCCTGCTGTCATCCAGGCTATCCGCAAAAATCCCGCCACGGCACACGTTGCGATTCTAGCCTACGCTGCCGCCAAGCAGCAGCGGACGCAGGCAGCGGCCCGCGAAGCCGGCGCGACTTTGGTCGCGGATGAAGCGGGGATTCTGAACCAGCTCCCTCAATTGCTCGAGCAGGCGCTGGTGGTCGAATAAGCGTCAGCCAACGCTCTTCATCCCGAACGCGATCCCGTTCACAGTTAACGAGAGCGCGCGCCTAATCTCCGCATCCTCCGCCTCATTGGCGACTTCCCGCCAACGTTTCAAGAGCGAGAGTTGCAAGTAGTGCAGCGGGTCGATGTAAGCGGCCCGGAGTCGTATCGATTCCCGGACGACCGGCTGGCTCTCGAGAATTTCCTTCTGCTCCGTGATCTTGAGAATCGCGTCCACCGTTTGTTCGTATTCCGCCCGAATGATTCCAAAGATGCGATTCCGCAGTTCTTCCGCACGAACCAATTTCGCGTACTCCGCTGCGATACCCATATCAGCCTTCACGAGGGAAAGCTCGGCGTTACGGATAAGTTCCTTGAAGAGCGGCCAATCCCGATACATCCCCCGCAGCAAATCGAGCGCGGCAGGCGACTCCTTAATGAGTGACTGAAGGCCAGCGCCAGTTCCGAACCATGCGGAAAGCAGATGGCGTGACTGCGTCCATGAGAAGACCCATGGGATCGCGCGCAGGTCTCGGATGTCTCGAGTGGTGCGGCGGCGCGCCGGGCGGGAGGCAATCTTGAGCTGCTGGAGAACGTCAATCGGTGTCGCTTCCCAGAAGTACTCAGCAAAATCGGGAGTTTCGTAAACCAAGCCCTGGTAAGCCTTCATTCCAACGACTGCAACACGCTCCAGAGCCTCCTCCCATTTCGCGAGGTTGGCCGGCTGAGGCTTGGCTTGCGGCAAGCAAGCATTCGCAAGGACGGCAGAGGTGAGCTGCTCCAGATTGCGTTGCGCGAGGAATGGCTCGCCATACTTCAGTGAGATGACTTCGCCTTGCTCGGTGATGCGCAGCCGGAGGTTCGGCGCGGCGAAAGGTTGCGCGCGCAATGTGCGATGGCTTGCTCCGCCGCCACGATCGATCGGACCGCCTTTGCCGTGGAACAAGCGGAGCTTCACTCCAGCTTTTAGGGCGGTCGCAGCGAGCTGCCGTTGCGCCTGGTGCAAGGCCCAGTTGGCCATAAGGTAACCGCCGTCTTTGTTGGAATCGGAGTAGCCGAGCATCACCTCTTGCACATCACCGCGACTGCGAATGTGCTCGCGATAAGAACGGCGCTCCAGGAGTCGCTCAGTGATGCCAGCGGCGTTCGCGAGGTCTTTCATCGTCTCGAATAACGGGACGATATCGAGCTGGGTTAAACCGATGCGTGAGGCGCGCTCGAATACTTTGAGAATGTCCTCCTCGCTTTGCGTGCCGCTGATGATGTAGCGATGCGCCGCTTCAGGGCCGTATTGCTCCTGAAGCGTGCGCAACGTGATCAGTTGCGCTTCGATGTCAGGGGAGTCGAGATTGTTCCGGTGATCGCGGAAGTCCATTTCCGCCGCGTGAAACCCGAAAGCCTCCAATTGGCAGAGCAGATCAGCAATCCTGCCGTCGGCCGCGCGCCGCGCGCCGAGTTTGATGAGTTCATCGCGAACGGCGGCGAGTTCGCTCCGGGCGTGCCGGGCGGAACATGTGCCGGAGAAAAGCTCGGCCTTTAGGTTGGAAATCCGCGAGCGCAAATCCTCCCCGGGTTGAAAGCGCTGGCGGAGCGCGAGGGGTTCCTGATTGGCGATTTTCGGCGCGGTGGAAGCGTGAGTCAGTTCTTCGACGAGCCGCTCGCATTGGCTGACAACCAGCTTCACGGCGCGCTCGTTGTACATCTCGGAGGCCATCAAGCTCAGCGATGGGGTCACGAAAGGATGCCCATCGCGATCACCACCGACCCAGGTGCCGTAGGTCAGGAATGGTCGTGTGCGCTGCACCTCGGGATAGTGCAGGCGAAGCTGCTCGTCGAACTCGCGATAGAACTGTGGCAACGCTTTCGAGATCGTCAGATCGAACCAGAAAAGAACCTGGTCCACCTCGTGCAATGGATTGATGCCGCGGGAGCGAACTTCATCCGTGTGCCAAAGCGTTTCCAGCACTTCATCTGGGCTATTCCAGTTTTCCGGCAAGCGGGTGAGTTGGTTTAACACCGCCCGCCGTTTGGCTTCCGTCGGATGCGCGGTGAGGACCGGTTGGATCTCCAGCTCATCAAGGGCGTTCCTAACGGTTTCGGCAGTGACGCCGTTCTCCTTCATCGTTTGGAACAGCCACTTGATGGAGTAAGGCGGGAGCGGATTTGCTTTGAGATGCCGTGAACGGGCGCGTTCCTCGCAGATGTTCACCAACTGAAAGAACAGGCTGAAGGCGTGCGCGATTGAATGGGCCTGCGCAGGCGTGATCGATTCCAGGCGTTTGAACCAGGCTTCGGAACTCTCCTTCGAAGGCTCGCTCCGCTGCTTTTTGGCAAACTGGCGGAGGTCTTCGACCTGATTGAAGAGTTCATCGCCCCCCTGCTCGCGAATGATGTCGCCGAGACGGGAGGTGATGAACCGAATTTCCTGCTTAAGCTGCTGATCCATGCCAATTCAGATGAGGCTCTTGGGCAACGTCTGGATTGGTTTGAACCGGCCGTCCTGCGGATCGTGCGCGGAAACTTCAGCCTTGGCGATGTCGAAGAGCCAGCCGTGCAACAGGAGCGAGCCTCGCGCAACCGCTTCCTTCACGCAGGTGTATTTCTTGAGAGTCTCCAGCCCGAAGAGAACGTTTTGCTCGGAAGCGATTGTCTCGCGGGGTGCGTCTGGATTGCGGCTGCTCACTTCCTGGGTGGTTGCCCGGACAGGGCTGACGAGGTCGAGCCACTCTTTGAGGTGCGGCATGGTCGAGCCATCGACGTTCTCCTGGAGCAAGGCTTGCATCGCGCCACAGCAGGTGTGGCCGCAAACGACGATGTGGGGAACCTTGAGGTTGTTGATGGCAAATTCGATGGCGGCCGCGGTTGAGTTCGGGCCAGCCGAATTCTCAGGCGGCGGGACGATGTTGCCGACGTTTTTAACAACGAAAATTTCCCCTGGACGGCTGCTGGTAATCAGCTCGGCGACGACACGCGAATCGGAGCAGGTAATGAAAAGCGTGTGCGGCTGCTGGCCTTGCTCGGCCAACTGCTTGAACAAGGGGAGGTGTTTCTCCACTTCGCGGCTTTGGAACCTGAGGACGCCTTGGATGAGTCTTTCCATAGTGAGCGTTCGCTGTCGCGCTAACGGTGAGTCGTCAGCGCGCGGAGGTTGTATCCAAAAGCGGGGGAATTCCAAAGGGGAAATTTTGCGAGCCCCCGATGGTGCGCAGCCGGCACGCTAAGTATTATTGAGCCCCGCGTTGCTTCTCCGCTTTGCGCCAGGCTTTTTCCCGCTTGTTTGTCTCAGCGCGAAGGAGTTCCTCGGCCGATAGCCCTTGGGACTGTAATTCCGCAACCAGGTCGAATAGCCGCTCGCTGTAAGCGCCTTTGGATTGTTTCTTCGCCTGGGGTTTTGGGTGGAGATTTGCTTTGACGGCTTTCTTGACGAGCTTCTCCGCGCGCAAAAGAGCCGGAAGGCTTCGTGGCACTCCGTCCAGGGCGGAGGGCCTGTCGTGTTTTGTGCCCGCTTTTTCCGCCTTCTTGATCTGCTCCCATTGCGCCCAGACGGCATCGACCGTTGCTGCCTTTGAATCGCCGAACACATGCGGATGACGGCGAATTAATTTCTCGGTGATGACGCTGGCGACCTTCTCGAAGTCAAACGCCCCGCGTTCCTGCGCGAGTTGGCAATGGAAAACGACCTGCAGAAGCAAATCGCCAAGTTCCTCCAGCATCTCCTGATCGTCGCCGGATTCGATCGCATCCATCAGCTCATAAACTTCCTCCACTGCGTGGAAGCGGAGCGTCATGTGGTCCTGCTCGCGATCCCAGGGGCAACCCTCGGGTGAGCGTAGCTTCGCCATGACTTGAAGGAGCTGATCAATGCTCGGCTTTTTGCGTTTCGGCATATTTAGAGCACGACGAGATTGTCGCGATGAACGACCACATCCTTGGACTGCTCGCCGCGAGCGAGCAGGGGAGCGTCCACTTTAGCCAAGCCCCGCGCGATCTCGGTGCCGTTAAGATCGCAGATTTTCACGACATCGCCGGAAGCAAAGTGACCTTCCACACGCTTCACGCCCGGAGCGAGGAGGCTCTTGCCCTGCTCACGCAACGCGCTGCGGGCGCCGTCGTCCACAAACAAGGCCCCTTTGGGATGATGGAAAAAGGCGATCCAACGCTTGCGGCCGGTGAGCTTTGCGGCCCGCGGGACGAACATGGTGCCAATTTCCTCGCCTGCGAGAACTGTTTGCAAGATGTCCGATTTGCGGCCGGAAGCGATCACGAGGGGGATTCCGGAGCGCATCACAATCTTTGCCGCCTGGAGCTTTGAAGTCATGCCGCCAACTGCCGTGGCGCTGGTTGTGCCGCTCGCCTGGCTTTCCACGGAAGAGTCGATGTTCTCGATAATCGAAAGGACACGAGCTTCTGGTTTGCCGAAGTTCTCAATTACACCATCCACCGTGGTGAGGATAATCAGCAAGTCAGCGGGCATGAGGCAGGCGACCAGCGCAGAGAGTTTGTCGTTGTCCCCGAACTTAATTTCAGTGAAGGAGACCGCGTCGTTTTCGTTGATGATCGGCACGACGCCGTGCTGCATCAGGCGCACCAGGGTGTTGCGCGCATTCAGATGCCGTTCGTGATGCTGCAAGTCGTCATGCGTTAGCAAAACCTGGCCAACGGTGAGGCCGAATTTCTCAAACAGTTGGCCGTACGTCGCCATGATGCGCGATTGGCCCACTGCGGCGCACGCTTGCATCTCCGCGAGTTCAGAGGGGCGCTTGTTATAGCCGAGCGCGCCCATGCCTGCTCCGACCGCGCCGGAGGTGACAATGGCGACTTCCTTGCCCGCCTGGCGCAGGGCGGCGACTTGCGCGACGATGCTTTGCATTTGCCGGAGATCCGGCTGCTTCCGCTCGTCTGTCAGGACACCCGTCCCGAGTTTCACCACAATGCGACTGGCTCTTTTGAGCAACTCTCGCTGCATGGCCCTAAGGAGCAGAGAAATCGCCTAAAACGCAAATAAATCCTCCAAAACCCCTTTCGCTTTGAGCGAGTTCGATTTTAATTCCCGCCATGCGCGCGGAGTCATTGAAGTTCCTCGAGAAGCTGGTGAACACCCCAAGCCCATCCGGCCATGAGGCCCGGGGGCAGCGAGTCTGGCTTGATTATGTCAGCCAATACGCGGACGAAACATTCACCGACGCCTATGGAAATGCGGTGGCTGTGCTCAATAAAGGCGGCTCACCTCGCATCATGCTGGCCGGGCATGCCGATGAAATCGCCATGACGGTGAATTACATCAACAAAGATGGGTTCATCTATGTGCGCAAACTCGGCGGAGTGGACCCAGCGATCACGAAAGCTCAGCGGGTGGTGATCCACACCAAGCAGGGGCCGGTGAAGGGCGTTGTCGGCAATGTCGCGCCTCATCTGTCAAAGCATGAAGACGGCGACAAGAAGGGTCCGCCGAAGATCCATGATCTCTTCATCGACATTGGGGTGGGCAGCCGCGAAGACGCGGAGAAGTTGGTCAGCATCGGCAATCCGATCACCCTCGACCGGGAGTTCGAGATTTTGCGCAAAGACATCGCCGTGGCGCGCGCATTCGACAACCGCATCGGCACCTTCGCAGTGGCGGAAGCCCTGCGGCTGCTGAAGGAATCGGGCAAGAAACTAAATGCCGAAGTCTGCGCAGTCTCAAACATTATGGAGGAAGTCGGCTTGTTAGGCGCGCGGCAGATTGCCTACAGCCTGCATCCTGCGGCTGCTGTGGTCGTGGATGTCACCCACGCCACCGATTATCCCACCGTGAATGTCTGCCAGCACGGCGATGTGAAGCTCGGCTGCGGCCCTACACTCACACACGGCGGGTGCAATCATCCTCAAGTTGTGGAGCGGATCGAGGAGGTTGCCCGAGCGGAGAAGATTAAGCTGCAGGACGAAGCCATGTCAGCCACGAGTGGCACTGACACGGATGTGATCTTCTGGACGCGCGGCGGAATTCCGAGCGCGTTGATCAGTCTGCCCAACCGCTACATGCACTCACCCGTCGAGGTGATCAGCTTGAAAGACCTGGAACAGATTCCACGCCTGCTGGCCGGGTTCGCCGCTTCAGTAAAGAAGGGCGAAGAGTTCAAGGTGCAGATTTAAGCGGCGCCGTTCAAGGCATCGGCGATGCTTGGACGGGCTGAGAAAAAGCAGTCAAGCCCAGGATGGCAACGAGGATGGCGAAGGCGAGACAGCCGGCGCTGATCGCTCGCAGGCGGGATGGGGAAGAGGTTGACCACGTGAGATAATCACGCAGGCGCCAGGGGGAGACGGTTAACCACAGACCGGCAATCACCCAGGTGTAGGCCCACACAACGAGAATCAGACGAAGATCGGACTCCGCCCAGCGGGTGCGGTTCAGAGTGTAATGCGCCGTTAGAAGCAGGAGCGCTGCTAAGCCGCGGACCGGGAGAAAATCGGGGACGAAAATACAGGTTAGGATTCCAAGGGCGGCGAAGCCAATCAGCATCATCTTCTTGTAGGAGGCGAAATCAGCAATCGTCTCGGCGTTAAGGTTGCTGAGGAACCACGCGGTTGCGGCCAGCGTCAGGAACCAGCCGATCGGTGTGGCCCGCGGAAACTTGCGGGCTGCGGTGGTGAACGCGGTCGGTTTCAGCAGGGCGAACAGGTTCGGCAACGCAAAGACGACTCCCAGAACGACGGCCAGAGTTGATAGTTTCATCCCTAATTGCGCTTTAATCGAGGTTGTGAATGGCGGGATCGCCGTAAAGGGTGAACGCGCCGACTCGCTCGATCTTCAAACTCAAGAGCTGCCCAATGTGCCGTTCCGAGCCTTCAAAGACCACGATTTTATTGCAGCGGGTGCGCCCTTCGAGGCGGGTTGCATTCTTCCTGCTGGGGCCTTCAACAAGGATCTCGGTGGTTTGCCCTTCGAACGATTCGTACTGGGCGGCGGCAAGCTCCGTGACGCGTTGCAGGAGCCTGGCGTGGCGCTCTTCGATGATCTCTTGCAGCAGTTGGTCAGGCATCGAAGCCGCCGGTGTGTCGCGGCGCGGGGAGTATTTGAAGACGTAAGCGTTCGCGAACCGCGCGTCTTCCACGAGGGACATGGTTTCAGCAAAGTCCTCCTCAGTCTCTCCCGGGAAGCCAACAATGATGTCAGTGGTAATGCCCATCTGGGGCTTCACTTCGCGCAAGCGGCGGATGATCTCCATGAACCGCGCACGGGTGTAGCCGCGATGCATCAGCTTGAGCAAACGGTCGCTGCCGCTTTGGACCGGGATGTGCGCGCTCTCACAAAGCTTGGGCAGACGAGCGTAAACCTCAATGAGATCCTCGCCGTAGCCTTTTGGGTGGGGGGAGGTAAAGCGGATGCGATCGATACCGTCGATTTCATGAACGGCTTCGATAAGCTGAACAAAAGCGGATTTGCCGTCGCGTAGTGGGATCTCGCGTTTGCCGTAGCTCGTGACGATTTGGCCGAGCAGTGTGATTTCGCGAATGCCTCGGGCGGCTAGATGGCGGCACTCAGTGACGATGTCCTCAATGGGGCGGCTTCGTTCTTTGCCGCGGGTGTGCGGGACGATGCAGAAGGTGCAATGCTGGTTGCAGCCTTGCATGATGCTGACGAAGGCCGTGACTCCACCGTTGTTTTTCAACGAAAGCGGCAGATGCTCCTTGATGGCGCGTTCGCTGCCTGCTTCCTCAGCGGTGTCGCAAATCGAGGACGCGCGACCCTGGACGAGATCATCCACGTAATCCGCCGCGCGATGATATTTTTGGGTGCCCAGGACCAGGCTCACGCTGGGAGCTTTCTCCATCAATTCAGCGCCGCGGCTCTGGGCCATGCATCCCATAAAACCAAGAACCACGTCGGGATTGGTCCGGCGCAACTCGGCGGACATCGTCTGCATTTTGCCGAGAGCTTTCACTTCGGCGAAATCGCGAACGCTGCAGGTGTTCAGGAGCACGACGTCCGCGCCCTTTTCCTGAGGAGCCAAAGAATAGCCCTTAGCCATGAGCTGAGCGGCCACAGCTTCGCTGTCGCGCTCATTCATTTGGCAACCGTATGTTTTGATGAAAACAGAGGGCATATTCCGCCGAATCGGGCCGCAAGTTACGCCAGCAGGGGACATTTTCAAAGAGTTTTGAGACCGTGAATCTACGCCTCACCGGGTCGCGTGTCTGGCCTTGCGGAGTCGCGCTCGACGCCAGGAAACCGGATGGAGTATGCTCCCTTTTGATGCTTTGGCCGCGAATGCTCCTGCTAGGCTTAATGGCAATAGCTGCCCATGCATTGCCTCGAGCCCCCGTTGAGGAGCAGTTGCGGCGACTGATTACACTTCCCGCAACGCCACTTGGCCTGTCCGTCGAATTCGATCCTGAGCATGGGATCACCCTGTGGGATCCCTTCGATCCGCGAAAAGCAATCACTGAAGCCTTAAAGGATGCCACCGGCGCCGCTGAACGTGATCCCCTTAGAGCGATTGATCTCGCGGAAGCGTATCTTCAAACCGGTGATGCCACTCGCGCACGGCAATTGCGCAACAAAGCCCGAGCGCTTGCGGAGCAAGAGCTGAGCGCAGCGGGCAGCGCCCGGCTCGCTGCGCTGGCGCGCGTGTTCCTGGCCGCTGGCGAGGTGGAGGAGGCGGAGACGATTTGCAGGCGCGCCCTTGGGCACGGGAGTGTCAGCGCCGAGACGCTCGTTGCAGCAGGAGGCGTGTATCGCGACTGCGCAATGGCTTTGTTGAGGAAAAGCAACAGCCTTCGCCAGCCACTGCGCGGACGTTTAGACGCGATGGCTCACCGGCCACCTTCCTTTGAACTTCGAGAGAGAGCAAACCGGTTGTTGGCGGAAGCCGCCAATTGCCATGAGCAAGCGTTCAAGAAAGCTCCAGAGAACGCAGAAGCGCTTCTTAAAAAGGCAATGTTTCTGGCCTCTCGCAGCATGATCGAAAGGGCTTTGGATGGCTTAGGCAGTATTGAGAGCAGAAAACTTCCAGTGGTGATACTGCCGCCCGAAGCAGTCAGCGCTCTCAATCGAGCAGCCGAACTTGCCCCGGAGAATGTTCACATTGTGAGCTTGGCCGCGATCCTTCCCACGCTGGCCAGGGTTGAGGAAGCGATCGTTGAACAGCTTTCAACGGGAATCCCTTCGCGAGGCTGCTGGCCCGGGCTTTCTATGAAGGCAAGAGAGAACGCAGCAGCAGCGATCAGTCGCCTCCAGCAGCTCCGGTCGCGCTCAGATGATTCAGTGAGAGTGGCCGCTGCTGAGCGCCTGGCGGTGATCCAGACAATCCTGTTCGGCCATAGCGAAGCATTGTCGGACCAAATCAACGAGCTGGCGCGTCGAAGCGAAGCTCCGCTTATCTTGCACAGGCTGGCGCTCGCCAGCGCGGAAGAGCGCGGCGCGGCGGACGAAGCTCTGCGGGCTGCTGATGAGTGGCTGGCAAAGGAGCCGAGCCCAACAGCGGAGTACGCTCGCGCGCGAGCGCTGACGCAGCTCGGGCGCAAAGCCGAGGCGGTCAGCACACTTCAATCAGCGCTGCGCCGCTCGCCTAATGATGGCCTATTGAACTTTGGCTATGCGGCGGCTTTGATGATGGACGAGAGTTCGTTCTGGCGCGCGCGAGAGCCCTTAAGCAAGGCGCACGACGCCATCCGAGCTGGCATTGCTTTGTCAGAGCTTCGCGTCCTTCAAAGCATCTACTTCGCGCTGAGCGGCGATCACACAACGGCTCGCCGAATATTGGAGTCGCTGGCGCGTGATCCAGCGAGCAGAAAGCATGCAGAAGCCGCGCTGGAGTTGATTGGCATTTGAACGCTGCGTCACTTGCGCCGCGTTTTTGAAATGGTTTTCTTGAGCGTTGGCGCCTTTTGTGCGGGCAAAGCCTTACCCCGAAAAACCCGCTCGTAAACGCGCCGGATGTTTTGGCGGCATTGATCCACCGTTTGGAAGAAGGTGGCCGCATCGCGAAAACCGCAGCGCACCGCCACGCGATATTGAGGCGCAGGATCATCCGGAAGGGTCGCCTCGGATTCGAAGCTCCACCGTCGCAGAATGCCTTCGATCTGCACGAGGCGCAGAAACTCCTGCTCCAGCAGATGGCCGTCAGCTGCCGGCAAAAGCGTAGTTCCTGTGCCGCGTTCAATGGCCTTCGCAGTGTTCGGCTGATGCCAACCTTCTTTAAGCGCCACGGCTTGGGCGATGAACTCGGCGTCAATCAACCCGCCGGCGCCGGTCTTAATCGCGAGCCGCTGTTTACCAGTGGGCGTTCGCTCCGTCTCGATGCGCATCCGCATGCGGTCAATTTCGGCGAGCCATTCACCACTATGCGCAGCCACTTTTGGAGCCCCGCTGAAATCCGCGAGTTCCGTGGCCAGCTTCACGAAAGCTGCGCCGGTTTTCTCATCTCCCGCCACATGGCGAGCGCGTGTGAGCGCCTGGATCTCCCAGAGCATTGCTCGGCTGCGGTAATATTCCCGGTGCGAGCCCAGCGTGTTTACCAGAAGGCCCTTCTCGCCGTCAGGTCGAAGTCGCGCGTCCAGCTCGAATGTGGCGCCATGCTCGGTTCGCGCTGTCATCATTTCGCGCAGCTCAGCCGCGACTTTCTGCAGTTTCGGAAGATTCTGCACGTTATCGGGGCAGACGAACACAACGTCCAAATCCGACCCATACACCAGCTCCTCACCTCCCAGTTTGCCCAAACCGATCACCGCAAACGGCGGGCTCTTGAAGCCATTGCGCTTGGAGCAGACCTCTAAGCTGTATTCGAGCACAGCTTCAGCGAGGTCCGTCAGTTCTGCTTCACTTTGGAACAGGTTGCTTAATCCGACAATCTCGCGCAGTCCGATGCGCATCAGTTCGGCCTGGAAATACCGACGCAGCCAGAGCTGTTGGTCCTTGTCGCTTTTGCCGTAGCCGAGTTCCTCGAGCATGATCGCGCGAGTCTTCTTCCGCCGGATGTGGCCGGTCTGCTCCAGAGTGTCGATGAGGTCCGGCGTTTGAATGGCGACTTCAGCCAGGAATTCAGAGCGATCGAACACGAACACCAGGAGCTTAAACAGCGATGGGTTCGAATTCCAGGCATCGAACAAGGTGGATCGAGCGCCATACCGAGCGACGAAACTGTCCAGCCGCGCGAGAACGCGATCGGGGTCCGACAGCGGGATCTCGGGATAGGGCTTGGAATTGTCTTTGCGTGGGCACCAATCGAGGAGCTGCCGGATCAAAGCCATTCCCGCTTCAATCGTGCGACTGGAGAGGTGCCCGAAGCCTGGCCCATGCACGAACTCGCGTGCCAGGCGGCAGGCTTTCGCGGGGTCGAGGAATGAGTGGTTCTCAAAGATCGCGGTCCATTTTTCGGTGGAATCAAAATCTATCGGCAACGCGTCCTCATTCGAACGCGCTGGGTATATATGAAGGTCGTAAATTCGCCGGACCGCGGATCGATATCCGTCGAGAGCGGACTCAAAAGCCTTCCGTGTGTCGAAGCCCATCAACCGCGCCAGCCGCTCCTGCACCGCTCTGTCGTCGGGAATGGTATGCGTTTGCCGGTTGTCCTCCATCTGGAGGCGGTGCTCGACGTTGCGCAAGAACTCGTAAGCAGTGGCCAGATGTGACGCTGCGCCTTGATCCAGCAGCTCATATTTCACGAGCTTCTCCAGCGTCGGCAACGTTTGGGAGCCTTGCAGGAACGGCATCCGGCCGGCGTGGATGAGTTGAAGAGTCTGCGCGACGAACTCAATCTCGCGAATTCCGCCGCGCCCAAGCTTCACGTTTCGGTCAAGCTCGCCGCTTTTCACAACTTCGTTCTCGATCCGTTGTTTGGTGAGCGCGACTTCATTCGGGATGTTCTGCGCCAGGGAGCGCGGATACCGGAACGGCTGGATCATCTCCAGGAACTCGGCACCGAGCGCGGCGTTGCCCGCGACGGGCCGCGTCTTGATGAGCATCATGCGCTCCCAGGTCTGGCCGGCTTGCGCGTAATAGATTTCGTAGCTCCCGATGGAGCGGGCGAGCGGGCCGTTCTTGCCTTCGGGACGGAGCCGCATATCGATGCGGTACAGCGAGCCTTCCGGAGTTAACCGAGTCAGCTCGTTGATCATCATCTCGCAAAGCAGCTTGAACCATTGGTAATTGGGAATGCCTTTGCCTGTGGCAGTTTTTCCGCGAGGGGGTGTTTTGAAGGAGGCGCCATCCTCAGTGTAAACGAAAAGCAAATCCGCGTCGGAACTGTAGTTTAGCTCCTGGCCGCCGAGCTTGCCCATGCCGAGCACAGCGAACGCGGTCGGCTGCCATTTGCCATCTGGATCCGGGTGATACGGCGCGCCCCAGCGCTCAACCAACTGATTCCAGCACAGGCCGTAAACGGCCTGCAAACAAGCGTCCGCCAGGTTCGAGAGTTCGCGCGTGAGTTCCGTGACGTTCGTTAACCCTCCCAAATCGCGCGCGGCGATGCGGAAGATCTGGCGCTGTTTCCACCGGCGCAGTTCGCGGAACGCGCTGCTGTATTCTTTTGTTTGCAGGGCTGGCGTTAAGAACTGCGCCACATCGCGATTGATCCCTTGAGCTTGCCGCGGCTGCTTTAGCAGCTCGACATCTTTGATGTCGTCGAGCCACTCGGGATTGGCGAGCAGTTGCTCAGACAACGCGCGCGACCCGCTCAGGACCTGCGCAAGCACTCGGCGACTCTCATCGGAGAGGCTTTCGAGGAGTTCACGCGCAGAACCGCTGGAAAGATTGCGAAAGTATCGCTCCGCGCGCTCCGGGTCTGCGGAAGCCTTGATTGCTCGTTGCCACTCACGCTGGATCATAATGGTGCTTACGAGGGGAGGGGGAAGCATTCCCCATTTTGGACCCTCTTTCCTGCGAGATAATCACGGGCGGTCATACGTTTGCCACCCTCGCGCTGAACCTCCAGCAGCCTCAATGAATCCTTGCCGCAAACGACGCGGAACTCCCCACCGTCCAACACGATCTGGCCCGGAAGACCAGTGGCGGTGGGGGCGACTTCGGCTGAGTGGATCTTCAAACGCGCCTTGCTCGATGGCTCGAAAGTAAACGCCCCTGGCCACGGCGTGAAAGCCCGCAGCTCATTCCAGAGCTGGATTGCTGGCTTTCGCCAATCCAGGAAGCCATCCTCCTTCTTCACCTTGCGCGCGTAAGTGGCGCCTGTGGCTGGTTGCGGCTGCGGTAGGATTTTGCCGCGAACATACCCCGGGATTGTTTGGACCAGGAGGTCCGCCCCCAACGTGGCGAGTCGATCATGCAGAGTCGCGCCATTATCCTGCGGGGTGATCGGCGTCTCGACCTTGGTGAGCATGTCACCTGTATCGAGCCCGGCGTCCATCTTCATAATGGTCACTCCCGTCACTGGGTCTCCCTCCGCAATGGCCCACTGAATGGGAGCGGCTCCACGGTGACGCGGAAGAAGGGAGGCATGCACATTCAGGCAGCCGAACCGGGGCACATCGAGAATGGATTGAGGAAGGATCTGCCCGTAAGCAGCGACGACGACGAGGTCGGGCGCAAGCTCGCGAAGGCGGTCCACGAAGTCCGAGGCCCGCGCTTTGATCGGCTGCAGAACGAGCAAGCCGGCTTCCAGCGCCTTCACTTTGACAGCAGAAGGGGCCAGCTTCAGGTCGCGGCCTTGCGGTTTATCGGGCTGCGTTACCACTGCGCTCACTTTAGCGAAAGGCGCTTTCAGAAGCGCTTCCAGCGAAACAGCAGCCAATGGCGCGGTGCCGAAGAAGACGATGTTCAGAGGTGATGGAATCGCGGGAGCGTCCATCGCGATCACTGCGGAAGTTGGGCGATGATGCGGAGGATATCCCGCAGCACATTCACGGGCGATTGCACCGAATCGATGGTATGCACCAGGGACGGCCCGTAATAGTCGAGCACTGGGCGGGTCTCCTTCTCGTAAGTCTGCAGCCGAGTCTTAATCACCTCGAGATTTGCGTCATCGAGGCGGTTCTCGCGCAGAGCGCGCCGCTGAAGGCGCTCGATCAGCTTGGCGCGATCCGGGCAGGTGAGGTTGAACACGGCCTTAACATCCAGCGTGTCCTTGAGCATCTCGGCCTGATTTGGATTTCGCGGGATGCCATCGAGGACCAGGGTGTCCTTATCCGGGTTAAACCGGCCCATCTGCTGGCTTTGCGAGATGCTTTGGCGCCAGAGTTTGATCGTGGTCTCATCAGGAACGAGTTCGCCGCGGCTGGAATATTCGATGTAAATGCGGCCCAGCTCGTTCTCGATGGTCAGGTTGCGGAACACATCGCCGCAGGCGCAGTGATAGAACTGCGGGATGTTCGAAATGATCTTTCCCTGGGTTCCTTTGCCCGCGCCAGGAGCGCCGAATAACAAAATTGTCCGATACTTCATGGGTGGTCTCAACCCGCGTTACCCGGCCACTGTAAAGGAGAAGAGGAGGGGCGGCAAATCCGCTACTTGGCGTCTTTATGGCGAACCTGAACCTCAGCGATTTCGCTGAAGGTAACGCTGGCTTCGCCGCCGGTGCGCAAGGCGAGATGCATTTCGTTCATGGAAATGCGACTGATGCGTTTGCCCACGATTTCTCCCTTTGGCGTGCGAATGGCGAGCACGAGATCCTTCTCGGCGTCACTCGGAACCAAACGGAACCAGTTGCTGAACTGGGTTTCGAAGAAGCGACGGTTGAAGGTCGTGTCGCCCCGTTTGAAGGTCTGCCCTGCAGATGCTGCGCCACCTGCCGCGGATTTGGTGTGAGCGGCAAGGCCCAACCCGCCTGCGGCTCCCGCGGCTTTTGGAGCTTCAGCGGCGACGACAGGCTCCGCGCCGGCAGCGGGCGCTGCATCGTAGGATTCGGCGCTCGCGGGTGAAGGCATGCAAAGGAAGATCAATGGCCCGATGATTGGCAAAATTGCGGAGACGGCCATGACAATGGGCACGGATTGGTTGCGGAACAGCGCGATTTCAAAGGCTGCGAAGAGGTTCGCGATGAATAGCACTGCCAAGGCGCCGAGACCGACCGGCGTGGTGAACGAGGAGAAGAAACTTGTCTTGGCAGCGGGGCGCTCAATCACGGGAGGTTCTTTAACAACGATCTCCTTTTGGCGGGTCCGCTGGCGCTTGACCTCAATGGGCACCTCGATGAACGGTTCGGCGAATTGCTTCCCGCGTGGGTTCGCGGCGAGTTCTTTCAGTGATTCCTGCGTGAACCTCCCCCATTGAATGCGTGGAGAAAATCCACCGACGCTCAGACGAAAGGCGACACCTTCAGCGGTGAAGGATGATGGCTCCCCATTAATAACGTCCCCTGTGGTCAGCTTGTACTCGCCAGCAAAGGCCGCGGGGCAAAGCGCCAATAACAAAATGATCAAAAACCTGCGCATCGGTGGGTGTGTGATAGCAAAGTGCGTTCCGTTATGAAAAGGAATTTCGGCTAAAGCGCAATCGGGGTTCGGCCGGACCGCAGGGATTGCACCAGGTCCCCGACCACCCAACCGGGCCGAGTGCGGCTAAGCTCGTCGGCGGCGTGCCCGTGTCGCCAGACAGCGTAACGAATGACTTTTAGGGGATCGGATTGCAACCTCGGTTGTGCGAGCAGGCCAGCCATGAAGCCGGCCAACACATCGCCAGCGCCGCCCTGGGCAAGGTCGGGGTTGCCGGAGGAGTTGATGTAGAGTTCACCGGAAGCTCGTCCGACGAGTGTTTGGTGTCCCTTTAAGACTACCCAGCAATTCCCGAAGCGGCTGGAAAGCTCCTTAAGAGCGGCGAAGCGGTTTTGCTGCACGCTCTCGACTTTCGTTTCGAGCATCCGCGCGGCTTCGCCTGGATGAGGCGTGATGACACGGCGGGAGCTGAGAGGGGTGCGTCCCGGTTGCAGCCAATCGAGCGCGCTGGCGTCCACGATCACGGGGAGGGGGATGTGCTGCCAGTAGATGTTCACGACGTCGCGGAGGACTTCGGCGGTGCCGGGCGCGGCGAGGCCGGGGCCGATGAGCAAGGAGGTGGCGGTCTGGGGCAGGTCTTTGCTGCGATACCAGGGATGAACCATGGCGGCGCTAAGTTGAGCGGCTGCTAGTTGGTAAACGTTTTCAGGCGTAAAAAGGGTCACGAGACCGGGACGGGCGTGAAGGGCGCCCTGGGCTGCGAGCACAGCGGCGCCATGATAGCCGAGGCTGCCGGCTATGATCGTCGTGTGGCCGAGCGTGCCTTTGTGCGCGTCGATGCGGCGGTTGGGCGGGTAGTGCCCGAATTCGTCCGCAGTGGTCCAGGAGTAACGGGCGGAAGTGACGTAGCAGGGTTGGTCTTCCGCTGGTTTGGTTTCGCGCAACGGAACCAAGCCGACGTTGGGCAGCACTTCGAGGCGCCCGACGTAGCGGTAGCTTTGCCTTTGCACCAGGCCTTCCTTGGGCGCGCCAACAGTGAGGGTGAGGTCAGCCTCAATGGCGGTGCCCATGTGCTCGCCGCTCTCGGCGTTCAAGCCGGAAGGAACGTCGATGCTCAGGATGCATGGGCCTGCGTGGTTGATCTCATCGATGAACTCAATCCAAGCGGGGTCGAGTCGCCGATCCAAGCCGATGCCGAACAGGCCATCAACGATCAAGCAAGGCCGCTTCGCGAGGGTTGCACGGAGTTCCGCGAGCTG
>Ga0196963_10000849_pt1 | contig 23501 bp, 21 predicted proteins | sample S1_5metaG_FD_148600 | JGI IMG/M metagenome (GOLD analysis project Ga0196963, IMG submission 148600) | Soil microbial communities from Anza Borrego desert, Southern California, United States - S1_5 | ecosystem: Environmental > Terrestrial > Soil > Desert | place: USA: California | collected...
TACAAGGCCCCAGACAGAGAGCATAACCGTAAGGCAATAATACTCCAAATCATGAATTGTTTGCCTTGGGTGCGTTTTGCTTCTTCGTTTGCTTCGATAATGAAAAATTTAACTATGCCAAAGACAAAGACTAAAAGCGCGAGAGAAAAAATGAGCGGAATTATGGATTTGTTAATTACGCAAATAACGTAGTCGACAATGCCCCGAAAGTCGCTCCCCACGTTGCACGTACCGCTTGCCGCACTCTGAATAGAACCAGAATTAAGACCAAAGGTTTTCGCTACAACACTCACCAACCCCCAGAGCCCCGTAATAACTACAAAAGCTAAAATGCCGTAAATAATGCGATTTTTACCATTTTTCTTTGCCTCTTCGTCGTCGGCAATGACATACTGCACTACTCCCCATACGAAAACGAGTATCCCAAAGGATACGAGAACAGGAACAATGAGGTTAAGGATATTTTGGATGGTAGTGATGACAGCCTGCATATTTTAAGAGCTTAAGTTAGTAACGGTTGCACCGATAAGTTTGGCAAGGGCCCACGAACCCAAGAGGATCGCCGAACCAACGAGAGTCCAAAGCAGCGTTTGATGCGCCCTACTAATCTTTTCTGAGTTACCTCGAGCAGCGACGTATTGGAAACCGGCAAAAATGATCGCGATAGCGATAAGTGGCAAGGCGATCTTGATGGCTCCCTCGAGGAGGGTTTGAATAAGGCCCGGGATCGAGTCAATGCCTTTGATAGGATTCTCGAGCTTGACTATAGGAGGATTAGGGGTTGTAGTACCAGGATCAGGAGTCGTCTGTCCACTAACAGTTAATGGAAATATAAAAATGAAAGCAAATATAAGTAACGGAATGAGGATCTTTTTTATATACATTATCATTGGGTTGTAATTAGTATAAACTTCCTAATTAAAGTTATCAAATATCCACCCCGCATCGTATCCGAGTATAGACAAAAGTGTTTTAATAATGATCCAGGCAGCGAGGGCGATAATGAGACCAATGAACGCATCCCAGAAAATGTGTTTCGCTCTCTCCCGAGCATGGGCTGATTCCCCTCCTGGAACGATAAGCAAAAATCCTGCATAGAAAAACATAATAGCAGCAATAGGAATAACAAGGTAAAAGAGAGCGTAACGTATTATGATATTAATCATACGCATAAGGGCATTAAAGTCACAAGGGTCCTTAATAGTTCCGTCAGGACCAGGACTGTTCGTGCAAGGGACTAATCCCGCAAATGAAACAGCGGGTAATATCAAAACCAGAAGGAGAAGCAAGGCTGGTACACTAATCGATAATATTTTTTTTAATTTTTCCATGTGTTCTTCTATAGCCTAGAGCCTAGCTGCCTATTTGAATAATAAAAGTTCAAGTTTCGCACCTGCATCCTGTACGGCCTGGGTAGGGGTCTTGCTGTTTGAAAGCACGCTGTCAATCATAGTGCGAAAGATGTCATTTGTGCCAGAGGAAAGCGGATCAAGCCAGGACTTGGCATACAATGCCGAAGCATAAAAAATCGGCGAGAATGCATCGCTCGGCTTTTGTGCCAAGAGGTCCCGTCGCGCGGGCGCTACCCCGAGAGCGCTCGAGAGTTGTGCCGCAAAATCAGTACTTGCCATCAAATTTGCTGCGGTAAAAGCAGTATTAAAATTTTTGGAAAAAGAAGAAATAGCAATACCGGTCACTCGCCCGTAGGTTACCTTGTTCGCTGTACCTGTAAGCTGCGGCAATGGCGCAACACCTAGATTTTGGTTTGGGTTTTTGTTTACGAGCGCTTCGAGCTCGGACGCAAAACCAAAATAAAGGGCGACTTCTTCGGCGCTAAACGCATTGACCGAATTAGGAAAGGATTTGTTCCATGAATACACGCTCTTTGCGGGATTGGCAAAATCGGTATAAAACTGCACCGCAGAACTCAAAGGCGACCGCTCGCTGTCGGCAACAAGCGAAGAATGCAGCGTGCCGTCCTGTTCTTTTACGATAGGGTTCCCTGTTTGCAAAAAGAGAGCGGCGAGGATGTCCTTGGCATGGTTTACATTCGAGTAGTGGCCGAGGGCAACTGCGCTATTTAGTATTTTGTTGGTAGTATCGCGTTTGGTCAAAGCCGAAACAAATGCCGGAAAATCATCCCACGTTTTCGGTGGATACACTACGCCGTTTGAGTCTAGCAAACTTCGGTTGTAATACATCATAAGCGGATCTATCATCATCGGAAAGGCAAGCATGCCTTCCTTGGTCAAAAAAACTTCCCCTGCACCAGCAAAGGTATTTTTAAAACTAACCAACGGATAACTTTGATACGGGATTACTACGAGTTTGTTTGAATAATGAAATGCGAGGTTATCCGGCAAGAAATACAAATCCGGCCCTTTTCCTGAGGCGAGAGCTTCAAGCAAATCATTATTGAAAGTTGCCGCAGATTTTTGGACGTACTGTACCGTAAAGTCGCGGTTAGCAAGATTGAAATCAGAAATGAGCGGTCCGATGACTTCTGCCGGGATCGTACCCCACAGGACGACAGTACCCGCAGGCGCCTCTGGGTCTTCGCCAAGGCTAATGATGTTGGAGAAAACTAAAACGCCGAAGATAGCTGCGGCAATAAAGAGGACAATAAATATGATTTGAAAGCTCGCTTTCATTTAATTCTTCTTTAATATCATACCATAATGGTGCATTCCTGCATCAATCTCGCGATCAACCGCAAACCCCCGCCTCTTGAAAAGCTCTTCGGCCTTTTCCTTTGGCATTACACCTTTAAAATTAAAAAATGGGGATTCTTTGGATTCGCCAGGCTCGCTCGTCATCCAGTCAATGAAAAGCACTCGGCCGCCGGGTTTCAAAATCCGCTTGATTTCCTCGACAAATTGATTCTTGTCTTCTACCTGGAACAGAGTATTGGAGGCAATCACTGCATCCACCGCGCCATCTGCGATGTGTGTACCGCCCTTGTCTTCGATATTGCCCCACAGAGTTTCCACATTGTTTAAATGCGCATCTTTCGCTTTGTTTTTGATCGTTTCTAAAAAATCTTTGACGATCTCAACCGCATAGACTTTCCCATGCGGCACCATCTGCCCGGCGGCAATAGAATAAAAGCCAGTTCCAGCTCCCAGGTCTGCCACGATGCTATTGTCCTGCAAACCAAAAAACTTTAAATTTTTTACCGGGTCGGAGAACATACTGTAATTATAGTATGGAAACCAAAGATACGCTACATCTACTCGCTAGATCTTTTGTAAAAACGCTGGTCTACTTTCTTTTCTTTCTCGATAAATTCTTTTTCTAGGTCGAGGTTAAGTTTGATCGCAACTGCAAGAGCAAGGTTTATCACGTCCACAACTTCTTCGCCCACATTGTATTGATTTTCTTTCCCTTGGTCATTATTCATGCCACTTACCTTCCGGCACGCCTTGGCGAGCTCACCCGTTTCTTCCATGAGAAGCACGAGACGTTCATGAAGGGACTCATCTTCGAAGCCGCGCGCCTTTATTTTAGCGGCAGCATACTCCTGTAGATGCTTAATTGTGCCTGGATGTAATTCCATACTCTAGATACACGCAAGCGATGCGATACCGTCACCACTACGCAAACGCATGATGGTCACGCCTTGAGTTTGACGGCCGAGTTTAGAGATATCCGAAAGCGCTGTGCGGATCACCTGGCCTTTTTTGGACATTGCGACGAGCTCTTCTTCGTCACCCACAAGGACTTTCGCCACGATGAGCTTGCCGGTTTTGCCTGTCACCTTTGCAGTTTTGATACCAGAACCGCCGCGCTTTTGGACTTTGTATTCTCTGAGAGCAGTTTTCTTGCCGAAACCATTCGCGCTCATGGTAAGGAACATGCCGTCTTTTTGGTCTTTTGGCACTACGTCTACACCGATTACTGTGTCACCTTTTTTAAGTTTAATACCGGTTACGCCCCCTGCTGTGCGGCCCATTTCGCGGACATCAGACTCTTTGAAGCGGATGGATTGGCCTTCGGCTGTCGCGATCATGACTTCATCGCCCTTGTGGGTCACGAGCGCAGCGATGAGTTGATCATCTTTGTCGAGCCGAATGGCGATGATGCCACTCCTACGCACGTCACCGAAACTTGCACTCTTCATTTTTTTTGCAATACCGTTCTTGGTAACTAAAAGGAGCGAACTCGAAGCTTTGTCGAGGTCTTTCGGCATCGCGAGGATCGAATTTATTTTTTCCTCGCCGCCAAGTGAAATGAAATTCATGATTGACTTCCCCTTTGTCGCCCGGCGGCCTTCGGGAATATCGTACATCTTCATCTGATATGCCTTGCCGAGGTTTGTAAAGAAAAGCAAGTTGCTATGCGTCGAACCGGAAACAAGCATTGTCACAAAGTCTTCTTCTTTGGTTTCGAGATCAATCACGCCGACACCGCCGCGCTTTTGCGATTTGTATTCTTTCGGATCAGTGCGCTTTACATAGCCGCCAGCAGTGAGAACGAGCATTGTCTCTTCGTCAGGCACGAGGTCTTCGTCGGAAATTTCTTTTACTCCCCCTTTGATAATCTTGGTGCGGCGTTCATCAGCATATTTTTCTCGGATTTCTTGAAGTTCTTTTGAGATTGTTTTCAAGATTTTCTTTGGGCTTGCGAGGAGGTCTTTCATTTCGGCGATAAATTTCTGTTTCTCCGCAAGTTCGTCCTCCACAGCCTTGCGTTCGAGGCCGGCGAGCTTGGAGAGTTTCATCTCGAGGATTGCCGTTGCTTGCAAGTCAGAGAATTTAAATTCTTTGATAAGATTTGCTTTTGCAAGCTGTGCATCTTTAGATCCACGAATGATGGTGATCACGCGATCGATCTTGTCGAGCGCTTTTTTAAGACCGAGGAGGATATGTTCACGCTCTTCGGCTCGACGCAAATCGTATTCACTGCGACGTTTTACAACATCCTTGCGATGAAGCACAAATTGCTCGAGCACAGTCTTGAGGGAAAGCGTCTGCGGCACGCCGTCGACGAGGGCGACGATATTAAAATTAAAGCTTGATTCGAGTTGAGTGTTCTTATATAGATAATTCAAAACTTTTTCCGGATGGGCAGTATTCTTGAGCTCGATAACAATGCGGATATCTTTGGTGGATTCATCCCGCAAACCTTTAATGCCTTCGAGTTTCTTTTCCTGGACGAGCTCTGCGATCGACATGATGAGATTCGCCTTGTTCACCCGAAACGGAAGCGAGGTAATGATGATAGAAAAGTTCCCACTTTTTTCTTCGACGATTTCCGCTTCACCTCGGCAGACGACGCCTCCACGACCAGACGAATACGCATGAAGCATGTCTTTGTATCCATACGCGATGCCGCCCGTCGGAAAGTCAGGGCCTTTGATGAATTGCATGAGGTCTTCGGTAGTACTTTCAGGGTTATCGATCAGGTGGTTGGTAGCATCGACAACTTCAGCCAAATTGTGTGAAGGAATATTGGTCGCCATACCGACAGCGATGCCAAGTGTTCCATTCAAAAGAAGTGAAGGTACAGCTGTAGGAAAAACTACGGGTTCCTTTCGAGTGCCGTCATAATTTGGACGAAAATCTACTGTTTCTTTTTCAAGATCACGAAGAAGCTCCGAAGAAATTTTGGACATCTTCGCTTCCGTATATCGATATGCCGCAGCACTGTCGCCATCAATCGATCCAAAGTTACCTTGACCTAAAATAAGTGGGTAGCGATACGAAAAGTCCTGAGCCATACCCACCATCGAGTCATACACTGCCCCGTCCCCATGCGGGTGGTATTTACCGAGGACATCACCGACGATGGTTGCAGATTTACGAAAACGCGCAGATGATGTGAGCCCGATCTCATGCATCGCATAGAGAATACGCCGATGTACCGGCTTGAGCCCATCGCGGACATCCGGAAGCGCACGGGAAGTGATCACCGACATCGCGTATGCGAGGTAAGATTCTTTCATTTCCTTTACCACGTCAACTTCCAAAATCTCATCCCGTGGGGCTTTTGGTTCTGATTCTTCCTGTTTTTTTACCATATCTCTGGGATACTACCTTTTAATACCGAAAATGGCTTTACATCTTCTTTGATCCGTGTCTGGGTATCTTCATCTGCTAAATTTGTGCCAAGCGAATAAATCCACAGCAATATGAGTATAACCCCAAGTGCGAGGGTTACTCCGTGGAGGATATGTCTCCTTGTTTCTTCTGGTTGTCTTCGTAAATAATTGATTGCCTTTTTCATCCCGTTAGTGACAGGTCGCGTTCGCTTTGGTTAGCAACACTGTCAGTATATTATATCTCATTAATAATTTTATTTCTCTGTTCCCATCTGCGACCGCGGTCACTAACGGGATTCATATCCTTAAGTTGCCTGCAGTACTACCACGTCACCTTCTTTGCCATCGAGATCTTTGGCCTTGAGGGTCAATTTATCCACTGTCTCAGCCTTGTCGTCTCCAGTTTCTTTCAAAAATACTTTGAGCGAGGCAGCATCGTAATCCATCGGAATGATGAGCTTGGGCTCGAGCGAAGATGCAAGCTTGGCAGCACCCTTTGCGTCACCAACGGGGATAAACAAAATATCCGGATCACTAATCGCCTCCCGAGCTTCTTTCGAAAGTTCCCCAGTACCAAATGCGCCTAAAAACGTGATCGTGATGTTGTCGATCGTCAGGTTGTAAATAGTATTGATGTATTTCTTGCCTCCGATCTCAACCTCAGACGGTACACCTTTGATGAAGATTTCTTTTACCTCATAATCACCCGGGCCGGTTATCGCAAAAGGCACCCGTTCGCCAAAAGAAACCTGCTCGAGGCCGTTGTAGTCTGGATGATTTGCAGTGATGAGAGCAATATCGGCGCCAAAGCGACCCGACACGCCGGACTTGGATTCTTTGCTTACCGGGTTTACGGCAAGCACCAGTTTCCCCTGCTCAATCTTAAAAAATTGCTTGCCCAGGTATGTGATAATCATTATATATAGTATAGCAAATTTTACGTAAAAAATAAAGTAAACCGAGGCAGCTTCAAGTTGCAAATTTCCAAAATTTGTTATATACTATTTACAAGTTATTTATTAGCAGGATTTAGGGTAACACTCTATTGTTTTAGCCCGGTGGCGGGAAATCGTAGAACACCTAAACCTTATATCCCGCTTTATTGCGGGCATTTTATTTTCAGCCTTGGGCTGATCCGCCTCAGGCGGAAGATTATTTATGAGTAAAACAGACACAACAATAGACGCAAGTGCGGTGGCAGAAAACCCGGTCCTCAAGTCCATCGTAAACCGCAGCACCAACAAGCCTCAGCTCGAAGCCCTTGTTGAGGGTCCAGTTATCTTGATCGAAAAATCAAGAGTTTTCGTCGATCTCTCTCCGCATGGCACCGGTATCATCTACGGCCGTGAGTTTATTAATGCCAAAGACATTATCAAGAAGATCAACCTTGGGGATGTTATCAAGGCAAAGGTAGTGAACGTAGAAAACGAAGACGGCTATATCGAGCTCTCTCTCAAGGAAGCTCGCCAGGCAGTTATCTGGAACGAAGCCGAACGCGCTATCAAATCAAAAACTGTATTTAACCTCGAGATCAAAGACGCCAACAAAGGCGGCCTTATCCTCGAGTGGTCTGGGATTCAGGGCTTCCTCCCAGCGTCGCAGCTCAAGAGTGAGCACTACCCTCGGGTACTTGATTCTGATAAAGACAAGATCCTCAAAGAACTCAAGAAACTCGTCGGAGAGACTATCGGAGTGATGATCATCTCTACCCTACCCAAAGAAGGCAAACTCATATTCTCTGAAAAGGATAACAATCCGGAAGAAAAGAAAGAAATACTTAGTAAATACAATGTCGGCGATACCGTTTCCTGCACCGTTGCAGGCATTGTTGACTTCGGCGTCTTCCTCAAACTCGAAGACGGACTCGAAGGACTCGTGCACATCTCTGAGCTCGACTGGGGCCTCGTCGAAGATCCACGCAGTATGTTTAAGGTTGGTGATAAAGTAGACGCAAAAGTGATCGAGATCAAAGACGGCAAGATTTCGCTTTCCTTGAAAGCTCTCAAGGAAAACCCTTGGAAAGAGTTTGAAGGCAAGCTCAAGAAAGGTGACATCATCAAAGGCGTGGTGATCAAATACAACAAGCATGGCGCCCTCGTATCAATCAAAGAAGGTGTAGCCGGACTTGTACACAACTCGACCTTCCCGTCTGAAGCAAAGCTTCGGGAAAAGCTCGAACTCGGCAAGAACTACAATTTCCAGATCACTCTCTTTGAACCAAAAGATCAAAAGATGACTCTCGTATATCTCGAATAAGCAACATAAACTAAAAACCCCTCCGACCTAGGCCGGAGGGGTTTTTAGTTTTAGCGAGTATTGACTGCAAGATCCAGATTTACTTCCAGCGGACCAATCGCATCCATGATAGCCATTACTTGTTCGGCATATCGAGGTACGATTGAAGGAGGATTGTATTTCTGTAGGATCTCCTTAATTGTTTTACCAGAGTAATAATGACTCGTCTTTGGGTTATCACCCGCGAGATTCTTAGCCAGGATTTCGATAGCATGTTCGTATGAATCGAAACCGATCTTACATGAACCCCAGCCAAATGGGTTGAAAGTTGCTTTTTTACATGCATGCTTTCCCCCGGTCGACTCACGCACTGCGATCGCAGGAATGAGGCGCCAGTCGAGTTCACGATCTCGGGCCTCGAGGGCCATCTTCATACCGGTTCCTTCGAGAGGCATATCGTACTTTTTAAAGTACGCGTCGATTGCATTTGCCTGTTCTTCGAGGAGTATGTCCTTTGGTTCAGGGGCCTTTTTGTTAGCCAAAGCTACGAGGCTGTCAGTCGCTATATTGATCTTTTGAGACAATGCGACCGCAGAGGTTTCTGTTTGCGGCTTGATATTGTTAACATCAGCCGGTACAGACATTGCGAATACTGGTAATAAAAGAAACGAATTCACAAAACGTAGTATATTTTTTTTGTTCATATGAGCCGTTCTGATCAAGCCTATAAATAAAATAGGCCCTATCAAAGGGCTGTCAATATATTAGCATATTTTTAAAGAAAAGTCAATAGTTATACAATAAATTTCCCATATGTCAAATCCAAAATAACCTTATTTTATAAGACTATTTTGGATACTATCCTTTGACAAAATTAACCAAAAATGGGGTAATTTTATGATATGGGTTCTAGCTTAAAGACCTTGTCAGCCACTTTGTAGGCCTCCCCTGCTCCCATGGTCACAAATACATCGTTTGCGCCAAAGTTTGACTGCGAAATTGCCTCTTCGGCAGCCGAAAAGTCTGGAAATGCCCGTGCATTCTCTCCATCGAGGCACATAGCCATAGCGAGTCGCTCGCTCGAAATACTCGGATCGGGATCTTCCCTTGCGAAATAAATCGGCAAGAGGAGTACGGTGTCAGCATCGCCGAAACTTTTGGCAAAGTCATCAAAGAGTGCCTTGGTCCGGCTATAGAGGTGCGGTTGAAAGAGGACGGTGATCTTTTTCTCCCCTTTTGGATACAATTCCCTCAAGGCTTGCAAACTCGCTTTTATTTCTGTCGGATGATGAGCATAGTCGTCATAAATGATAGTGCCCTCCTTGGTTTCACCTATTTTTTCAAGCCGCCGCCAGGTACCAGAGAACTGAGCGAGAGCATTTTTGATCGTTTCTTTTGGAATATCCAAAATTTCTCCGACTGCAAAAGCCGCGGCTGCGTTCATCCGGTTATGTTTGCCGGGGACCGCAAGCTTAGGGATCTGGTCTAAGTATTTTGTATACTCTGCACTCGTGATCTTCTGTTCACTTTGTGCCAAAAATTGCCCGAAAGCTGCTTTAATACCTTCTAGGTCTTTATAAAAATCCAAATGGTCTGCTTCAATATTTGTGACTACTCCAATAAAAGGATGCAGTTCTAGGAAATGTTTATTGTATTCATCGGCTTCGACAACTAGATACTTGCCTTCCCCTTTTCTAAAATTTGAATTAAATTTCTTCACAAAAGAGCCAACGACGACAGTCGGATCGAGCCCAGCGTCCATCAGCATATCTGCGATCATCGCCGTAGTCGTCGTCTTGCCGTGCGTGCCGGCAACTGCAATCACCTTGTAATCTTTCGCAAAGAGCCCAAGCCCTTCGGCATAGTTTACGACCGGCTTGCCTGTTTTCTTCGCCGCCTCAATTATCTCTGGCCCCCGATGAAGCCACGCGTCGCTATACACGTACATGTCTGCCGCAAATGCATCCGCACTCGTGTCAAAGGGCATCTTTGACACTGGAATACCCAACTCTCGAAGGGAATCGAGGGTTTTGCCCTCTTCCTCATCGTTCACCCCGGAAACCTGAATCCCCTTCGCAAGCGCCATTTTGGCCAAAGCCGAAATCCCGATCCCGCCGATCCCGATAAAAAATATTTTTTTAATTTTTGATAAATCTATATTCATTTCAAACTCTTGATTAATTTCACAAACTGGTCCCCACGATCGTATTCGTTTTGGAAATATTTGCCAAAAGAAGAAAATGCCGGACTGTAGAGGATAATATCACCCTTTTTTGCGATAGTTATTGCACGGTTTACCGTATCTTTAAGTCCATCCTCTTCGTATACCTCGATTCCCTTTTTCGTGAAGGCAAATACTTTATCGCGAATCGTATCAGTGCCATCTTCCTTAAAGAGTATTACCTTCGAACAGAACTTGGGAATCTCAGTAATAAGTTTGGACATATCCAAGAATTTGTTGTGCCCACCTATTATAAGGACAACATTTGGTTTTTGAGAGTTTCCTACTGCTCGAAGGGCGGCGATAGTTGCGTCCGGCGTAGTCGAACTATTGTCGTTGTAAATTTTCACTCCCTTCACTGTGCGCAAAAATTCAAGCCTCCCGGACAAAGGAACAAAGGTCTTTAGGGCTTGTTTAATCTTTGGATCTGGGATACCGAGAACGCGCGCAGTTTCGACGGCAAGCATCGCATTATATTCATTATGTGATCCCGGCAAGTTAAATTCCCACCCCGGAGGCAATGCTTCCGGGGTAATAATAATTTTACTTTTGATCTTCTGTTTTGATTTTTCGATAAGCGGTGCTACTTGTGCTCCCGCGATTAAGACATCGCCTTGTTTTTGATATTTGAAAATATTTGCCTTGTCCGCAAAATACTTCTTCATGCTGCCTTTGTAGTAACCGAGGTGGTCTGGGTAAAAGGTAGTGAATACCGCGATATGCGGCGACATTTTACTCTCGCCGAAGCCTTGTAGTTGCCATGAGTCAAGTTCGAGCACCGCGATATCAGCGCCCTTGGCGTTTTTGAGAAGTTGCAAACTTGAGACATTGCGCACATTGCCGCCAAGCAAGACCTTTTTGTGAGCAGTTTCGAGGATGTGGACAATGAGGTGGGTAACGGTAGACTTTCCTCGTGTGCCGGTGATGCCAACTATCGGCACATCCGCAAGCTTTGCAAAAAGCGAGGCGCTCATCTCGATAGAAATTTTATTTTTCCGTGCTTCTTGAATATATACAGAATCAAGCGGGATGTCAGGATTTTTGAGAATCATATCCCGGCTTCTAAAATCCTCCAACCTGTGTTCACCTAAAACGTACTGTATATTTTTGAATTTTCGGAGCTTCTGAAGCGAGGGCCTGAGCGCAGTCGAAGGCTTTATATCAGTCACTATCAAATCCGCCCCGCATTCTGCGAGGAACGCAGCATCCCCGACCCCGCGGCCCAAAAGGCCGAGACCCATAACGGTTATTTTTTTACCTTTAAAAAATTTCTTGTAGTCCTGCATTTTACAGCTCTGCAAAAGCCTTTTTGAGTTCCTCCATATCGTCAAAATGATGCTTGACCCCTTTGATTTCCTGATAGTCCTCGTGGCCTTTGCCAGCTGCGAGGATGATATCATTTTCTCGGGCGATTTGCACTGCTTCCCGGATGGCGTCACGACGGTTTGGAATTATTCTTACTTTCTTTTTGTCTTCTTCGGATAGGTCACGAGTCATGCCGTCAATGATTTTTTCTGGATCTTCGCTCCTCGGATTATCTGATGTAAAAATAGCAATATCAGAAAAAACTACACCGATTTTTCCCATTTTCGGCCGTTTCAAAGGGTCGCGATCGCCGCCGCAACCGAAAAGGGATATGATCCGCCCGTTTTCCGGTTTAACACTTTTAATTCCCATGAAAATTTTCTCGAGCGCATCCGGTGTGTGGGCATAATCTACGATCGCGAGCACGCCATTTTTGGAAACAAAATGATCAAAGCGCCCCTTTGGCGGCTCGATGTGTTCAAGAATTTTATGTACTTTCGCCATATCGAATCCGAGGAGCTCGCTCGCACTCCAGACTGCAAGTGTATTGTATGCATTAAATTTCCCTAAGAGATTTGTATGTATACGGGTATCGTTTGCCATAAGTTCGATACCGGAAAAAGATAGCTTCAAAAGCTCGCCAGTAAAATCGAATCTTTGCGAGAATCCGTACAAAAATTTCTTTGCGTGTATGCTTTCAAGCATGCGCTTGCCGTATGCATCATCGCCGTTTGCGAGCGCAAATGCGCCCTCCGGCAACATATTGAAAAAGAGTTTCTTGGCGCGGAAATAATTTTCCATCGTCTTGTGATAGTCGAGGTGGTCATGGGTGAGGTTTGTAAAAATTCCACCGGCGAATGTGATTCCTGCAACTCGATCCTGAGTAAGCGCATGAGAAGAAACTTCCATAAAAACATATTCGCAGCCTTTGCTTCGCATCTCGGCGAGGAGCTTCGTGAGTGTCACCGAATCCGGTGTCGTATGCGTCGCCTCCCTCTTTTCGGCCACAATGATATTGCCTGTGGTGCCGATAAACCCAGATTTGTATCCAAGCCCTGACGCGATTTTATACAAAAGCGTGGCCGTTGTCGTCTTGCCATTCGTACCAGTCACGCCGACTACCTTCATATGTTTTGAGGGATTGCCGTAATAATAGATCGCCGTGATTGATTTCACTCGCCACCACAATCTTTTCAATTGTTTAACCAAGTATTTCGGCATCTTTAGTATTATTACATATCTAAAGACGCTAAGCTCGCTGCGAGACCGGTGTAATTTTCCGGAGTGAATTTTTTGAGTTCGCGCTTTATTTTTATATCAACTTCGAGCGAATCGATAAAGCGATGCATGTCGCGAAGTGTTACCTTTTTCCCGCGAGTAATTGCCTTTAATTTTTCATATGGCATTGGTATCCCTTCACGGCGGAGAATTGTCTGAATCGCTTCCGCGATAACTTCCGGATGATCTTTGAGGTCTTCCAAAACTTTTGTGCGGTTTACCGAGATACGCCCGAGCTGGTTGCTCAAATACTTGAGACCTATAAGGGTATGCCCCAAGGCAACGCCGATATTTCGAAGTACGGTCGAGTCCGAGAGGTCGCGCTGGAGGCGTGAGATCGGGAGCTTCCGGGCAAAGAATTCAAAGAGTGCGTTTGCGGTCATAAGGTTGCCTTCGCTGTTTTCTAAAAACCACGGATTTACCTTGTGCGGCATGGTGGACGAGCCGATTTCACCTTCTTTTGGTATCTGCCCCACCCAACCGTCTGAAATATATCGCCACATGTCTTGATTGAAGTTTACGAGAATCGTATTGATTCGTCGAAGAGTATCAAACACAGCGATAAAACTATCGTATGATTCTATTTGGGTAGTAAATAAATTAACTTTTAGTTTTTGCGTACGATCTGCATTAAAACTTTCAATAAATTTCTTACTAAATTTAATCCAATCGATGTCTGGATATGCGGCTACGAGCGCGTTGTAGTTCCCTGTTGCGCCATTTAACTTCGCTTCGATCTTGATACTTTGCAACCCCTCGAGCCTTTTCTCTATTCGGGCAGCAAAAATGCGCATTTCTTTCCCAAAAGTCGTCGGGCTTGCCGGCTGACCGTGGGTTCGAGCCAGCATCGGCACATTTTTGTATTTCTTAGCAAATGCATTGATCGACTTTACTATTTTTGTGATTTCCGGAATGAGAATATTTTCTAACGAGTCGGAAATAGCCAGAGAATAATATATATGGGTCGGGTCCCACGTCGTAAGCCCAAAATGCACGAATTCAAGCACGTCTTTCAAGCTCGTCTCTTCTAGTTTGTCTTTTATAAAATACTCGATTGCTTTAAAGTCATGATTAGTCGCTTTGATAGCACCATGGCCGCGAAGCTCGAAATCGCTAATGAGTTCGGCGTCTTTCAAAGAGAAATTTTTATATATATTTCGGATGAGTGCTTTTTCTTTATCAGTGAATTTCCGTACGCCAATACCGCGCGTTTCAGAGAGAGCGATTAGGTACTCGCATTCCACGAGCACCTTGTAACGCATCGAAGCCGCCTCGCTAAAATACGGTTCGAGGGGCTTAGTATACTTTTCGTACCGTCCGTCTACGGGCGAGATTGAATCTAAGGGCATACTTAGACTCTATACGATTTTAAATTATTTTCAATCCGGGCAAGAATGTCACCATTTTCTTTTACAAATTTTTCTCCTGTAATCTGCTCGTAGATATTTATATATCTGTTAGATAATTCTTCCACCATATCTTCGGGTGCTTTCGGAAGAATTTTGTCTTTGTATGGATTGCAATTTGCTTTGAACCATAGTCGTAGAAATTCTTTGTCAAAATATTCTGGTTCCTCGCCCTTATTAAATCTTTCTTCATAACTTCCTGCTTTCCAGTAGCGCGATGAATCTGGAGTATGCACTTCATCGATAAGTGTCAATTTCCCATTTTCATCAAGACCAAATTCATACTTTGTATCGACAAGAATAAGTCCGTGCTCACGCGCAACTTCTTGACCTCGTGCAAAAAGCTTAAACGCTATATCTACAAGTTCATTCCAAAGCTCGGGAGAAACTATTTTTTGTTCCAAAATTTCTTTACTAGTTATAGGCTTATCTTCTTCTTTACCCTTGGTTGTCGGAGTCAAGATCGGCTTTTCTAATTTTTGATTCTTTTTGAGCCCGTCTGGAAGCACAAAGTCGCCGAAGTCTCGTTTACCATCCTGATAAAAAACCCAAAGAGCAGTGCGTGTTACTCCAGTAATATATGCTCGAACAACCATCTCAATCGGAATGAGTTTGCATTTTTTAGCAACCACTACGTTTGGATCAGGGAGAGCCAATACATGGTTTTGCACAATATCCTTTGTTTTCTCAAACCAAAAATTGCTGATCTGGGTAAGCGCCTGGCCTTTGCATGGAATCAAGGCTAAATTTACATCAAATGCAGAGTACCGATCAGTTGCAATTAAAATAAGCTTGTCACCCTGATCGTACACGTCCCGAACCTTACCAGTATACTTTTCACCTAAATTTTTAAAATCAGTTTTTTCAAGTATTTGCATGGTTAGATAATGATTTAAATTAGTATTTATGTACGTACATAGTTATAAATTATTTTCCAGGCGGTGTAAGAATAATATTGCCTGGTTCAAAAATCACTTGTCGTTTTCCGCTTTCCACTATGCCTATATCGGCTAAGTTGTATCCTAATTTTTTGCCAATTTTTAATATTGTAGCAACTTCCTTCTCTGGTGCAAAAATATAATACCCAACACCCCAGTTAAAAGTTTTTAAGCAATTCTCAAGTGATACACCAAGTTTTTCATGGAAAAATTTAAAAAGCGGCGGTACTGTGAGCCAGGAATGAATACGATATGTAAATGGTCGTTTATCAAATGCGATTTTCCCAACTCCATCCCCTGTCCCAGGCAAAAGCGCATGTATATCAACTTTTGCTTTGAGGAGAGCTTCAACGAGCGCAACGTATGAGCGAGTCGGAATGAGGGCTTCTTCGCCCAGAGTTCTTCCGTTCGGTAATTTTGTCAGGAATTGTTTTGGGAGTTCTAATCCCTTTTTTATCACGAGGCTAATCCCGTTTGCGTGAAGTCCAGACGAAGCCACGCCAATGATATGATCTTCTACGCCGAGCTTTTGTCCGGTAATTAAATTTTCTTTTGGTGCAACAATGCCGGTAACCGAACCACTGAGTGTAGCGATTTCTTTGACCGGTTCTTTTGGATTAATGATGTATGTCACACTTGCAGATTCACCAGCGGGAAGAGCCATACCAACTTCTTTGCAGATTTTCAAAAATCCACGAGCAAAATCTCGAGATCGTTTTTTATCGTGATACCATTCGCTCCGACTTGCTTCGAGTTGATCCGTAAAAACTACTGGCATTGCACCTTGGGCAATGACGTCATTGACGACAATGAGTGCGGTATCAATTGCGATCGACTCATAATATGATTTACCAGTTTTCTGGTACATCCATTCGGCAATCCAATTTTTATTACCGAGGTCTTCCTGCGTCTGGCACCAGATATGCGGCGCCTTGCCACGATATTCAAAGACCGCCCCGTGAGCATGTGTTGCTTCTTTGTTTATATATACTCCTCGTTTATTTGGAAATGTTAAAGTTTTTCTGCCGGTCTCGATCATTGCCATTTTAAACGGCTCGATGACAGTATAATCAACGCCAGCTTTTGCATATTCGCTTTTCGATTTTTTAGGCATTATATATTCTCTAAATATTTCTTATAACCGATCTTAGAAAGTTTTTTACTTTTTAGTTTTACCTCTTTATTCATTGTATTTTTATAGGTAGAAAGTTTTTTCTCAAGCTTTGGATCAGAGAGTGCGAGGATTTGAAGCGCGAGAAGCCCAGCATTTTTTGCACCATTTACTGCAACTGTCGCGACCGGCACGCCAGGCGGCATCTGCGCGATCGAAAGGAGTGAATCAAGTCCATCCATAGTTTTGGTTTTGACTGGTACGCCTATGACAGGAAGCGTAGTCATGGACGCAGTCATACCTGGGAGATGCGCAGCGCCACCAGCGCCAGCGATTATGACTTTTAGACCGCGTTTCTGTGCACTCATGCCGTATTCGACGAGTTTATCTGGTGTGCGGTGTGCAGAGACGACAGAGATTTCGTACGAAACATTAAATTCTTCGAGTGCTTTCGCCGCTTCTTGCATAACTCCCAAGTCTGAATCCGAACCCATTATTATGCCAACTTCAACTTTTTTTGTCGCCATATAGTTTAAATCGAAATATATTTGCGTGCTGTTCGAGCCCGAGCCTCTACTTCTTCCAGATTTGTACCCACCGCTGTCAGGTGTCCCATCTTGCGTTCTTTGCGTGTCTCTAGTTTACCATATATATGAACATGAATCCTCCCCAGCTGCCCGACCTCATCTCGCTCGCGATATTTCGCAGGGCCATTCCGAGTCCCTAAAATATTTACCATCACCGCTGCTTTATGCTTCTTCTTGGGTTTGGAAAGGGGTAAGCCGGTTACTGCTTTGATGTGTTGTTCAAATTGAGAAGTAGAATAACTCTCAATAGTATGATGTCCTGAGTTATGCACTCGCGGAGCGATTTCATTTACGAGCACCTCGCCTTCTTGGGTTAAAAACATTTCAACCGCAAATACTCCTACACCGCCGAGCACTTCGAGCACCCGCTCCGCCAACTGCACTGCTTTTGACTTTATTGCGGGCGTGACCGGCGCTGGCGAGCGAACAACATGGCAAATGTTATTTTTGTGTATCGTCTCCACCACATCAAATGATTCAACATTGCCTACACCATCCCTCGCCGATACTACTGCGAGCTCTTTGGTAAATGGCACAAATTTTTCGGCGTACAAAAGGCTTTTCCCGAGCTTCTCAAACGCTTTTGGAATGTCTTTCTCGCCCCGTACTACAAAATTCCCTCGCCCGTCGTACGCATCAAAGCGAGCTTTGAGCAAAAATGGATAACCGAATATTTCTGCTTGTTTAACCGCGTCTTTTTTGTCTTCGATAAGGGCAAAGGGTGCGACTGGGATGCTGTGATTTTTTAAAAAAACTTTTTGGGCAAATTTGTCTTTGATAGTGTGGAGGATTTTGGGATGTGGATTAACCGGAATTTGTTTTTTCACAAGCTCGTGCAGGGCTTCCGCATTCGCGGATTCGATTTCGAATGTTATATAGTCACATTTGCTGGCAAGCTCTAAAATTTTATCCTTGTCTTTAAAACTCCCCACGATCTGCTCATCAGCGATGAGTCCCGCCGGCGACGGATCATTGGGATCGAGCACGACAACTTTGAACCTGAGCCTGTGCGCAGCTTCCGTAAGCATCCTCCCAAGCTGCCCACCACCAACGATGCCTATTGTTTCTATCTTCATAAACTTTTAGTGCTTAAAATGCCTAAAACCTGTCATCACCATCGCCATGTTGTATTTGTTCGCCATGTCGATCGAGGCTTGGTCGTTTTTGGAACCTCCCGGATGAATGACTGCACTTACCCCGACTTTGCCGGCAGCTTCGACGCAATCAGGAAACGGGAAAAAGGCTTCCGAGGAAAGAACTGCGCCCGAGAGAGTAAAGCCGAACTTCTTTGCTTTGGCGATAGCTTGCTTGAGTGCATCGATGCGCGACGTCTGTCCGCAGCCCATGGCAAGGAGGGTACCATTTTTCACAAGTGCGACAGAATTTGATTTCAAATGCTTCGTCGCGATACTTGCCATGAGGAGATCATTTTTCTCTCGAGCGGTTGGTCTTCTTTTGGAAACTGTTTTTAGATCCTTCAAAGTTTCAACTTGGGTATCGCGATCTTGCACCAAGAGGCCGGTAAAACAGGTGCGCATTTGCTCGGGTGGCAACCTTGGGTTGTGCCATTTTAAAATTCGGCAATCGCGTTTCTTGGTTAAAATTTCGAGGGCGCCTTTGCTAAAACTTGGAGCAATGATGACTTCTACAAAAAGCTTTTGCTTTTGGATGAGTTTGGCGATGTCTTCGCCGATTTCCCTATTGGCAGCGAGGATTCCGCCAAAAGCTGAAACCGGATCGGCATTGTAAGCCGCTTTGTATGCATCGAAAATCTTTGTGCGGGTCGCGAGGCCGCAAGCATTCATGTGCTTGATGATGGCAAAGGCAGGATCTTTAAAATCAAGCACTGTTAAAATCGCAGCTTCAGTATCTATAAGATTATTGAATGAAAGTTCTTTGCCGTGAAGCTGGGTAAAACTTTTATTGAGGTTGCCGATAAATCGCGCTTTCTGGTGTGGATTTTCGCCATAGCGAAGCGGTGTACCTTCAAAATATCCGCGGATCGCTGTATCGTATTCACTCGTTACCGTAAATGCGTCGCCTGCAAATTTTTTGCGTTCTTCGAGTATTGTTGTATTCCCCTTCTTGAGTATTCGTGCAAGGTCGGCGTATTGATGTTTCGAAGGGATGATCAGCACATCATTAAAGTTTTTAGCGGCTGCACGGATGAGGGCAATGCCGCCGATGTCGATCTTCTCAATTATCTCCTCTTCCGTACCACCTTTTAGTACGGTTTCCTGGAACGGATACAAGTCGACGATCACGAGGTCAATATCGCTAATATTATGCTCCTTCTTTTCTTTTTGATCGCTTGGATCATCTCGACGATTGAGTATTCCCCCGTGAATTTTCGGATGAAGGGTCTTTACCCGGCCGCCAAATACCGAAGGAGATTTGGTAATGTCTTCGACTTCTGTAACTGGGATTTTAAGCTTTCGGATATGCTCGGCGGTACCCCCGGTCGAGATGATCTTGACTCCCTGCCTATGGAGAAGCTTTAAAATCTCATCAAGCCCGTCTTTGTGGAAAACGGAAACAAGGGCCCGCTTAATAGTTTTTTTCATGCCAAATATTCTAGCACCCCGTAGTGAATTTTGCTAATGAATAAATTCGCAAATTATTCTTAATTTGCCTTAGCAAAATCTACTACCGGGTAGCATATTTAAAAATTTCACAAAACATGTTAGTATCTCCCTATGCAAGATCTCATATACGTACTCGACTTCGGTTCGCAATTCTCACACCTTATCGAAAAGCGCCTAAAGGAGATGGGCATAGAGGCGGAATTAGTTGCTCATGATTTCCCTCTTGCAAAACTTAAAAATGCAGCAGGCATTATTCTCTCCGGTGGCCCCCAAAACCTTTCTGAAGATACTTCACTTAAAGTTGATAAAAAAATTTTTACCTTCGGCATACCAGTACTCGGTATCTGTTACGGTATGCAGCTTATGGCGCACATGCTTGGCGGAAAAGTAAAAGCCGGCAAACGTGGCGAGTACGGACCAGCAACTATACATCTTAAAACTGACAACGGACTATTCGCGAGTATGGATAAAACAGAAGATGTATGGATGTCGCATGGAGACAGTGTAACTATATTGCCAAAAGGTTTTTCACAAATTGGTAATTCAGAGGATTGCCCAGTAGGAGCCATGATGCATCCAAGCAAAAATTTCTTTGGTGTGCAATTCCATCCCGAAGTTGATAACACACCACATGGTCGCACGATTCTAAAAAACTTTACTCGCATTTGCGGCCTCACTCCATCATCTGCTTCATCAGGCGAAATACAGCATATGGTGCAACTAATCCGAGAAAAAGTACAAAAAGATAAAGCATTGTGTGCATTCTCTGGCGGCATAGACTCTGTTGTCGCAGCAACCTTGGTATATAAAGCTATAGGCAAGAATCTCACATGCGTGTATGTTGATACAGGTCTTATGCGAGCCCACGAAACCGAAAGCGTTATTTCGCTATACAAAAAGAAAATGGGTTTAAATATTAAAATAATTCGCGCAGAAAAAGAATTTTTACGCGCATTAAAAGGAGTCACAGATCCCGAAGCAAAACGCAAAGTGGTAGGCCATACGTTCATCAAAATATTTGAACGAGAAGCTAAAAAAATTAAAAACGTAAAATGGCTGGTGCAAGGCACTCTTTATACAGATGCAATTTCCTCAGGTAAAGGCCGTGGAAAAGCGACAGTGGTAATAAAATCTCATCACAATGTGGGTGGGCTACCTGAACGCTTGGGTTTTAAACTTGTTGAACCACTTCGAGATATGTATAAATTTGAAGTCAGACAACTGGCGGCAAAACTAAAATTGCCTTCTGAAATTGTGCACCGCAAACCTTTTCCCGGGCCAGGGCTTGCAGTACGAGTAATTGGTGAAGTGAGTAAAGATAAACTAGAAACACTGCGCAAGGCTGATCAAATCATTACAGAAGAAATTAAGAAATCAGGTATTGATAACGATGGCTTGTTTTATTTCCCGGTTCATACGGGCGTTCGCACTGTAGGAGTTAAAGGCGATTCACGCAGCTACGGGTATCTGCTTGGTCTGCGTATTTTGTCCACTACCGACTTCCTAACTGGCAACATACCAGAGATCCCCCATAAAACTTTAAAAAATATTGCATCACGCATTACTGGCGAGATAAAAGAAGTAACTCGAGTAGCACTCGACATAACTCCGAAACCCCCAGCAACCGTCGAATGGGAATAATGCAATTTGGGTAAAAATGTGGTATAATATATTATGGCTACAAAAATCTCTAAGATAAGGGAAAACTTTAAAGAAGGTCTCACCTACGACGACGTCTTGCTCGTCCCTCAGTATTCGGAAGTGCTGCCGCGCGAGACTGATATTTCTTCCAAGCTTACGAGAAATATCCGCCTCCACGTACCGATCATTTCTGCAGCTATGGATACCGTCACCGAGTCTCAGATGGCGATCGCGATCGCCCAGGAAGGCGGCATGGGGATCATCCACAAAAATATGCCGATCGAAGCGCAGGCAGCCCAAATCCGCAAAGTCAAACGCTCCGAGTCCGGTATGATTCACGATCCGGTTACGCTCTCCGAAAACGCCCTCCTCTCCGAAGCCCTCGCCCTCATGAAAGAAAATAAAATTGGAGGTATCCCTGTGGTAGACAAAGACATGAAACTCAAGGGCATCCTCACTAACCGCGATCTTCGCTTTCAGAAAAATTTAAATCTTCATGTAAAAGAAGTAATGACCAAGAAGAACTTGGTGACTGGCACTGCAAACACAAATTTACACGAAGCAGAAAAGATCCTTACCAAACACAAAGTGGAAAAATTGCCGCTCGTCGGTAAAGATGGAAAACTGATCGGACTTATTACCTACAGAGACATCGTAAAAGTAAAAGCGCGGCCAAAGTCTGCGCGCGATCACCTCGGCCGCCTGCGCGTCGGTGCGGCAGTTGGTGTTACTCCTGACACTCTCGAGCGAGTAAAGGCGCTAGTGCAAAACGGAGTGGATGCGGTAGTGATCGATACTGCTCATGGACATTCGAAAGGGATTATTGACATGCTCAAACGCATCAAAAAAGCATATCCGAAGCTTGACGTCATCGCGGGGAATATTGCAACTGTCGAGGCCGCCAAAGAGCTCATCAAAGCTGGCGCTGATGCCGTAAAAGTTGGCATCGGTCCAGGCTCGATCTGCACTACCCGAGTGATTGCAGGTGTCGGCTTCCCTCAGTTTTCTGCAGTGTACGAAATCGCCCAGGCCATCAAAAATTCTGGTGTGCCAATTATCGCTGATGGGGGCATCAGGTACACTGGAGACATTCCAAAAGCGCTTGCAGCCGGTGCACATACCGTTATGATCGGGTCCCTCTTTGCAGGCGTGGAAGAATCCCCTGGCGAAACCATTATCTACGAAAGCAGAAAATACAAAACCTATCGCGGCATGGGCTCCATCGAAGCAATGAAAGAAGGTTCTAAAGACCGCTATTTTCAAGATACTGAAGACGACATCAAAAAACTGGTTCCAGAAGGAATCGTTGGGCGGGTATCATTTAAAGGAAGTCTCTCGGAAGTGATGTATCAACTAGTGGGCGGCCTCCGAGCGGGCATGGGGTACTGCGGTGCCAAAGATATACCAACACTTCAGAAGAAAGCGACTTTTGTACGCATCACAGAGTCTGGCATGGCTGAAAGCCATCCTCACGATGTGACCATTACCAAAGAAGCTCCTAACTATAGCCTAGGAAAATAACCAAAAAATGAAAAAACAAAAAAAGGGATTTGTCGACGCAGTGATAGGTCTCCAATGGGGCGACGAGGGCAAGGGTAAAAACATCGACCAACTCCTTTTGACTAAAAAATACATTGGTGTTGCCCGATTTAACGGCGGAGCAAATGCGGGCCATACACTCAAAGTAGGTAACATGACCTTCATCGGTCACATCATACCATCCGGGTGTTTGCATAAACATATACATTTGTATATCGGAAGCGGAGTGATTGTGGATCCGGTGGTACTTATCAAAGAAATCAGAGAGCTTCAGAAACTTGGATTCGATGTGCGGAAGCGTTTGTATATCTCAAACCGAGCAAAATTAGTTTCGTATCTCCATCCATTTCTTGATCGAGGGGAAGAATACATCAGAACCCGGACAGGGAGCAAGGTAGATACCACCGCTCGTGGTATTGGCCCTGCCTACAGCGATGCTACGGCTCGCCGGGCTCTGTTGGTCGGAGATATTATCTTGCCGCATTTTAGAGAAAAAGAAATAAATCTTTCTCTACTCCATACAAATATTTTAGACATGTATCGAGAAAAGTATGGCTTTAGTGTGGAGAGAGAGAAAATGAAAGAAGCAAAACGCGAATGGGATACCGCCGTTCG